>Ga0180218_1000230_pt1 | contig 73827 bp, 67 predicted proteins | sample eDN3rd37CKraftBY_FD_151334 | JGI IMG/M metagenome (GOLD analysis project Ga0180218, IMG submission 151334) | Enriched backyard soil microbial communities from Emeryville, California, USA - eDNA 3rd pass 37_C Kraft BY (version 2) (version 2) | ecosystem: Environmental > Terrestrial > Soil >... | reverse complement strand
CCGCCCGCATCGCCGCCATCGCCGACCGGCACCGCGGCGTCGGCTGCGACCAGTTCATCACGCTGGAGCGGCCCGAGGCCGGCGCCGACGTCTTCATGCGCATCCACAATCCGGACGGCTCCGAGGCCGGCGCCTGCGGCAATGCCACGCGCTGCGTCGCCTCCCTGCTGATGGCCGAGACAGGGCGGGACCGCGTGCTGGTCCGCACCATCAGCGGCGACCTGCCCGCCGAGCGCCTGCCGGGCGGCATCATCCGCGTCGATATGGGCCACCCGCGCCTCGAATGGCAGGAGGTGCCGCTGGTGCGGGCCATGGACACCACGCATCTGCCGCTCAGCCTCGGGCCGGTCGGGGATGCCGCCGCCTGCTCCATGGGCAATCCGCACGCCACCTTCTTCGTCGAGGATCTCGGTGCCCTGCCCTGGCGCGAACTGGGGCCAGAGCTGGAGCGCCACCCCCTCTTCCCGGACCGCGCGAATATCGGCTTCGCCCAGGTGCTGGCGCCGGACCATATCCGCCTCGCCATCTGGGAGCGCGGGGCGGGGCCGACGCTCGCCTGCGGCTCCGGCGCCTGCGCCACCCTGGTCAATGCCCATCGGCGCGGCCTGACCGGGCGGCGGGCGCGGATCGACCTGCCCGGCGGCACGCTGGAACTGGAATGGCGGCCGGACGGCGCCGTGCTGATGGCCGGGCCGGTGGCCACTGCCTTCCTCGGCAGCCTCGACCCCGAGGCCTTCCCGGCATGAGCGCGACGCAGGACGCCGCGCCGCTCCCCGAGGCCGATGCGGAAGGTCCGGTCCGGGTGCTGACCTTCGGCTGCCGGCTCAACACCTATGAGAGCGCGGCGATGCGCGACCTCGCGCTCAGGGCCGGGCATCGCGACACCATCCTGGTCAATACCTGCGCCGTCACCGCCGAGGCGGAGCGGCAGGCGCGCCAGGCGATCCGCCGCGCGGCGCGGGAGAACCCGGGGGCACGCATCCTCGTCACCGGCTGCGCCGCGCAGATCGCACCGGAGAAATGGACTGCCCTGCCCGGCGTCGCCCGCGTCATCGGCAATGCGGAGAAGCTGAAGCCCGAGGCCTGGGCGCTGGAGGCCCCGCCCGCCCCCGTGACGGACATCATGGCGGCGACCGAGACGGCGGCGCATCTGGTGACCGACTTCGCCGGCCGCGCCCGCGCCTTCGTGCAGGTGCAGCAGGGCTGCGACCACCGCTGCACCTTCTGCGTCATCCCCTATGGGCGCGGTCCCTCGCGCTCGGTGCCGATCGGCGCCATCGTCGAACAGGTGCGCGCCCTGGTGGAAAGCGGCTACCGCGAAGTGGTGCTGACGGGTGTGGACATCACCAGCTACGGTCCCGACCTGCCGGGCCAGCCGACGCTCGGCCAAATGGTCCGCCGCCTGCTCGCCCTGGTTCCGGAACTGCCACGCCTGCGCCTTTCCTCGCTCGACCCGGTGGAGATCGACGCCGACCTGTGGCGGCTGATCGGGGAGGAGGAGCGGCTGATGCCGCATCTGCACCTTTCCCTCCAGCACGGCGCCGACCTGATCCTGAAGCGGATGAAGCGCCGCCATCTGCGGGCCGACGCGCTCGCCTGCGCCGCCCACGCCCGCGCGCTGCGGCCGGACATCGCCTTCGGCGCCGACCTGATCGCCGGCTTCCCGACCGAGACGGAAGACCATTTCCGCCAGATGCTGGATCTGGTGGCGGAGGCGGGGCTGACCTTCCTGCATGTCTTCCCCTATTCCGAGCGCCCCGGCACCCCGGCGGCGCGGATGCCGCAACTGCCCGTGCCGCTGCGCCGCGAGCGTGCCGCCCGGCTGCGCGCCGCCGGCGCCGAGGCCGCCGCCCGCTTCTACAACGCCCGGCTGGAGCAGGCCCGCCGGGGCCAGGAGGAAACCGTGCTGCTGGAAGCCCCCGACCGCGGCCATACCGAGCATTTCGCCCCGCTTCGCCTGACCACCGCGACGGCCCCCGGCTCCCAGGGCCGCATCATCCGCGCGCGGGTATGTGACGCCGGGCCGGACGGCCTGCTGGCCGAGGCGGCCTGACGCCATGGCACTGCGCGATCTCTGGGCCAAGCTGACCGGCCGCGAAAAGGAAAAGCCCGCCGAGGAGGCCGCCCCGCCGCCGGAGACCGAGCTCCAGGAGGAGGCGCCGCCCGCAGAGCCCGGCGCACCACCGCCACCAGAGGCGGCGCAGCCCGCAGTCACCGCCCCCGCCCCGCCCGAGACCCGCAGCCCCGACCAGCCGCCAGCGGCACCGCTGCCGCCCCGGACCACGCCGGTCGCGCCCCCGGAGGTGCGCTCGCCGCCGCCTTCCGCCGGCCTGCCGCCCGGCGATCTGCCGCAGGTGCCCACCGAGGTGCCGCCGCCGGGCCCGCCCGCCGGCCCCATGCCGCCGCCCGAAGTGTCGCCGGGGGCATTCCCGGAGGCGCCGTCGCGCGAAGAACTGCCCGAGCAGCCGGCCCCGCCGCCCGCGCCGAGCCAGGCGCCCCCGGCCCCGCCCGGCTGGCAGCCGCCGCCCGCCGAGCAGCCGATCCCCGTCGCGCCCCCCACCCCCGCTGCACCACCACCGGAGACGCCGCCGCTGACCCCGCCGGCCGCTCCCGTGGCGCCGCCGGAGGTGCCCGCCCCGCCGCCAGTGCCCGAGTCACCGCCCGCCGAGCCGCCGGAGCCCCCCGCGCCCGAGCGGAGCAAGGAATTGCCGCCCGCCGTCACGGCCTTCCTGCCCGCCGAGCCGGAAGCGGTGCCGGAGGCCCCGCTGGAGGAGCCGGCCGCACGCGGTGGTTGGTTCGGCCGGCTGCGGGCAGGCCTCTCGCGCTCCACCGCCCGCCTGACGGACGGCATCACCGGCCTGTTCAACAAGCGCAAGCTGGATGACGCCGCGCTGGAGGAACTGGAGGAGGCGCTGATCACCGCCGATCTCGGCGTGGCGGTGGCCGACCGCATCGTCACCGCCTTCCGCCGCAGCCGCTTCGGCAAGGAGGTGACGGACCAGGAGGTGAAGGAGGCGCTGGCCACCGAGATCGCCACCATCCTGGAGCCGGTGGCCCAGCCGCTGGAGCTGGACAACGAGAAGCGCCCGCATGTGGTGCTGGTGGTCGGCGTCAATGGCACCGGCAAGACCACCACCATCGCCAAGCTCGGCCAGCAATGGCGCGAGGAAGGGCGCAGCGTCGGCTTCGTTGCCGGCGACACCTTCCGTGCCGCCGCCGTGGAGCAGCTTCAGATCTGGGGTGAGCGCACGGGCTGCGAGGTCTTCGCCCCTGCCAAGGAGGGGGCGGATGCCGCCGCCCTGGCCTTCGACGCGCTGAAGCAGGCACAGGCCCAGGGCACCGAGGTGCTGCTGGTGGACACGGCCGGGCGCCTGCACAACAAAACCGCCCTGATGGAGGAACTGCGCAAGGTGGTGCGCGTCATGCAGCGCGTCGATCCCACTGCGCCGCATTCGGTGCTGCTGGTGCTGGATGCCACCACCGGGCAGAACGCAACCCAGCAATGCAAGGTCTTCTCCGAGATGGTGCAGGTCACCGGCCTCGTGGTGACCAAGCTGGACGGCTCGGCCAAGGGCGGTATCGTGGTGGCGCTGGCACAGGAATTCGGCCTGCCCGTGCATGCGGTGGGTGTCGGCGAGAAGGCGGCCGACCTGCGGCCCTTCGCCGCGCGGGACTTCGCCCGCTCCTTGCTCGGCCTGAGCTGAGCAGGGCGCCACGCCCGTGCTTGCGCTTGGAAACCCTGGCGGGCTTGCCTAGGTTGAGAGGAGCGGGCGGCCCGCCGTGCCGCCCCTCTTCAACCTGGCGGAGCGAGTATCGCGTGTTTCCCCGGAGCGCAGCATGACACCCCCCGGCACCTCTCGCGGAGGTGGCGGGCGGCCAGCCAAGCGCACCCTGGCGAGCCGGCTGTCGGAGCTTCGCGGGCCGCACGGGCTTTCCATCCTGCCCTCGGTGCCGCTCATGCCGGCGCCCGAGACCGCGGCAGACGAGATCCTCGTCGCCTCCTACAACGTGCACAAATGCGTCGGCACCGACCGCCGCTTCGACCCCGCCCGCATCGCGGCGGTGATCGCCGAGATCCAGCCGGACATCCTGGCCGTGCAGGAGGCCGACCGCCGCTTCGGGCGCCGGACCGGCCTGCTCGACACCAATGCGCTGCAGGAGTGCGGCCTCTCCCTGCTGCCGGTCTCCCGCCTGCCGGATGGGCATGGCTGGCACGGCAACGCGCTGCTGGTGCGGCGCGGCACGGCGCTCGAGGTGCAGCGCCTGACCCTGCCGGGGGCCGAGCCGCGTGGCGCCGTCATCGCCGAGCTGGAGTTGCCGGCTGGCAAGCTGCGCATCGTCGCCGCGCATTTCGGCCTGCTGCGGCGCTGCCGGCTGCGCCAGGCCGCCACCATCCTGGAGGCGATCGGGCGCGGCGCCAGCATGCCGACCCTGATGCTGGGCGACCTCAACGAGTGGCGGCCCGGCCGCCGCTCCTCGCTGCGGCCGCTGGAGTCCCTCTTCGGCAGCGTCGCCTTCGGGCCGGCAAGCTTCCCCTCCCGCATGCCGGTCTTCGCGCTGGACCGCATCTTCGGCTGGCCGCGCGGCGTTGTGCGGGATGTGCAGGTCCACAATACGCCCCTGGCGCGCGTCGCCTCCGACCATCTCCCGCTGAAGGCGCGGCTCTCGCTGACCGCGGCGCAGGGCGCGCCGCCCAGCGAGATCGCGGCCGCCGCATGAGCGGCACGCTGCTCCGCTCCCCGCCGCAGCCGGCCATCGTCGCGGGCGCGGCGCCCCCCCGCTCGGAGCTGGACGACGTGGTCGAATCGCTGCTGCACGGCCATGCCACCGGCGTGGCCCTGCTCCCCACCGGGCTGGAGGCCTTCATGGTGCGCGCCTTCAGCGCCCGCGCCGCCGGCCGCAGCCTCGACCTGCAATACTACCACTGGTCGGACGATATTACCGGCGGCCTGCTGGCGCGCGAGGTGCTCCGAGCCGCCGATCGCGGCGTGCGGGTGCGCATGCTGCTGGACGACAGCTACGCCCTCGGCATCGACCGGCGCATGACCCTGCTGGCGGCGCATCCCCAGGTCGAGATGCGACTGTTCAACACCGCCCGGCTGCGCTGGCTCGGCCAGTTCGGCATGGGGCTGGAATTCGCGCTCGGCGGCTGGCACCTGAACCACCGGATGCACAACAAGAACTGGGTGGTGGATGGCCGGCTGGCGCTGGTCGGGGGCCGCAACATCGCCGACGCCTATTTCGACGGCGCCGGCGACTTCAACTTCCGCGACCTCGACCTTCTGATCGCCGGCGAGGCCAGCACCCAGGCGCAGCGCGTCTTCGACACCTACTGGGCCAGCAGCCTTGCCCGGCCGATGGACCAGTTCCGCCAGGCCGCCGGCGTCAGCCCGAAGGCGCTGACTGCCTTCCGCGAGGAGCTGGAGGAAATCCCGGCCTCGGAGAAGGCGCGCCCCTATCTCAAGGCCCTGGCCGCCACCCGCGCGCAGATGCTGGCGCAGGACTACCACCTGCTGCCGGCGGACGACACCGTGCGCGTGCTCGCCGATCCACCTGCCAAGGCGAAGGGCCGCAACGTGCCCGGCGGCATGGCGGCGGCGATCAATACCGTGCTGCGCGAGGCACAGCAGGAAGCGGTACTGATCTCGCCCTATTTCGTCCCCGGCGAGGCCGGCATGGCGGCGCTGGGGGAGATGGTCCGGCGCGGCGTACGCATCCGCGTCGTCACCAACTCGCTCGCCGCGACGGATGTGGTGGCGGTGCACAGCGGCTATTCCCGCTACCGCCGGAAGTTGCTGGAACTCGGCATCGAGCTCTACGAGCTGAAGCGTAGCGGGCGCAGCGGCAAGGGTGTCTTCGGCTCGCGCGGCGCCAGCCTGCACACCAAGGCGATCATGATCGACCGCGCGCTGGTCTTCGTCGGCACCTTCAACCTCGATCCGCGCTCCGCCAACCTGAACACCGAGATGGGCGCCTTCGCCCGCCACCCCGGCCTGGCCACGCTGCTGGATCGCGAGTACCGCCGCCTGACCGACCTGCGCCGCAGCTACCGGCTTTCCCTGACTGAGCAGGGCGATCTGCGCTGGACCGACGACCTCGGCAGCACCGGCCACGAGCCGGAAGCCTCCTGGGGACGGCGGGCGATGGCGGAGCTGGTGCGCTGGCTGCCGCTGGAAGCGCAGCTCTAGAAAAAGGTCGGGGGAAAGAATTCCCCCGAACCCCCATCTTTTTTCTTCGAGTTTTTCGAAGCCTTTAACTGGCAAAAAGAAGATGGGGGCCTGGGGGAATTCCTTCCCCCAGCCTTTTTTAGCCCCCGCTCTCGCGGATCACCGCATCGGCGCGCTGCTTCACCTCCGCCCGCAGCGCGGTACCTAGGCCCGGCGCCTCGGGCGCCTGCACCATGCCGGCCTTCAGCACCGGCAACTCCGTCACCAGATCCCGGTACCAGGTGGCGAGGGTGGCGCGGACGACCTCCTGGAAGATCGCGGTCGGCGCGTGCAGCGCCAAGTGCAGCCCCGCCATCAGCGTCACCGGCCCGGTGCAGTCATGCGGCGCCAGCGGCTTGGCATGCGCCTCCGCGAGAGCGGCAATCTTGCGGCCCTCGGTCAGCCCGCCGCACCAAGCGAGGTCGAGCATCACCACGTCAATCGCATCGGCCGCCAGCAGGGTGCGGAAGGGCACGGCGCCGCCCAGCGTCTCGCTGCCGCAGATCGGCGTGCGGGTCTGCCGGCGCAGGTCGGCCAGCGCCTGGGCATCGTCCATCTTGGCGATCGGGTCCTCGGCCCAGAACACGCCGTAGTCTTCCAGCGCGCGGCAGATGCGGATGGCGGCCTGGGTGCCCCACATGCTGTGCAGTTCGGCCATCACCTCGATGCGGTTGCCGACGGCGGCGCGGATCTTGCGGAAGGGCTCCAGCCCCGCCTTGAGGTCCTCCAGGCTGATCATGTGGCCGCCGGTGGCGGGCGCGTAGATGTCGAAGGGCCAGATCTTCATGGCGGCATAGCCCTCCGAGAGCAGGCTCTCGGCCAGGGCGCCGGCATCGCGCATGAAGGCAACCTGGTCGTCGTAGGGGCCAGCCGCCACATCCGCCGCGCCGATGTCGCGCCGCGCCGTGCCCTGCGTGTTGTAGGCATAGCCGGCACAGGTGTTGTAGGCGCGGATCTCGCCGCGCACCGCGCCGCCCAGCGCCTCATGCACGGGAATGCCGTGCCGCTGCCCGGCGAGATCCCAGAGCGCGATGTCCACCGCGCTCGCCGCGCGCACCTCGGCGCTGGCGCTGTGGAAGCCGAGATAGGGCGTCATGAGCTGGCGCGAGACCGCCTCGATCCGGCGGGCATCGCGGCCGATCAGCGCTGGCGCCACCTGCTCGTGCAGCACCGCCTCCACGGCCTGAGCGCCGCGGAAGGATTCACCGAGCCCGGTAAGCCCCTCGTCGGTCTCGATTTCGACCCAGATCAGGTTGGGCCGTTCGGTGATGCGGATGGTGCGGAGGCGGGTGATGCGGGACATGGAACCTCACTCGGCGCGGATATTGTTGGCGCGGATGACCTCGCCCCAGCGGGCCGTCTCGCTCTTCACCTGCTCGCCCATGCGCTCCGGCGGGCCGCCCAGCGGCACCACGGCGGCCTCCTGCAGGCGCTGGCGCACGGTCGGGTCCTCCAGCGCCTTGTTGAAGGCGGCGTTCAGCGCGGCGACCCGGCCTGGCGGCGTGCCGGCGGGCGCCAGGAAGCCGAACCAGCTGTCGATGACGATGCCGGGAATGCCTTGCTCGGCGAAGGTCGGCACATCGGGCAGTTCGGGGATGCGCTCGGCCGAGACGGCGGCGACCGGCCGCACCGACCCGGCGCGGATATGCGGCAGGATCGAGGGCAGGTTGTCGAAGAAGACGTCGATGCGCCCGGCGATCAGGTCGGTGATGGCCGGTCCGCTGCCGCGATAGGGCACGTGCACCCATTTCAGCCCCAGCTTTTCCCGCAGCAGTTCCGGCGCCAGATGGTTGGAGGCGCCGACGCCGGAGGAGCCGAAGGTCAGCCCGTCGGACTTGCGGGCGAGATCCAGCACCGCCTTCAGATCCTTCGCCGGCAGGCCGTTCCGCACCGACATGACGTTGCGCACCGCGCCGGTCAGGATCACCGGTGTGAAGTCGCGCGTCAGGTCATAGCCGGGATTGGCATAGAGCGAGGGGTTGGAGCCGCAGGTGCCGATGGTGCACTGGATCAGCGTGGTACCGTCCGGCACGGCGCGGGCCACCTCGGCCGTGCCGATGTTGCCGGCGGCACCGGGCCGGTTCTCCACCAGCACGCCGGCGGGCAGGTAGGGCGCCGCGCCATGGGCCAGCAGGCGCGCGACGATGTCGCTGGTGCCGCCCGGCGCAAAGGGGACCACAATGCGCACGGGCCGGTCGGGCGCCTGGGCACGGGCGGCCGGCAGCCAGGGCATCAGCAGGGCGAGGGCCAAGCCCAGCGCGGCTTTCTTCACGGCGATGTCTCCTCCTTCGCAAAGCGGCCGGGCTGTGGCGCCGGGCCGGTCTGGATGCCGGCCTTCGGGGCGCCGCCGCTGCGGACCGCGGCAGCTTCGGGCAGTCGCGCGAATTGTCAAACAGATTTTCTGATACAGCGCATTCTGTCGTTAGTTTCGTCATTTTCGTTGACAGATTTTACATCTCAGGCAGGCTCCCTCCGGCCGGACCGCCGACGGTCCGCCGCAACGGGAGGAGCGCCGCATGGTACGGACGGAAAAGGAAAAGATGCTGGCCGGCGAACTCTACGACGCCGGCGACCCCGAACTGCAAGCGGACATGGCGGCCGCCCGCCATTGGATGGCCCGCTACAACGCCATGCTGGCGAGTTCTCCCGCCGAGCGGCGGGCGGTCTTGGCCGAACGCCTCGCCGCCGTCGGCGATGGCGCGGTGATCCGGCCGCCCTTCCACTGCGACTACGGCTTCAACATCAGCCTCGGCGCCGGCGTCTTCCTGAACTTCAACTGCGTGATCCTCGACGTCGTGCCGGTCACCATCGGCGACCGCACGCAGATCGGGCCCGGTGTGCAGATCCTCGCCGCCGACCATCCGCGCGATGCCGAGGGGCGCGCCTCCGGCCTGGAATTCGGCCGGCCGATCCGGATCGGGCGCAATGTCTGGATCGGCGGCGGCGCCATCATCCTGCCGGGTGTGACCATCGGGGATGACGCGCTGATCGGCGCCGGGAGCGTCGTCACCCGGGATGTCCCCGCCGGCGCCACCGCCTTCGGCAATCCGGCGCGCCTGCGGTCCTGAGCGGCCCCACCGTGCCGCTCCTCGTTTCCTCGCCCGACCTGTCCCGCATGACCACGCCCGATGCCAGCCGCCCCCTCAGCGAATCCGTCTATGCCCGCCTGCTGGAGATGCTGGGCAGTGATGCCTTCCCGCAGGGCACCCGTCTGCCCGGCGAGCACGCCCTGGCGGAGCGCTTCGCGGTCTCCCGCCCGGTGCTGCGGCAGGCGCTGGCCCGGCTGCAGGCGGAAGGGCGCATCGAGGCGCGCAGGGGTTCCGGCACCTTTGTCCGCCATGCCGCCCCGCCACCGCTCAACCTCGCCTATGGCCCGCTGAGCAGCATCCCGGACGTGCGCAGCTTTCTGGAGTTCCGCTGCAGCCTGGAGAGCGAGATGGCGGCGCATGCCGCCGCGCGCCGCGAGCCTGAAGCCCTCGCCGCCCTGCGCCGGGCCTATGCGGTTCTGGAGGCGGAGACCGCGGCAGGCCGGCCCGGCATCGAGGAGGACATCGCCCTCCATCTCGCCATCGCCCAGGCCAGCGGCAACCGGTTCTTCCTGGCCACCCTGGCGGCCCTCTCGGAGCATACCCGCTTCAGCATCCGCCTGACGCGCGAGCTCTGCGCCCTTTCACCGCCCGACCGCCTGGCTGAGATGCGTACGGAGCACGAGCGCATCCTCACCGCCATCGAGGCGGGCGATTCGGCGGCGGCGCATGGAGCCATGGCGGCGCATCTGCGGGGCGGCATCCGCCGGCTCTTCGGCCCGGCAGGCTGAGCCGCGCGCTCTTCACGCCGCCCGCGCCGCGTGGTTCCGTTCGCTCTTCGACGCAAGCGAAGGATGAGCCCGATGACCGAAGCGACGGAAAACGCGGTGCGCTGGGACCGGCTGACCGCCCCTGAACTGCGCGCCCTGGCGGAGCGGAATGCGCTGGTGGTGCTGCCGGTCGCCTCGCTGGAGCAGCACGGGCCGCATCTGCCGGTCTGGACCGACAGCATGATCGGCCATGCCTGCTGCATCCGCGCGGCACAGAAGGCGGCCGACCTGCCGGCCGTGGTGCTGCCGCCGATGTGGCAGGGCATGTCGGAGCACCACCTGCCCTATGGCGGCACCATCACGCTGGACTATGCCACCTTCCGCGCCGTGCTGGCCTGCGTCTGCCGCTCCATCAAGGCGCAGGGCTTCCACAGGCTGTTCCTGGTGAACAGCCATGGCGGCAATATCGACCCGCTGGCCGTCGCCGCGCGCGAACTGTGCCTGGAGTTTGACATGCCGGTGGTCGCCACGACGGTCTTCCACGTCGCTGGCTCGAAGCTGGGCGATCTGCTCGACACCCAGCCCGGCGTGCAGCACGCCTGCGAGGCGGAGACCAGCTTCTGGCTGGCCCTGCATCCGGAAGAGGTGCGGCGGGACAAGATCGCCGGCGCGCTCTCCGACCCCTCGACCACGCGCTCCGGCCCCTTCCAGCGCTTCTGGTCCTTCGCCGAGCGCGCGCCCGGCACCGGCGTGATGGGCGACCCGCGCGCCGCCACCGCCGAGAAAGGCGAGAAGCTGCTGGAGCTGGTCTCCGACGCGCTGGCCGAAGCGATGCGCGACCCGGTCCTGTGGCGCGCGCCGCATGCGGTGTGGAAGGAAGAAAGGTAAGAAAAAGGCTGGGGGAAGGAATTCCCCCAGGCCCCCTTCTTTTTTCTGCCAGTTCCCGTGCTCGCGAAAAGCCCCAGGGGAATTCCTCCCCCAATCTTTCTCCCGTCAGCAGGCCCAGGCGGCGGCACGACGCAGCACCCGTAGCCAGTCCCGTGCCGCGTGGAAGGCCGCCGCACGCCGCACCGTTCCCTGGTAAGGGTCACGGGCCATATGCAGGTGATAGAGCAGCGCACCGGCCAGGGCGTTGCAGGCCGCCGCTACCCAATAGGCGGCGCGCACCTGCGTCGTCAGGCGCTGCGGCAGGCCGAGCCCCGAAAGATAGGCCTTCAGCAGGCTGTCGTGGAACCGCTGCACCTGCGGCTCCCAGAAACGCAGTGATTGCAGCCAGGAACTGACATCTTCGAAAGGCGAGCCCAGCCGCGCGCGGCCCCAGTCGATGAGCACCGGTTCGACACCGCGCCCGCGCCGGCAGGCCAGCGCGTTGCCCGCATGCATGTCACCATGCAACAGCCGGATGCCGAAAGGCTGCTCGGCAAGAAGGCCGGCGCGCAGCGCGGGCAGGCCGAGCACGATGCGCTCAACCCTGCGCCGCTCACGCGCCAGCACGGCGAGATCGGGATGCAGGCGGCAGGCGTCGAGCGCGGCATAGGCCGCCTCCGCCATGGTCTGGAGCTCCGCCATATAATCCCAGTCCGGCATGGCCTGCACCGCTGGCGGGCTGCCGGCATGCAGGGCGGCGAGGCGCCGCAGCAGGTCCTCCCCCAACCTCAGATCACGCCAGGGCCAAGCCTGGGCGCGCCGGATCGCCTCAATGAACAGAAGTGAGCCATCCGCCTCAAGCGGCAGGCGGCCCAACATTCGCGGCGCCAGCCGGCCGGCATGGTTCGGCAACAGGGATTCGTAGATCATGCCCTCACGCGCCGCCCGCCCCCGCAGATGCTTCACGACAAAGCGCTGCATGGCCGGGCGGCCGGTGCGGTCATGATAGCGGGCTGTCACCATCACCACCGAGGAAGCTTCTGTGCCGCCGCGCAGAGCCTTCCCTTCGAGGCAGGCGCATGCCGCGGCCTCTCCCAGGGAGCGCGCAAGAAAAGCACGTGCCCTACTCAGAATCTGTTCCTGGCTTTGCATGACAGAGTAATGAAGCGCGGCATCCCGTGGCTCAACCTTGCTGCTCCGGCAATCGTAAGCTGCGGATCAAGAGAACAGGAGCAGTATCGCCCAAGTCCAACGTGCGCGCAGGCCGCCTCAGGCCTTGCGCTCCCAGCCGCGCGGCCCCTGCTGCCAATAGGTCAGGCTGTGGCCCGCCGCCTTCGCCGCCGACCAGCGCCGGCGCGCGGCGGCCACAGCGGCCTCATCCTGCCCATCGAACAGGTCGAGCACGCGGTCATACTCGCCCAGGCGGGCGCTGTCGGCGCCATCCACCAGGAAGAGGAAACGCGCCCCGTTCGGCGCCTCGTCCTCGGTGGTGAGCCAGATCGGCTGCAACTCGGGATGGCCGATACTCTGCGCCGAGCCATGCGGCAGCCAGTCCGGATCGGCGGAGAGCCAGAGCGAGGCATCCAGGCTGGCCAGCCGCGCCGGGTCGCCCACCCGCACCACGGCGCGCGCGCCCTGCCCCAGCACGCGGCCGAGCAGCTTCGGCAGCGCCTGTTCCATCGGCGTGCGGGTCAGGTGATAGAAGCCGATCTCGCTCACAGGTCCTCCGCTCGGGGCCGCCTACCCAGGCTTTCCGTGAAGCGCAACAGGTAGCCGTCCGGGTCCTGCACCAGGAACTGCCGCTGGCCGTCCTCCGTCGCGCCGGTGCGATACCACGCCTCCTCCACCGGGCGGAACAGGGGCCAACCGGCCGCTTCCAGCGCCGCCAGGATGGGCGCCAGCCCGCGCGTCGCGATCTGGAAGTTGATGCCCCGGCCGAAAGGTGCCTCCAGGGGTGCCGGCTCCCACTTGCCATTGCGGCGGCAGAGCATGACCTGCACGGTCAGTGCGCCCGGCCCCTCGCGCTCCAGATAGGCGAAGCCCTCCGCCGGCCGCTGATAGGCGATGCGGAAGCCCAGCAACCGGGTCCAGAAATCGAGGCTGCGGGCGAGGTCGGTGACGTCCAGTTCCGGGACCAGCGGCGCGAATCCGCTGGCCGGGGGCGCCTCGGCGGGGATGCTCATCGGCGGTGCGGGTCCTCGAAGCGGCTGGCCACCAGCGCGTCCAGCAGCCGCACGCCGAAGCCGCCCGAAGTCGGAGCGGCGCCGGGCAGCCGGTCCGCAGGCTCCTCCACCATGCCTGCCATGTCCAGATGCGCCCAGGCCGGCGGGTTCTCCCCCAGGAACTCGCCCAGGAAGGCGGCGGCATGGCTGGCATCCGGCTGCAGGCGGCCCGTGGTGCATTGCCGGAGGTCGGCGATGTCGCTTTCCAGGTCGCGCCGGTGGGCCTCGCTGACCGGCAGCGGCCAGAGAGGTTCCTCCACGGCTTCTCCGGCAGCGCAGAGTGCCGCAGCCAGCGGCGGATCGTTGCCGAAAAGCCCGGCGCGATGGTGGCCAAGCGCGGTGATCACCGCGCCGGTCAGCGTGGCGAGGTCCACCACCGCCTCGGGGCGGAAGGCCCGCACCGCATAGGTCAAGGCATCGGCCAGGACCAGCCGGCCCTCGGCATCGGTGTCCACCACCTCCACCGTCCGGCCGGAGAGGGTGGTGATCACGTCGCCCGGGCGATAGGCGCTGCCGCCGATGGCATTCTCCGCCAGGGGGAGCACCGCGGCCACCGGCGCGGGGCTACTGCGCAGGGCGAGCGCCAGCATCGCCCCGGCACAGGCGGCGGCGCCGGCCATGTCGGTCCGCATCGCCTCCATACCCTCCGCCGGCTTGAGGGAGAGCCCGCCGGTATCGAAGGTGATGCCCTTGCCCACCAGCACCAGCGGCGGCGCCGCGATCCGCCCGCGCCAGCGCAGCACCACCAGCCGCGGCGGATTGGCGGAGCCCTGCCCCACCGCGAGCAGCGCGCCGAAGCCCGCCGCCCGCAGGCGCCGGCGCCCGAGCACCTGCACCGCGATGCCATGCCGCTCCAGCCGCCGCAGCCGGCGAGCGAAGGCTTTCGGCGTCAGCAGGTTGGCAGGGGCGGCGGTCAGCCTGCGCGCCAGCGCCACCCCCTTCAGTACCGCCCGCAGATCGCGGCAGAGCGGCGCCAGGCTGGCGATGTCGGCATGCCACAGATCCAGGTGGAAGCCGCGCGGCGCATGCATCAGCACGCCCATGGCCATCGCCACTGCTTCCTCCGGCCGCAGCGCGCGGGCGTCCAGCACGGCGCGCCGCGTGCCTTCGGGCAGCGTCGCCACCGCGGCCGCGCCGGCCTTCTCCCAGTCCGGCCCCGGAGCGACGACGAGCCCTTCCCGCCAGCGCGCGGTGCCGACGGCGAAGCGCATGTCGGGAAGCGGCGCCGGATGGCCCGAGCGCCAGGGCAGCAGGCGCGGCCGCGCGGCGGCCTTGGGGCCGAGATGGGCGCGCAGGCGCAGGCGCATCGGGTCAGGCCCGGGCCAGCGGGTTCCGGCTCGCGCCGGTCGGCACCGCCCTGCCCTGCCCTCCCCGACGGAGAGGGCGCCTCTCCCGGCGCCCAGCCATGCCCTCAGCCCTCGTAGTGCTCCGCCACCAGCCGGTCGAGCAGGCGCACCCCGAAGGCGGTGGCGCCCTTCGGCACGATGGCGCTGTCCTTGGTAGCCCAGGCGGTGCCGGCGATGTCGAGATGCGCCCAGGGCACATGCCCCTCGCGCGTATCGATGAAGCGCTGGATGAACTGCGCCGCCGTCACCGAGCCGCCAGGGCGGCCACCGACGTTCTTCATGTCGGCGATCTCGGACTTGAGCGCCTTGTCATAGGCCTCGCCCAGCGGCATCCGCCACACCGCCTCGCCCACTGTGTTGCCGACCGCGGTGAGCTGCTGCGACAGCTCGTCGTCATTGCTGAACAGGCCGGCATGCTCGTGCCCGAGCGCGACGATGATGGCGCCGGTGAGCGTCGCCAGGTCGATCATGAAGCGCGGCTTGAAGCGCTCGCGCGCGTACCAGAGCACGTCGGCCAGGACGAGCCGCCCCTCGGCATCGGTGTTGATGACCTCGACCGTCTGGCCGGAGAGCGACTTCACCACGTCGCCGGGCCGTTGCGCCGTACCGGAAGGCATGTTCTCCACCAGCCCGACCAGCCCGACCGCATCCACCTTCGCCTTGCGCCCGGCCAGCGCGGCCATGGCACCGATCACCGCCCCGGCTCCGGCCATATCGAACTTCATGTCCTCCATGCCGGCCGCCGGCTTGATCGAGATGCCGCCGGTGTCGAAGGTCACGCCTTTGCCGATGAAGGCTACCGGCCCCGACTTGCCGTTGTCCTTGCCGCCCTTCGCGGCGCCCTTCCACTGCATGACGACCACGCGCGGCTCGCGGGCGCTGCCCTGCGCGACGCCGAGCAACGCGCCGAAACCCAGCTCCTTCAGCTCCCTGGGCCCCAGGATCTCGACGGAGACGCCAAGCTTCTCCAGCCCCTTGCAGCGCTCCGCCATCTCCTCCGGGAAGAGGATGTTGGGCGGCTCGCTGACCAGGTCACGCGCCAGGAAGACGCCATCCGCCACGGCGGAGAGCGGCGCATGCGCGGCGCGGGCGGCCTCCGGCTCGGCGCTCGCGATGGTCAGGCGGACCAGCTTCGGCTTGTCCTCGGCGCTCTCCTTGGTGCGGTACCGGTCGAAGCGATAGCTGCGCAGCCGCGCCCCAAAGGCCAGCGCGGCAGCCAGCGCCGCGTTCAGCCCCTCGGCCGCGATCATGGCCTCCGGCTCGCCGGAGACCAGCGGCCAGGCGGCGCCGCCGGCCGCTTCGGCGCCGCGCTCGTCCGGCGTGACGCCAAGACCCACCGCGACGACACGCGAGAGATGCCCGCCCGGCGCCCAGAGCGTGCAGCTCTGCCCCTTCTTGCCCTTGAAGCCGGCCGCCTCCAGACCGCGGCTGACGGCGCCGCCGGTCGCCTCGTCCGCCGCCTTGGCCAGGCCGCTAAGCGTGAAGCCCTCGGCCAGGGGCAGCACCAGCGCACCGGCGCGGGGCAAGGTCGGCTTGACGAAGAGAATATCGGGCATGCCAGGTTCCGTGCACGGTTCCAGATGACAAAACGATACCACCCTGCCGCCTGGGCGCCAGGGGCAGGCCGGAAGAGGCGCGGAAGCGTGCAAAGGCCGCGGGAATCCGGGCTTGTCCCGCGATCCAGCGGGGGCGAGCCGGGGGAGAAGGAATTCTCCCCCGCCCCCTCTTCTTCTTTTTTGTTAGTTTTTCAGCACAGATGAAGCGCGCAGGCCGGGGCTGAAGCAGCCCCGGCGACGGCGGCCGATGGGAACTCATCTCTGAGGACAGGTCAGATTCCCGCCGGACGCGGTGCCTTCGCCCCTTCTGCCACGCTGTGGGGAAAGAGGTTGCGCCCTACTCACGACCAGCCGGCTCTGTCATCCTGCCGCCCGAGGAAGTCCGAAAGGGAGGGTCGAAGCGTGGCGATGCAGGGTCGTTTCGAGGGGCGCACCGCCATCGTGACCGGTGCCGCATCCGGCATCGGGCTGGATGTGGCCACCCGGCTGGCGGCGGAAGGCGCGAAGGTCAGCCTGTGGGACCTGAACGCGGAGACCCTGGCGGCCGCCAAGGCATCGAGCGGCGCCGCCGACACCCAGGTGCTGGACATCGCCGATGCCGGGCAGGTGGAGCGCGCCATGGCGGCAAGCCTCGAGGCGCTGGGCGGCAGGCTTGACGTGCTGGTGGCCAGCGCTGGCATCACCGGCCCCAACGCCACGGTGCGCGACTATCCCACGGAGGCTTGGCAGCGGGTAATCAACGTCAACCTGAACGGCCTGTTCTACTGCAACCGTGCCGCCGTGGCCCCGATGGAGCGCAACGGCTACGGGCGGATCGTCAATATCGCCTCGATCGCCGGCAAGGAGGGGAACCCGAACGCCGCTGCCTACAGCGCCTCGAAGGCCGGCGTGATCGGCCTGACCAAGTCGCTCGGCAAGGAGCTCGCCAAAACGGAAATCCGGGTGAACTGCGTGACCCCCGCCGCCGTGCGGACGCCGATTTTCGACCAAATGACCCAGCAGCACATTGATTTCATGCTGTCCAAGATTCCGGTCGGCCGCTTCGGCGCCATCGCGGAGGTGACTTCGCTCATCTGCTGGCTCGCCAGCGCGGAGTGTTCCTTCAGCACTGGCGCGGTGTTCGACGTTTCCGGCGGCCGCGCGACCTACTGAGGGCTGCCCCTCGCACAGAAAAAAGATGGGGGTTCGGGGGAATTCCTTCCCCCGACCTTCCTTTTCCCCATCAGCCCCGCGCCAGAACGATCCGCGCCATCCGGTCGAACTCGGCGACGCTCAGCGTCTCTGCGCGCCGCGTGCCTTCGATGCCGGCCTCTTCCAGCAGCGCCTCGGCGCCGCCGAGGGATTTCAGGCTGGAGCGCAGCATCTTGCGGCGCTGGCCGAAGGCGGCGGCGGTGACGCGCTCCAGCGCCGCCAGCAGGGCCGGGTCCGGCGTTTCCGGGTGCGGCACGAGGTGGACGACGGCGGACCAGACCTTGGGCGGCGGGCTGAAGGCGCCCGGCGGCAGGCGCAGCGCCATGCGACAGGCGCAGCGCCACTGGGAGAGCACGGCGAGGCGCCCGTAATGCTCTGTGTCGGGGGCGGCGACGATGCGTTCGGCCACCTCCTGCTGGAACATCAGGGTCAGGCTCTCGAACAGCGCGGCCTGGCGCAGCCAGCCGATCAGCAGCGGCGTGCCCACATTGTAGGGCAGGTTGGCCACCACCTTGCGGGGCGCCGGCAGCAGGCTCTCGGCCTCGATCTTCAGCGCATCGCCTTCCACGACGCGCAGCCGGCCTGGATGGGCGGCGGCCAGTTCCTCCAGCGCGGCAATGGCGCGGCGGTCCAGTTCCACCGCCACCACCGCGGCGGCGGGGCTGTCGAGCAGCGCGCGGGTCAGGCCGCCAGGGCCGGGGCCGACTTCCAGCACATGCCGCCCTTCCAGCGGCGCGGCCAGCGCGGCGATGCGGGCGCAGAGGGCGGCGTCCAGCAGGAAGTGCTGGCCGAGCGACTTGCGTGCGGCCAGCCCGTGCCGCGCGATAGTCTCGGCCAGCGAGGGAAGTGGCGTGGCGATGGCCGGCTCAGCTCCGCATGTCGATCTGCGCGCGGCGGCGCAGGTCGCGCTGGAGCTGGCGCGAGGCCAGCTCGATGCGGTCGCGCAGGATCTGGACGCGCGCCTGCTCCGGCGTCATCTCCGCCAGGTTGCGGGCTTCCTTCGAGCAGACGGCGATCACCAGCACGCCATCGGGCGTGACCAGCGGCTGGCTGGCGCGGCCGATCGGCAGCCCGGCGATGATGTTGCGCAGCGGCGCCGGCTGCACCGCTTCCAGCCGCAGTTCGCCGCCCGGGTCGGCGGGGCGGTCGGAGCCACGGGCGGCCGCCTCGATGGTCGGGCAGCCCTTGCCCTCCAGCGCGCGGGCCCGCTCCACCGCCTGCACCTGCTGCGCCGTCGGCGCCTGCGGGTCCAGGGCGCTGGTGAAGGGGAAGAAAGCCTGGCGCAGCGTGACCATCGTGGCCATGTCGCGCCCCGTCTCGCGCTTCTGGCGCAGGGCGATGATCTGGAAGCCGCCGGGCACGCGCACCGGGTTGGCGATGGCGCCGACCGGCATGCGCTGCAGCACGTCGGCCACCGCGGGGTCGAATTCGTCCGGCCGGGTCCAGCCCATGTCGCCACCCTGCAGCGCCGTCTGGCTCTGGCTGAACTGGGTGGCGGCGGCGGGGAAGGGTACGCCCTTCCGCAGCTGGCCCGTCACGTCCTCGACGAAGCGGCGCACCTCCGGCTCGGAGGTCGGGTCGTCCACCGGGATGAAGATCTCGGAGACGAGGTATTCCGGCTCGCCGATGCGCGCCTTGCGGGCGGCGAGATACTCATCGACCCGCACCGGCTCGACCTGCGCCTGCGCGCCGAGCTGCTGGCGCACCAGGCGGGACCAGCCGATCTGGGTGCGGATCTGGTCGTAGAGGGCGCGCGGCTGCACCCCGGCAGCACGGAGCTGCGCCGCGAGCCCACCCGGCGGCATGCCGTTGCGCTGCTCGATCTCGGCGACCGCGGCGGCGATATCGGCATCCGCCACCGGAATGCGGCGGCGCTGCACCTCCTGCAGACGCAGCCGCTCGTCCACCAGCAGGCGCGTCACCTGCGGGCGCAGGCGCTCAACGATCTCGGGCGCCGCGCGCAGGCCGGCGTTCAGCGCGAAGAGGCGCGCGCGCTCGGTCACCTCGTTGGCGGTGACGATGTCCCCGTTCACCACCGCGACGATGTGGTTGCTGTCGCCCGCCTGACCCTGAGCCGAGGCCGGCGCGGCGGCCAGGCTGGCCGGAAGGGCCAATGGCAGCGCGAGGGCCAGGGCGCAGGCCAGCCCAGGGGTTAACCGGGCGGACAGCCGGCGGGTCAGCCGGGCCGGATGCGGAGCGCGAGAGGAAGCGGAGGCGAGTCGCATAGCGGGTTTCCTAGGCCGTGCGGCGCGGCGCCGCCAGCCCGAATCGCAAAGGGGTGGAGCGGCGCGTGGTCAGATCGCCCGGAAGCCGAAATCGCCCACCGTCTTGAAGGACAGTCGGAACAGCAGGACCGTGTCCGAGGTATAGTAGGACGCGTTGCTGGTCGGGTCGGCATAGGTGCGGGCGAAGCGCGTGTCGAAGATCAGGCACTCGTCCTCGTAGGTGAGGTTGACGCCGGCGGCGACGGCGCGGTCCAGTTCCAGATCGTAGCGGCCGAAGGCGCCGGCCCGCCAGTAGCGGGTGACCTGCGCGCTGACGCTGCCAGCCACCTCGCGGCGCTCGCGCTGCGTCGTCAGCGCGGTGGAGGGGACGGTGTAGAGATAGCTGGCGCCCAGGCTGGCCCGGCCCAGGCTGACCCGCCCCTGCCCTTCGACCAGCCGTGGTGTCAGCCCGTCCTTGTCGAGCCGGGTGCGCGCCGTCAGGTCGAGCCAGGGAACCGGAGAGAGTCGCACCCGCCCGACCCAGTCGGAGGCGCGGTCCTCCAGGCCGGAGCCCTCCGCGAAGACCTCTTCCCGGCTGGCGCGGAAGGAGCGGCCGACCAGCCCCTCGAGCTGCCCGCCATTGGGGAAGAGCCAGGCCCCGCGGAAGGCCGCGTCCACCCGCGTGCCGCCTTCCTGCCGGTCGCGGCCGGGGAAGCGGTTGAGGTCGAAAAGGTTGGCGTCGGTGAACTCGAACTCCAGGCTATCCTCGTTCGGCACCAGGGTCTGCCGGCCCATCGAGGGACCGGTGACGATCTGCACCCGTGGCTCCAGGATCTGGCTGCCGTATTCGCCGGCGCTGCGCAGCATCGGCAGGCGCCAGTCGAGGGCCACCCGCACATTGCCGCGCGCGTCCTTCACCGAGCCTTCCGAGGCATAGTTGGGCGCGAGGTTGAGCTCATCCGCCCAATAGCCCATGCCATCGGCCTGCATCCGCAGCGTCCAGACCTGGCCCCAGCGGTCGATGCGCGGCAGCGTGTAGGTCAGGCGGGAGGCCAGGCGGCGGGTGTCGGTGCCCTCGTCGCGGAACACCGCGAAGGCGCCGGCATCCATGGTGAAGTAGCCGCCGAGGCTGTCGCGGCCCGCGTAGTAGTCGCCGAAGACATTCGGCAGCACCAACGGGATCTGTGAGATGTCGTCCACCTCGGAGAGGCCCTGGTAGCCGCGCGCGTCGATGCGGAAATAGCCTTCCGTGCCCCAGAAGCCCTCGGCATAGGCGTCCGAGGAGAGCGCGCGCTGCGTCGGGTAGCGCCAGGCGCGCAGATAGGCCTCGCTGCTGGCGCGGTTGAGGCTGAAGCCGGTGCGCCAGTGCTCGTCGATCGAGAACTGGCCGCGGCTGAAGATATGCGCGCCCCAGCCCTCCTCGTCCCGCGTACCGTCGCGCTGGCCGAAGGAGCCGCTGGCCGAGATCTCGCCCGCATTGAAGCGGCGGCGATAGGCCCAGCCGAGCGCCGGATCCTGCTTGGTGGAGAGGGTGGGCGAGAGGGTCAGGTCCTGGCTCTCGTCGATCGCCCAGTAGTAGGGCGTCTCGATGAAGCCGCCGAGGAAGCTCGAGGTGCCGATCGTTGGCGTCAGGAAGCCGGAGGCGCGCGGGGCCGAGGGGTCGGGATGCGAGAGATAGGGCGTGTAGAGCACCGGCACGCCGCCCAGCAGCAGCGAGGCGTCGCGGTAGCGCAGGCGCTTCTCCGCCTGGTCATGCGTGGCGTAGCGGGCGCGCAGCTCCCAGAGCGGCGGCGCGGTCGGATCCTCGGCGCAAAGGTCGCAGGAGGAATAGAGCACCCGCGACAGGTCGAGGATCGACCCGTCGGTGCGGCGGGCGCCATTGGCCACCAGACGGCCGTTCTGCGCCAGCCGCGCCGAGAGGCCCTCCAGCACGCCGTCGCGCATGTTGCCGGTCAGCTCGGCGCGGTCGGCGAAGAGCACCTGCCCGTCCGGCTGCAGCAGCTGCACATGCCCCTCGGCGGTGGCGATGCCGGTGTTGCGGTCGTAGGTGAAGCGGTCGGCGCGCAGGATGCGCTCGTTCTGCCAAGCCTCCACCGCGCCGCTGGCGATGACCAGGTTGCGCTCGCGGTCGTACTCGACGGATTCGGCGGTGAAGGTGACGGGGGCGTTGTTGTCAGGCCGGGTCGCGGCGGCGGGAGGCTGCGCCGCCGGATTGGCGGGCGGCATCGCGGGTGGCGTCGCGGCGCTGGGCTGGGCGGATGGCCCCGCGGCGGCCTGCGCGGCAGCGCGCGCGGCCGGCAACGTCATCGCGAGCAGGGCGGCGCTGCCCAGCAGCAGGGCGCGCCATCCGGCCGTCTTGTTCCCCGCCGGGCTTGCCCCGGCCTCGCGCATGGCTCGGTCCATGCCGCCTGCATAGCCGCTTCGTCGGGCGGCGGCGAGAGGGCTTGGCCGGGGCGGGGCGCTCATACCGGCCAGCATAAATGCTGACCGGTATGGCTGTTCTTTGGCGCGCAGCCGCCACACCGACCCTGCGCGCCTGATACCGGCCCGCAAAAGTCAAGACTTATGCGGGCCGGTATCAGCCGTCCTCCACATAGAGCAGCAGGGTCAGGGCCAGCAGCAGACCGGCCACGGAGGGCACCCAGGCGGCCAGCGCCACCGGCAGGGTGCCCGCCTGGCCGAACTCCTCCACCACTTTGTCCAGCAGGAAGAGCATGAAGCCGGCCGCGACTCCGGCGCCCATCATCTGCGCCACGCCGCCGCGCCGCGCGTGGCGCATGGAGAATCCGGCTGCCAGCAGCGCCATGGCGGCCGCGAGCAGCGGGAGCGACAGCAGCGACTGGAACTGCAGCCGGTGCCGCACGGCGGAGAAGCCGGAGCTTTCCAGCACCCGGATGAAGTCCGGCAGCGCCCAGAAGGAGAGCGTGTCGGGGCTGGCGAAGCTCTCCTCGATACGGTCGGGTGTCAGCACGGTGGGCAGGCGCAGCGGTTCCGGCGCGGAAGGCAGCCGGTTGGCACCGAAAGTCACCGCATCCTCCAGTTCCCAAACCCCGGGCCGCAGCTGGGCCTCCGGCGCCTCCACCCGCGCCAGCGGGCGGTCATTGGCGGAAATCCGCCAGAGCGAAACGTCGCGCAGGACGAAGCCCTTCGGCCCGATCTCTGGCACCCCGGCCATGATGGCGACGCCGCCCGGCTCCAGGCTGGAATCCGCCTGACGCAGCCAGAGCCGCCCGCCAGCCAGCGAGCTGAGACCGGCGGTATTGCGCAGATAGGTGGCATCCAGCCGCTCGGCGCGCGAGAGCATGGCGGCCGAAAGCGGCGACAGCACGGTGACCGCCAGCGTGCCAAGGCAGACCGCCACCGCCACCGGCCCGAGCAGGAAGCTCCAGGCGGAGATGCCCGCCGCGCGCGCCACCACCAGCTCCGAGGCACGCGACAGACGCCAGAAGGCCAGAATGCCCCCCAGCAGGATGGCGAAGGGCAGGATCTGCATCACCATGAAGGGCAGACGCAGCGAGGCGATGGAGGCAACCAGGAAGAAGCCCACATCGGCGCGGGTGGCGGCGCGGCGCAGCAGCTCGATGAAGTCGAACAGCGCCACCAGCGCGGTTAGCGCCGCCGTCATGGCCAGCACCATGCCGGCGAAGCGGCGGGCGATGTAGAGCGAGAGCGTGGGGGAGAAGGCCGGCACCGGCTCAGCCCTCCGAGGCGCCGGGGCGGCGGCGCGGCAGGCCCGGACTGCCCGAGAGCATCCAGGCCGCCACCACCATCGGGCCGATCGCCTGCAGCCAGATCAATGGAATGAAGTGATTGTCGCGCGCCGCCAGATTGCCGATGGAAAGGCCGATCGCCAGCAGCCCGACCACCAGCCCGACGCCCACCACCGCCGGCCGCCAGTCGCCATAACGGCGGAAGCTGCTGCCCAGCGCCGTCGCCAGCCCGACCATGGCGAAGGAGAGCGCCGTGAAGGGCGAGGCGAGACGCTGGTGCGCCTCGGCGCGGAACTTGCGGATGTCGCGCTCCGGCAGGTTCTCCGCGGGGTCGGGATGGAGCAGCTCGGAAACGAAGCGCTCGCGCGAGTCGCGATTGCGCGCCGTCTCCGGAGAGGAGCGCGAGGTGGTGGCGAGGTCGAGGCTGTTCTCGGCGAAGGACAGGGTGGAAAGCCGCGCCGGATGGCTCGCCGTGGCGGGCTCGAGCTGCTGCCGCACGCCGTTCAGCAGCACCACGCGCGGGCCGTTCGGGCTGGAGACCAGCCGGCCTTCCTGCGCCATGATGGTCACAGGGGCGCCTGGCTCGCGGGTGTCGTGCACCAGGATGCCGCGCAGCGTGCCGTCGGGGTTGCGGCGGCGCGCATAGACCGTCAGCTCATCGCCCAGGCTGCTGAACACGCCCTCCTGCAGCAGGATGGCGGCCATCTCGTTGCGGATCTCGAACTGCCAGGCGCGGAAGGCAGAATGGCTCACCGGCACCAGCCAGAGCTGCAGGCCAAGGCCCACCACGGTGGCGATCCCGGCCAGCAGAATTGCCGGGCGGGAGAGCGTCCAGTCCGACAGGCCGGCGGCGCGCATCACCACCAGTTCGCGGTCGGCGTTCAGCCGGACATAGGTGAAGAGCGTGACCACGAAGGTGGTGATCGGCAGGATCACCGCGAAGAAGCTCGGCAGCAGCAGCCCGGTCAGCTCGATGAAGACCGCCAGCGAAAGGCCCCGGTCCAGCACCAGCTCGATGAAGCGCAGGCTCTGGGTCAGCCAGATCAGGGCGGCAAGCCCCACGGTGACGGCCAGCAGCGCGATGCCGAGCTGGCGGAACAGGTAGCGGTCGAGGCGGGTCATGCGGGCGAGGATTACCTGTGGCGGGCCTGGAGAGGAAAACGGGGCGAGAATGGGAGCCGGGCTGGCCAGCATGTAGGCCCCGCCGGGCCACCCCGCCACCCCGGGGCCGCCGCGAAGGCAGGAGAGCGGGACCGCGCCCTCCCCTCACTCGCCCAGGAAGGCGCGCAGCACCGGGGCCGGGACGATTCGGGTATGCACCTGCCCCGCCACCGTCTCGCGATGGCTGACCAGCCCGAGGAGGCAGTCATGCCGTGCGTCGATTACCGCGCCGCCCGATTCGCCGGGCTCCAGCGGCAGCGACAGCTCGGCATAGCCGCCGTGTAACGGATTCGCCTCGCGCACCAGGGCGGTGATCCGGCCGATGACCTCGCGGCGCGGCGTCACCACCCAGACCGGCTCGCCGGGCTGCGGCGAATCCGGGCAGAGCACCAGCGCCGGATGCCCGGGCGGCAGCGGCCCCGTGCGCAACAGCGCCACGTCCCGCCCGCCGATGTAATAGGTGCCGAAGCCGGCCGCGAGATCGGCCTGCCCCGCCCGCATCAGCTCGGCCGGCAGGTCATGGCCAGCGAGCTGGATGCGCGGCGGCGCCGCGCCCGGGCTGCAGTGGTGCAGCAAGGGCTGCGTGCCGTCCACCAGATGCGCCACTGTCAGGAAGCGGCGCTGCCCGATATGCACCGCCGCCCCGGCCGCGACGCAGTCCGGCTCCAGCCCGGCCCGTAGCCCGGCCAGGCTGGCGCGCTGCGCCGAAGGCCCGGCGCAGCCGGTGGCCAGCAGGGCCAGCAAGAAAAGGGCGAGAGAAGGCAGGCGAGCGAAAAGGCGCATGGGAAAATCGCCCGGAGTGCCCGCCGAGGGCGGGCTGGGGCGTGAGCATAGGCGGCGGCCGGAAGCCGCCGGCATGCCTCACGGCACTTTGAGGAAGAAGCTCTTGGCCCGCGCCTCGCGCCCACGCAGCAGGCCGCTGCGGATCTGCCGCACCGTGCGCTGGCCGACATTGCGCGCGTAGTACTCCTCGTCCTCCGGCAGGCGGTCCATCAGCACCCGCCAGATCTCCTCGACATCCTCGCGCGTAGCGAGGCGGTCGGGGTTGAAGAGGTATCTGCGCATCTCGGCCAGCCGCGGCTCCAGCTGCTCCTGACGGATCCGCGCATGCTGCGCGCGCTTGGCCGCGATGAAGCCGGCAAGCTGCGCGGCGGTCAGGCGCGGCGGCTCCGGCGGCAGCGCTGCCGCCACCTCGGTTCTCTCGAAGCCGTGCCGCGCGAAGCTCGCCTCGTGGAAGGATTGTCCCTGCTTGCCGATGTAGCGGGCATAGCAGACATCGGTGTTGATGCGGCCGAAGCCGAGATCGGCGCAGGCCAGGGTCTTGGAGACGTCCTGCGAGGACTGCGTGCTACCCACCGCCTTGCCCAGATAGACCTCGACCAGCCGCAGGTGCGGCCGCGCCTGATAGTCGCACTCGCGCCAGATCTCGTGGAAGGGCGCCAGCCAGGGCTGCATCGCCTGCCAGCAGCGGCGGGTCAGGCCGAAGCCCCAGTGATGCTCCAGCGGGATGAATTTCGGCTGCGCCGGGTCGCTGGCGAGGCGGTGGTTACCATAGGCGGCGAAATAGCCGAGCTGCGGATGCTCGGGCAGCTGCGCGCGGATCGTCTCCAGCATGGCGAGGTAGAAGGGCCCGAGCTCCAGGTCCTCCTCGAAGAAATAGCCGACCTCGGCCTTGAGCGTCTCGAAGACCAGCGATTCGCCGCGCTGCAGGTTCATCGCGATGCCGAGGTTGTCCGGCGCGGCATGCACCTGGCCGCCCGGGAAGATGCGGCGGAAGGTGGCGATATTGGCCTCGATCGCGTCCTGTTCGGCGAAGCGCAGGCCGGAGCGGGGCGAGACGGCGCCATCCTGCAGCAGGTGCAGCTTCGTCTCATCGAGGATGACGCCCTGCTGCGCCCGCAGCGACAGGCAGAGGCGCTCCAGATAGTCTGGCCGATTGAAGGCATAGATGACGATCGGCGTGGTCAGCGGCTGCGGCGACGAATCCATCTGCGGGCCGGCGGCACCCTCCTGCTCAACCAAGGCGGCGTTATCCGGCCCCGTTCCGGCGCGTCAAGCCGCGGGGCGGGGCGCGGCGGCGCGGGTCAGCCGGTCGTTGATGGCGGCGCCCAGCCCCTCGGGCGGTACCGGCATGGCGGCGATGCCGGCGAGGCCGAGCCGGCGCCCCTGCTCGTCCAGCCAGCGCAGCCCGGCGAAGAGCCGGGCCGCGGCCTCCACCAGATTCCCCCCTTCGCTGAGCTGCCAAGTGGCGCCGGCACCGGGCAGCGGCGCGCCGAAGGCCAGCAGCGCCTCGTCCGGTCGTACGGTGGTGGCGCCGAGTCGCACCGGTAGGCCCGGCGCATAATGCGAGGACATCATGCCCGGCGCCTTCAGCCCTCCGGCCGCCTCTGCCACCGCCTCGGGCCGGCCGATCGGGCCGAGCAGCGCGGCCAAAGCCTCCTCCGGCACGCCGCCGGGGCGCAGCAGCAGCGGGACGGGCCCGGTGAGGTCCAGCACCGTGCTCTCCAGCCCCACCGGGCAGGCGCCGCCATCGACCACCGCGTCGATTCGCCCGTCGAGACCCTGCAGCACATGCGCGGCGGTGGTGGGCGAGACAAAGCCCGAACGATTGGCGGAGGGCGCGGCGACCGGCACCCCCGCCTCGCGCAGCAGCGCCCGCGCCAGCGGATGCGCCGGCACCCGCACGGCGAGCGAGGGCAGCCCGGCACCGGTCAGCAGGGCGATGCGGCTCCGCGCCGCGCGCGGCAGCACGAGCGTCAGCGGGCCCGGCCAGAAGCGGGCGGCCAGCAGGCGGGCGCGCTCATCCGCCACCACCTCGGCAAAGGCGGCCTCGGCCTCGGGGAAATGGCTGATCAGCGGGTTGAAGCGAGGCCGGCCCTTGGCGGCATAAATGCGCGCCACGGCCTCCGCATTGCTGGCGTCGGCGCCCAGGCCATAGACCGTCTCGGTCGGGAAGGCGACCAGCCCGCCGCCGCGCAGCAGGGCGGCGGCACGCGGCAGGTCCCGGGGCGCGAGGCTCTCGGTCATGCGGCGCCGTAGCAGAGAAAGGGCGGGTTCTCCCAGCCCGGCTTGCCATAGGCCAGCGGCGCGCCGTCGAAATCGGTGCAGCGCCCGCCGGCGGCCAGCAGAACCGCCTCGGGCGCCGCCGTGTCCCATTCCATGGTGCGGCCGAAGCGCGGGTAGAGGTCCCCCTGCCCTTCGGCCAGACGGCAGAACTTCACCGCCGAGCCCATGTTGACGATGCGCTGCACCCGCTTGCCCTCCAGGAAGCGGGGCAGGCGCGGGTCGTCCTTGTAGTGGCGGCTGGCCAGGACCACGAGGCCCTCTTCGGGCACGCGGCGCGCGTGGATGGCGCGCCGCCCGCCGGCATCCTCTTTCCAGGCGCCCTGGCCGAGGATGCCGGTGAACAGCTCGCGCGTGGCGGGGATGGCGACGGCGCCGAGCTTCGGCCGGCCATTCTCGACAAGCCCGATATTCACCGTGAACTCCGCCCGGCCGGCAGCGAATTCGCGCGTGCCGTCGAGCGGGTCCACCAGCCAGTAGCGCGGCGCGGCGGCGAGCAGGGCACCGCCCGAAACCTCCTCCTCCGCCACCACCGGGATTTCCGGCGCCGCCGCGCGCAGGCCCTCGGTGATGATCGCCTCCGCCAGCCGGTCGGCGGCGGTGACGGGGCTCATGTCATCCTTGTGCTCCACTGCGAAGCCGGCGTCGCGCACGGTGAGGATGGCGGCGGCGGCCTGCTGGGCGAGCCGGGCGGCGAGGGCGAGGAGGTCGGAATCGGTCATGCTGCCGCAGGCTTGTAGCACCGGCCGGGCCCCGGCGGGGCCTTCGCGGGACAAAAAAGCCGCATAGCCGGGCGCGCTCGCCGCCCCCTTCCCGCCTTACTCGCGGAAATTGCGCCCGCGATATTCCCGGCTGTTCTGCATGATGTCGCGCAGCCGCCGCACCGAGCAGCGGCCGGCATACTGCTCGTAGATCTGCTCCCCCTCGGGCAGGCGGTCGAGCAACAGGCGGTAGAGCTGCTCGATGTCCTCCCGCGTCGCCAGCCGGTCCGGGTCCCAGTGCCGGGCCGCGTAGCGCTCCAGGAAACCGTCGAACTCCTCCGCCCGGAAGCGGCGGAAATGCGCCTGCTGCTGCTTCAGGATGGCGGTGATGCGCTCCACGGTGGGCGGTTCGATCGGCAGGTCGCCGCGCTCCACCGCCATCATGCGGTCATAGCCCATCTCGCGGAAGCGGCGCTCGCTGAAGGAGGCTCCCTTCTCGCCGATGTAGCGGGCGAAGCACATGTCGGTCATCACCCGGGCGATGCCGAGCCGGGCACTGGCCAGCGCCTTCAGCGCATCCTGCGAGGATTTGTCGATCGCCATCTCCTCGCGCTGCAGGAAGCGATAGACCGCGAGGTGGTTGCGATTCGGATAGTCGGTCCGCTCCAGGATGGCGAAGTATGGTTGCAGCCAGTCCTGGATACGCTGCCAGGCACCGCGGCGCAGGCCGAAGCCCCAGTGGTGGTCGAGCGGCACGAGGTGCACCCGGTTCGGGTCCGGCGTGGCGCGATGGTCGCCATAGGCGGCGAAGTAGCCGACCTCCGGGAAGGGCGCGAGCGCCATCCGCAGCCGCTCCATCATCAGCAGATAGGCGGGGCCGAGTTCCAGGTCGTCCTCGAAGAAATAGGCGGTCTCGGCCTTCAGCGTCTCGAAGGCATGCGCCTCGCCACGACGGATGTTGAGGGCGATGCCGAGATTCTCCGCGCTGGCCAGAACCTGCCCCTGCGGGAAGGCGGCGCGGAAGGTGGCCACGCTCTCGGCCATAGCCGCGTCCTCGGCGTAGCGCACACCGGAACGGCGGGAGACCGGCCCGTCCTGCAACAGATAGATGCGTCGCTCGTCCAGCCGGACGCCCTCCTGCGCCTTCAGCGAGGCGCAGAAACGCTGCAGGTAGTTCGGCCGGTCAAAGGCGAAGATGATGATTGGCGCGTCGATGATCTGCGCGTCGGCCATGCCGGTCCCGCTCTCCCCTGGCTATGCGGCGGGCCTGCCCTGCCTCCGTCCATCCGGCGATAGGTAGAGGGCGGCCCGGCCCAGGGCAACTATCCGTTACCGCGCAGCTGCAGCGCCCGCGCATAGACCTGCTTGCGCGGCAGGCCGGTGGCAGCGGCCACCAGAGCGGCGGCATCCCGCAGGCTCTCCCCCGCCGCCAGCGCCGCCTGCAACCGGGCGTCCAGCGAGGCTTCGGCCTCCGGCGGCTCCTCGCCCGGCGGGCCGACCACCAGCACGATCTCGCCGCGCGCCGGATTCGCCTGATAATGCGTCGCCAGTTCCTCCAGCGTGCCGCGCCGCACCTCCTCGAAGCGCTTGGTCAGCTCGCGTGCCACTGCGGCCGGCCGCGGGCCGAGCGCCGCGGCCATGGCGGCCAGCGTCTCGGCCAGCCGGTGCGGCGCCTCGTAGAAGATCAGCGTGGCGGAAAGGCCGGCGCGCTCGGCGGCGCGCAGCTTCGCCAGCGCGGCGGCGCGCGCGGCCTCGCGCGGCGGCAGGAAGCCCTGGAACAGGAAGGGATGCGGCGGCAGGCCGGAGAGGGTCAGCGCCATCACCGCCGCATTCGGCCCGGGGATGGCGGAGACCGCGATGCCCTCGGCGATGGCGGCGCGCACGAGCTGGTAGCCGGGGTCGCTCATCAGCGGCGTGCCTGCATCCGAAACCAGCGCGAGACGTTCACCGGCGGTCATCCGCGCGACGAGGCGTGGGGTCGCCGCCTCCTCATTGTGCTCATGCAGCGGCAGCAGCTTCGCCGAAACGCCATGTCGCGCCAGCATGGGGGCTGTTACCCTGGTATCCTCGCAAAGCACCGCGTCGGCCGCGCGCAGCGTGGCCAGGGCGCGGGGCGCGAGGTCGCCGAGATTGCCGATCGGCGTCGCCACCAGTGTCAGCCCCGGCTTGCTGCCCGGGGGAGGGGAGGTTTCATTTGTCGCTTCCGTGGTCCCGGTCTCGTCCTGCTGCAAAGGCGGCTCCATTGGCGCTCCCGTTCTCCCGGCGCGGCCTTTCGGCCGCCGTGCTGCTCGGTGCCGTTGTGGGCCTCGCGGCCTGCGCGCCGCAAGTCTCGGGGCCGAGCTATTATCCCTCGCCGCAGGCCGGCGGCCCGGCCCTGCCGCCGCAACCGGCCCGCGCCAAGGTGGCCCTGCTGCTGCCGCTCTCGGGACCGAACGCTTCGCTCGGCCAGCCGCTGCTGAACGCGGCGCAGCTCGCCCTGTTCGAGCAGGGCGGGCCGGGCTTCGAATTCATCCCGCGCGACACCGGCGGCACGCCCACCGGCGCCGCCGCCGCTGCGCGCAATGCCATGGCCGAGGGGGCGCGCATCCTGGTCGGACCGCTGACGGCACAGGAGACAGCGGCCGTGGCGGCGCCCGCCCGCGCCGCCGGCGTGCCGGTGCTGCCCTTCACCAATGACGCCAACCAGGCCGGGCCCGAGGTCTGGCCGCTCGGCCTGACGCCGGAGCAGCAGGTACGCCGCGTGGTCGCCGCCGCCCAGGCGCAGGGCGTGCGGCGCTTCGGCCTTGCCGCGCCGGACGGGGCGCTCGGCCGGCAGATGGCCTCGGCCCTGCGCGGCGCCGCGCGGGATCTGGACCTTCCCGCCCCCGTTGTCGAGCTCTACCCCGCCGCCGCCGCGCCCGCGCTGGCGGCCCGCGAGGTGGCACAGGGGATCGGCGCCAGCTCGTCCGAGGGCGGCAGCGGATCCGGCGTCGAGATGCTGCTGCTCGGCGAGAGCGGCGCGCGCGCGCGCGACTTCGTCGGCGGGCTGGTCAGCGCTGGCGCGGCGGTGCCTCCGCTGCGGCTGGGGGGCCTCGCGCTCTGGGCCTATGACGACAGCCTGACGCAACAGCCGGCGCTGGCCGGCGCCTGGTTCCCCGGCCCCGACCCGGCGGCGCACAACCAGTTCGAGAGCCGCTACCAGGCAGCCTTCGGCGAGAAGCCGGTGCGCGTCGCGGGCGTGGCCTATGACGCCGCCGCCCTCGCCGCCCGTGCCATGAGCGGCGCGACGCCGGACAGCCCGCCGCGCATGCCGGTCGGCGAGGTGGTGCTGGGCGCCGATGGCGCCCTGCGGCTGAACGAGGGCGGCAAGGTCCAGCGCGCCCTGGCCGTCTATGCCCTTTCGCCCGGCGCTCCGCCGGCCACCGTCGCGCCGGCGGAGCTGCCGGGCGAGCTGGGCTTCTGAGCCACCGCCCGGGAGGCTCAGTCAGGGGGGCTTGAATGGAGGAGGACAAGCCGGCGCTGCGCCGCTGGCTCGGCTCGGCCACCCTCATCGGCGGCGTGCCGGCGGCGCTCTTCGCCCTGCTGGCACTGAGCGGCCAGCTGGCGCCCGCCCCGGCGCTGCTCTGCCTGCTGGCCACGGCAGCGGCAGCGCTGGCGGTGTCCCGCCTCTGGATCGGCAGCCTCGCCCGGCTCGCCGCCGTGCTGCGCCATGCCGCCGAGGGCGAGGGCGACTGGCGGGCACCACCGCCCCCGCCCCTCCTCTCGGCGCTGGCCGAGATCTCCGACGGTGTCGCCCGCCTCGCCCGCAATCTGGCCGAACGGGGCGAACTGGTGGGGCGCATGCGGCGGGCCGATGCGGCCATCCTGGAAAGCCTGCCCGACCCCTTGCTGGTGCTCGGCGCCGACCGGGCCGCCCTGCGCGCCAATGCCGCCGCCCGGGCCCTGTTCGGCGCGCGCCAGACCGAGGCGGGCCCGCTCGCCGGAGATGCCGCCGCGCTGCTGCGCCACCCGGCCCTGGCGGGTGCGGTGGACCGCGCCCTCGCCGAGGGCACGCGCCAGGTGGTGGATCTGGTGCTGCCCGTGCCGGTGCCGCGCGAGCTGGCGGCGCAGGTGATCCCGCTCGACCCGCCGCTGGCGGATGGCGGGCGCCTGATCGTGCAGCTTTCCGACCGGACGCGCGAGCGCGCCGTCGAGCGGATGCGCGCCGACTTCGTGGCCAATGCCAGCCACGAGCTGCGCACGCCGCTGGCCAGCCTGATGGGCTTCATCGAGACGCTGCGCGGCCCGGCGGAGAACGACCCGGAGGCGCGCGCCCGCTTTCTTGGCATCATGGCCGAGCAGTCGGAGCGGATGCGGCGGCTGATCGAGGATCTGCTCGGCCTCTCGCGCATCGAACTGGCCGAGCACCAGCCGCCGACCGGCCGTGTGGATCTGGCCGAGCTGGCCCGCCGCGAGGCGGAGGGGATGGCGCCGATCCTCGCCGGCCGCTCCGTGACACTCAGCTTGGCGCTGGAGGAGGGAGCGATCGCCGCGCCAGCCGATGGCGAGCAGCTGGCGCAGGTGCTGCGCAACCTCCTGGAGAACGCAGTGCGGCACGGCAATACGGGCGGCGAGGTGAAGCTCGCCGTCAGCCGCGCTCCCGGCGGCCGCCCCGGCGTCACCATGAGCGTGACCGATGACGGGCCGGGCATCGCCCGCGAGCACATCCCGCGCCTGACGGAACGCTTCTACCGGGTGGACAAGGCGCGCTCCCGCCAGGGAGGCGGCACGGGGCTGGGGCTCGCCATCGTCAAGCACATCGTCAACCGCCACCGGGGCCAGTTGCAGATCGAGAGCCAGGAGGGGGCGGGCGCCACCTTCCGGGTCTGGCTGCCGGCGGAGTGAAGGTCGGGGGAATGAATTCCCCCGAACCCCCTTCTTCTTTTTGTCAGTTTGGCACCACGCTTTCCGCCAGCGCAGGAAACTCGAAGAAAGAAGATGGGGGTCTGGGGGAATTCCTTCCCCCAGACTTTTTTCATCCCCAGACGGTGGCTTCCGTCCAGCCCAGTTCCGCGAATTCCGCCGCGCGCAGCGGCGCCTCGCCCTCGGCATAGAACTCGTCGAGTTGCGGCGGCGGGACGGAGGTGCCGCTGAGCATGGCATGCGCCTGCCCGCGATGGTGGATCTGGTGCTGGAACAGATGCAGCAGCAGCCGGTCGGCGCGCTCGCGCTGGATGCGCTCGCCACGATGCACCTGGATGATCCGCGCCGGTGCGGCCTCGTCCATCGCCTCGCACCAGGCGATCAGCCGGCGGTCCATCGCGGCCTGGGCTGAATGTAGTTCCGCCACGGTCGGGCATGGGACGGGCTCCGCCCAGGCGGCGGGGCCGAGCCTGCCACCCTCCAGCGCATCCACATAGAAGCGGTCGATGACCAGGATGTGGTTCAGAGTGGTCTGGATCGACGGGAAGAAGCCGGTGCGCGGCGCCTCGAACTCGGCCTGGCTCAGCCCGGCACAGGCGGTCAGCAGGCGGTGGTTGGCCCAGGCATTGTTGTAGGCCATGGCTCGAAGGGTGAGCAGATGCGAAGGTGGCACGGTTCGCTCCCGGGCGGCTGTGGAAGGCGGATCATTCGCCGTATCGGCTCCGTCGCCCGGCGGCCCCCGGCTCCTGCCCAAGCATGGCGCGCACGCGGCCGGAGGCGCCCTGCATCAGCGCCGGGATGATCCGGGCCTCCGGCAGGTTCTTCCAGTACTTCTTCGGCATCTCGGCGCGCATGGCCGCGGGTTTCAGGCGCGCGGGATTGAAGATGCTGGCGAAATAGGTGAGCCAGAGATCCTCGGCGGCGTCGGCGGCGGGGGCATCGCCGCGGCGGGCGCCCTCGGTAAAGTGCAGCGCCTCGCCATCCCAGTGGGCGCAGCGGCGTGGCGTCAGGATGGACCAGCGCAGCGCGGCGAAGCGGCGCTGGAAGAAACCCGCCTCGGCCTCGACGATATGGTGCTCCGGCTCGTACCAGGCGACCGAGCGTGGCCCGGCCTCCGTCCCGATCTCGCGGAAGCGGAGGAAGGCATGCATCTTATGGGCGTCGCGCCGCACCGCGCGGGCCATGGCCTCCAGCCGGACCATGCGCGGCTCGGTGGGGGTGCGCAGCAGGCCGGGCGCGGCCCGCGCATCCCAGAGCAGGCCATAGAGCAGCGCGAAACGCTCGGGGTCGCTGTGCCGGACAGCGCACGCAGCGATGTCGAGGAAGTCGCGGGGGACGGCGGGGATGCGGCTCCGGCCCGCGGCGGCGGGCGGCGGCGCTCCGGCGAAAAGCCCCGGCGGCTCGGCCGGGCTGTGCCAGGACACCGCCTCGGGCGGGATGCCGGCGGTCAGCAGCCCGCGCGCGGCCTCGCGCCAGCCGACGAAATCGGCGGGGCTCTCCAGGGTGACGCTAAACATCGAGCGCCAGTTGCCGCGGCTTCGCGGCCTGAGCGAAGGCGCTGGGGGCCAGGACCTGCCGCCGCAGCCCCGCGGAATCGAGCTGCCCGCACGCCGGGCGATGGTCGGGCGCCAGGATGAAGGGCGCGACCTTGCGCAGCGGCACCCGCAGACGGGCGAGATCGGCCAGCCGGACGGAGGACTGCCGCCGCGCCGCCAGGATGCGGTCCACGTTGCGCGCGCCGAGGCCGGGCACCCGCAGCAGCGCCTCGCGTGGGGCGCGGTTCAGGTCGAGGGGGAAGATGGCGCGGTGCTTCAGCGCCCAGGCCAGTTTTGGGTCCAGCTCCAGGTCCAGCATGCCGCCCTCCCCGCCCGCCAGGATCTCTTGCGTGTCGAAGCCGTAGAAGCGCAGCAGCCAGTCGGCCTGGTAGAGCCGGTGCTCGCGCAGCAGGGGCGGCGGCGCCGGCGGCAGCTTGGCGGAAGCGTCCGGGATCGGCGAGAAGCCGGAGTAATAGACCCGCTTCAGCCCGTACTTCCTGTAGAGCGCGTCACTGGTGCCGAGGATGTGGCGGTCGTCGCTGTCATCGGCGCCGACGATCATCTGCGTGGACTGCCCCGCCGGGGCGAAGCGCGGTGGGGCGGCGCGGCTCGGGGTGCGGGCGGCCTCCTTCGCCTCGGCGATATGGCCGGAGAGACTGCCCATGGCGCCATGGATGCCGGCCAGGTCCTTTTCCGGCGCCAGCTCCTTCAGGCTACGCACCTGCGGCAACTCGATATTGATCGAGAGCCGGTCAGCCCAGCGCCCTGCCTCGGCCAATAGTTCCGGCGCAGCGTCGGGAATGGTCTTGAGGTGGATGTAGCCGAGGAATCCATGCGCCTCGCGCAGCGTGCGGGCGACGCGGATCAGTTGCTCCATTGTGTAGTCGGAGGAGCGGATGATGCCGGAGGACAGGAACAATCCCTCGATGTAGTTGCGCCGGTAGAAGGCGAGCGTCAGTCGGACCAACTCTTCCACGGTGAAGCGGGCGCGCCACACGTCGGAGGATTTGCGGTTGATGCAATAGGCGCAGTCGAAGATGCACGAGTTGGTCAGCAGCACCTTCAGCAAGGAGATGCAGCGGCCATCGGGCGCATAGGCGTGGCAGATGCCCATCCCCTCCGTGCTGCCGAGGCCGCCGGCGCGGGAATCGCGCTTCTCCGTGCCGGAGGAGGCGCAGGAGGCATCGTACTTGGCCGCATCGGCCAGCAAGGCGAGTTTGGCGCGGAGGTCCATCGCAGGCGGGTTCCCGGGCTTTGTTCGTTATATGTTCACGATTGCCCGGACGGAAAGAGGGCGGCGCGGCCGCCGCCATTCCCTCGCCCGCCCGAAAGGCGCCTCGCCCCGCCTCCCGCCGGTCAACCGGTTCAGCCCGTCTGGCCGCGCTTGCGATTGTCGGGCGAAGGATCTTCGCCCCGCAGCCGGGCATTGCCCACCATGTCGTCCTGAGCGCCGCCGGGCTGGCTCTTGCCGCCGCCCTTGCCGCTGCTCTTGTTGTTGCCGCCCTGCGCCTTCTGCTGGGTGCTCGGCTGGTAGTCGCTCTTCTTCTTGTCCGCCATGGCCGGCCTTCCTCGGTTACGGGCCACCCCGTCCGGTGGCGAGTCCAAAACCCGGATCAGCAGCCCCCGTTCAGGTCGCGGCGCGCAACTTTTTGCCAGAGGCAGTGCGCGGCGTCAGCGCAGCAGCGCCGGCAGCAGCAGATCGAGCCGCAGTCGGCCCTCCCAGGTCGCGGCCAGATGACCGTCCGGGGTCCAGCGCAGATAGTCCTCGTCCAGGCAGGCGGCGAGGATGGCCGGGTCCACCGCCTCGGCGAGCGCAACGCCGGTGCGGGCCAGCAGGCGATCGGGATGCACGCCCTCGCTGAGGCGCAGCCCCATCAGCATGGCCTCGCGGGCGCGGTCGGTGGGAGCCAGGGTCTCGGTGCTGGTGATGGCATGGCCCTCGGCCTCGACCCGGGCCAGCCATTCCTCCGGGCCGCGATGGCGACGGGCGGCCACCAGCCCCTCCTTCAGCAGCAGACGCTGGTGCGCCCCGGCGCCGATGCCGATGTAGTCGCCATAGCGCCAATAGGCGAGGTTGTGCCGGCTCTCCGCCCCGGGCTGGGCATAGTTCGAGACCTCATAGGGCTGCAGGCCGAAGCGGGCGGCCTCCTCGCCGGTGGCGAAATAGAGCGCGGCGGCGGCCTCGTCGTCCGGCAGCGCGAAGGCGCCGCGGGCGTATTCGGTGGCGAAGCGCGTGCCGGGCTCGATGGTGAGCTGGTAGAGCGAGAGATGGTCGGCGGCGAGCGCAAGCGCTTGGCGCAGCTCGGCGCGCCAGGCGGCCTCCTGCTGGCCGGGGCGGGCGTAGATCAGGTCGAAGGACAGGCGCGGGAAGAGCCCGCGCGCCGCCTCCAGCGCGGCGATGGCCTGGCCGACGTCGTGCCGGCGGCCGAGGAAGCGCAGCGCCTCCGGATCGAGCGATTGCACGCCCAGGCTGGCCCGATTCACCCCGGCGGCCCGGACCTCGGCCAGCCGCGCCACCTCCACGCTGGTGGGGTTGGCCTCCAGAGTGATCTCGATATCGGCGGTGGGCGGGAAGAGGCGGGTGGCGTCGGCAATAATGTCGGCGACCACCTCGGGCGGCATCAGGCTCGGCGTGCCGCCGCCGAAGAAGATCGAGGCCAGCGGCCGGCCGCCCTGCCCTTCCGCCTCCAACCGTTCGGCTTCGAAGGCCATTTCCCGCCGCAGGGCGGCACCGAAGCGGGCGGCGTCCACGCGCTCGCGCACATGGCTGTTGAAGTCGCAATAGGGGCATTTGGCCGCGCAGAAGGGCCAGTGCACGTAGAGGGCGAGCGGCTCGGGCATGGAGGGGAGATATGGGCGCGGCGGGGCGGCGGCGTCGAGAGCGGAGGCGCCGGGGCAGGCATGCCTGAAACGTCATGTTGCATCGGACCGGTTTGCCTTGACCCGCGGGCGCCGCATCCGCAAGCATGACCCTATATGATGCGCCCTGGATCGCAGACGGATTCCGCGGTCTCGGGGGGTCTGACCGCTTGACCAGCGGCCACGCGCCCCGCACATCCGCCCGCGACGCCGCCCCCCATCGGGGTGGCCCCGGCTGGCCTGTGCCGCCGGGTACCGCAGCCCCGGGTCCCCTCCGCGTCATGAGCTCCTCTTCCCTGCCTTCCCAGGATCGCCCCATCTCGTCCGAAGCCACCGCGCCCGATCCGCGCGGCACCCCTCGCAAGCGGCTCTACATCCGCACCTGGGGCTGCCAGATGAACGTCTATGACAGCGGCCGCATGGCCGATGTCCTGGCGCCGCTCGGCTATGGCCCCGCCGAGACGCCGGAGGAGGCCGACATGGTCATCCTCAACACCTGCCATATCCGCGAGAAGGCCTCGGAGAAGGTGTTCTCCGACCTCGGCCGCCTGCGCCTGCTGAAGCAGGAAAAGGAGGCGGCGGGCCAGAAGATGGTGCTGGCGGTGGCGGGTTGCGTCGCCCAGGCCGAGGGCGCCGAGATCACCGCCCGTGCCCCCTGGGTGGACCTGGTGTTGGGCCCGCAGACCTATCACCGCCTGCCGGAGATGGTGGCCCGTGCCAGCCGCGCCGCGGGCGCCCAGATCGAGACCGACTTCCCGGTCGAGCAGAAGTTCGACCACCTGCCGGAGCCACAGGGCAGCCAGGGGCCGGTCGCCTTCCTGACCATCCAGGAGGGCTGCGACAAGTTCTGCTCCTTCTGCGTGGTGCCTTACACGCGCGGGGCGGAGTTCAGCCGGCCGGCCGCCGCCATCATCGCCGAGGCCAGGCGTCTGGTGGCGGGGGGCGCGCGGGAGATCGCCCTGCTCGGCCAGAACGTGAATGCCTGGCACGGCGAGGCATCGGATGGCTCCACCTGGGGCTTGGCGCGGCTGATCTACGCCCTGGCCGAGATCGAGGGGCTGGCGCGGATCCGCTACACCACCAGTCATCCGCGCGACATGGATGATGACCTGATCCGCGCGCATGGTGCCGTGCCGCAGCTGATGCCTTTCCTGCACCTCCCCGTGCAGAGCGGCTCGGATAAGGTGCTGGCGGCGATGAACCGCGGCCACAAGGCGGAGCTGTTCTACCGCCTCGCCGATAAGCTCCGCGAGGCGCGGCCGGATCTGGCGCTTTCCTCCGACTTCATTGTCGGCCATCCCGGCGAGACGGCTGAGGATCATGCCGCCACGATGCGGCTGGTGGAGAAGGTCGGCTTCGCCCTGGCCTACAGCTTCAAGTACTCGCCGCGCCCCGGCACCCCCGCCGCCGGCCAGCCCTTTCAGGTGGCCGAGGCCGTGAAGGACGAGCGGCTGCAGGAGCTGCAGGCGCTGCTCCGCCGCCAGCAGGACGATTTCAACCGCGCTTGCGTCGGCCGCGTGTGCGAGGTGCTGATGACCGGGGCGGGCCGGCATGCCGGTCAGGTGGCGGGGCGCACGCCCTGGCTGCAACCCATCCATGCGATTGGCCCGGAAAGCCTCGCAGGACAGGTGGTGAGGGTGCGAATCACCGCCGCGCACCCCAATTCTCTCTCCGCAACCTTGCTCGACGAGAAGGAGCTTGCCTGCGCTTGAGCAACACCGCCTCCATCGCGCTGCGCGCCGATCCCCGCACCCTGAGCCGGCCGCTCGCGGCCGAAACCGTCTCCGAGGCCCGGACCGTCACGCTGCAATTCGAGGACAACGCGCTGCTGCCGTTGCTCTTCGGGGAGCATGACCGCCACCTGGCCCGCATCGAGCAGCGGCTGGGGGTGCGGCTGGCCAGCCGGGGCAACCGGCTCTCCATCATCGGCTCCGCCGAGGGGACGAGCATCGCGGAGATGGCCCTGCGGGGCCTGTGGAAGCGGCTGGAGCGCGGGGAGTCCGTCGGCATGGCCGAGGTAGAGGCAGCCTTGCGCCTGGCCGAGGGCGCCCCGCCGGCCCCCAGCGGGGACGAGCCGCGCCTGCCGCTGGCCGACCTGCCGGCGATCCGCACCCGCAAGGGGGCCATCGCCCCCCGCAGCCACGCCCAGGCCGCCTATATGGACCAGCTCGCGCGCCAGGACATGGTCTTCGGCATCGGCCCGGCCGGCACCGGCAAGACCTACCTCGCCGTGGCCCAAGGCGTGGCCCTGCTGCTGGCCGGACGGGTGGACCGCATCGTGCTCTCGCGCCCGGCGGTGGAGGCGGGCGAGCGGCTGGGCTTCCTGCCCGGCGACATGAAGGAGAAGGTCGATCCCTATCTCCGCCCGCTCTACGACGCACTGCACGACATGATGCCGGCCGACCAGGTGCAGCGGCGTATCACCTCGGGCGAGATCGAGATCGCGCCGTTGGCCTTCATGCGCGGCCGCACGCTCGCGCATTGCTATGCCATCCTGGACGAGGCGCAGAACACCACGCCCGCCCAGATCAAGATGTTCCTCACCCGCATGGGCGAGGGCACGCGCATGGTAATCACCGGCGACCCCACCCAGGTAGACCTGCCGCCCGGCCAGAAATCCGGGCTGGCGGAGGCGCTCGCCATCCTCGACGGGGTGGAGGGCATCGGCCTCTCGCGCTTCGCCGAGGCCGATGTGGTGCGGCATCCGCTGGTGGCGCGCATCGTCGCCGCGTATAACCGGGCCGATCAATCGGCCGGTGGGCCTGCCCCCAGGACGGGCGGCATGGCCGGACGGCGCCGTGACGGGACTCCCCCCGCGCGGCAGGAAGGAGAATGATGGAACCGGGAAGTCTGTCGCCCGGCCGCAATAGTGTGGCCGGGCATCCCACGCCGGAGGTTGTCGTCGTGATCGACGCCCCGGCCTGGCGCGCGGCGGTGCCGCGCGCCGAGGCATTGGCGCGCCGTGCCGCCGAAGCCGCCTGGGCCGAGATGCTCAGCGACGGTTTCCCCCTCGACAGTGCCCCGATCGGCGCGCCCGCTGGCAGCATGACCGTGCTGCTGACGGACGACCGTGCCGTGAAGCGCCTGAACGGGCGGCACCGGGGCAAGGTCAAGCCGACCAATGTGCTCTCCTTTCCCGGCGAAGGCTTCGGCCATCTGGGCGACATCGCCCTGGCGCTCGGCGTGGTGCGGCGCGAGGCCCGCGGCGCTGGCCGCCGAACCGCCGCCCATCTGGCGCATCTGGTGGCGCATGGCACGCTCCATCTTGGCGGGCATGACCACCTCCAGGCCGGCGAGGCACGCCGGATGGAGCGCGCGGAGGCCCGCATCCTGCGCCGGCTCGGCATGCCCAACCCCTGGCGGGGCGTGACATGAGCGAGACGCGTGAGGCCCGGGAAGGCATCCTCTGGCGCCTGCATGGCCTGCTCCGGCGCCGCACCGCGGAGACGGTGCGCGACCAGATGGAGGCGCTGGTCGAGGGCCGCGACCCCGAGGAGCACCACGAGCACGAGGGGCCACCACGCCCCGAGCTGGACGCGCAGGAGCGCACTATGCTGCGCAACGTGCTCAAGCTGCGCGGCAAGACCGCCAGCGATGTGATGGTGCCGCGCGCCGACATCGTCGCCATGCCGGAAGACCTGACGCTGGAGCAGGCCATTCGCCTCATCCAGCGCGAGGGCCACAGCCGCTTCCCGGTCTATCGCGAGCAGCTCGACGACATCGTCGGCATGGTCCACATCAAGGACGTCTTCGCCAGTGTCGGCCGCGAGGGGCCATTCAGCATGGCGGCGGTGCTGCGCCGGCCGCTCTTCGTCGTGCCCTCCGTGCCCGTGCTGGATCTGCTGCTGCAGATGCGCCAGCAGCGCATGCACCTGGCGCTGGTGGTGGACGAATATGGCGGCATTGATGGTCTCGTGACGATCGAGGATCTGGTCGAGACCATCACCGGCGACATCTCGGACGAGCATGACGAGGATCGCCCGCCGCAATTCGTCGAGCGGCCGGACGGGCTGATCGACCTCGATGCCCGCACCCCGATCGACGTCTTCGAAGAGCGCCTCGGCGAGGTGCTGACCGAGGACGAGCGCGAGCAGGACATCGACACGGTGGGCGGGCTGGTCTTCACGCTGGCCGGCCGGGTGCCGGCCAAAGGCGAGCTGGTCTCACACCCCTCCGGGCTGGAGTTCCGCGTACTGGACGCCGATGCGCGCCGCATCCGGCGGCTGCGCGTACGGCGGCCGGGGACGAATGCCGGCCCGGCGACCACCCGAGCGGCGGCCGAGTAAAAAATCTGGGGGTCCGAGGCACTGCCTCGCCCCCCGATCCCACCTTTTTTCTCGCGTTTCCCATGCCTGCGGTCAGCGCGCACCAAAACTGGCAAAGAGAAGATGGGGGTCCGGGGGAATTCTTTCCCCCGGCCTTTTTTGCGAAGCCCCTCCCCCGCCCCATTCCTTTCGTCTAACCCCTCCGGGCTGCCCCCTCCTGCCACAGGTCCTCACCCGCGTGCTTGCCAAGATCTCCCGCCTCACCGGCCGCCGGGCCCTGCTCACCGCCTTTGGCCTCGGCGCGCTCGGCGCGCTGGCTATGCCGCCGCTCTATGCGGTGCCGGTGCTGCTGCTGGCGATTCCCGGCCTGCTCGCCCTGCTGGACGGTGCGGCGAGCTGGCGGCGGGCCGCGCTGCTCGGGCTTGCCTGGGGCTGGGGCCACCACATCGTCGGCCTCTACTGGATCAGCTATGCGCTGCTGACCGACCCCTGGCGCTGGGGCTGGCTGGTGCCGATCGCGGTGCCCGGACTGGCGCTGCCGCTGGCCGTCTATATCGCCGTGGCGGCGGCGTTGGCTTGGCTCGCGGCGCCGGGCTGGCCACGCTGGCTGGCGCTCGCCGGCGCCTGGGTGGTGATGGAATGGCTGCGCGGCCTGCTGTTCACCGGCTTCCCCTGGAACCTGATGGGCTCGGTCTGGGCCTTCGATGCCCTGCCGCTCCAGCCGGCCGCCTGGGTCGGGGTTTACGGCCTGTCCCTGATCACCCTTCTGCTGGCCGGCCTGCCCTGGCTGGGCCGGCGGGCAGTGATAGGAGGCGTGGCAGCGCTGGTGGTGCTCGCCGGGCTCGGCGCCGCGCGACTGGCGCCCGCCGAGCCACCGCCGCAGCCCGTCACGCTGCTGCTGGTCCAGGGCAATGTGCAGCAGGAGGCGAAGTGGCGCGAGGACCAGCGCTGGCCGATCTTCCGCCGCTACCTGGAGCTGACTCAGCAGGGCGCTGCGCGCGCGCCGGCCGACCAGCGGCTGGTGGCGATCTGGCCGGAGACGGCGAGCCCCTTCCTGCTGCCCTCCGATGCGGCGGCGCGCGACTACGCGGCGCGCACCCTGCCCGCGGGTGGCATGCTGCTGGCCGGCTCGGTCCGGGCGGAATGGGGGCCCGACGGGCGGCTCGCCTATCTCTACAACAGCCTCTCGGCAGTGGATGCTGAGGGCCAGTTGCAGGGCGTCTATGACAAGGCGCATCTGGTGCCTTTCGGCGAGTACATGCCGCTGCGCGGGCTGATCCCGATCCGCGTCGTGCAGGGCGGGGTGGATTTCGGCGCCGGTCCCGGCCCGGTGCTGATGGCCCCGGCGGGCCTGCCGCCCTTCAGCCCACTGATCTGCTACGAGGTCATCTTTCCCGGCGCTGTAGTGCCGGCGCAGCGGCCGGACTGGCTGCTGAACATCACCAACGATGCCTGGTTCGGCTTCTCCGCCGGCCCCTATCAGCATCTCGCCGCCGCCCGCATGCGCGCGGTGGAGGAAGGCCTGCCGCTCGCCCGCGCCGCGCAGACGGGAATCTCGGCCGTGTTCGACGCCCGGGGCCGCACCGTGGCCCGGCTCGGGCTGGGGGAGATGGGCAGCCTCCTGGCCCCGCTACCGGCGGCGTGGCCGCCGACGGTTTTCGCGCGAATCGGGAATAGCGGCGCGTTGGGTGCAGCGTTTCTGATCCTTCTGGTTGCGTTGCCGCGCCGACATTCCCCGCAAAGGCCGCAAAATGAGGCCAGACGGTCTCTAAATTGAGAATTCTCGAAAGAGTTGACAAAACCTTGCCGCCCCCTTACTCCCTTGCCCTAGATGCAAGGCGAAGGTCAGCCGGGTAGACGCCACCGCGAAAGCACAGGCCGTCCCATGGCAGCCAAGTGCGGTCCTGCACATTGCGGAGGTTTCAGCATGCCCAGCGATGATGTGGCGGAACGGAGCGAGCGGGAACATCGGCCCAGCCCAATCGACGTTCACGTCGGAAGCCGGGTGCGACTGCGTCGCACTCTGCTCGGGATGAGCCAGGAAAAGCTGGGCGAGGCGCTCGGCCTGACGTTCCAGCAGGTCCAGAAATACGAGCGCGGCGTGAACCGGATCGGTGCCAGCCGCCTTTTCGATCTGGCCCGTGTTCTCGATGTGCCGATCGGCTTCTTTTTTGACGACATGCCGGACGCGATGGGCGGCGGCACCGCGCTGCGCAGCCGCCTGAACGGCTTCGCCGAGCATCAGGAAGGCTTCGAGGACGACACGCTGCACAAGCGGGAGACGCTGGAGCTGGTGCGGGCTTATTACCGCATCACCGAGCCTTCCGTGCGCAAGCGCGTCTTCGACCTGATCAAGAGCCTCGCCCCCACCGACTGAGGCAAGCGGCTTCCCCAGGGCGGCACCGGGCAGGCTGAGCCCGGCTTTCATCACCCAAAAGGGTGCGCCTGCGCTGTGGAGGGAGTTTCCCGCCCCAAAACGGGCGGCATCCCAGCCTTTTCCTTCCTGGTTACTTCAGCGCCGTTGTGGCGCTAATGGCTTGGCCTCACGGTTCTGCCGCAGATTCGCGGCCCCTTCGGCCACCACCGCCTCCACCGCCTGGGTCAACAGCTTGCGATTGGCAAAGTCGCGCGGGTCCACCGGCTCATGCAGCAGCACCGTCACGCGCCCGCCCGGGCAGCGCGCCATGCGCCAGAAGTGTGTGCCGATATCCATATCTCCATACCACGCGAAATGCGGCCGGTCCCGCCGGCAGGCCGGAAGCCCGCCGAGGCGGTCATAGACCACCGAGACCGGTTGCACCCGCACCGCCGCATCGGCCACCACCAGAAAGGAGGAGCGGAAGGGCAGCACCCGCGTGCCGTCATTGCTGGTGCCTTCCGGGAAGAGGATCAGGCTGTCGCCGGCGCGCAGGCGCTGGCGCATCACATCGGCCTCCTCGCCCGTGCGGCCACGGCTGCGGCTGACGAAGACAGTGCGGCCGAGCCGCGCCACCGTGCGGACCAGCGGCCAGGTGCCGACCTCCGCCTTGGCGACGAAGGGCGCCTCCAGCACGCCGCCCAGCACCAGGATGTCGAGCCAGGAAGAATGGTTCGACAGGAAAAGCGCCGGCGCCTCCCGGCACACCTCGCCCACCACCTGCACCCGCAGGCCGATCAGCCGACAGAGCACGCTGTGATAGAAGCGGGCGAAATGGCGCTTCCCATTGCCCGGCAGGGCCAGCAGCACCGTCTGCACGGGAATGCAGAGCAGCGTCCAGAGCAGCACGGCGATGAGGCGACGCACCGCCCGCATCCGGCCGGCCAGGGGGCGGGCCCCCGCGCCCAGCACGTCGCCGAAGCTGCCCGCCGGGGAGCGCTGCCAGGGCGGGAGGCGCCGGTGCGGGGACGGCGATACGTCCATCGGGATCTGGGCCTGCATGAGATAGGCGGATAGCTGAGCCGTAACGACAGGACAATGTCACGCCGGTGTCGCAGGCGTGACATCCGCCGCCGTTCAGTCGCGCCCGCCGATCTTGCGCTCGTAGTGGCGGGTATACTTCTCGGTGACCAGTTCGGTCTTCACCACCACGCAAACATCGGTGGTGTTGAACTGGCTGTCGATCACGGCGCCGTCCCCCACGAAACCGCCGAGTCGGAGATAGCCCTTCACCAGCGGCGGCAAATCCGCCAGGGCAGTGCGCGGATCGACGCTGGCCGGGTCCAGCCGGTCCATGGGCACATAGCGCTCGGGAACCGCGCGCGGGCGCAGCTCGGGCGGCGCCAGGTGATGCGCGTGCAGATAGGTCAGCGGGACGGCCAGCCGCTCCAGGTCGGTACCGGGCAGGCTAGCGCAGCCGAACATCAGCGCGATCTGGTGCTTCGAGACATAGGCGGCGATGCCGGACCAGAGGAGCTGCATGGCGGCGCGATGGCGGTAGCGCGCGTCCACGCAGGAGCGGCCCAGCTCCAGCACATTGCCGGGCTGCGCGAGCAAGGGCCCGATGTCGTATTCCGAAGCGGAATAGAAGCCGCCAATGCGCTCCGCCGCGGCGCGACGGATCAGCCGGTAGGTGCCGACCACCCGGGCCGGCCCCTCGCCCAGATCGTAGTCGAGCACCAGGAGGTGGTCGGCGACGTCATCGAAGGCGTCGCGGTCGCGTTCCGCCGTGGCGGTCGCGGCATCCGGATGAGCGCCCATCTCGCCGTAGAAGACACGGTAGCGCAGCGCCTGCGCGGCCTCGACTTCGGCTGCATCAATCGCGATACGGACGCCGAGATTGCCCATGCGCAGTTCGCCGAAGCCCGCCGCCGCATCGTGGCTCATGCGGCATCCCCTCCGCGGCGCCGTGGCGCCCGGCGCGGCGCTGCACTGCCGGGCTCGCCGGCGGGCCGCCGGCCGAACAGCTCCAGCCGGTGCCCGATCAGCTCGTAGCCCAGGCGGGCGGCGATCGCCCTGGCCAGCGCCTCATGCTGCTCGTCGGAGAATTCGATGACCTTGCCGCTGTCCACGTCGATCAGGTGATAATGGTGGCCGTGGTCGGTGGCCTCGTAGCGCGCGCGGCCGCCGCCGAAATCGTGCCGCTCCAGGATGCCCTTCTCTTCCAGCAGGCGCACGGTGCGATAGACCGTGGCGATGGAGACACGGGCATCGAGGGCCAGGGCCCGGCGGTAGAGCTCCTCCACATCCGGGTGGTCCACCGCCTCCGATAATACGCGCGCGATCAGCCGGCGCTGCCCGGTCATCTTCAGGCCGCGCTCGACGCAAAGGCGCTCGATCCGCAGTGGGTCGGGCGCGGCGTCGGGAGTGGAGCGGGGCGTGTCGGTGCGCGTGTCCATGGGGGTGGTCGGGTGCTCTCCTGTGCCGGCGAGGAAGGGGAAGGCCCTTCCCGCCCACACGCATTATGACACGACGCCCAGGCGCGCCATACGGCGCATCCGGAAGCCCCGGCGGGAGCCAGGCACGCCAGGACAGTCCAGCGGGGCGGACTGCGGCTGGCTTGCCATCTTCGGCCGCGCAAGGCAAGGCAAACGGCGGCTCCGGCCGCCTGCCAGGGTAGAGGCCGGGCTCAGGCGGTCGCGGCGGCGCGGCGGGCCCGGGCCGGCCGCGGCTTGGTGCCCAGGCCGATCTTCTTGGCCAGCGAGGAACGGTGGCGGGCATAGTTCGGCGCCACCATCGGATAGTCGGGCGGCAGGCCCCAGCGCTCGCGATACTGTTCGGGCGTCATGTCGTAGGCGGTCTTGAGATGACGCTTCAGCATCTTCAGTTTTTTGCCGTCCTCGAGGCAGATCAAGTAGTCGTCGTGCACCGACTTCTTGACCGGAACGGCAGGCTGCGGGCGCTCGACCGGTGCCGGTACGGCAACGGGGGCGGTGCCCAGCCCCGAGAGCGTGCGGTGCACCTGCTCGATCAGTGTCGGCACATCAGCCAAGGGAACCGAGTTGTTGGAGACATGAGCGGCAACAATCTGCGCCGTCAGCCCCAGAAGTTCACGCCCGCCCTGTTCTTCGGACATCCCCAAGCCTCATAAAGACCACCCGGTACAGCCCCGACGTGTAGATCGCCTTGACTTATCCAAATCATATCGCCAATCGCGACCGGCTCGCAATATCCAATCTCTCTGAAATTCCAGTCTCAGGTCAAACGATGGAAAATACAGCCACGGAAGAAAATCTCTTCCACCAGACCCTCGACATAACAGGCGAAACTTGCCCGATGACCTTCGTCCGCACCCGCTTGGCGCTCGACCGCCTGCAGGCTGGGCAAATTCTGCTGGTAAAACTGCGGGGCGACGAGCCCAGGCGCAATGTTCCGCGCACCGCCGCCGAGCAGGGCCATGTCGTGCTGCAGCAGGAGGAGATGCCGGACGGCAGCCTGCAGGTCAGGATCCGCAAAGGCGGCGGCTGAGCACCAGGGCGTCGCTGCCATCGGCGTAGTAGCGCCGACGGCGGCCGATCTCGGCGAAACCGGCCGCCGCGTAGAGCGCGCGCGCCGCCTCGTTGCCGACCGAGACCTCCAGGAAGATCTGCCGCGCACCGGCAGCGGCGGCGAGTTCGAGCGCCGCCTCCAGCAGGCCCCGCCCCAGGCCCTGGCGGCGGGCCGCCGGCGCCACCGCCAGCGTCAGCACTTCCGCTTCGTCCGCCGCCACGCGCGCCAGGATGAAGCCCTCGCCGGGGCTGTGCAGTCCGAAGCTGCCCGGCATCTCCAGCATCAGGCGCAGTGCCTCGGCGCCCCAGGCTTCCGCTGACGGAAAGGCGCCGGCGTGCAGCGCCGCCAGGACAGGCGCCTCCTCCAGCGCGATCGGGCGCAGTTCAGGCACCGGGCAAGCGCACGGCGGGCGCCTCGACATAGAGCGGCAGCGCCGTGCGCGGCGGCAGCCGGCCTTCCAGGCGCAGCGCCGCCACTGCCGCCACCGCGGCGGCCTCTGGCAGGCGGCTTTCCGTCAGCACCGCCGCGACGCCCCGTGCGGCAAGCGTCGCGGCCGCCTCCGCCGCCATGTCGCCCACCAGCGCCACCGGCCCCTCCGGCGCTGGCAGATCGGCCAGCGCGAAGGGTTCCGGTGGCCCTAGCGGCGCCCCGGCGCCCGGCGCGAAGCGTTCCAGCAGCACCCGCCCCCGTTTGGTGTCGATTACCGACCAGACCGCATGGCGGGCGCGCAGCGCCTCAGGCAGGGCGGCGGCGAGCGCCTCGCCCGTGGTCACGCCGATGGCGGGGCGTCCGATCGCCAATGCCACGCCCTGGGCCAGGGCCAGGGCGGCGCGCAGCCCGGTGAAGCCGCCCGGCCCGACCACCGCCGCCACCGCGTCCAGCGCCGTGGCGGAGAGGCCCGCCTCGGCCAGGACGCGCGCCACCATCGGCGGCAGGGCCACGGCCTGGCCGCGCGGCCCCTCCGCGGCAGCGGCGGCGAGCACCCGCCCCTCCGCCCAGACCGCCGCCGAGGCCCGCGCCAAGGCGCCATCGAGTGCCAGGATTCGCATGCGGGGCTCATAGGGCAGATCGGCGGAGGACGGAACCATGGGCCGGCGGCAGGACGGGCGCCATGCCGTTGGCGATCACGGCGGAAAAAGTTCGAGGGGTCCGAGGCGCTGCCTCGGACAGTCCCCCGACCCCCATCTTTTTCTTCGAGTTTCCCACTCTGGCGGCCAGCGCAGCTCTAAACTGACAAAAAGAAGATGGGGGTCCGGGGGAATTCTTTCCCCCGGCCTTTCTCCTTCCTTTCCGGCCCGCCGAGGACCAGATAGGCGGCATGTTCCGACGCACGCTGCTCGCGGCCGCTGCCGCCCTACCCTTCCTGCCCCATGCCGCCGCCGCCCAGAGCCCGAACCCGCAGGCAGCCTTGCTGGCGCGGGTGGAGGCCTATCTCAACAGCATCACCACCTTGCGGGCGCATTTCCTGCAGGTGGCGCAGAATGGCGGCACGGCCGAGGGCACCGCCTACATCTCCCGCCCCGGCCAGATGCGCTTCGACTATAACCCGCCGGAGCCGCTGCTCCTCGTCGCCTCCAATGGCCAGTTCCTCTACTACGACCGGGAGATGAAGCAGCCCACCGTGGTGCCGGTGAACTCCACGCCGCTCGGGCTGCTGCTGCGGCCGCAGATCCGCTTCGGCGGCGACATCGAGGTGGTCGGGGTGGAGCGCCAGGGCGGCTTCATCGGCGTTACCCTGCGGCGGCGCGAAGCGCCCGCCGAGGGGCAGCTGACGCTGATCTTCGCCGAGAATCCGCTGGAGCTGCGGCAATGGGTCGTGGTGGACAGCCAGGGCCGGCAGACCCGCGTGGCGCTCAGTGCCATCGAGACTGGGCTGAAGTTCGACAAGCTGCTGTTCGCCTTCAACGATCCGCGCTTCTTCGAGCAGGAGAACCAACACTGACGCAGGGCTGACGCCACAAAGAGACGCGAATCGGGTCTTGATCGCGCCGCTTTGAGGCGCGACCTTTCCCGCATGCGCCCGCTCATTGGCATCCCCTGCTGCATGAAGGCCTTCGGGGCCTTCGCCATGCCCAACCACGCCGTTTCGGACCACTACATCCGTGTGGTCCTCGGCCCGGTTGGCGGCGTGCCGATCCTGGTCCCGGCCGCGGGCGACGCGGTGGCGGCCGAGATCCTGCCGCAACTGGACGGGCTGCTGCTGACGGGCAGCCGCTCCAATGTCCAGCCCGACCTCTATGCCGGGCCGCCGCACCTGGAGGGCACGCCGGAGGATCCGGCGCGGGATGCCACCACCATGCCGCTGATTCGCGGCGCCCTGGCGGACGGAGTGCCGGTGTTGGCCATCTGCCGCGGCTTCCAGGAGCTGAACGTGGCGCTCGGCGGCACGCTGGACCAGCGCATCCAGGACCTGCCGGGGCGTATGGACCACTCCACCCCCTCCGACCAGGCGCTGCCAAAGGTGCGCACCGGCAAGGCGCATGCGGTCCGCGTGGCGCCGGAGGGCGAGCTGGCCCGCCACTGGGCCGGGCTGGACTGGTCCCCGGCGGCCGTGCCGGTGAACTCGCTGCACAACCAGGGCGTGGCGGGGCTCGCGCCGCGCCTGGTGGCGGAGGCCTGGGCGCCGGACGGCACCATCGAGGCCGCACGGGTGGCCGATGCGCGCGGCTTTGCACTTGGAGTGCAGTGGCACCCCGAATATGATTGGGCTGAGGATGCGCTCTCCCGCCGCCTTTTCGAGGTGTTCGGGGAGGCCGCCCGGCGCCATAGGAGCGTCAGCGGAGCGACTCGCATGGCCACGCCCCTGGCGGCGGAATAGGCGAGTCGGCCCTCACGATTTTTCATTCAAACGTTTTTGATTTTGCTCGAAAAACCCTTATCTTTTGGTGGATAAGTGCCATTTTGGTAGTGGGTGGCCACTCCCCATGGCCTATCCCGACCATTCCCTCCAGGAATGTACCCCCCAAGGCGCCCGGTCACCCCCCTGACCGGGCGCCGCCTTTTTGGGGCGCCGCCAAGGCGCGTTTTAAGGGCATGACACCTCTGGCCTGCCGGGCCGATCGGCCCTATCCCTCCCCGCCATGCCTGCGCTCCGCATCGTCACCTGGAACATCAACTCCGTCCGCCTCCGTCTGCCCCTGCTGAAGGACCTGATACGCGAGCTCGCGCCTGACGTGCTCTGCCTTCAGGAGACGAAGTGCCCCGATGACCTCTTCCCCCATGACGGCATCGAGGCGCTCGGTTTTCCGCACCGCGCCGTGCGCGGCATGAAGGGCTATAACGGCGTCGCCATCCTGTCGCGCATTCCCCTCCAGGCGCGCGAGGGCGACCCGGACTGGTGCGAGAAGGGTGACTGCCGCCATCTTGGCGTGGCGCTGGACGTGCCGGGCGGCCTCGACCTGCACAATTTCTACGTCCCGGCCGGCGGCGACCTGCCCGACCGGGAGGCCAACCCCAAATTCGCCCACAAGCTCGATTTCCTGGCCGAAGCTGCCGCCTGGGACCGGGCGCGCGGCCCCGCCCGGCGCGCGGTGATGCTGGGCGACCTGAACATCGCCCCTCTGGAGCATGACGTCTGGAGCCACCGGCAGATGCTGGGCGTGGTCTCCCACACGCCGGTCGAGGTGGCGGCCCTGGAGGCTTGGCAGGCGGCCGGTGCCTGGCACGACGCGCTGCGGCACTTCGTCCCCACTTCGGAGAAGCTCTACACGTGGTGGTCCTACCGCGCGAAGGACTGGGCCGCAGCGGACCGCGGCCGCCGGCTGGACCACATCTGGGTCAGCCAGGACCTCGCCGGCGGGCTGCGCGGCTCCACGGTGCTGAAGGCGGCGCGAGGCTGGACCCAGGCGAGCGACCATGTGCCGGCCCTGATCGAACTGGCCCTGTGATCGTTAAGAAGTGATGTGAGAGGCCGGCCACGGCCCTGCCGTTGCCACATCTCGCCTGCAAGTTCTCCGGGTGGATTGATTTCGCCAGGAGGTTGTTTTCGCTGACGCAGCAAATTCACTGTGGCATCATCCACGGCCGAGATATCCACTTCACTTTTCTAGACCTACTGCAACGCAGCAAAGGCTTCGCAACTTGCTCCGCGAAGCATCAGCAACGAAGGATCAGCGATGGCGCGTTTCCTGGTGACGGGCGGAGCCGGATATGTCGGCAGCCATGTCGTGCTCGCCCTGCAGGAGCGTGGCGACGAGGTCGTGGTGGTGGACGACCTGCGCCAGGGTCATCGGGGCGCCGTGCCCGATGGTGTTGAACTTGTGGTCGCCGACGTCGCCGATCGCCGACGGCTCTCCGAGGTCTTTGCCGGCTGGCGCTTCGACGGGGTGCTGCACTTCGCCGCGCTCTCCCTGGTGGGCGAAAGCATGCGCGATCCGCTGCGCTACCTGTCCGAGAATCTCTGCAACACCCTGGCCGTCGCCGATGCGGCAGTGAAGGCCGGCTGCAAGCGCTTCGTGCTCTCCTCCACGGCGGCGCTGTTCGGCAATCCGGAGACCACGCCGATCGACGAGGCCGCGCGCCTCGCCCCCACCTCGGCCTATGGCGAATCCAAGCGAATGGCCGAGGCCGGGCTGGAATGGGCGGACAAGGTGCACGGCCTGCGCTCCGCCGCGCTGCGCTACTTCAACGCCGCCGGCGCCGACCCCAAGGGCCGCCTAGGCGAGGACCACAACCCCGAAACCCACCTGATCCCGCTGGCGATCAATGCCGCCCTGGGCCTGGGGCCGGAGCTGACGGTCTTCGGCACCGACTACCCCACCCCCGATGGCACCTGCATCCGCGATTACGTGCATGTGACCGACTTGGCCGACGCCCATCTGCGGGTGCTGGACGGGCTGAAGGACGGCCCCAGCGTCCGCTACAACGTCGGCAATGGCCAAGGCCATTCGGTGCGCCAAGTGCTGGACGCGGTGGCCCGCATCGGCGGCCGCCCGGTGCCGCACAGCATCGGCCCGCGCCGAGCGGGCGACCCGGCGGTGCTGGTGGCTTCCAACGAGCGCCTGCGCCGGGAAACCGGCTGGACCCCGCGCTACGCCGCGCTGGACGACATCGTGCGCACCGCCTGGGCTTGGCGGGAGGCGCATCCGCGCGGCTACGACGACCGCGCGGGCGCGCCGGCCCGCGCCGCCTGAACCACTCCGGTGTGGCGGTCTCGCGCCGCCACCCTTGGCAAGCCGCGCCGCGACCGCACCTGTCCAGAGAACCCGACAGGTCGATCGCAAAGCCGGCATGACCCTTCCGCTAACCGCACCCGCCCTCCGCCAGTCGCGGCGCCACGTCATCATCATCGGCGCCGGGCCAGGGGGCCTCGCCGCGGCCATGCTGCTGGCGGCACGCGGCCTGCGGGTCACGGTGCTGGAGAAGGACCGGGTGGTCGGCGGCCGCAGCCGTAGCCTCGACACGGCCGAGGGCTATCGCTTCGACCTCGGCCCCACCTTCTTCCTCTATCCTCGCATCCTGGAGGAGATCTTCGCCTGTTGCGGCGCCGCGCTGCGCGACGAGGTGGCGCTGACGCGGCTCGATCCGCAGTATCGCGTGATCTTCGGCGGCGGTGCCGGGCCGGTGCTCGACGCCACGCCCGACCTGGCGCGGATGGAAGCCGAGATCGCCCGGCTGGACCCTGCGGATGCACGCAATCTGCGGCCCTTCCTGGCGCGTAACCGGGCCAAGCTGGAGGCCTTCCGGCCGATACTGGAGCGTGGCTTCGGCTCCGCCGCCGACCTCCTGGGGCGCGACATGCTGCGCGCCCTGCCGCACCTGCGGCCGCATCTCTCCGTGGAGGCCGAGCTGCGGCGCTTCTTCCGCGACCCGCGCACGCGACTGCTCTTCTCCTTTCAGACCAAGTACCTGGGGATGAGCCCGTTCCGCTGCCCCAGCCTCTTCACCATCCTCTCCTTCCTGGAATACGAACACGGCGTCTTTCACCCGCGCGGCGGCTGCGGCGCCGTGGCCGCCGCCATGGCCCGGGTCGCGGAACGGTGCGGCGCCGAGATCCGGCTCGGCAGCGCGGTGGAGCGCATCGCCTTCGCTGGCCGCCGTGCCATCGGCGTCGAGCTGGGCGACAGCTTTCTCCCCGCCGATGCCGTGATGATGAACGCCGATTTCGCCCATGCCGCGCCGAAGCTGATCCCCGACGCGCTGCGCCGCCGCTGGTCGGACCGGCGCATCGCGGCGGCACGCTATTCCTGCTCGACTTTCATGCTCTATCTCGGGGTCGAGGGGCGCTTTCCGCAGCTCGCCCACCACACCGTGCTGCTGGCGGAGGACTACCGGCGCAATCTGCGCGAGATCGAGGCCGGGCTGCTGCCCGCCGAGCCCTCCTTCTATCTGCACAACCCCGTAACGACCGACCCTTCCATGGCGCCGGAGGGGCACAGCAGCCTCTATCTGCTGGCCCCCGTGCCCAATCTGCGCGGCGGCACCGACTGGCGCGCCGCCGCCCCTGCCTTCCGCGCGGAGGCACTGCGGCGGCTGGCGCGACTTGGCCTGCCCGACCTCGAATCGCGCGTCCGGTACGAGCGCATGGTCACGCCCGCCGACTGGCGGGACGGTTTCAGCGTCGGCTACGGCGCCACCTTCAATCTGGCGCACGACCTGCGGCAGATGCTGAACTTCCGCCCAGGCAACCGGTTCAGCGACACGGAAGGGCTCTACCTCGTGGGTGGTGGCACCCATCCGGGCAGCGGCCTCCCCGTCATCTATGAGGGCGCGCGGATCAGCGCCAACCTGCTGCTGCGCGACCTCGGGCTGGAGGGGATCGAGACCACGCTGCCGGGGCTTGGCGCGCCGGGAGAGACCGGCAAGGGGAAGGAAATGGTCGCATGAGCGCGTCGCAAGTGGTGGTAATCGGCGGCGGCCTCGGCGGCCTCGCCGCGGCGGCGGTGGCATCGGCGCGCGGGCACCGGGTCACGCTTTTCGACAAGAACCCCTGGCTCGGCGGCAAGGCGACGGTGCTGAACCTGCCCACCGGGACGCCAGGCGCCAACAGCGGCTTCCGCTTCGACATGGGCCCGACCATCCTGACCATGCCGCGCGTGCTGCGCCGGATCTTCGCCGAGGCCGGGCGCGACCAGCAGGCGGAACTGCCGATGATCCGGCTCGACCCGCAATGGCGCTGCTTCTTCGAGGACGGCACGCGCATCGACCTGATGCAGGACGTACCCGCCATGGCGGAAGCGATGGACCGCTTCGCTCCTGGCAAGGGTAAGGAGAGCAACGGCGCAGGCTATCGCCGCTTCCAGGAAGTTGCTCGCAAGCTGCACGACATCTCGGAGAAATTCTTCTTCTGGAAGCCGGTGGAGGGCATCACCGACACGCTGGACTTCCGCGCCAATCTCGACCCCAACACCATGCGGGACGTGCTGGCCCTGCGCATGGGCCAGACGGTCGCCAGGGTCATCCGCGGGCACGTGCCGGATGCGCGGCTGGCGCAGATGCTCGACCACTACACGCAATATGTCGGCTCCTCGCCCTATCTGGCGCCCGCCGTGCTCTGCGGCATCGGCGATATGCAGGCCGCCGAGGGCATCTGGTACCCGAAGGGTGGCACCCGCGCCGTGGCCGAAGGGCTGGCGAAGCTGGCCGCCGATCTCGGCGCCGATCTGCGCCCGGGCGTGGAGGTGACGGGGCTCGAGATCGAGAACGGCGCCGCCCGGGCGGTGCGGGCGGGCGGGGAGCGCATCCCCTGCGATGCGGTCATCTCCAACATGGACGCCATCCGCACCTATGGCGAGCTGGTCGGCGGCGCCCCGGCACGGAAGTACAGCCGGAAGAAGTACGAACCGGCCTGCTCCGGCGTGGTGCTCTATCTCGGCCTCAACCGGCGCTACGAGCACCTGGCGCATCATGACTTCGTCTTCTCGCGCGACGCCGAGGAGGAGTTCGACGCCATCTACCGCAAGGGCATCCCGGCGCCGGACCCGACCGCCTATCTCGCCGCCCCCGCCGCCACCGACCCCTCCGTCGCACCCGACGGGGGCGAGGCGCTCTACGTCCTCGTGCACACGCCACATCTCCGTCCCGGCCAGGACTGGTCGAAGATGCTGCCGGAATACCGCCGCACCATCTTGGAGAAGCTGAAGCGCACCGCCGGGATGGAGGACATCGAAAGCCGCATCGTGGTGGAGCGGCACCTCACGCCACAGGAGATCCACGAGCGCTACAAGGTGCTGGACGGCGCCATCTACGGCCTCGCCAGCCATGGCCGCTTCACTGGCGCCTTCAAGCCGGGCAATCGCTCGCGCGCGGTGAAGGGCCTCTACCTCGCCGGCGGGGCCGCCCATCCCGGGCCGGGCATGCCGATGGTGATGATGTCGGGCTGGATCGCCGCCGATGCGCTGGACCGCGACCTTGGGGGCTGCGGCATGAGTGCCGAAGCCGAGCGCGCCGGGCAACGGGGGGTGGCACTGGCGGCGGAATGATGCACCCGCATGATCAGCCGGGGCCCAGGGGGCGCCGCCCCCTGGGAACCCCCGCCGGGGTGACAGTGTCACCCCGGACCCCGCCATCAGTGAGTAGCCCTGCGGTAAGTCCCCACAGAGGCGGCCTTCCCTATGCCGACAGTCGCCGGAGGGTCATGCCCTCCGGCGCGCCCCTGGCGCGGCGGCCGATAACAGCGGGGTCTGGGGTGGCACGGCCACCCCAGCGGGAGGGGTTTGGGGAGGGCAGCGCCCTCCTCGGGCGCTAAGCTGGGCCATCATGGACCCGCTCGCGGCCTATTCGCCGCCCCACCTCGCCTTCTACGACGTCGCCTTCACCCGCTTCTTCCGCCGCCACATGCACGCCCTGCGGATGCCGCCCTGGGGCTTCCCGGAGATGCCGCCCGGTCTGCCTCTGGTGGTCTTCGCCAATCACCCCTCCTGGTGGGACGGCGTCGCCTTCATGCTGCTCTCGCGCCGGCTCTTCGCCGGCCGGCGGGCCTTCGTCCCGATGGAGACGGCGACACTGGACCGCTACCGCTTCATGCGGCGGCTCGGCGTCTTCGGTGTCGAGCCGTCGAGCCCGCGCGGCGCGGTGGCCTTCCTGCGCATCGCCACGCGCGTGCTGGCACCGGAGCGCGCCGACATGCTCTGGATGAACGCCCCCGGCCGGTTCTCCGACCCGCGCGAGCGGCCGGTGCCAATCGCTCCCGGCCTCGCGCGCCTGCCTGAGCTGGCGCCACAGGCCTGCTATCTTCCCCTCGCCCTGGACTATCCTTTCTGGTCCGAGCGCAAGCCGGAGATGCTGGCCGCTTTCGGCCCGCCCTTGCGCGGCGCCGCATTGCAGGCCATGCCCCGTGAGGCGCGGGCGGAAGCATTCGCCGCAGCGCTCGGCGGGGTGATGGACCGCCTCGCCGAGGAGGCCATCTGGCGCGACCCCGCACGGTTCCGGGTGGTGGAGCAAGGGAGGGAAGGCATGGGCGGCATCTACGATCACTGGCGGCATCTGCGCGCCCGGCTGGCCGGCCGCCACTTCGACCCGCGGCATGAGGCGCGTGAGTGATCCGGCTTGGCAGCCACGCCGCGGCGTCGTAGGGGGCAGGAAATGAGCCTGACTTCGGCCCTGCTGCCTTGGGTGGCGTTCGCGCTTTCGGCCCTGCCGGTGGCCCTGGGAACGAACAATCTGCGCCGCCTGCCGCGGGCGCAGGGCCGGCCGCCGGGCCCGACCATGGTTTCCATCCTGATCCCGGCGCGCGACGAGGCCGCCAATATCGAGGCCTGCCTGCGCGCCGCCCTGGCCAGCCGGGACGTCGCCGTGGAGGTGCTGGTGGTGGACGACGGCAGCCGCGACGGCACCGGCGCCCTCGTCGCGGCGCTGGCGGCGGAGGATGAGCGGCTCGGCCTGCTCACCGCGCCGCCCCTGCCCCCCGGCTGGACCGGCAAGGTGCATGCCTGCGCCCGGCTCGCCGAGGCGGCGCGCGGCACCCACCTGCTGTTCATCGATGCCGATGTCCGGCTCAGGCCACAGGCCGCCGCCGCCATGGCCGCCCATGCCGAGGACCACGAGCTTGCCCTGGTCACCGGCGTGCCGAAGCAGATCCTGGGCAGCCTGGGCGAAGGGCTCACCGTGCCGGCCATCAACTTCCTCATGCTGGGCTACCTGCCCGGCGGTGGCCGCGCCGAGACGCAACGGCCGTCCCTCGCCGCCGCCTGCGGCCAGCTGATGCTGGTGGAGGCCATGGCCTATCGCCGCGCCGGCGGCCATGCGGCGGCGCCCGGCATCCTGCACGAGGCCATCGCGCTCGCCCGCCGCCTGCGCGCCCAGGGCTTCCGCACCGAGGTGGTGGATGGCAGTCGGCTGGCCGCCTGCCGCATGTATGCCGGCTTCGGCGAGGCCTGGACCGGCTTCCTGAAGAACGCGCGGGAGGGCATGGCGACGCCGCTCGGCCTGCCGGTCTGGACCCTGCTGCTCGCCGGTGGGCACCTGCTGCCATGGCTGCTGCTGCCGCATCCGGCGGCGGTACTGGCGGTGCTGCTCTCGCTCGGCCTGCGCGGGGTGATCACCTGGCGCATGCGGGAACGATGGTGGAGCGTGCCGCTGCATCCCGCCACCGTGGCGGTGGCCCTGGCCCTTCAATGGACGGCGCTGCTGGGCGGCCTGCTGGGCGCGCGGCCGGCCTGGAAGGGTCGCGCCTATGGCGGCCCGCGGACGGGTTCGGCATGAGCGCCGCGGACCCCTCCCTCTCCGCCGCCGAGGTGCTGGCGGGCCCGCCGACGCGCGGCCCCGGCTCGGAGAACTTCCCCGTCGCTTCCTGGCTGCTGGCCCCGGCGCAGCGCGGCAAGGTGCTGGCCTTCTACGGCTTCGTCCGCGCCGCCGACGACATCGCCGACCACCCTACGCTTTCGCCGGCCGAGAAGCTGGCGCGGCTCGATCGGCTGGAGGCGGCGCTGGATGAGCCGGCGAGCCCGATCGCCGTGGTCCGCACCCTCCGGGAGAGCGGCGTCGGAACGGCGGAGGCGCGGCAGATGCTGATCGCCTTCCGGCAGGACGCCATGCAGTCCCGCTATGCCGATTGGGCGGCGCTGGAGGGCTATTGCGCCAATTCCGCCGTGCCAGTGGGCCGCATGCTGCTGCGCCTGCATGACGAGACGGATGCCGAGGCCCTGGCGGCGGCGGATGCGCTCTGCACGGCCTTGCAGATTCTCAACCACCTGCAGGATGCCGGCGAGGACCGCGCCCGGCTGGACCGCGTCTATCTGCCGCAGTCCTGGCTGGCGCTGGCGGGCGGCGAGGCGCGCTTCTTCGCCGAGCCCGCCGCCCGCCCCGCGCTGCTGGAGACGGCGCTGGACCGGGTGGAGGCGCTGCTGGAACGCGCCGCCAGCCTGCCGCGCCGCCTGCGCAGCCGCCGTATGGCGCTGGAAGCGGCGGTGACGCTGCATCTGGCCCGCCGACTGCTGGCGCGGCTGCGCGGCGCCGATCCGCTGGCGCGGCGTATCGCTTTGGCCCGCGCCGATTTCGCCCGCGCCCTGCTGGCCGCTCCCCGCCTCGGCGGGTCGGACACGGCGGTGGTGCAGGAGAAGGTGCTGCGGGCGCGCTCCTCCTTCGCGCGCGGCATGGCGGCGACCCAGGGCCCGGCGCGGCGCAGCCTCTACGCCGTCTATGCCTTCTGCCGCGCGGTGGACGACATCGCCGACGGAGCCATGCCCGAGGCCGAGAAGCGCGCCGCCCTGGCCGAATGGCGGCGCAAGCTGGAAGTGCCGGACTGCGCCCTCTCGCGCGAACTGGCCTGGGCACAGGCGGCCTTCGCGCTGCCGGTGGCCGAGTGCCATGCCATGATCGATGGTATGGAGGCCGATGCCGGACCCTCGCGCCGCATCGCCGAAGAGGCGGAGCTGGAAGTCTATTGCCGGCAGGTGGCGGGCAGCGTCGGCGCCCTGGCAGTGCGCATCTTCGGCGCCCCGGAGGCCGAGCCCTTCGGCATCGCCCTGGGCCATGCCTTCCAGCTGGTGAATGTGCTGCGCGACATCGACGAGGATGCGCTGCGCGACCGTATCTACCTGCCGCAGGACTGGCTGGCGGCGGAAGGGCTCGCCGAGGCCCCGGCGGCGGAGCTGGTCGCCGATCCACGCCTGGCGCGGGTGGCGGAGCGCCTCGCGGAACGCGCCGTGACGGCCTTTGCCGCGGCCCAGGCCCTGGTGCCGCCACAGAGCCATGCCGCGCTGAAGCCCGCCCGCATCATGCTGCAAGGCTATGCGCTGCTGCTGGAGAAAATGCGCGCGCAGGGCTTCGCGCCGCCTCGCCGGCGGGTCCGGCTGAGCAAGGGCGAGAAGCTGCGGCTGCTCTGGAAGGGAGCATCTTGAAGAAAAAAGGCTGGGGGAAGGAATTCCCCCAGACCCCCATCTTTTTTCTTCGAGTTTCCCGCGCGGGCGGAACGCGCAGTCGCAAACTGACAGAAAGAAGATGGGGGTTCGGGGGAATTCTTTCCCCCGATCTTTTCCGGAGCATCGCGCCTTGAGCGAATCCGCCGCCGCCTTGGCTGCCCTGCGCGCCGAGGGAACCCGGCTCTCCTTGCGGGAACGGCGGGCGCTGCTGGCCACCCTCGCCCGCGTGGTGGTGCGACGGGCGGAGGATTTCGTCGCGGCGGCGGATGCGGATTATGGCGGCCGCTCCACCGAGGAGACGCTGCTGGCCGATGTTCTGCTGGTGGCGCAGGCGGCGCGACGGGCGCGACGCTGGCTGTGGTGGTGGGCACGCCCGCGCCTGGTGCTGGCGCCTCTCCCCTTCCAGCCGAGCCTAGCCTGGGTGGAGCCGGTGCCCAAAGGCGTGGTGGGCGTCATGGCGCCCTGGAACTATCCGGTCCAGCTCGGCCTCTGGCCCCTGGCCGAGGCGCTGGCCGCCGGCAACCGCGTGGCCCTGAAGCCGAGCGAGCATACGCCACGCACCGCCGCCCTGCTGGAGGCGGTGGTCGCGGAGGCGCTTGGGCCACGCGTGGCGCGCACCGTGCAGGGCGACGCGGCGGTGGCCGCCGATTTCGCCGCACAGCCCTGGGACCATCTGGTCTTCACCGGCGGCACCGAGACCGGCCGGGCGGTGATGCGCGCCGCGGCCGGAAACCTGACGCCGCTGACGCTCGAGCTAGGCGGCAAGTGCCCCGCCATCGTGCTGCCGGGGGCCGATCTGCGGCGCGCGGCCGGGGCCATCCTGGCCGGGAAGGCAATGAATGCGGGGCAGACCTGCGTAGCACCCGACACGGTGCTGCTGGTTGGCCACAGCGCGGAAGCCTTCGCCGCCGCCTGCCGCGCCTGTGCCGTACCGGTGGACAGCGCCGTGCTGCCGTCGCAGCGCGCGCGACAGGCGGCCCTGGCGGAAGGGGGCGAAATGCTGCCCGGCGGCATCACGTTGGTTACGGATCGGGAAGAAGGCGAGATCTTCGGCCCTTCCCTCGCGGTGCGAGCAGTCAGGGATCTTGCGGCGGCCATCGCCTGGGTGCGGGTGCGGCCGGCGCCACTGGCGATCTATCTGTTCGGCGCCCGGCGCGCGGAGGCGGCCGCCATCGCGGCGCAGACCCGCGCCGGCGCGCTGGTGGAGGACCGCTGCGTCGAGCATGCCGCATTCACCGCCCTTCCCTTCGGCGGTGTCGGCGCCTCGGGCTTCGGCCGCTATCACGGCTTTGCCGGCTTCGCGGCGTTCAGCGATTGGCGGGCGCGGGTGCGGCACGGGCCCTTTGCCCTCTCACGCCTGCTTGACCCGCCACGCGACGAGACAGCCAAGCGACTGGCGCGGCGCCTGGTGCGCTAAGCGGGGCCTCTCGCCCCTCGCATTTCCGCGAGGCCTGCGCCGTGCACATGACAGGGGAGCCATGCACCCCTCCATGCTGCACCCGCGAAAAACGCAACGCTTGGGCGAGCACCGGCTCCCTATATTCTCCTTCGCAGCCGCAGCATTGCGGCGGACCCAAAGGATCAAGGGGCTTACCCATGTCCGCTATTCTCTTTGTCACTGTCGTCGCCGCCCTGGTTGGGGGCGGACTGTTTGCCCGCTCCGTGATCGAGCGGGACATGCCGGAATTCGGCCGCCTGCATCTGGCGGACTGAGCTGGCCGCGGCCTCGGCCGCGATGCGCATCAGGCCTTCCCGGCCCTCGTGGCCGGGCGGCGCTGGTGCGGACGGCGGGTCTCGAACCCGCACTCCCCAAAGGGGAAGCAGATTTTAAGTCTGCTGCGTCTACCGTTTCGCCACGTCCGCGCCGCGGGCTTCTCCTGCCACAGCAGCGCGACGCGCAAAAGGGTCAGCCGGCTTCTGCCACGATCCGGCGGCAATGATTCAGCGCCGCCTCGATCAGGTTGTCGCTCGCTTCCGGCGTACGAAAGGCGGAATGGGCCGAAAGCGTCACATTCGGCAGCGTGGTCAGCGGATGCCCTGCCGGCAGCGGCTCGACCTCGAACACGTCCAGCGCGGCATGGGCCAGGCGCCCCTCGCGCAGGGCCGCGATCATCGCCGCCTCGTCCACCACCGCACCGCGGGCCGTGTTCACCAGGATCGCCGATGGTTTCAGTTTCGCCAGCCGCTCGGCCGAGAGGAATCCGCGTGTCTCGTCATTGAGCAGCAGATGGACGGAGAGCACATCGCTTTCCGCCAGCAGCCGGTCGAGCTCGACGAACTCCACGCCCTCCGCGGATTTCGGCGAGCGGTTCCAGGCCAGCACCTTCATGCCTGCGCCACGGCAGAGCCGCGCCATTTCGGCGGCAATGCCGCCATAGCCGAGCAGCCCCACCGTCTTGCCAGTCAGCTCGATGCCATCCGTGCGCAGCCAGTTGCCCGCGCGCATCTCGCGGTCCATCCGGGCGATGCCCTTGGCGGCGGTCCACATCAGGGTGAAGGCCATCTCGGCCACGGCCGTGTCGCCATAGCCCTTGATGATATGGACCTGGATGCCGCATTCCGCTTCCAGCTCCTCCGGGTTCATGTAGGAGCGCGCGCCGGTCCCCAGGAAGACGACATGCTTCAGGCTGGGAATCCGCTTCGCGATGGCGGTGGGCAGCGCCGTGTGGTCAATGATGGCGATGGCATGGCCAGCCAGGTGACCGGGCAGTTCCTCCGGCGTCACGTCGGGCTGCACGTTGATGGTGACGGGCAGGTCATCCTGCCGCCGCAGCCGCTGCATCACCTGGGCCAGGGCTTCACCGGCATCCACGAAATTGGCGCGCACGCAGTCCCTCCTTGAAACGAGGGGGCGCATGGTAGCGGGCGGGCAGAAGCTTGGGGGAATGAATTCCCCCAAACCCCCTTCTTTCTTTTATCAGTTGGCGCCGTACAGGCCGCAGGCGCGGGAAACTCGAAGAAAAAAGATGGGGGCCTGGGGGAATGAATTCCCCCAGCCTTTTGCCTCAGGCCGCCTCCAGCAACTCGGCCAGCCAGTCGCGCGCCTTCTGCAATTCTTCCCAAGGAGTCCCCCCCAGGGGGAAGTGGCTGCCCACCACCACGCTGATGACCGAATTGAGCCGGGTCAGCCGCTCGCGGAGCTCCGGGCTCGCCTCGCCGCCACGCTGCCGCGCGATGAGGCCATCCCGCCAGGCGCAGAGACCCTCGGTAGCGGCGGTCAGGGCATGGTCGTCCTTGTGCGGCTTCTTCTCCAGTGCCTTGGAGAGCGCGTCCAGCGCGCGGCGGCCCGCCGATTCGTCGCTCATTCCGCGGCCCTCACCGGACGCACCAGCCGGCCGGGGCGCAGATTGCAGGTGATCGCCTTGGTGCTGTGGATGCTGGTATTCGCGTCACCCGTGATGGCCAGCAGCACATTGGCCACGTCGCCCCGCGCATAGCCTTCCCAGCCGAAGACCCAGGGCATGCCCACCTGGTACACGGTGCGGCCGGCGACGGTGAAGGGCCGGATGCGCTCGGTGACCAGGGCACGCACCTCGATCGCGCCGCGTAGCGTTGAGAGCACCGTCCAGTCCAGGTGGCGGATGCCCAGCGCGCGCGCCAGTTCGGGCGGGATCTCGACGAAGGCCTCGGGCTGCAGCTCCGCCGTATGCGGCGCCACCCGGCTGATGATGCCGCCGCAATGCAGCTCCGTCAGGCGGTAGGTGGTGAGGATATAGGGGTAGTTCGGGTCCTCCGGCGCGTGCAGTTCGTTGCCGGGGCGCTGCCAGAGATGCGCCGCGGGATTCATCTGGCGGCCGTAGAGCGGGTTGCGGACCGGGCTCTCGATGGGCTCGTAATGCGTCGGCAAAGGCCCGTCCTTCAGGCCGGAAGGCACGAAGAGCATGCACTTGCCGTCGGCCTCCATGATGAAGGGATCGGCACCGCTGAGGGCCTCCATGCCCTTCGGATGCTTGCTCCAGTCCGGTCGGTAGTCGGGGCGCAGATCCTTGGTGAAGTCCGGCACGTCGGTGCCGGTCCATTCGCCTTTCGCCTCGTTCCACCAGATCATCTTCTTGCGCTCGGACCAGGGCCGGCCTTCCGGGTCGGCGGAGGCGCGGTTGTAGAGCGTGCGCCGGTTGGCCGGCCAGGCGAAGGCCCAGTCCGCATGGCTGCCGGGGCCGCCCGGCTTGTCCGGGACGCGGGAGCGGGACTTGTTGACGCCCTCCGCTGGATAGACGCCGCAATACATCCAGCCGCCGCAGGCGGTGGAGCCGTCGTCCTTGAGCTTCTGGAAGGAATCGATCTGCTTGCGGTCGGCCACGGTATAGCCGTTGATCTCGCGCAGCACGGCCTCGGCATCCGGCTCCTGGCGCGGGCCGCGCAGCGGATAATCCCAGGTCAGCGCCTGGATGGCGCGGTCGCGCGGCGCCTTGCTGTCGGCATAGAGCTCCTTCAGCCGCCGGCCGAGGTGATAGATGAACCAGAGGTCGGAGCGGCTGTCGCCCGGTGCCTCGCAGACCACGTCGTGCCACTGCACGAGGCGGCTGGTGTTGGTGACGGTGCCGTCCTTCTCCCCAGCCAGCGCCGTGGGCAGGAAGAAGACTTCGGTGCCGATCTCCTCCGGCCGCACCTCGCCCTTGCGGACGCGATGGCCGTTCTTCCAGAAATTCGCTGTCTCGGTCAGGGCGAAGTCGCGCACCACCATCCATTCCAGACGGGCGAAGCCGCGCTCCACCAGCTCGGAGTTGACGGCGCCCACCGCCGGATTCTGCCCCAGCATGAACTGGCCCTTGATCAGGCCGTCATTCATCGCCAGCGTCATCGGCAGCTGCGAGACATCGCCGGTCAGCTTGGGGACGAACTGGTAGCCCCATTCATTGTCAGCGCGGGATTCCTCGCCGTACCAGGCCTTCAGCAGGCTGATCATGTATTTTGGCAGGTTGTGCCACCAGCCGGTCTCGGGCGTCTCGACCTTCAGGAACTGCTCGAAGGTGGCATGCTCGTGGAAGACGTTGGGCTGCGGCAGATAGGTCGGCAGCATGTTGTAGAGCGTCGGGATATCCGTGCTGCCCTGGATGCTGGTGTGCCCGCGCAGCGCCAGGATGCCGCCGCCGGGGCGCCCGACATTGCCGAGCAGGCCCTGGATGATGGTGGCAGCGCGGATGATCTGCACGCCCACCGTGTGGTGCGTCCAGCCCACCGCGTAGCAGAAGGCGCCGGTGCGGTCGCGGCCGGAGTTGCGCGCCAGCGCATCGGCCACCTTCAGGAAGGTCTCCTTCGGGCAGCCGGTGACGCGCTCGACCATTTCCGGCGTGTAGCGGGCATAGTGCCGGCGCATGATCTGGTAGACGCAGTTCGGGTGCTGCAGCATGCGGTCCTCGGGCGGCGGGCTGTCCGACATGCCCTGGGATTCGCCGTCTCCCTTCCCCTTCGTCTGCACGCGGTGCTCGGCGATGGAGGAAGGCACTACCTTGCCCTTGTACTGCCAGGTGTCGTGCTTGTAGGTGCCGCTCGCCTCCTCGAAGCCGGAGAAGATGCCGTCGCCCTGTTCCGCGTCCTCGTATCCATCCTCGATGATATGCGCGAGGTTTGTGTAGTTCAGCGCGAAGTCGCGGAACCAGAGGTCGTTCTCCAGGATGTGGCGGATGATCCCGCCGAGGAAGGCGATGTCGGAGCCCGAGCGGATCGGCGCGTGGATATCGGCCAGCGCCGAGGTGCGCGTGAAGCGCGGGTCCACGTGAATCACGGTCGCGCCGCGCTGCTTCGCCTCCACCACGAAGCGGAAGGCGATCGGGTGGTTCTCCGCCATGTTGGAGCCCATCACCACGATGCAGTCGGAATTCGCCAGGTCCCAGAGGGACATGGTGGCGGCGCCGCGACCGAAGGAGGTGCCCAAACTGGGCACCGAGGAGGAGTGTCAGATTCTGGCCTGGTTCTCGATGTTCACCATGCCGAGGCCACCGCCGAACAGCTTCTTGATGAGGTAGTTTTCCTCATTGTCCAGCGTGGCGCCGCCGAGGGAGCCCAGCCCCAGCGTCTGGTTGATCACCCGGCCATCCGGCAGGGTTTCGGCGAAGGTCTCGTCGCGTGTCCGCTTGGTGAGGAAGGCGATGCGCTCCATCGCCCAGTCCAGCGGCTTCTGCTCCCAATGGTCCGAATAGGGGGCGCGGTAGAGCACGTGGTTGATGCGCTCGGGGCTGAGCAGCACGCCCAACGTGCCGGCGCCCTTCGGGCAGAGGGTGCCCTGGTTCACCGGGCTGCGCGGATCGCCCTCGATATGGATGGGCTTGCCATTCTTGGCATAGACGAGCTGCGCGCAGCCGACGGCGCAGAAGGGGCAGATGCTGGTTCCCACCGTGTCCGCCTCCTCCAGGCGCGGGCGCAGTGCCCTGGAGGTATGGCTCTTCGCCGCCTCGGACATCACGCTCTGGCCGGCGAGCTGCCGCGGCAGGGACCAGTCGCGCAGGAAACCGGAGACACGGCCGGCAAGGTCGCGACGTATCTTCTTCATCGGCTTCCTCCTCCTGCGCATCGCGCGGCGGCCCCGGAGGAGCGTTCCGGAGAAGCACCGCGTCTCCCGCCTAAGCGAAGAAGGGCACAGGCGGTTGCAGGCCGGCAACCGGGCCGCCCCGCGGCCGCGCTTCACGATCCTGGCATCATACCCAGGCCTGCGCTGCCCTCGCCGACCCCGCCGGTCGGGGTTGTGCAACTTCGGACGCCGCATGGCTTTCCCTTTGCTGCGCATGCAACTCTCCGGGCCGGTCGCGATGAGAACCATGGAAGGTGTCGTCACCATCGTGCAGGAAGGCCGCTTCCAACTCACGGATGATGATGGCGTCTCGCATCTGTTCCTGCTCAGCCACAGGGCGGCGGTGGAGCCGGACCAGCTTCCGCCGCTGCAGCACCATCAGGCGCGGGTGCGCGTGCATTACACGCCGGCAAGGAATCTGATCGGCTTCGTCGCCCATTCGGTGGAACGCTCCGAGATGCCCGCCGCCTGAGGAAACCCGCCATGGACATGCCCGCCCGCGCCGCGGAAGAACCGCAATCCCGCCTCGACAGAATGATCCCGAACGAGTCCGAGCTGACCGCGGGCGTGCGCATCGAGCCCGGCAAGTCTTACGGTTTCTTCACCGACACCACGCTCTGCATCGGTTGCAAGGCCTGCGAAGTGGCCTGCAAGGAATGGAACAACCTGCCCGCCGACAATATCGGGCTGACGGGGCAGAGCTACGACAACACCGGCGCGCTCTCCGCCAATTCCTGGCGGCACGTGAACTTCATCGAGAAGGCCGGCGCCTGCGGCGTGCGCGACAACACGCAGGCGCCCTTCCAGAGCGGCTGGCTGATGATGAGCGACGTGTGCAAGCACTGCCACAACGCGCCCTGCCTGGAGGCCTGCCCCACCGGTGCCCTGTTCCGCACGGAGTTCGACACCGTCGTGGTGCAGCAGGACATCTGCAACGGCTGCGGCTATTGCGTGCCCGCCTGCCCCTTCGGTGTGGTGGACCTCAGCGAACTCGACGGCAAGGCGCACAAATGCACTCTCTGCTATGACCGGCTGAAGGGCGGGTTGGAGCCGGCCTGCGCCAAGGCCTGCCCGACCGACAGCATCCAGTTCGGTGAATTGGAGGACCTGCAGGAGCGCGCGGAGAAGCGGGTCGCGCAGCTGCATGAGCTGGGCGCGGCGAATGCCTATCTCTACGGCGCGCCGGGCAGCCCCGGCGCGACCGGCGATCTCGGCCACCTCAACGCCTTCTTCCTGCTGACCGACCGGCCGGAGACCTACAACCTTCCGCCGGCGCCGACGCGCGCTGCGAACCGAGTCGCGCCCAGTCTGGGCACGGGCCTCGCCGCCATGGCCGGGCTGGCGCTCGCCGCCTTCGCCATTCTCTCGGGCCGCGACTGAGGAGAAGCCGATGTCCGAGCGCCTCGCCAGCGAACTTGGCCCGCAGGAGCAGCCCAGGGTGCCGCCCTCGGCCTCCCAGGCCTCCGCCCCGGGCCGGAGTGCCCATTGGGATGGGCCAACCTATTACGGCCGCCCGCAGCTCAAGGCCGCGCCGTTCAACAACTGGGTGGTGGGGGCCTATATCTTCATCGGCGGCCTGTCCGGCGCGGCGGCGCTGCTCTCCGCCATCGCCGATCGGGCCCGCGGGCACGAGGCGGCGCCGGTGGTGCGGCGCGGGCGCTTCCTCTCCATGCTGGCGCCGACCCTCGGCACCAGCCTGCTGATCTACGACCTGCACACGCCGCAGCGCTTCTACAACATGCTGCGCCTCGTCAAGGGCACGTCGCCGATGTCCCTCGGCAGCTGGATCCTGGTGAGCTTCAGCGCCTTCTCGGCGCTCGGCACCCTGGCGGCCGAGGCAGCGCGCTGGATGCCACGCTTCCCCTGGCTGCGCCGCACCGCGCGCGCCACCCAGCTTCCCGCCGCCGTGGCGGGCGCGGGGATGACGACCTATACGGCGGCCCTGCTCTCCGCAACCTCCACCCCGCTCTGGGCCGCCGCGCCGCAGAGCATGGCGGTGCGCTTCGGCAGTTCCTCCCTCGCCGCCGGCGCCGCCGCGCTCGCCCTGGGCAATACCGGGCGGATGGGTCGCACGCTGGACAAGGTGGCGCTGCTGGCCCTGGCTGCGGAACTTGCCGCCACCTGTGTCTCGCACAACACCTATCGCAGGACAGGCGTCGCGCCGGCACTCAACGGCGAATGGGGCAAGGTGGAGAAGCTGGGCGCGACCGGCCTGGGCACGCTGCTGCCGATGGGGCTCTACGCCGTCTCGCTGGCGCGTGGCCGCTCGCCGATGCTGTCCACCCTGGCGGGCCTCGCCACACTGGCGGGCAGCGCCACGCTCCGCGTCTCCATCATGGCAGCGGGGGATGAGTCGGCGAACCGGCCGGATGTCAGCTTCCGGTTCACCCAGCCGCGCAACCTGCCGAAGCGGTGGTTCCGGCGGTGAAAGGCTGGGGGAATGAATTCCCCCAGGCCCCCTTCTCTTTTCTTCAAGTTTCCCGCGCTGGCGGGAAGCGCCGCGCCAAACTGACAGAAAGAAGATGGGGGTTCGGGGGAATTCCTTCCCCCGACCTTTCTTTTATGGCGGAGGCGGATGGGAATCGAACCCACCACCCGCTCTGAACGGGCCACTGGTTTTGAAGACCAGGAGGGCCACCAGACCCCGATCGCCTCCATCCCCTTCCCTACACCGGCTCAGCCCGGATGCGCCAGCACGCGACGATCCTCGATGCGACGGGTAAAATGGATGGCGTCGAAATGCTCAAGCAGCGGCACGCTGTACTTGCGCGAGATGCCGAGCGCCGCCCCCGCCTCCTTGACCAGCAACCCGGGCGGCTGCGCCAACAGGGGCGCCAGCAGGCGTTGCGCGGCCGCCACGGCATCGCGGTGGAACAGCACCTCCCGCTTCTGCACCCGATCGGGGGCGCGCACGATGATGCCGGCGCGCACCAGCTTCTCCAGCACGCGCCGCGCCTGCGGATCGGGCGCGATAGAACTGGCGTCGGGCGGGCTCAGGCCGCCCTGGCGCAGGGCCTCGGCCAAGCGCGCGGCCAAGGCGGCCTCCTGCCGCGCGTGCGCCTGCTCCTGCGCCGGACGGGGCACCCGCACCGCGCCGCCTTCCTGCCGCAGCGTGCCCGCGGCGACGAGGCGGGCCACCACCTCCTCCAGCACCGCCTCGCCCGCTTCCGGCAGGAGGGCACGCAGCTTGTCGCGCGGCACACTCTCGGCCTGCGCGGCGAGCAGGCGCAGCAGCCGCGCCATCGCCACCTCGAAGGCCTCCCGCGTCACGGCCACACCTCCGCGGGTGACGATCACCGGCAGCGCCTGCAACACCTCGGCCAGCCGCGCCGGCGACAGCGCCGAGAGCCGTGCGAGCCGCCCCAGCGCCACCCCCGCGGCGCCCGCCCGCGCCACTTCCTGCGCCACCACCTGCGGCAGGGTGGCGCCCGCCAGGGCGGCGAGTCGTTCCAGCACCGCCGGCGCGTGGCGCCGCAACCGGGCTGTCTCGGCTTCCAGAATCTCCCCGCCGGCCACGGTCCGCGCCGGCGAGGCGATGCGCAGCACGAAGCGCTCCCGCGCTGGGACGGCAATCGGCGCGGCGCAATGCAGCTGCGCCAGGGCGCTCTCGCCCGGCTCCAGCACCTCACGGTCCAGCAGGCGCAGCCGTGCCTCGACCTCCTGCGTGCCGAGCAGGAGGCGCAGCCGGGTGGTGGTGCGCAGCGGCGGTGCGCTCTCCACCGCGCGCAGTGCCACGCTGAGCCAGGTGGAAGGCGGCAGCGCACCCCGGGTGACGAGCGCCGCACCGCGCGGCACCTGCGCCGTCTCGGCGCCGCGCAGGTTGACCGCCACGCGCTGGCCGGGCTGCGCCACCGCCACACGCGCGCCATGCACCTGTAGGCCGCGCACCCGCAGTTCCATGCCGCCGGGCGCCAGTTCGATCTCGTCGCTGGGCGAGAGCGGGCCGCCCCGCAGCGTACCCGTCACCACGGTGCCATGGCCGGCGATGCTGAAGGCGCGGTCGATCGGCAGATAGGGAAGCCCATCGGCCTTCACCGGCTCGGCCTCCTGCAGCACGGCGCTGATCGCCGCCCGGAGTTCCGCGATCCCTTCCCCCGTCGTGGCGGCGGTGAGGACCGGCGGCGGCCCCTGAAAGCCCGCGCGGGCCGCGAGGGCGGCGGCCTCCCGCGCCACCGCCGCCGCGATCTCCGGCGCCACCAGGTCCGCCTTGCTGATGGCGATGACGGCACGCTTCAGCCCCAGCAGGGCGGCGATGTCCACATGCTCCACGGTCTGCGGCTTGATGCCTTCATTGGCGGCCACCACCAGCAGCACCGCGTTGATGCCGGTGGCGCCCGAGACCATGGTGCGGACGAAGCGCTCATGGCCGGGCATGTCGATGATGTCCACCACCGTCCCCGGATCGGCGCCGAGCGTGAAATGCGCGAAGCCCAGCGCGATGGAGATGCCGCGCTGCTTCTCCTCCGGCAGGCGGTCGGTATCCATGCCGGTCAGGGCACGCACCAGGGCGGTCTTGCCATGGTCCACATGGCCGATGGCGCCGAGCAGCAGGCGGCTCATGCGCCCGCCCTCGCCTGCTGCACGGCGGCGGCGATCTCCGGCAGTTCGGCCTCACTGACGGCCAGCATGTCCAGCAGGAGCCGCCCGCCGGCGATGCGGCCCACCACGGCCGGATGATGGTTCCGCAACCGGCGCGCAGCCTCTTCTGCAGTCAAGCCGGGAATGGCGAGGCTGACAGCTCGGCTGGCGACACCCTCGCCGGGCAGGGCGCCGCCGCCGGCGTAGCCCTCGCTCGGCACGACCTCCGCCTCCGCCACGCCGTCCAACAACGCGGCCAGCCGCTCGGCGCGGCCCTGCAGATCGGCTTCCCTCTGGCCCAGCATGCGCAGGACGGGGAGGCGCGACGGCGCGTCACGATGCAGGCGCAGCGTCGCCTCCAGGGCGGCCAGGGTCATCTTGTCCAACCGCAGCGCCCGCAACAGCGGATGGCGGCGCAAGGGATCGATGGCCGTGCGCCGGCCGACCAGCACACCAGCCTGCGGGCCACCGAGCAGCTTGTCGCCGCTGAAGGCGACGAGATCGGCGCCTGCCGCCAGGGCTTCCGGCACGGTGGGCTCGTGGCGATGGCCCAGCGGACGGAGGTCGGCCAGGGTGCCGCTGCCGAGATCCTCCATCACCAGCAGCCCATGCTCGCGCGCCAGGGCCGCCAGCTCGCCGACCGAAGCCTCGGCGGTGAAGCCGAGGACGCGGAAGTTGCTGCGGTGCACCTTGAGCAGCATGCGCGTCTCGCCAGTGATGGCGGCACGATAATCGGCCAGCCGCGTCTTGTTGGTGCTGCCGACCTCGACGAGCCTCGCACCGCCCTGGCGGATGACATCGGGAATACGGAAGCCGCCGCCGATCTCCACCAGCTCCCCTCGCGAGACGATCACCTCGCCGCCACCCGCCAGCGCGCTCAGCGCCAGCAGCACGGCGGCAGCATTGTTGTTCACCGCGAGTGCCGCCTCGGCGCTGGTCAGCGCGCACAGGAGCGGCTCGACACCCTGGCCGCGCGCACCACGACCGCCCGCCACCAGATCGAATTCCAGGTTGGAATAGCCGCGCGCCGCTTCGGCGGCCGCTTCCACCGCCTCCGCGGCCAGGGGCGCGCGCCCGAGATTGGTGTGCAGCACGATGCCCGAGGCGTTGATGACACGACGCAGCACGGGGCGGCGCCCCTCAAGGAGGCGACGATGCACCTCCGCGATCAGGGCAACAGGTTCCGGCGCCACGCCGCCGCCCCGCAACGTCGCGCGGACGTGATCGAGCGTGGCGCGCAAGGCCGCGGTTACCGCGGGCCGCGAAAACTCCCGGATCAGCGGCTGCGCGTCGGGCATTTCCAGCAATCGCTGCACCTGTGGCAGGGCGCGCAACCCCCGGGCCAGAGTTTCATTCCCGTCCTGCTCCGCTTCCCTGCTCACCATGCCATCCCGCATCCAGATCAGCGCCTGCCTGACCGCAAGAGGACAAGATTCATGGCCGATGTCGAGATCCCCCTCACCGCGCTTGCCCATGGCGGCGGCTGCGGCTGCAAGCTGGCGCCTTCGGTTCTGCAGGCGCTGCTGGCGAAGACGGCGGCCGCACGTGTCTTCCCGGCGCTTCTGGTGGGGACGGAGACGGGCGACGACGCGGCGGTCTACCGGCTGAACGACGAGCAGGCGCTGGTCGCCACGACTGACTTCTTCACGCCCGTGGTGGACGACCCCTGGGATTTCGGCCGCATCGCCGCCACCAATGCGCTGTCGGACGTCTATGCCATGGGCGGCACGCCGATCCTGGCGCTGGCCATTCTCGGCATGCCGCTCGGCAAGCTCGCGCCGGAAGTGGTGCGGCGCATCCTGGCCGGTGGCGCCTCGGTCTGCGCCGACGCCGGCATCCCGGTGGCGGGCGGGCATTCGATCGACAGCCCGGAGCCGATCTATGGCCTCGTCGCCCTCGGCCTGGTGCATCCTGACCGGATCCTGCGCAACAGCGGCGCCCGGGCGGGCGACCGGCTGGTGCTGACCAAGGGCCTCGGCGTCGGCATCTTCAGCGCGGCGCTGAAGCGCGGTGCACTGTCCCCGGACCTGTACCGCGTGATGCTGGCATCGACCACGCAGCTCAACCAGGTGGGCGCCACCCTGCCCGACCTGTCCGGCGTGCATGCGGTGACCGACGTCACCGGCTTCGGGCTGCTCGGCCACACGCTGGAAATGTGCCGCGGCTCCGGCCTCGGCGCGCAACTCCGGCTCGATGCGCTGCCGCTACTGGAAGGCGTGGAGGAATTGGCCCGCGGCGGCTTCAGCACCGGCGCCGCCACGCGCAACTGGGCGAGTTACGGTGACGCGGTAGGCCTGCCGACGGCACTGCCGGAATGGCAACGCGGCCTGCTCTGTGATCCGCAGACCAGCGGTGGGCTGCTCATCGCCGTCGCCCCCGAGGCGGCGCCGGACCTGCTGGCGCGGCTCCGCCGTGAGGGGTATGGCCAGGCGGCAGAGATTGGCGAGATGCGGCACGGGGCTCCGGTAGTGGAACTGACCTGAGCAAGTCGCACTGCGCTCCGGAAGGGTGAGAGGAACACAGAAGCCGCTCTCGCCAGACGGCGTCCTGACGGAACGGAGTAATCCGCAATAGAGCTTCGGAGGCGAGAGCCTAACGCCTCAAGATGCAGAGAGAGAATCTGATCCGGGCAGGCCCAGCCCATCACCCTTTCTGCGGTGATTGGCCCGGGGAGCCGCGAGAGCGGGAAAGCTAGTCGCTTGGGCCGCCATGGCAATTATGCGGGCCGTTTTCCGCAGCCCTGTCAGGACCCTGCGGAGCGCCAGTTGCTTTCTCGTGCGGTGACAGGCGCCGGGCATCGCGAGGGGAAGGCGACCATGTGTGGCATCGTGGGAGCAGTGGGTTGGCAGGCGGCGGCGCCGCGGCTGTTGGAGGCTTTGCGGCGGCTGGAATACCGCGGCTATGACAGTGCGGGCATGGCGACGCTGGTGAATGGCCACATTGAGCGCCGCCGCGCCGAGGGCAAGTTGGCGAA
>Ga0180218_1000226_pt1 | contig 75333 bp, 66 predicted proteins | sample eDN3rd37CKraftBY_FD_151334 | JGI IMG/M metagenome (GOLD analysis project Ga0180218, IMG submission 151334) | Enriched backyard soil microbial communities from Emeryville, California, USA - eDNA 3rd pass 37_C Kraft BY (version 2) (version 2) | ecosystem: Environmental > Terrestrial > Soil >... | reverse complement strand
GCCCTCTACGACATGGAAGCCTACTACAACGCCGTCCGCTCCAAGTGGTTCGGCACCACTAACCCTCTCAACGACGATGAGAGGCGCTGATATGGCAGAGCCGTCGCAGCAGCCGCAGGACCCGTCGATGGAGGACATTCTCGCCTCCATCCGGCAGATCCTGAACGAGGACGAGGAGAAAGGGCCCGAGGCCCGGCCTCTGGAACTGACGGAAGACATGCTGGTGCGGCCTGAGGTGGTGCCTAACGCCGCCCCGCCGCCCCCGCAGCCAGAAGCGACGGGTGCAGCGCCCGGGCAGCCGCCGGCTCCCGCCGCAACGGCATCGCCGGCGGTGATCGAGGCGCTCGAGGAACTGGCGCGTGCCGTGGTGCGCAACCGCCATGCCCCGGTGCAGCGGGCGGGTGGGCCCAGCATCGAGGATCTGGTGCGCGAGGAACTGCGCCCCATGCTCAAGGCCTGGCTCGACACCCATCTTCCGCCCCTGGTAGAGCGGCTGGTGAAGGCGGAGATTGCCCGGCTGACGAACCGCGACGAAGGCTGAGGCGCAGCGCCGGGGCATTCCGCATCGCAGCCTCTTGACGGGCGGGCGGCTCCCGCCCAAGCGTGCGGCCATGCTCGACAAGACCCTCTCGCCCGCCTCCTTCGAACAGCGCCTCTATGAGGGGTGGGAGGCCAGCGGTGCCTTCAGCGCCGATCCCGGCAGCACGGCAGCCCCCTTCACCATCATGATCCCGCCGCCGAACGTCACGGGCAGCCTGCATATCGGCCATGCCCTGACCTTCACCATTCAGGACACCCTGATCCGCTGGCGGCGCATGCAGGGGCGGGACACGCTGTGGCAGCCGGGCACCGACCATGCCGGCATCGCCACGCAGATGGTCGTCGAGCGACTGCTGGCCACCCAGGGCGTGGACCGGCGGGAGATCGGGCGCGAGAAGTTCCTGGAGCATGTCTGGGAGTGGAAGGGGCAGTCGGGTGGCAACATCACCCGCCAGCTTCGCCGGCTGGGAGCCAGCCTGGACTGGCCGCGCGAGCGCTTCACCATGGATGCTGGCCTCTCCGAGGCGGTGCGCGAGGTCTTTGTCACCCTGCATGAGCAGGGGTTGATCTACCGTGACCGCCGGCTGGTGAACTGGGACCCGAAGTTCCAGACCGCCATCTCCGACCTCGAGGTGGAAAGCCGCGAGGTGAAGGGCAGCCTCTGGCACTTGCGCTACCCCGTGGAGGGCGCGCCGGGCCGCTTCATCGTGGTGGCCACCACCCGGCCGGAGACCATGCTGGGCGACACCGCCGTGGCCGTTCATCCGGAGGACGAGCGGTTCCGCGATCTCGTCGGCAAGTTCGCCATCCTGCCGCTGGTGGGCCGACGCATCCCCATCGTGGCGGACGAGTACTCCGACCCCGAGAAGGGCTCGGGCGCGGTGAAGATCACCCCCGCGCACGACTTCAACGACTTCGCCGTGGGCAAGCGGCACGACCTTGCTATGCCCTCCGTGCTGGATGCCGATGGCCAGGTCTTCCTCGGCGAGATCGAGGCCGATCTGGCCGCGGTGGACGGCGTGGCGGACCCTGCCTTCGTCCGCAGCCTCGCCGGGCAGGATCGGTTTGCTGCGCGCAAGGCGATCGTCGCCGAGCTGGAGCGGCTGGAGCTGGTCGAGAAGATCGAGCCGCATACCCATGCTGTACCGCACGGCGACCGCTCGGGCGTGCCGATCGAGCCGCGCCTGACGCTGCAATGGTACTGCGACGCCGCGACCTTGGCCAAGCCGGCCATCGATGCTGTCGAGACCGGCCGCACGCAGTTCGTGCCGAAGCATTTCGAGAACATCTTCTTCTCCTGGATGCGCGACATCCAGCCCTGGTGCATCAGCCGTCAGCTCTGGTGGGGCCACCAGATCCCGGCCTGGTACGCGCCGGATGGGAGTGTCTTCGTTGCGCGCACGGAGGAGGAGGCGCTCGCCCAGGCGCGCGCCAAGCTCGGCGCCGATGTGGTGCTGGAGCGTGACCCGGACGTTCTGGACACCTGGTTCAGCTCCGCCCTCTGGCCCTTCTCTACGCTCGGCTGGCCGCAGAAGACCCCGGAACTCGCCAAGTACTATCCCGGCGATGTGCTGGTGACGGGCTGGGACATCATCTTCTTCTGGGTCGCCCGGATGATGATGATGGGCCACCATTTCATGGGCGATGTGCCTTTCCGCACTGTCTACATCCACGGTCTGGTCCGCGACGAGAAGGGCCAGAAGATGTCGAAGTCGAAGGGCAACGTCATCGATCCGCTGGAACTGGTGGAAAGCTTCGGCGCTGATGCGCTGCGCTTCACCATCGCCTCGCTGGCCACGCCGGGCCGCGATGTGAAGCTCGGCCGCAAGCGGGTGGAGGATTTCCGTTCCTTCGGCACCAAGCTGTGGAACGCGGCCCGCTTCTGCGAGATGAACGGCATTGCGCCGGACGCTTCCTTCGACCCCTCGAAGGTGGAAACGCCGCTGGCGCGCTGGATCCTGGATGCCGCCAATGCCGCCCTCGCGGAGGCGACCGAGGCGCTGGAAGCCTACCGCATGGATGACTATGCGGGCGCCTGCTACCGCTTTGTCTGGAACAGCTTCTGCGACTGGTTCCTGGAATTCGCCAAGCCTGCCCTGAATGGCCCGGACGGGCCGGAGAAGGCCGAGGTGAAAGGTGCCGCGCAACACGTGCTGGGCACCATCCTCCGGCTGCTGCACCCGGTGATGCCTTATATCACCGAGGAGCTGTGGGACCGCTTCGGCTATGGCCCTGAGTTCAGCCTGATCCGCGCTGCCTGGCCGCAGCCTGTCGCGGTTCCCGGGGCAGAGGAGGCGCGTGCCGAGCTGGATTGGCTCGTGAGCCTGATTTCCACGGTGCGTGGCGTTCGCGCCGAAATGAACGTACCGCCCTCCATCACGGTGCCGCTGCTGCTGCAGGGCGCCTCTGCCGAGACACTGGCGCGCGGGGCGCGCTGGATCGAGGCCATCCGCCGCCTTGCGCGGGCTACGGAGTTCCGGGCCCTTCAGGAGGGCGAAGTGCCCAAGGGCGTGGCGCAGGTGGTTGTCGGCGAGGCCACGGTGCTGCTGCCGCTCGCGGAGGTGATCGATCTGGCGGCCGAGCGGGCCCGTTTGGTGAAGGAGCGTGACAAGGCGCAGGCGGAAGCCACCAAGGTGGAGGCCAAGCTCGCCAACGCCGATTTCGTCGCGCGCGCCAAGCCGGAGGTCGTGGAAGAGAATCGTGAGCGGCTCGCCGCCGCGCAGGCGGAGGTCGCGCGCCTGGAAGCGGCGCTCGCCCGGATCGGGGCCTGAGCGTCCGCCTGTAAGATGTCCAAACTTTCACGCGCCGGCCGCGGCGGCGCGTGGAAGAACCCGCCCCGTCACTAGAATGGGACGGGCACATGCCAGAGACTTCCGGGCAGACCCTCAGCTATTCCGAGGCTGATCCGCACGATACACGGCGCCGGGTTCTGGCGATCGTCGGCGGATCGTCCGGCAATCTGGTCGAGTGGTACGACTTCTACGTTTATGCGGCGACGGCGCTGTACTTCGCGCCCGCCTTCTTCCCGAGCGGTGACAGGACGGCACAGCTACTGAGCGCGGCAGCCATCTTCGCGGTGGGCTTCCTGATGCGGCCGATCGGCGGCTGGCTCTTCGGGCGCATCGCGGACCGCACGGGCCGCAAGGCCTCCATGGTCCTCTCCGTGCTATTGATGTGTTTCGGCTCGCTGATGATCGGCCTGCTGCCCACCTATGAGAGCATTGGTGTGGCAGCGCCCGTTCTGCTGCTGGTCGCGCGCTTGCTGCAGGGACTCTCGGTCGGCGGCGAATACGGTACCAGCGCCACTTATATGAGCGAAGTCGCGCTGGCGCGGCACCGCGGCTTCTTCTCCTCCTTCCAGTATGTCACGCTGATCGGCGGGCAGCTCCTGGCACTGATCGTCATCGTCATTGTGCAGGCGATCTATCCGGCCGAGGCGATCCGCGCCTGGGCCTGGCGCATTCCCTTCTTCATCGGGGCTGCCGCGGCAATCGTTGCCCTGTTCCTGCGCCGCGCCCTGCATGAAACCAGCACGGCGGCCGAGCGGAAGCAGGAAGGGGCAGGGACCATCAGCCTGCTGCTGAAGTATCCGCGCCCGCTGCTGCAGACGATCGGCCTGACCGCCGGCGGCAGCCTCGCCTTCTACACCTACACCACCTACATGCAGAAATTCCTGGTCAACAGCGCCGGCTTCTCCGCCGAGCGCGCCAGTGCCACCATGGCGGTGGTGCTGTTCTTCTACATGCTGCTGCAGCCGGCCATCGGCGCCCTATCTGACCGCATCGGCCGGCGCAACTGCCTGCTGGTCTTCGGTGTCGGTACGGCGTTGCTGACGGTGCCGCTCCTCAAGCTGCTGGGCGGCGTCACCACCTCGCTCGGGGCTTTTACCGTCATCTTCTCGGCGCTGTTCGTCGTGAGCTTCTACACCTCGATCAGTGGTGTGGTGAAAGCGGAACTCTTTCCGCCGCAGATCCGCGCTCTCGGGGTGGGGCTTGGCTATGCCGTCGCCAATTCGTTATTCGGCGGCTCGGCGGAATATGTCGCGCTCTGGCTGAAGAGCCACGGCGTTGAAAGCTGGTTCTTCTGGTACGTCTCGGCCTTCGCGCTGATCTCCCTGGTGGCGGCCTGGTCCATGAAGGACCCGCGCCTGCATGGCTATCTTGACCATCCGGACGCGCCGAAGCGGCAGGCCTAGCCCTTCGGATAGCGGGGGCAGGGGCTATGGCCCCTGCCGGCCCCGGGCGGTTGCCTGTGGAAGAGTGTTGCGCGATACAAGGGACGGACGAAACGGAACAAGGCCGAACCCCTATGGCTGAGCACAAATGGGATAAGTCGCACCTGCCGAGCCGGCATGTGACGGTCGGCCCGGAACGCGCGCCGCATCGCTCCTACTACTATGCCATGGGCATGACCGAGGAGGAGATCGCCCAGCCCCTGGTGGGCGTCGCCACCTGCTGGAACGAGGCCGCGCCCTGCAATATCGCGCTCCTTCGGCAGGCGCAGAGCGTCAAGAGGGGCGTCTCCGAGGCCTTCGGCACACCGCGCGAATTCACCACCATCACCGTGACCGACGGCATCGCCATGGGCCACCAGGGCATGAAGTCGTCGCTGGCGAGCCGCGATGCCATCGCAGACACGGTCGAGCTGACCATGCGCGGCCACTGCTATGATGCACTGGTCGGGCTGGCGGGCTGCGATAAGTCCCTGCCTGGCATGATGATGGCCATGCTGCGCCTAAACGTGCCCAGCGTCTTCATGTACGGCGGTTCGATTCTGCCCGGGAAGTTCAAGGGCAAGGATGTCACCGTCGTGGACGTGTTCGAGGCGGTCGGACAGCATGCCGCGGGCAATATGTCCGACGAGGATCTGCACGCGCTGGAATGCGTGGCTTGCCCCAGCGCCGGCGCCTGCGGCGGCCAGTTCACGGCCAACACGATGGCGACCGTCTCCGAGGCGATCGGCTTGGCGCTGCCCGGCTCCGCCGGCGCCCCGGCGCCCTATGAGGACCGCGACAAGTGGGCCGTGGAGTCCGGCAAAGCGGTGATGGAACTGCTGAAGCGGAACATCCGCCCGCGCAGCATCGTCACCAAGGAGGCTCTCTACAATGCGGCCCTGATCGTAGGCGCCACGGGCGGCTCCACCAATGCCGGCCTGCACCTGCCCGCCATGGCGCATGAGGCCGGGATCAAGTTCACCTTGCAGGACGTCGCCGAGATCATGCGGAAGGCGCCCTATATCGGCGACCTGAAGCCCGGCGGCCGGTACGTCGCCTATGACGTTTATAAGATCGGCGGCATCCCGGTGATCGTGAAGGCGCTGCTCGATGCCGGGCTGCTGCATGGCGACTGCATGACCGTCACCGGCAAGACGCTGGCGGAGAACCACCGCGAGGTGATCTTCCCGAAGGATCAGGACGTCATCCGCCCGGTGTCCAACCCGATCTCCCCAACGGGCGGCGTAGTGGGGCTGAAGGGCAATCTCGCCCCGGACGGCGCCATCGTGAAGGTCGCCGGGATGAAGCACCTGCGCTTCGAGGGCACCGCGCTCTGCTTCGATTGCGAGGAGGATGCCTTCAAGGCCGTGGACCAGCGCGCCTACAAAGAGGGCGACGTCATCATCATCCGCTACGAGGGCCCGAAGGGCGGCCCCGGGATGCGGGAAATGCTCTCCACCACCGCCGCCATCTACGGCCAGGGCATGGGCGACAAGGTGGCGCTGATCACCGATGGTCGCTTCTCCGGCGCCACGCGCGGCTTCTGCATCGGCCATGTAGGGCCGGAGGCCGCGGTGGGCGGGCCAATCGGCTTGCTGAAGAACGGCGACCGCATCGTCATCGACGCTGAGAAGGGCAGCATTGACGTGCTGATCTCGGACGAGGAGATGGCGAGGCGTCGCGCCGAGTGGAAGCCGCGCCGGACCGACTACAATGCCGGTGCGCTGTGGAAATACGCGCAGACGGTTGGGCCTGCCTATCTGGGGGCCGTCACCCATCCCGGCGGAGCGGCGGAGACGCATTGCTACGCCGATATCTGATCCACACCGATATCTGATCCACGGGCGCGGGGCAGAAACCTTCCCCGCGCTTCTCATGTTTGAGGGGCGGTAACACGATGCCCCGCTTCGTCACGTTCCTGCCTCGGCTTCGCCATGCTTGCTCAGGAAGCTCTTTGCAGCGCCCCGGCAGGCTCCAGGCCTGCGACGGCGTCGCGAAGGGAAAGCGGCAATAAGGCCCTCCTTGGGTGGCGGCAGCCGCTCTTCCCGCCGCATCAGGCTGAAGTGCTCCGGCCCACTGTCTCGGCCGGGAACGAGGAGAAACGAGATGCTGAATCGCCGCAGCCTGTTGGGTGGAGTGCTGGCAGGGCTTGCCACCCTCCCGCTCGCTGTTCGCGCTGAGGCTCAACCCTATGGCCCGCCGCCTGGTGGCCCGGGTCGAGGCCCGGAGCACCGCCCTCCGCCGGGGCGCGGATCTGGCCGTCCGCCGGCCCCGCCGCCGCTCCGGCCGGAGCATCCGCATGGCCGGCCGCCGCGTCCCCATGCAATCTGGCAGCCTGGCCACTGGATCTGGCGGGCCGGTCGATACGACTGGGTGCCCGGCCGCTGGGTGTCCGAGCGCCGTGGGACATGGCGCGAGGGCCGCTGGGTCGAACGGCGCGGGCGCTGGCACTGGGTCGAGCCGGGTTGGCGCTGAATCCATGCGCCGCTTCGTTGCATTCCTGCTGCTAGCCGGGGCCGGGATCGGGTTGGGCGGTTGCACCGTTCAGCCCGTCCTCGGGGTCTATGCTCCGCCGCCCTACTACTATGTCGAGCCGCCGCCCCCGCCACCACCACCCGCGCCCTGGGTGCCGCCGCCGGCGCCGCTACCCCCGCACTGGTGAGACCCCCGCGGGGTGGGCCCGCGGTCAGTTCAGATCGACCACCACGGGGGCATGATCGGAGGGCTGCTCCTGAGCGCGCGTCGCGAGGTCCACCTGCGCGGAGGCAAGCCGCTCAGCCAGTTCGGGCGAGAGCAGCGCATGGTCGATGCGCAGGCCCCGGTTGCTTTCGAAAGCGGGCCCGTAGTCCCAGTAGGTATAGAGTCGCTCGCCCGGGTGCAGGGCCCGCAGGGCATCGGTCAGCCCGAGGTGCAGGAGGGCGTTGAAGGCGGCGCGGCTTTCCGGCCGCACCAGCGCATCGGTCGGCGGCATGGAGCCCGGCGCGAAGTCGAGCCCGGTCGGGCAGACATTGAAGTCACCCAGGATGGCGAAGGGGGTGAAGCTGTCCAGCCGCTCGGCCGCCAGGGTGCGGAGCCGCTCCATCCAGCGCAGCTTGTAGGCGAAGCCCTCCTCGCCACCGGAATTGCCGTTCGGAAGATAGATCCCGGCAAGACGCGCGCCCTCGGCTGCGATCTCGATGTAACGGGCGTGCTCATCGGCGCTTTCGCCCGGCAGCGCCTCGGCCACGACCTCGAAGGGGAGGCGGGCCAGGACGGCGACGCCGTTACGTCCTCCCGGCTGGCCGACGGCATGGGCCATATAGCCCAGATCGGTGAACTCGGCGGCCGGGAACTCCTCCGTCCTGCACTTCAGCTCCTGCAGGAAGACGAAGTCCGGCGCGTTGGCCTGGAGGAAGCGGCGCAAATGCGGCACGCGCTTGCGCACCGAATTGACGTTGAAGCTGGCGAGGCGCACGGAAGGGAAGGGGCGTCAGCCGATGGAGAAGGACGCGCCGCAGCCGCAGCCCGAGGCTGCCTGCGGATTCCGCACGGTGAAATGCGCGCCGATCAGCTCATCGGCCCAGTCCAGCTCGCCGCCTGCCAGCAGCTCCAGGCTGACCGGATCTATCATTACCCGGGCGGAGGCCCCTTCCAGCACCAGATCATCGGCGGCAGGGCTGTCCTCGAGCTGGAAGGAATACTGGAAGCCGGAGCAGCCGCCCGCCTGCACGGCGACGCGCAGCCCGGCCTCCGGCCGGCCTTCCCGGGCCGCGATCTCGGCCACCTGGGCGAAGGCGCGCGGCGTGACTCGGAAGGCAGCGGGGGCGGTGGTGGTGCCGTCGGGCATGGCGAAAACTCCTCGATCCGCAACATAGGCGGGGCAGCCCCGATTTCCAACCGCCCTCCCCATGCGCGCCAGCGTTGCGGCTCAGCGGGGCGACTGGTAAGCCGCCGCGATCATGGCCCCGCTCGCCCCCTTCGCCGTCAAGCCCGAGACATCCCGGGGTCGGCTCCATCCGGAGCCGGCGGATGGCGTTCGTTCGCCCTTCCAGCGGGACCGTGACCGTATCATCCACAGCACGTCCTTTCGCCGGCTCCAGTACAAGACGCAGGTCTTCATCTACCATGAAGGCGACGCGTTCCGAACGCGATTGACCCACAGCATCGAGGTGGCGCAGATCGCCCGCTCCATCGCCCGGCGCCTGCGAGTGGATGAGGACCTGGCCGAGGCCCTGGCGCTGGCCCATGACCTCGGCCATCCGCCTTTCGGCCACGCCGGAGAGGAGGCGCTGAACGGGCTGATGCGCCCTTATGGCGGCTTCGACCACAATGCCCAGAGCCTGAAGGCGGTGACGGTGCTGGAGAAGCGCTATGCCGAGTTCGATGGGCTGAACCTCACCTGGGAGACGCTGGAAGGGCTGGCCAAGCACAATGGCCCGATCCGCCGCCCGTCCCCCTTCATGGCCGAATACGATGCGCGGCATCCGCTGGACCTCGGCACCCATGCCTCGGTGGAGGCGCAGATCGCCGCCCTGGCGGATGATATCGCCTACAACAATCATGACCTCGACGATGGACTGCGCGCCGGGCTCTTCACACTGGAGGAAGCGGCGGCGCTGCCGCTGATTGGCGATGCGGTGCGGGAGGTGCGCGAGCGGTATCCGGATGCGCCACCCGCACGGCAGGCCAGCGAGGCGATCCGGCGTGTCATCAACGTCATGGTGCAGGACGTGGTGGGAGAGGCGGGGCGCCGCTTGGCCGCGCTGGCGCCGGAGACGGTCGCCGATGTGCGCGCTGCCGGGCATCCGGTGATCGCCTTCAGCGAGCCGATGCTGGGTGCCAATCAGCAGGTGCGCGATTTCCTGCGCGGCCGCATGTATCGCCACTGGCGCGTTAACCGGACGACGCAGAAGTCCAAGCGTGTGGTCCAGGTGCTGTTCAGCCTGCTGCATGGCGGCCCGGACATGCTGCCGCCGGAATGGCGGGACGGCGCCGGCGCGCCGGGCACGGCCCGCTGCGCCGCGGCGGTGTGCGACTACATCGCCAGCATGACGGACCGCTTCGCGCTGGAAGAGCATCGGCGCCTGACAGACCCCCATATCCCTGGCTGAACGGACATCATGGAACAGACCCAAGCCGCCCCGCAGGACATCTTTGCCGCGCTGCGCGCCGAGGTGCTGAACTGCCTGCGCCGCATCCTGCCGGAGCTGCCGGAGGAGGCGCTGTCGCGTGCCATCGTGGAGCCGCCGCGCGACCCGGCGCATGGCGATATGTCCACCAATGCCGCGCTGGTCGTGGCCAAGGCCGCGAAGCTGCCGCCGCCGAAGATCGCAGCGCCGCTGGCCGCGGCGCTGGCGGAACTGCCGATGGTCGCCGAAGCGGCACCGGCCGGCCCGGGCTTCGTCAACCTGCGGCTGGCCGATGACTTCCTGCTCGCCCAGCTGCCGGCCGTGCTGCGGGCCGGGGAGAGCTATGGCGACGGCGGCGGCAGCGGCCGGCGGGTGGATGTCGAATATGTCTCGGCCAACCCGACCGGGCCGATGCATGTCGGCCACTGCCGGGGCGCGGTGGTCGGCGATGCCCTGGCAAACCTGCTCTCCAAGGCGGGCCACACGGTTACCAAGGAATACTACATCAACGATGCCGGCGCTCAGGTGCAGGCGCTCGCCTATGCCGCCTACTGGCGCTACCTGCAGGCTCTCGGCACGCCGCTGACCGAGGAGGACTATGCCGCCTCCATTCCTGGCGGCCTGCAGTATCGTGGCGAGTATCTCATCCCGGTCGGCGAGGCGCTGAAGGCGGAGCATGGCGAGGCGCTGGCGCCGGGCGCCCGGCCCGCCGACCCGGCGCTCTGGCTCGACACGGTCCGGACCTTCGCCATCGCCCGGATGATGGACGAGATCCGCGACGACCTCGCCGCGCTCGGCGTCCGGCATGACGTGTTCATCAGCGAGGCAGACCTGGTGAAGGCCGGCGTGGCCGACCGCGCCATCGCGGAACTCGCGGAGAAGGGCTTCGTCTACGAGGGCGTGCTGGAGCCGCCGAAGGGCAAGCTGCCTGAGGACTGGGAGCCGCGGCCGCAGACGCTCTTCGCTTCCACGCGCTTCGGCGATGACGTGGACCGACCGCTGCGCAAGAGCGACGGCAGCAACACCTACTTCGCCAACGATATCGGCAACCACGCCGATAAGATCGCGCGCGGCTTCGACGACCTGGTGCATGTCTGGGGCGCCGACCATGGCGGCTATGTCTCGCGCATGAAGGCCGCCGTCGCCGCGCTGTCCGGCGAGAAGCCGGTCGGCTTCGAGGTCGTGCTGACGCAGATTGTCAAGGTGATGAAGGGCGGCGAGCCGGTGCGCATGTCGAAGCGCGCCGGCACCTACATCACGCTGCGCGACCTGATCGACGAGGTGGGGCGGGACGCGGTGCGCTTCACCATGCTGACGCGCAAGTCGGACGCGCAGATGGACTTCGACCTCGACAAGGTGGTCGAGCAGTCGCGCGACAATCCGGTCTTCTACGTCCAGTATGCGCATGCGCGTTGCCGCTCCGTACTGCGGCAGGCCGGCGACCCTTCGGCGGCCGAGCTCGCCGCGGCGCCCTTCGACATGCTGCGCGACCCCGCGGAGCTGGCGCTGATTCGCCGCATGGCCGCCTGGCCACGCACCGTGGAGGGCGCTGCTGCGGCGCGGGAGCCACACCGGATTGCCTTTTATCTCCAAGACTTGGCCGGCGACTTTCATATTTTGTGGAACCGCGGGAGAGATGATGCAACACTTCGCTTCATCCGCGCCGAGGAGCCGGAGGCCACGCAGGCCCGCCTTGCGCTGGTCGCCGCCACGGCCATCGTCATCCGCTCGGGCCTTGCGGTCATGGGTGTTGCGCCAGTTGAGGAAATGCGGTGAGGGAAGTTCAGGTCCCGTCCTATCGTGTGCGGCAGGCGGCTGAGGATGGCGGCCCGCGGCGCTTGTTCCTTGTGGCTGGCGGCATCGCCGGCCTGCTCGCGGCCGGTGGCCTCGTGGGCTGGATGGTGACGCGCTACACGGACAGGACGATCCCCGTCGTCGAGGCTGATGCGCGGCCGATGAAAATCCGCCCGGAGGATCGTGGCGGCCTGCGCGTCCCGAACCAGGACGAGATCATTTTCGAGCGGCGCAACATGCAGGGCGGCTATGAGGTGACCGGCCGCCTCGGTCCGGTTGCCGAGGCCCCGAACCTCGATGCCCTGCGCGCGGCCACGGCGCCGCCGCCGAACGAGGCTCCGCAGCCTGCCCCTGCTTCTGTCGCTCCTCAGGCCGCAGCGCCCGAGGTGGAGGAACCTGCGGTGGCATCAGCGCCTCCGGCGGCCGCCGTACCACCGCCGGCCGTTGCCCCGCACCAGACCACGACCGCGGTAGCTCCGCCTCCGACCCCTGCGCCTGCGAAGCCGGCGCCGACTCCGGTGCGTGTGACCGGAGGCGTGGTGGTGCAGCTTGGGGCGCTGGATTCGGAGGAGCGCGCCCGCACCGAATGGGAGCGGCTCGAGCGACGCGCGCCGGATCTGATGCAAGGCCGGAAGGCGAACATCATCCGTTTCGAGCGCGAGGGGAAGCCGACCATGTGGCGCCTGCGCACCGGCGGCTTCGACACGCGAGACGCCGCGAGCACCTTCTGCGAGACGATGAAGAACCGGGGCGGCGCCTGCGCCGTCATTGGCGGGTAAGGGACCACCCTCTCCATGACGACGCCGCGCGCGGCCATCATCGGCCTTTCCGGCCCCGTGTTGCTGGCCGAGGAAGCGGCCATGCTGCGCCGCCTGCGGCCGCTCGGAGCGATCCTCTTCGCCCGCAACGTGAAGGACCCCACCCAGCTGGCGGCGCTTACCGCCGCGATCCGCGGGGAGTTGGGTGCCGAGGCACCCATCCTCATCGATCAGGAGGGGGGTCGTGTCGCCCGGCTGCGCCCGCCGCACTGGCCAACCTTCCCGGCGGCCGCCAGCTTCGAGGGCCGCCCGGCCGGCGCCGCCGAGGCCAATGCAACACTCCTGGGCCTGGAATGTGCCGCGATGGGCCTGGACGTGGTGTGCGCACCGGTACTGGACCTGCGGCTGCCTGGAGCGCATGACATCATCGGGGATCGCTCCTTCGGCGCCGAACCGGAGGAGGTGGCCCGCCTTGGCGCCGCATGGATCGCCGGCCTTCAGGCGGCGGGCACGATTCCCGTCATCAAGCACATCCCCGGCCATGGCCGCGCCAAGGCTGATAGCCATCTGGAATTGCCGGTCATCTCGGAGGACTGCGCGACCCTGGAAGCCGACCTGTCACCCTTCCGCGCTCTGGCGGTCAGCGGCGCCTGGGCGATGACGGCGCATATTCTCTATCCGGCCTGGGATGCCGAGCGGCCCGCGACCCTCTCACGGCGGGTGATCACCGAAGTGATCCGAGGAGCTATTGGCTTCGACGGGGTGCTTATCTCGGATGATCTCGCTATGCACGCACTCCGGGGCACACCGGGGGAACTGGCAGGGGCAGCCCTTGCGGCCGGCTGTGACCTGGTGCTGCATTGCACGGGCAAGCTCGACGAGACGCTGGCCGTGCTGGAGAGCAGTGCGCCGCTGAGCGAAGCCGCCGCCGCGCGTCTCGCCGCCGCGCGGAACAGCACCCTCCTGGCCAGCCGGGGGCGCGCCGACGATCCCGCCACCCTGGCGGCCCGGCGTGATGCCTTGCTGCGGGACGCGGCGTGACCGGCTGGCTGCCCGAACTCGCGGTCGCCATCCTTGCCTCGGTCCTGGCCATCACCTTGCACGAGGCGGCGCATGGCTACGCCGCCCTGGCGCTGGGTGATGATACGGCACAGCGTCACGGCCGGCTCAGTCTGAACCCGCTGCGGCATGTCGATCCGGTCGGCACGATCCTGCTGCCCGCCATCCTGTTGCTGGTACAGCTTGTGACCATCGGGCGGGTGGAGGCGATGTTCGGCTGGGCCAAGCCCGTGCCGGTGGATATCCGCCGCCTGCGCGACCCGCGGTCCGGCATGGCGCTGGTGGCCGCTGCCGGGCCGGCGATGAACGTCTTCCTTGCCTGGTGCGCCGCCATGCTGGCGCATCCGCTGGAGAGCGTGAGCAGCGTCCTGCCGCCCGATCTGGTGGCGCTCGGGGTGCGATTCATCGTTCTCTCCATTCTTGCCAATCTGCTGCTCGGCCTGTTCAATCTGCTGCCGATCCCGCCGCTGGATGGCGGTCGCATCCTCGTCGGCCTTCTCCCCGCCCCCCTGGCCCTCCGGCTGGCGCGCCTGGAGCGGGCCGGGCTGTTGATCGTGCTGCTGCTGATCTTCGTGCTGCCTCGGCTCTCGCCGTCACTCGACATTCTCGGCTGGCTGGTCGATCTGGTCTCCGGGCCGGGCTTCAACCTCATCCTCCGGCTGGCAGGGCACGGAACATGACGGCGCCCGAGACGCTGCATGTCAGCCTGGAAGGCTATGAAGGCCCGCTCGATCTGCTGCTGGAACTGGCGCGGTCGCAGAAGGTGGACCTCGCGCGCCTTTCGATCCTTGATCTGGTGGATCAATACCTCGCGGTGATCGAAGGTGCCCGTCGCGTCCGGCTGGAACTTGCGGCGGACTGGCTGGTCATGGCGGCTTGGCTTGCCTGGCTGAAATCCCGTCTCCTGCTTCCTGAGGACCCGCAGCAGGAGGAGGATGCCGAAGCCCTGGCCGGGCAGCTCGCCGAGCGGCTGGCGGAACTGGAGCGCATGCGGGCGGCCGCCCAGTGGCTCGGCGCGCGGCCGCAGTTGGGGCAGGAGGTCTTCGACCGCGGCACGCCAGAGAGCTTTCTCCACCAGGACCGCAGCGGCCTGAATGCCGACCTGCCGATGCTGCTGCGGGCTTATGTTGAGGCTTTGCGACGCTCCGCGGCGAAGCGACCCTACCGGCCGAAGCCGCGTCGCCTCTGGACGGTGCAGGAGGCGCTCGACCGCCTGGCGCGCCTAGTGGGCAGCCTTCCGGAGTGGGGGGAACTGCAGCGCTTCCTTCCCGAATCCCTGCAGGACCCGGTGGAGCGGCGCGCCGCGCTGGCGGCTACGCTGATCGCGGGGTTGGAGATGGCGCGCGGCGGCAGTATCGAATTGAAGCAGGAAGCCGCCTTCGGGCCTATCCTGCTGCGGCGCTGCCCGGCGACGGGGGCGGTGCAGGAGGGAGCTGAACATGACGCCGCTGCCGCCTGACGAGGATCCGGCAGGTATCGCGCAGCTCGAACACGCGCTGCGCCTCGCCGAAGCCCTGGTCTTCGCCTCCGATAGGCCGGTGCCGGCGCAGCGCCTGCAGGAGCTGCTGCCCGAGGGGCTGCGGGCGGACGCCGTGCTGACCCTGCTGGCCTCCCGCTATGCCGGGCGCGGCGTGGAACTGACGGAAGTCGCCGGTGGTTACGCCTTCCGCACCGCCCCTGACCTGGCGCCGGTGCTGACCCGCGTCGTTGAGGCCCCGCGCCGGCTGCCGCGCGCCGCCATGGAGGCCCTGGCCATCATCGCCTACCACCAGCCCGTCACGCGGCCGGAGATCGAGGAGATCCGCGGCACGAGCCTGTCCCAGACGACCCTGGAGACGCTGCTTGAGCAGGGCCTGATCGCGCCCCGCGGACGGAAGGAAGTGCCGGGGCGGCCGACCCTCTGGGGTACGACGCCGCGCTTCCTCGAGCAGTTCGGCCTCCGCGTGCTCGCCGACCTGCCACGGCGCGAGGAGCTTCTGGCAGGCGAGGGACAGCCTGGCTTCGCCGGCTCGACGGGCCCGGCACCGTGAGCCTTGTGCTGGAGGGCGTGCGGCATGCCTATGGCAGCCGCGAGATCCTGCGCGGGGTGGATCTTTCGGTCGGGGCGGGAGAGATCGTCTGCCTGCTCGGCCCTTCGGGGGATGGCAAGACGACGCTGCTTCGTCTCGTCGCCGGCCTGGAGGCGCTTCAGGCCGGCCGCATCGCCATCGGGGGGCGGCTCGTCGCGGAAGTGGGCCGGGAGGTGCCGCCGGAGGAGCGGCATGCCGGCTTCGTGTTCCAGGATTATGCTCTCTTTCCGCATCTCACGGTCGAGCAGAACGTCGCCTTCGGCCTGACCGGCCATCCACGAGGCGGGCGCGCGGCGCGGGCGAGGGAGGCGCTGGAGCGGGTCGGCCTGGGGGCTTTCGCGGCGCTCTGGCCGCATATGTTGTCGGGCGGCCAGCAACAGCGCGTTGCCCTGGCTCGGGCCCTGGCGCCACGCCCCGCCGTGCTGCTGCTGGACGAGGCCTTCGCCAGCCTGGATGCGCGGCTGCGGGAGCAGGTGCGGGACGACACCCTCCGGGTGCTGCAGGAAGCCGGCATCGCCACTCTGATCGTGACGCACGATGCCGAGGAGGCGATGTTCATGGCTGACCGGATCGCCCTTATGCGGGCGGGACGCATCGAGCAGATCGGCGCGCCGGAGGAACTCTACCTCACCCCTGCCAACCGCTTCGTCGCCGCCTTCCTGGGTGAGGTGAACGTGCTGCCGGCGGTCGTCGCCGGCGGCGTGGCGCGCACGGTCCTGGGCACGCTGCCCGCCAGCCTGCCGGATGGGCCGGCGGAGATGCTGCTACGGCCCGAGGGCCTTCGCCTCCTGCCGGAAGGCGAGGGGGTGGCGGCGCGGGTCGAGGATGCCCGTCTGCTCGGGCCCAGCAGTATCGTCCGCCTGGCCTTGCCGGGCGGCGCAGAGGGCGCCCTGCGCCTGCATGCCCGCCTACCGCCTGGACCTCGCCTGCGCCCGGGTGACCGCCTGGGCCTCGCCCTGGACCCCGAACGCGCCTTCGTTTTTTCCACCGGGAGCACCTAGATAGAAGGGATGTATGAACGGGAGATATGGCGCACGATTGGCGCTGCTCTCCGTTCCTGCTAACGGAAGCGGCCCCCGGTCGGGGGAGATGGGAAGCACATGTTCGATTTAGCGTGGTCCGAGCTGGCCTTGGTCGCGGTTGTGGCGGTGGTGGTGATTGGGCCGAAGGATCTGCCCGATGCCATCCGCAACATCGCGAAGGGGATTCAAAAGCTGCGGCGTATGGCCGCGGAGTTCCAGTCGCACGCCGACGAGCTGGTCCGCGAGGCGAAGCTGGAGGATGTCCGCGATCAGATCCGTGACATCCGCAACTTCGACCTGAAAGGTGCGATCGAGCGCAACCTCGACGAGGATGGCCAGATTCGCCGCACCTTCAACGAGGATCCGCTGAAGGACGCCTGGAAGCCGGAGCCCGCCGCCGGAACCGTCGCCTCCACCCCGGCAGCAGCCCCCACCCCGTCTCCATCCCCGGCTGCGCCGGAGCCTGCGGAACCGGCGGCCGCGCCGGCCTTCATTCCGCCGTCCGTGGCGGCGGAATCCGCGCCTGCCCGCTCTGCCGGTCCCGATCAGCCCACTGAAGGCGGCGCCACACCGGCCGCCGCGCCGCCCTCCTCCGGCCCCGCCCAGACGGCTCCGGACAAGCCCACAACCCCGAACGTCTGAGCAAACCATCCGTGCCCCGAGATCCGGAAGATTCGATCGACGACAAGCCGATGCCGCTGATCGAGCATCTGCTCGAACTGCGAACCCGGCTGCTGTGGTCGCTTGGCGCCTTCATCATCGCCTTCGCCCTCTGCTACTATTTCTCGTCGCAGATCTATGGCTTCCTGGCGCGCCCGCTGGCCGACATCCTGCAGCAGCAGAGCGGCGGCGAGCGGCGGATGATCTTCACCGCGCTCTATGAAGCTTTCTTCACCTATCTGAAGGTCGCCTTCTTCGGCGCCACCTTCCTCAGCTTCCCCATGTGGGCGACCCAGCTCTGGCTGTTCATCGCGCCAGGCCTCTACCGCAGCGAGAAGCGCGCTTTGCTGCCCTTCCTGCTGGCTTCGCCGGTGCTTTTCGTGATGGGCGCCGCGCTGGCCTACTACTTCATCTTCCCGCTCGCCTGGAAATTCTTCATCTCCTTCGAGACACCGCCGGGAGGCGGCGCGCTGCCGGTGCAGCTGGAGGCGAAGGTCAGCGAATATCTCAGCCTGGTCATGCACATGATCCTGGCCTTTGGCGCCGCCTTCCAGCTCCCCGTGGCGCTGACCCTGATGGCCAAGGTCGGGATCGTCTCGGTCGACGCGCTCAAGCGCGGGCGGCGCTACGCCATCGTCGGCATGTTCGGCATTTCGGCGGTGATCACGCCGCCGGACATCATCAGCCAGATCGGCCTCGCCGTGCCGCTGATCGCTCTCTACGAAATCTCGATCCTGGCCGCGGGCTGGGTGACGCCGAAGCGCGACGAAAACAGCTGAGTTTCCACCATGCACGACATCCGCACCGTCCGCGCCGATCCGGCTGGTTTTGACGCTGCCCTGGCGCGGCGGGGGCTTCCTCCTGCCGCCGAGGCGTTGCTGGCGCAGGACGCGGCGCGTCGGGTAGCGCAGACTGCTGCCCAGGAGGCGCAGGCACGGCGCAACCAGCTCTCGAAGGAGATCGGGCAGGCCAAGCGCCAGGGTGGCGACACCGCCGCTCTGGAAGCCGAAGGCGCCGCCCTGCGGGCTCGCATGGAGGCGCTCGAGGCCGAGGCGAAGACCGCCGAGGCCGCGCAGACGGCGGTCCTCGAAGCCCTGCCCAACCTGCTGGATGCGGATGTGCCGGAAGGACAGGACGAAAGCGCCAATGTCGTCCTGCATCAGGAGGGCACGCCGCCGGAGTTCGACTTTACGCCCAGGCAGCATTTCGAGATCGGCGAAGCGCTCGGGATGATGGACTTCGGCACGGCCGCTAAACTGGCTGGCGCCCGCTTCACCATGCTGAAGGGTCCCCTGGCCCGGCTGGAGCGGGCCCTTGGCCAGTACATGCTCTCCCTCCAGGTGGAGGAGCATGGCTATACCGAAACCTCCGTGCCCCTCCTGGTGAACGATGCCACGATGTATGGCACCGGCCAGTTGCCGAAGTTCGAGGAGGATCTCTTCCGCACCACGGACGGGCGCTGGCTGATTCCGACCGCCGAGGTGCCGCTGACCAACATCGCCGCCGGCGAGATCCTGGCGGAGGCCAGCCTCCCGCTGCGCTTCACGGCTCTTTCGCCCTGCTTCCGCTCCGAGGCCGGCAGCGCCGGGCGGGACACGCGCGGGATGCTCCGCCAGCACCAGTTCCTCAAGGTAGAGATGGTTTCCATCACCACCCCGGAGCAGTCGGCGGCCGAGCATGAGCGAATGACCCGCTGCGCTGAGCGGGTGCTCACCGAACTCGGGCTGGTCTGGCGGCGGATCGTGCTCTGCGCCGGTGACACCGGCTTCTCGGCAGCCAAGACCTATGACCTCGAGGTGTGGCTGCCGGGGCAGGGGGCCTGGCGCGAGATTTCCTCCTGCTCCAACTGCCGCGACTTCCAGGCGCGGCGGATGAATGCCCGCTACCGCCCGAAGGAGGGCAAGGGCACGGCCTTCGTGCATACCCTGAACGGCTCCGGCCTCGCGGTGGGCCGGGCGCTGATTGCCGTGCTGGAGACCCACCAGCAGGCGGATGGCAGCGTGCGGGTCCCCCAGGTTCTGGCGCCCTGGATGGGCGGCATCACGCAGATAGGCTGAAGGCGCTTGCGGACGAGCCGGGCAGACCATAGTTTGCATACCAATCGGGGCGTGGCGCAGCCTGGTAGCGCATCTGCTTTGGGAGCAGAGGGCCGGAGGTTCGAATCCTCTCGCCCCGATACCCTGTTCCGGCGGGGCAACCCGCCAGCATGAGGCTGAAAGTACCGAACGCCATGAGCCGCGACCTTGCTCTTGCCCGCATCTACAGCCCGGCGCGCTCGGCCATGCAGTCCGGCAAGGCGCGCGGTGGTGGCTGGATCCTGACCTTCGCTCCGGCCGAGGCGCGGAAGCTGGACCCGCTCACCGGCTGGTTCGGCTCCGGCGACACGCGGTCCCAGCTTCGGCTCAGCTTCTCCTCGCGTGAGGCGGCAGAGGCCTTCGCCCGTGCCAACGGCATCGCCTATGAGGTCGAGGACACAGAGGCACCGCGCGAGATCAAGCCGAAGTCCTATGCGGAGAACTTCCGCTACGGCCGGGCCGAGAACTGGACTCACTGAGGCCAGCGGCACTGCGCCCTTAGCTCAACTGGACAGAGCAACCGGCTTCTACCCGGTTGGTTGGGGGTTCGAGTCCCTCAGGGCGCGCCATTTCCGCGGTGCGGGCTTTCAGACAGCATTTTCCGTCACGGTTTCCGCTGCGAGGGATGCCGCCTCCGGGGGCGTGACGGTCGGGGAATGCCCGGTGGCAGCCGGCATCCGGAGCTCCGCCACCACAGGCAGGTGATCCGATGCGGCGCTTGCCGCCGTGTCCCGCCAGTTGCGGCCGAGCAGGTTCGCCGGGCGGCAGAAGATCTCGTCCAGCCGAAGGACGGGGAAGCGCGCCGGGAAGGTCCGATGGCGCGTCCGCGCGGGCAGGAGCGGAGACAGGCTGCGCCAGACCGGGCCGCGCCAGCTCCAGTCATTGAAGTCGCCCATGACCACCACGGGGCCTTCCATCTCCCGCACCAGCCTTGCCAAGCGGCTGGCCTGCCGATAGCGCTCTCTCTGCTTCAGCCCGAGATGGGTGGCAATCACGCCGAGCAGTCCACCCGGCGTGCGGATCCGCGCCGAGATCGCGGCCCGCGGCTCCCGGCCATCCACGGAAAGGTCATGGATCGTCTCCCGCTCGATGGGCCAGCGGCTGAGAAGCATATGGCCGTAGGCACCGTCCGTGGCGCGAATGGTCTCCGCGTGCAGGGCGCGCCCCTCGAAGTGCTCGCGCAGGACGGTAAAGGGCGAAGGCCAGGCGCCACGGCCCCGTCCTTCGACCTCCTGCACGGCCAGGACATCGGGGTGGTGGCGGCGGATCAGGCTCAGGACGCGCTCAAGGTCATACCGTCCGTCGGGGCCAATGGCCGAGTGGATGTTCCAGGTCATTGCCCGCAGGATCATGCCTCCTCCTTCTGGCCGGAACGCCGCCGCATCCAGCTCACCAGCATCTGCAGCCCATAGGAAAGCGCCGCCCAGGCCAGCAGCACGAGGACGAAGCCCAGAATATCGGCCAGCGACGGGTCCTGCATAATCCGCAGCAGCCGGTCGCCAAGCGCCGTCATCAGCACTAGGCCCGGCGCCAGGCCCAGCGCTGTGCCTGCCATATAGTCGATGAGCGGGATACGGACGGCCCCCGCCACCAGGTTGACCAGGGTGAAAGGCGCCACCGGCATCAGCCTGACCATCGTGACGGCCATGATGCCGTTGCGGGCGATACTGCGGCTGACGCGGTTGATCCTTGGCCCGATCAGCTTGCGCAGCATGGCGGGCCCGACCCGCCTGCCGAGCAGATAGGTCACGAAGGCGCTGACCATGGCGCCGACGGCGGCATACATCAGCCCTGGCCAGAGGCCGAAGGCGGCCGCGGTTGCCACGATCAGGACGTTCACCGGGAAGGCAAGCAGCCCCAGGAACATGAAGAGGCCCAGCGCCAGGACAGGGCCCCAGGCCCCGTTGGCATTCTGAAGTGAGGCGCTGAAGGTCTGGGGGTCCAGATAGCCGGCGAGCGGCGTGTAGCGCCAGGCGAGCCCGAGCAGCAGGATGGGGCCTGCGATCAGCGCGATGCGAAGCCAGAGGGACATGAGGTGGGAGGTCCCGTTTCCTGCGGTGAAATCAGCCAGCAACACGCCGGAACTCAGAGGCCGGACGGGATCCGCGACGGCTTCGATCTGCGGCAGGCCTTCGCCCTCTTCCAGACGGCCATCCTCGATGGGCAGCAACTGCCGGCGCCCGCCCGCCAGGGCGTCGAGGGCGGCGAAGAGCGAGCCATGCCGCTGCGCCGCAGCCACCTGCTCGGGCGTGGCGCCGAGGTGCTCGGCGAGGAAGCGGTCCCGGACTCGGCGGATCTCTGCGCGGGTCGTCTCGTCGCGCCCCTCGATGACGAGGTCGCATTCGCTGTCGATCGCCATGGAGCGGTTGCACAGATTGGCCGAGCCGATCCGGAGCAGCCGGTCATCCACGACCATGACCTTGGCGTGCACCATCACGTCGGCCTGAGGTTCACGTCGCCGGCCGATATGCGGGTAGAGCAGGCGGACACGATCGGCCACCCCGGCGCGTCGTAGCACCTCCATGAAGCGGATGCGCCCGGCAAGCATGGTGCGGTGCTCTAGCCAGGTATGATGGGTCTTGGGGCCCAGGATGACGACCTCGAGCCGAGGGCGTTGGCGCAGGCGCTCCACGAGCCGTTGGGCCAGGGCGGTGTTCGTCAGGAACTGGTTCTCGATGTAGATGCTGCGCTCGGCGGCGTCGATCATGTCCTCGAAGAGGCGCTCGACCTCGCGCACCGCCGGCTCGCCCTCGAAGCTGCCCATGGTGCGGGCGATGCCGATATCCACCTCGTGGAAATCGGGCCTGACCTCCTCGGGCCAGGGATCCAGCGCATTCAGGGCCGAGGGCTCCCGCGGAGGCAGTTCCTCGCAGGCGCTGCGGGCCCAGCGGGCGCGGAACAGGTCCGCCAGCGCGCCCGCGGCCTCCCCGTCCACCATCATCTGGGTGTCGTGGAAGGGGGCGTAGGTTTCGTCGTGCGGGTCGATCCGATGCGGATTGTGCGCCTTGTGCTCGGAGGTGTCCCAGCGCCGGATCGTCAGGTCCAGGCCGCCGGCGAAGGCCACGGCATCATCGACCGCGACGATCTTCTGGTGGTGCGAGGCGCCAAAGGCGATCTCGTCGTCCAGGCAAAGCTCGATCTGCCAGGGGGTGTTCCATTGCAGGCTGAGGGCCGGAAGCAATTCCCGCTCCAGCGCATAGAGCACGGAATAGTCCCACAGAAGGAGCTTGATGCGGAGATCAGGGCGCCGCCGCACCAGGGCAACCAGGAAGGGCCCCAACGTTCCCGGCAGGCCGTCGGTCGCCTCGCCACTGTTGCCGACGAGTGGTGTCCGGCTGTCGATGTCCCATCCCGCGATGAGGATGCTGCGCCGGGCTCTCTTCAGCGTTTCACGCAGCACACCATAATAATTCGCCGCGTCCACCAGCACGGCGGCTCGCGCAGCACGCTCCACGCGCCAGACATTCTCGCCTGGCCGGAGCAGGGTTGGCCGCCTCCCTCCCGCGCCGGGAGGGGAAGAGCCATCCCATTGCGACTGCTGGGTGATGTCGGTCAGATTGCCCATCAACCTGCTGCAACGCGGCAATGGGCAAAAGGTGTCAGCCCACGGGCTGCGAGGGGATCATGACCGGCATGTTGTCGAGGAGGCGCACGCTTCCGAGCCGGGCCGCCGCGATCAGACGTGCCTCGCCCGAGCCCCCGGTCGGCCAAGGCCGCAGGCTCTCCGGCTCAACCAGCGCCAGGTAGTCCACGCCGAAGCCCATCTCGGCCAGCGCTTCCGTTTCCCGCGCGAGGGTCGACTGTGGCGAGGCGCCTCCCGCCAGCGCCTCCACCACCCGGCGAAGCCCCTGGGGCAGCCGGGCCGCCTGCGCCCGCTCCGTCGGGGAAAGCCGCTGGTTGCGGGAGGAGAGGGCGAGACCATCCGTGTCGCGAACGGTCGGCAGAGGCAGGATGTGCAATGGCAGATGCAGGTCGGCCACGACGCGGCGGATCACCTGCAACTGCTGCCAGTCCTTCTCGCCGAACACCGCGACATCGGCGCGGGTCATCATGAAGAGCTTGGTGCAGACGGTGGCAACCCCACGGAAATGGCCGGGGCGCTCGGCGCCCTCCCAGCCCTCGGCGGGGAGGCCGGGCTCGATCCGGGTGGTGTCGCCCGGTGGATACATCACCGCCGGCGTGGGCAGCCAGACCAGGTCGCAGCCCGCCTGCCGGAGCTTCTCCAGGTCACCTGCCTCGTCCCGAGGATAGCGATCCAGGTCCTCCTGCGGGCCGAACTGGAGGGGATTGACGAAGATCGAGACGATCACCCGGTCGGCCAACCGTCGCCCGGCCTCGACCAGCGCCAGATGGCCCGCATGGAGGGCGCCCATCGTGGGCACCAGGGCGATGCGCTCGCCGCTGGCCCGCCACGCCTCCGTGGTGAGGCCCAACCCCGCCAGCTCTCGCTCGATCCGCATCCGGTCCTCCATGCTGCTTTCCGGCGTCAGTGCAGCCCCGGGGCGCCCGGTGCAAGAGGGCAGGCCCTCGGAACGGCTTGACGCGGGGGCTCACGCGCGGGATCACGCCAGCGCCAGGTGCGAAAGGTTCGACGATGCAGCGTGTCTTCTCCGGAATCCAACCTTCCGGGATTCCCACTCTCGGCAACTACCTGGGCGCCATCCGCAACTGGGTGCCCATGATGCAGGACCATGACTGCATCTACTGCGTGGTGGACCTGCACGCCATCACCCAGCCCTTCGACCCCAGGACCCTGGCCAGCCAGACCCGCGACATGGCCGCTGCCCTGATGGCCTGCGGCGTCACGCCCGACCGTTGCGTGCTGTTCGTCCAAAGCCATGTACACGCCCATACCCGGCTCGCATGGCTCTTCAATTGCGTTGCCCGCCTGGGCTGGCTGAACCGGATGACGCAGTTCAAGGACAAGGCCGGGAAGGACCGCGAGAATGCCGGCGCGGGCCTTTATGTCTATCCGAACCTCATGGCGGCCGACGTCCTGGCCTATCATGCCACCCGGGTCCCCGTCGGCGAGGATCAGAAGCAGCACCTGGAACTGGCGAACGACATCGCCCAGAAGTTCAACCACGACTTCGGCGAGGAGTTCTTTCCGAAAATCGAGCCGATCATCCAGGGCGTCGCCGCCCGCGTGATGTCGCTACGGGACGGCACGAAGAAGATGTCGAAGTCCGACCCTTCGGACCAGTCGCGCATCAACCTGACCGACGATGCGGACACCATCGCGCTGAAGATCCGCCGGGCCAAGACGGACCCCGAGCCACTGCCGGAGGAGCTGTCCGGGCTTGAGGGCCGGCCGGAGGCGCGCAACCTCGTCGGCATCCTGGCTGCCATCACCGACCGCAGCCCGGCAGAGGTGCTGCGCGCCCATGCCGGGGAGGGCTTCGGCACTTTCAAGGGCGTCCTGACGGATGCGCTGGTGGCGCATCTCGGGCCGATCCAGGCCGAGATGCAGCGCCTGCTGGCCGATCCGGGGGCGGTGGATGCGGCGCTGCGCCACGGCGCGGAGCGGGCCGCCACCATCGCGGAGCCGATCGTCTCCCGTGCCGAGCAACTGATGGGCTTCCTGCCGCCTCGCTGAGGCGGAGGAAGGTGAAACGCTGCTGCCGGCCGGCGCTCAGGCCGGCAGCAGCAGCGTGGCGGCGGCCTGGGCCGCGATGCCCTCGCCCCGGCCGGTGAAGCCCAGCCGCTCCGTGGTGGTGGCCTTCACCGAGACCCGACTAACAGGCACGCCAAGCAATTCCGCCAGGCGCGCCCGCATCGCCTCGGCATGCGGGGAGATCTTGGGGCGTTCGCAGATCAAGGTCACGTCCGCATGGGTCAGGATGCCGCCTCGCGCGGCGACCCGGGCCGCCGCGTGCCGCAGGAAAACGGTGCTGTCGGCATCCTTCCACTGCATCTCGCTGGGCGGAAAGTGCCGGCCGATATCGCCTTCAGCCAGCGCGCCATAGATGGCATCGCAGAGGGCGTGCAGCCCCACATCGGCATCGGAGTGCCCCTCCAACCCCAGCGGGTGCGGGATGGTGACGCCGCACAGGATCAGCGGCCGCCCCTCGGCCAGTCGGTGAACGTCGAAGCCGGTGCCCATGGCGGGCAGCAGGCGGGGCAGGAGGGCGGCCTCTGCGCGGGCGAGATCCTCGGGATAGGTCACTTTCAGGTTGCTCTCCGATCCGGGCAGCAGTGCTACAGGCAGGCCCTCGGCCTCCAGCAGCGCTGCATCATCCGTGGCTTCTTCGCGCGCGGCGCGGTGCGCGTCCAGCAGGGTCCGGAAGCGGAAGGCCTGCGGCGTCTGGGCCCGGAAGAGGCCGGCACGCGGCACCGTGCGCAGGATCCGCCCCTCGGCCCCGGCCTTCAGGGTGTCACTGACCGGCTGCGCCGGGATGGCGCCTGGATTGGTCTCCAGCGCCACCAGGAGCGCGGTGACGGTGCCCGGCGGTACCACCGGGCGCGCCGCGTCATGCACCAGCACGACCTCGGGCGGATCGGCGGCCAACGCCTCCAGGCCGGCGCGCACGCTGGCCTGTCGGGTGGCGCCGCCGCGGACGGCGGGAAGACAGGGCAGGCCGGCCAGGATGGCCTCCACCTCTGCGGCCTTCTCCGGCCCCGCGACCACCGGCAGGATGGCCTCCACCCCGCCATCCGCCAGAAGGGCCTCCGCCGCATGTCGCAGGACAGGGCGGCCAAGCAGGGGAAGGAATTGCTTCGGCCGCTCGGCGGCGAAGCGGCTGCCCGATCCGGCAGCCATCAGCAGGGCGATCACACGCATGTGGCGAACCTATCCGCGCCAGGGCCCGCCGCCCAGGGGGAGACGGTCGGGAACCAGCGATTGCTGCCAGATGGGGCGGTTTGCTCATGGACGGCGCGGGGGGGCTGCGGCTAGATTGCCCAAATCATGAGCATCGCCCCCACGTCTTCCACGGCCGCGCCGCCGATGTTGCGGCCGATCATGGTCGGGCCGATCCGCATCGAGGCCCCGGTCATCCTGGCGCCCATGTCCGGTGTCACCGATCTGCCCTTCCGGCGGCTCTGCCGCGAGCTCCAGGCGCCCATGGTGGTCAGCGAGATGATCGCCAGCCAGGCCATGGTGCGGGAGAATCGCCAGACACTGAAGATGGCCGAGGTGGACGGTTTCGGCGGCCCGGCCAGCGTGCAGCTCGCCGGCTGCGACCCCGTGACCATGGGAGAGGCGGCGAAGCTGGCGGTGGACCGTGGCGCCGCCATCATCGACATCAATTTCGGCTGCCCGGTGAAGAAAGTGGCGGTCGGCCAGCAGGCCGGCAGCGCGCTGATGCGGGACGAGATTCATGCCGCGCGCCTGCTGGAGGCGACGGTGAAGGCCGTTTCCGTCCCGGTAACGCTGAAGATGCGCATGGGCTGGGACCACAACAGCCTCAATGCGCCGCGTCTCGCGAAGATCGCCGAGGAGTGCGGCATCCGCATGGTCACGGTGCATGGCCGCACCCGGCAGATGTTCTACACCGGCACCGCCGACTGGGCCTTCGTGGCCAATGTGAAGCAGGCGGTCGATATTCCGGTCATCGTCAATGGCGATGTGCTGACGCCGGAGGATGCCGCAGAGGCACTGCGCCAGTCCGGCGCCGACGGCGTGATGATCGGGCGTGGCTGCTATGGCCGGCCCTGGCTGCTGGCCCGCACGGTGGCCTATCTCACCACCGGCATCGCCCCGCCCGAGCCCGACCTCGCGACGCAGTACGGGATCCTCCTGCAGCACTACCGGGCCATGCTGGAGCACCACGGCACCCATCCTGGCGTGCGGCTCGCCCGCAAGCACCTCGCCTGGTACTCCAAGGGCCTGCCCGGTTCGGCGGAGTTCCGGGTGCAGGTGAACCGGGCGGAGACGCCGGAGGCGGCCGAGGCGTTGCTGGAGGCCTTCTACCGCCCACTGATCGAGCAGGGGGTGGAAGCAGTCCGTGGCGCCTTCCGCGATCCGGAGCAGGATGCGCTGGCCGCATGAGCGTCTCGCTGCTTTCCCGCAGCGGGGCGGGCGAGGGCGCCGTGGCCCTGCCTGAGGCCATTGCCGTGCTGGCCGCGCTGCCCGTGCCAGTAGTGGTGCTGGACGCGCAGGACCGCTTCCGCTTCGCCAATCCGGCGGCGGAGCAGTTCTTCCAGCTCTCGGCCGGCACGCTGGCCCAGCACGGCCTCGCGGACCTGATCCCGGCCGACAGCCGGCTCTTCTCCCTGGTGGCTCAGGTGCGCATGCTGGATGCGCCCGTCTCCGACCATGGCCTGACCCTGGAGAGCCCACGGCTGCACCGCATCGGCGTCGCGGCCCATGGCGCTCCCCTGCCGGAGATGCCGGGCGCCGTGGTGCTGACGCTGCAGGATGGCAGCAAGGCCCAAAAGCTGGAGCGGCAGCTCGATTTCCGAGGTGCGGCACGCGGCGCCTCGGCCATGGCGACGATGCTGGCGCATGAGGTGAAGAATCCGCTCTCCGGCATCCGCGGCGCGGCACAGCTGCTGGAGCAGTCGGCGAACGAGGCCGACCGCGAGCTTTGCGAGCTGATCCAGGATGAGGCCGACCGCATCCGCAGCCTCGTCGAGCGGATGGACATGTTCTCCGAGCGGCCGGTGGAGCGTGCACCCCTCAATATCCACGAGGTGCTTGACCATGTCCGGCGCATCGCCGGGCGTGGCTTCGCCAGCCATCTGCGCATCGTCGAGGATTACGACCCTTCGCTGCCGGCGGTCTTCGGCAATCGCGACCTGCTGGTGCAGATCCTCCTGAACCTGGTGAAGAACGCCGCCGAGGCCGTGGACCCGCAGACGGGCGAGATCCATCTCACCACGGCCTATCACCATGGCGTTCGCATCGCCATTCCCGGCTCGCGCGAGCGGGTGCACCTGCCCTTGCAGGTCAGCGTGCGCGACAATGGCCCCGGCATCCCCGAGGAAGTCAGCGCAACGATGTGGGAGCCCTTCGTCTCCACCAAGCGGGGCGGGCAGGGCCTCGGCCTCGCCCTGGTCGCGAAGCTGGTGGCCGACCAGGGCGGGCTGATCGAATGCGACAGTCGTCCGGGTCGCACCGTATTCCGCCTCTCTCTGCCCATGGCTCCGGCCGGCTTCACCGCCCGCTTCAAGACCCCCAAAGAATGACCGAAACCCGCACCATCCTTGTGGCCGACGATGATCGCGCCGTTCGCACTGTTCTGTCCCAGGCACTTGGGCGCGCCGGCTATACGGTGAGGGCCACCTCCTCCGCCGCGACGCTCTGGCGCTGGGTCGAAGAGGGCGCGGGGGATCTGGTGATCACCGATGTGGTGATGCCGGACGAGAACGGGCTGGATCTGGTGCCGCGCATCAAGCGCGTCCGGCCGGAGCTGCGCGTCATCGTCATGTCGGCGCAGTCCACCTTCATGACGGCGGTGAAGGCGGCGCAGCGCGGCGCCTTCGAATACCTGCCCAAGCCCTTCGACCTGAAGGAGCTGCTGTCCGTGGTGTCGCGCGCGCTGACCGCCCCGGCCGCCGCGGCGCCGCTGGAGGATGAGGCGGAAGGGGAGCGGCTGCCGCTGATCGGCCGCTCGCCGGCGATGCAGGAGATCTACCGCACCGTCGCGCGGCTGACGACGACCGACCTGACAGTGATGATCACCGGCGAGAGCGGCACCGGGAAGGAGCTGGTGGCCCGCGCGCTACATGACTATGGTCGCCGTCGCACTGGTCCCTTCGTGGCCATCAACATGGCGGCGATTCCGCGCGAGCTGATCGAAAGCGAACTGTTCGGACATGAACGCGGTGCCTTCACGGGGGCGCTGGCGCGTGGTGTTGGGCGCTTCGAACAGGCGGCGGGCGGGACACTCTTCCTCGACGAGATCGGCGACATGCCCTCCGAAGCGCAGACCCGGCTTCTGCGGGTGCTGCAGGAAGGCGAATTCACCACGGTCGGCGGGCGGAACCCGATCAAGGCCAATGTCCGGATCGTCGCGGCGACGCACCGGGACCTTCGCCAGGCGATCCGCCAGGGCCTGTTCCGCGAGGATCTGTTCTACCGCCTGAACGTGGTGCCCATCCGCCTGCCACCGCTGCGCGAGCGGATCGAGGACATTCCTCTGCTTGCCAAGCACTTCCTCGACCGCGCCAAGGCCTCTGGCCTGCCCGCCAAGCAGCTCGATCCGGGAGCGATGGACCGCCTGCGCCAGCATTCCTGGCCCGGCAATGCGCGCGAGCTGGAGAACCTGATGCGGCGCCTTGCCGCCCTCTATCCGCAGGAGGTGATCGGCGCCGATGCCGTTAACGCCGAACTGATCGAGGCCGAACCGGTGGCCGCTCCCGAGATGCGCTCGCCCGAGACGCTGGAGCAGGCGATCGAGCGCCACCTGAGCAGCTTCGTCGCGGCGCAGAAGGACGGGCTGCCGGTACGCGATCTCTATGAACGCGTCCTCGCAGAGGTCGAGCGTCCGCTGCTGCGACTAGCGCTCGCGGCCACCCGTGGCAATCAGATCAAGGCCGCTGCCATGCTGGGTCTGAACCGGAACACGCTGCGCAAGAAGATCCGCGAGCTGGATCTGCCGGTGGTGCGCGGCCTGTCGTGAAGCGCCTGGCCAGCCGGCTCGGCGAGGGCCGCCCCTCCCTCTTCCGGCGCATCCTGGACGCGCTGCTGGGGCGGGGCGTGACCATCGCCCTGGCCGTCGGAGCGCTGCTGCTGGGCATCGGCACCTTCACCCTGCTTTCCGGCGGCAGCCCCTTCGGGCCGACCCGCCCCGGGCAGGTCGTGGCCATGGTGCTGGTCAACGCTGCCTTCCTGCTGCTGCTGGCCGTGTCGCTGATTGCGCGGCTGGTCCGCGTCTGGGCCGAGCGCCGGCGTGGCTCCGCCGGGTCGCGGCTGCATGTGCGGCTGGTCATGCTGTTCAGCGTCGTGGCCGTGGTGCCGGCTCTGCTGGTCGCCACCTTTGCCGCCGTCTTCTTCAACCTGGGAATCCAGGCCTGGTTCAGCGACCGCGTGCGCAGCACACTGGAAGCCAGCCTGGTCGCCTCCCGCGCCTATCTGGATGAGCATCGCAACGCCATCCGCGCCGATGCGCTGGCCATGGCCGCCGACCTTAACCGGGCCGGGCGCCTGCTGGACGAGAATCAGTACGGGTTCGCGCAGATCCTCGCCACGCATACCGTGCTGCGCGGGCTGACCGATTCCATGGTGTTCGACCCGGTTTCCAGTCGCGTCATCTCGCATGCCGGCCTGACCACCACGCCGGTACTGGAACCGCTCCCCGCCTGGGCGATGGAACTGGCCCGCAGCGGGGAGGTGGCGGTGCTGCCGGGGGAATCGGAGGAAGGGCGGGTGCGCGCACTGGTGGAGCTGGACATCGGGCCCGGGCTGATGCTGCTCATTGGCCGCCCGGTGGATCCGGGCGTCATCGAGCACATGAAGCGCACCGAAAGGGCCTTCCAGGCCTATGACCAGCTCGACCGCAACCGTTCGGGCCTGCAGATCACCTTCGCCATGATCTTCGCCATCGCCGCGCTGCTGGTGCTGATGGCGGCGGTGCTGATCGGCCTCGTCATCGCCAACCAGATCGCTCGCCCCCTCTCCCGTCTGATCGTCGCGGCGGACCGGGTGCGGGCCGGGGATCTTTCGGTCCGGGTCGCGGAGGGGGAGGCGGATGACGAGGTCGGTACCCTGTCGCGCGCCTTCAACCGGATGACCAATCAGCTGGCGGCGCAGCGCAGCGAGCTGATGGAGGCCTATCGGCAGATCGACGAGCGCCGGCGCTTCACCGAGACCGTGCTGACCGGCGTCTCGGCAGGCGTGGTGGGGCTGGACACGGAAGGGCACATCAACCTGCCCAACCGCAGCGCCAGTGAGTTGCTGGGGCGCGACCTCAGTGCCGAGCTTGGCCGTGGGCTCTCGGAGGTCGTGCCGGAGTTCGCGCCCTTGCTGGAGGCGGCCCTTGCCGCCCCCGACCGACCCCAGACCGGGGAGATCCGCATCGGTCCGGCTACCGAGCGGCGCACCCTGCTGGCGCAGATCGGGGCGGAGCTTCAGCGGGGCCAGGTGGTTGGCTTCGTGCTGACCTTCGACGACATCACCCAACTGCTTTCCGCCCAGCGCAAGGCAGCCTGGGCTGATGTGGCCCGGCGCATCGCGCACGAAATCAAGAACCCGCTGACGCCGATCCAGCTTTCGGCCGAGCGGCTCAAGCGGCGCTATCTGAAGGAAATCCAGTCGGACCCGGAGACCTTCAAGGCCTGCACGGACACCATTGTGCGGCAGGTCGAGGATATCGGCCGGATGGTGGACGAGTTCTCCGCTTTCGCCCGGATGCCACAACCGGTGATACGGCCAGAGCCCATAGGCCAGGTTGTGCGAGAGGCTCTGATCCTCCAGCAACAGGCGCATCACGATATTGTTTATACAACCCATATCCCCGAGGATGCGCCTCGGGTGGCCTGCGACCGCCGGTTGATCGGCCAGGCCCTGACCAATCTGCTGGCCAATGCTGCCGATGCCGTAGCGATGCGGCGGCAGGCTGAGGAGAACGAAGGCATTGCACCGGCCGAAGGGCGGATCACGCTCTCGGTGGAGGTAAGCGACGAATGGGCGACCCTGGCCGTGGAGGACAACGGAGTTGGGTTGCCGCAAGGAGAGGAGCGAGCCCGCCTGACAGAGCCCTATGTGACGCATAAAGCAAAAGGGACTGGCCTTGGTCTTGCCATCGTCAAGAAGATCATGGAGGACCACGGCGGAAGGCTGGTGCTGACCGAGCGGCGCGAAGCCGGGGAAGAGCCGCTGCCGGGCGCGCGGGCAGCGCTGCTGCTACCGCGGCGCGGCGAGCCGGACACCGGGACAGGTATGGCGGCAAAGAGCACGGAGATGCAGCAGCATGGCGCATGATATCCTGATCGTCGATGACGAGCCGGACATTCGCGCGCTGATCGAGGGTATCCTTTCGGACGAGGGCTACGAGACGCGGGTCGCGCAGAATTCCGACACGGCTCTGGCCGCGTTTCGCGCGCGCCGACCAAGTCTCGTTATCCTCGACATCTGGCTGCAGAACTCACGACTGGACGGGCTCGGCATCCTGGAAGCCATGCAGCGTGAGGAGCCGAAGGTGCCAGTGGTCATGATCTCCGGCCACGGCACCATCGAGACGGCGGTGCAGGCCATCCAGCAGGGCGCCTACGACTTCATCGAGAAACCCTTCAAGTCCGATCGCCTGCTGCTGATCACCGAGCGGGCGCTGGAGGCGGCGCGGCTGAAGCGCGAGGTCAGCGAGCTGAAGCTGCGGGCGGGTGTGGAGACCGAGCTGCTGGGGACCTCGTCCCACATCACGCAGCTTCGCGCCGCCATCGAGCGGGTGGCGCCGACCGGCAGCCGGGTGCTGATCTCCGGACCTGCGGGAGCCGGTAAGGAGGTGGCCGCGCGGATGATCCATGCGCGCTCGCGCCGCTCCGCCGAGCCCTTCGTGGCCCTGAACTGCGCGACGCTTAACCCGGCGCGCTTCGAGGAGGAGCTGTTCGGCATCGAGTCCGGCACCGATCCACAGGCCCCGCCGCGGCGGGCCGGCGTGCTGGAGCGCGCCCATGGCGGCACGCTGCTGCTCGATGAAGTGGCCGACATGCCGCTGGAGACGCAAGGCAAGATCGTCCGCGCGCTGCAGGAACAGGGTTTCGAGCGTGTCGGCGGCGCGACCCGGGTGAAGGTGGATGTGCGCGTCCTGGCCACCACCAATCGCGACCTTTCGGCCGAGATCGCCGCGGGCCGCTTCCGCGAGGATCTCTACTATCGCCTTGCCGTGGTGCCGCTGCGGGTTCCGGCGCTGCGCGAGCGGCGCGAGGACGTGCCGCTCCTGGCGCGCTACTTCATGGCCCGGACGGCGGAAACCTCAGGCGTTCCGGCGCGGGAACTGTCCGAGGATGTGCTGGCGGCGATGCAGGCCTATGATTGGCCCGGCAATGTCCGCCAGCTCCGCAACCTGGTGGACTGGCTGCTGATCATGGCGCCGGGCGGTGCCGGCGAGCCGATCCGCCCCGAGATGTTGCCGCCGGAGGTGGGGTCCGCCGCGCCGGCGGCGCTGAAGCTCGACCGCTCCTCCGAGATCATGACCCTGCCGCTGCGCGAGGCGAGGGAACTGTTCGAGCGGCAGTATCTCGAGGCGCAACTGCTGCGCTTCGGGGGCAATATCAGCCGCACCGCCAATTTCGTCGGCATGGAGCGCAGCGCGCTGCACCGGAAGCTGAAATTCCTCGGGGTGCAGGCGGAGGATCGCGCCGCTCAGGGATGAGAAAAGCGCGGGATGAGGAAAGCGCCGGCGGGGCATTGCCGTGCCGCGTAAGCGGCGCGAAGCTGTCCGTCCCGTGATCGTGACCAGCAGGAAGAGACTCAGGGCATGTCCCGCATCGCCTATGTGAATGGCCAGTATCTGCCGCAGCGCGAGGCCAGCGTGAACATCGAGGACCGCGGCTACCAGTTCGGCGATGGCATCTACGAGGTGGTGCACCTCTACGACGGCCGCTTCATCGATGAGGATCGGCACCTCGAGCGCCTTGAGCGCTCGCTGAAGGAAATCCGCCTTCCCATGCCGATGTCGCGGCAGGCGCTGTCGCATGTCCTGTACGAGGTGGCGCGCAAGAACCGGGTGCGGGAAGGGCTCCTCTACATGCAGGTGACGCGCGGCGTGGCGCGTCGCGATCATCCATTCCCTGCCACCCCGGTGCCGCCGGCCCTGGTGGTGACGGTGAAGCGCATCCCGCACTATCCGGCGACGATCGACAATTGGAGCGGGGCGGCGATCACCCTGCCGGACCTTCGCTGGGCACGACGCGATATCAAGAGCACCAACCTGCTGCCGAACGTGCTGGCGCGCCAGGCCGCGCGCGAGCAAGGCGCCATCGAGGCCGTGCTCTACGAGCCCGAGACCGGTCTCGTCACCGAAGGCGCGGCGACCAGCTTCTGGATTGTGGACGAGACGGGCACCATCCGCACGCGGCCACTCTCGCACGACATCCTGCCGGGCTGCACGCGGGGCGCGCTGATGGCGGAGCTGAAGCAGGCCGGCATCGCCTTCGAGGAACGCCCCTTCACGCGCGAGGAGCTAAAGCGCGCCCGCGAGGCCTTCATCACCTCCGCCACATCCTTCGTGAAGCCGATCGTGAAGATCGATGGGGCGCCCGTCGGTAATGGGCAGCCCGGCCCCATCACCCGCAAGCTCTTCGAGATCTTCGCCCGACATGTGAAGGGCGGGATGAAGAACGCCGCGTGAGCCTTCTGCCTTCAGAGTCCCCCCAGGCCATTCTCTGGGACTGGGACAATACACTCGTGGATGCCTGGGCCGGTGTGCAGGCCGGCATGAACGCCGCCCTGCGCGGCTTCGGCCTGCCGGAATGGACCCTCGAAGAGGTGAGGGCGCGGGCACGCCTCTCTCTGCGTGACGCCTTCCCCTCCATCTTCGGGGCGGAATGGGAGCGGGCGCGGGACTTGTTCTATGCTGAGGTCCGTGCGCGCCATCTTGAACTGCTGCTGCCGCTTTCCGGGACGCTGGCGGCGCTGGAGGCCGCCGCCGCCTGGCCGCTGGGCGTCGTTTCCAACAAGCAGGGCCCCATCCTGCGCGCGGAAGCGGCGCATCTCGGCTGGGCAAATCGCTTCGGCGCGCTGGTGGGGGCAGGGGACGCCGCCGAGGACAAGCCGGCCGCCGCACCGGTCCTTATGGCGCTGGAGCGGCTAGGCGTCATGCCTGGGCCACGGGTCTGGTTCGTGGGCGATACAGGCGTCGACATGCAGGCGGCGCGTGCGGCCGGCTGCACGGCCGTGCTGCTTGGCGAAGCCGAGCACGACGGGGGCGTGGCCGCGCTCAGGCCCGATATCGCCTTTGCGGACGGGCATCTGCTCGCCGATCATCTGCGCGGTCTTGCCAAGACACCCCGCCTTGCATGATCTTGCGGGCGAACCGGCGGGCAGCCCGTCCGCCGGGGCGGAGCCCCGTGGCCAGCCGTGTTGAGCGGCACCAGCAGCCATAAAGAGGGATTCGCCAAGAAAAAGAAGGACCGAGCCCATGGCCGCCGAGAAGTCCCAGAATGTTCAGGACGTGTTCCTGAACCATGTCCGCAAGAGCAAGACCCCGGTGACCATCTTTCTGGTCAATGGAGTGAAGCTGCAGGGCATCATCACCTGGTTCGACAATTTTTCCGTCCTGCTGCGTCGGGACGGGCACACCCAGTTGGTCTATAAGCACGCCATCAGCACCGTCATGCCGGGCGCGCCAATCACACTGTTTGATGCGTCCACTGCCGGTACCGCCGCAGCCGCGCCCGCCACGGGCAGCGGCACTGTGAACGTGACGCGGAACGGGACGCTGACAATGCAACGCGAGGTCAATCCTGTCGGCTCCTCCGACTGACACCGGCGAGGCACGCAGCGGCAAGCCGACGCTTGCCGCAGTGCTGCTGCCGTACGAACGCCCGACGCGCCCCACAGGGCCCGAGGGTATTGTCGCCATTTCCGATGCCCGCTTCGCCAGCCGTGCCGCCGAGGCGCGCCTGGCCGAGGCTGTGGGCCTCGCCGCCTCCATTGGCCTAACCGTCGTGCACAGTGGCGTGCTGCCACTGCGCGCCCGCCGCCCTTCCACCTTGCTGGGCGAAGGCCAGGTGGAGATGGTGAAGGGCGCCATCGAGGAGAACCAGGTCGGCGTCGTGGTCGTGGATGCGGCCCTTTCGCCTGTCCAGCAGCGAAACCTGGAGCGGGCCTGGGGGTGCAAGGTCATCGACCGCACCGGCCTGATCCTGGAGATCTTCGGCGAGCGTGCCCGGACGCGGGAAGGCTCCCTGCAGGTCGAGCTGGCGCATCTCGAATACCAGCGCACGCGACTGGTGAGATCCTGGACTCACCTCGAGCGCCAGCGCGGTGGTTTCGGCTTCCTGGGCGGGCCTGGCGAAAGCCAGATCGAGATCGACCGACGGCTAATCGGCGAGCGCATCGTCAAGTTGAAGCGGGAGCTGGAGCAGGTGCGGCGTACCCGTGGCCTGCACCGTGCGGCACGTACGCGCGTGCCGTTCCCCGTCGTGGCATTGGTCGGCTACACCAATGCCGGCAAGTCCACGCTGTTCAACGCGCTGACGGGCGCCGGCATCTATGCGCAGGACCAGCTCTTCGCCACGCTGGACCCGACGATGCGGGCCATCCGCCTGCCGAGCGGCCGTACCATCATCCTCTCGGACACGGTGGGCTTCATCAGCGATCTGCCGACGCAGCTGATCGAAGCCTTCCGCGCGACGCTGGAAGAGGTGGCCTCGGCCAACATCATCCTGCATGTGCGGGATGTCGCCCATCCTGACAGCGCCGCCCAGCGGGCCGATGTAATCAGTGTGCTCACCGAGATGGCCTCCGGCCCCAACCCGACCCTGGACGAGGATTGGCCCTCCCGCACCATCGAGGTGCTGAATAAGGCGGATCTTCTAGGTGGCACGTCAGCCGTGCCGGGCGGGGATCACGATGCCTCCGTTGCCGTCTCGGCGCTGACGGGGGAGGGGCTGGATGCCCTGCGCGCCGCGCTGGACACCCGGCTGGCTGCGGGGATGGAGACAGTGGAATATGCCATTCCCCCGACCGAGGGGGCCCGGCTGGCCTGGCTGTACCAACACGGCGAGGTCCTGACCCGGGCCGACGCCGAGGACAGCATCCGCCTGACCGTGCGCCTTTCACCGGCCGACCGCGCCCGCTTCGAGCAATCCTGACCACAGCAAGGGCATCCATGCGCTTCACCCCAAGCCTGGCGAGCGAGATCGCCATTCTGCTGCGCGACGCCGCGCAGGCGGAGATCAAGCCACGCTTCCGCCGCCTCGCTCAGGGTGCCATCCGCACCAAGACCAGCATCACTGATCTCGTGACGGATGCCGATGAGGCAGCCGAGCGCGTCATCACCGCGCGACTGACGGAACGCTTCCCTGGCTGCATCGTGGTGGGCGAGGAGGCGACCGCAAGCGACCCGGCGATCCTAGGCCGCCTTGCGGGGGCGGACCTTGCCTTCGTCGTGGACCCGGTGGACGGTACCGCCAACTTCGCCGCCGGGGTGCCGCTGTTCGGCTGCATGGCGGCTGCGGTGGTGAACGGCGAAGTCGTGGCCTCCTGGATCTATGACCCGATGGGCGATGACACGGCCATCGCGCTCCGGGGAGAGGGAGCCTGGATCGAGGCGCCGGACGGGCATCGCACCGATCTCCACGTCGCGCCGCCCGTGCCGGTGGAACAGATGATCGGGGCCATCTCCTGGACCTATATCGCCGAACCCTGGCGCAGCCGCCTCACGGCGCGGATGCCCCGGATGGCCGGGGGCGTGCATTTTCGCTGTGCCGCCCACGAATACCGCCTGGTTGCCTCGGGCGGGGCGCATGTGGTCGTCTACAACCGCCTCATGCCCTGGGATCACCTGCCGGGCTGGCTGCTGCACCGGGAAGCGGGCGGCTATAGCGCCCGGTTCGACGGCACGGCCTATCGCCCCGAGCACACGGCTGGCGGCCTGATCGCGGCGCCGGACAAGGCAAGCTGGGAAGCGGTCCGCACAGCCTTGCTGGACGACTGAAGGCAGGAGGCCGGCGCGGGCGGAAGCTTTCTCAGCGCCCGCGACGTTCGCCGGCCTTCACCGCCTGCCAGGTGCTCTCCATCTCGTCCAGCCCGACATCCGGCAGGCTGCGCCCCTCGGCAGCGAGGCGCGCCTCCATGGCATTGAACCGACGCTCGAACTTGGCATTGGCGGCGCGGAGGCAGGCTTCCGGGTCGAGGTCGAGCTTGCGCGCCAGATTGACCATGACGAACAGCATGTCGCCCAGCTCGTCCGCCATGCGCTCCGGAGAGGCGGTGGGCAGTTCGGCGCGGAGCTCGCCGACTTCCTCGACCAGCTTGTCCAACACGGCGTCCGGGTCAGGCCAGTCGAAGCCAACGCGGGCAGCGCGACGGGCCAGCTTGTTGGCGCGGGTCAGGGCGGGCAGGGCGGCTGGGACGCCAGCCAGGGTGCCCGTTTCCGCACGGGCTGCCCGTTCGGCTTGCTTCTGCGCCTCCCAGGCCATGGACTGCGCCGCCGTGTCGCGAGCGGCGGCTTCCCCAAAAACGTGAGGATGGCGACGGATCATCTTGTCTGCGATGGTGCGCGCCACGACAGCGAAGTCGAAGGCGCCGATCTCCTGCGCCATCTGGGCATGGTAGACCACCTGGAAGAGCAGATCGCCTAGTTCGTCCTGCAAGGCCGGAAGGTCGCCACGGCCGATCGCATCCGCCACCTCATAGGCTTCCTCGATCGTATAGGGCGCGATGGAGGCGAAGTCCTGTTCGCGGTCCCAGGGGCAACCATCCGGGGCGCGCAGGCGGGCCATGATGGAAAGCAGGCGGAGCAACGCCGGAGCGGCATCATCCATGGCGGGATCTCCTGGCGGAAAGGGGCAGGCCCGAAAGCCGCATAAGGAATATTATGTAAAATAAACTCAGAGGACGTTGAGGATTAGGCCGTCATGCGCCGGCTCGACCCCCGCCGGCAGATTGGCCTTCATCCAGCCCCAGTCCATGTCATGCCCCATATGCGTCAGCACTGTGCGACGTGGTCGCAAGCGAGCCACCCATTCGAGCACCCGCTCGAAATGCGCATGCACCGGATGCGGGCGTCGCTGGAAGCAATCCACGATCCAGGTGTCCAGGTCCTGCAAGAGCGCCATGCTTTCCTCCGGCATGGCCACCACATCCGTGGAATACGCGAAATCGCCGATCCGCAGGCCCAGTGTCTCCATGACCTTATGGTCCTGCTGGAACAGCCGCACGCTGAGCCCGGCAATCTCCACCATTTGCCCGGCCTCGATGGGAACCGGCAGCAGCGCTGGCCGGAAAAAGGCCGGCGCGGTCGAAGGCCGGAAGGCATAGTCGAACCGCGCTTCCAGCGTCGCCAGGGTTTCTGGCGTGGCATAGACCGGGATAGCGGCTCCCAGGGCGCGGTTCAGCGGCCGGAATTCGTCCAGGCCCATGATATGGTCGGCATGCCCGTGGGTGACGAGCAGCGCGTCCACATAGCCGATGCGGTTGGCCAGCAACTGTCGCCGCAGATCCGGCCCCGCATCCACCAGCAGCCGCCGGCCATCGACTCCCTCGATCAGGATGGAGGAGCGGCTCCGCTGGTTGCGTGGCTCGGCCGGGTCACAGGCTCCCCAGTCACCGCCGCCATCCGGCCCGCCGAGCATCGGCACGCCGGCCGAACCACCGCATCCCAGGATGGTGACCTTCAACGCCAAGGCCTTACCGCGCCTTCTGGAAAAGCCGGTGGAAGTTGGCGGTAGTGCGTTCTGCCAGCGCCTCGGCGGTCAGCCCCCGCACCTCCGCAAGGACGCGGGCCGTGTGCGAGACATAGGACGGCTCGTTGCGCTTGCCCCGGAACGGCACAGGCGCCAGGTAGGGCGCGTCGGTTTCCACTAGGAGGCGGTCCTCCGGAACGTCCTTCGCGATCTCCCGGAGCTCCGTCGATTTGGGGAAGGTTAGGATCCCGGAAAAGGAGACATAGCCGCCCATCTCGAGCGCATCCTCGGCAAGTCGGCGTGTCGAGCTAAAGCAATGCAGGAGGAAGGGGAAACTGCCGGCCTCCCGCTCCTCTCGCAGGATGGCGCTGATGTCGGCATCGGCATCGCGGGCGTGGATGACGAGAGGCAAGCCCGTCTCCCGGGAGGCGCGGATATGGCGGCGGAAGCCCTCCCGCTGAATCTCGCGCGGCGCCTTGTCGTAGAAGTAATCGAGCCCGCTCTCCCCGATGCCGATGATGCGGGGATGCTCGGTCGCGGCGACGATCTCCGGCACTTCCGGCAAAGGCTCTTCGCCGGCGTTCTGCGGATGGACGCCGACCGTGCCCCAGACCTGGGGAAATCGTTCTGAGAGCGACTTGACGGCAGCGGCCTGCGTCATCCGCACACCGATCGTCACCATGTGCCCGACGCCCGCCTCGGCAGCCCGGTGCAGGATCTCCTCGATCTCCACCTCGCTGTAGTAGTCGAGGTGGCAGTGGCTATCGACCAGCATCAGGCAGGCTCGTCCTGGATCTTCTGGAAGAGCGGGCTTGGCGGCGGCAAAGGCGTGCCATCGCTCAGCGGCGCGTCGAGCGCTGCCAAGCTGCGGGCCTCCGACGCGACGCCGAGCTGATCGAGCATCCGGGCCATGGTGTCGGGCATGAAGGGTTGCAGCACCGTTGCAAGGGCCCGCAGTGCGGTATGGAGATGGCGCAGCACGGTGGCCATCCGGGCCACATCCGTTTTCTTCAGCGACCAGGGCTTCTGCGCATCGATCCAGGAATTGCCGAGGCGCGACACGGCCCAGATCCGCTCCAGTGCCTCGTGGAAAGCCTGTCGGTTCAAGGCCTCCGCGACCCGCTCGGGCAGTGCCGCCGCGGCCTCGAGCAGTTCCGCATCGCTCGGATCGGGCTTCTCGATGGCCGGCAGCCTGCCGTCGCAATTGCGCTGGATGAGCGACAGCGTCCGTTGCGCCAAATTGCCAAGATCGTTCGCCAACTCGCTGTTCAGGCGGCCGATCAGGGCCCGGCGGCTGAAGTCGCCATCGTTCCCGAAGGGAACCTCACGCAGCAGGAAGAAACGCACCGGGTCGAGCCCGAACTCATCCACCAGCGTCAGCGGGTCGATGACATTGCCTAGCGACTTCGAGATCTTCTGGCCTTCATTGGTCCACCAGCCATGCGCGAAAACACGCTTCGGCGTCGGCAGGCCCGCCGCCATAAGGAAGGCAGGCCAGAAGATCGCGTGGAAACGCAGAATGTCTTTGCCCACGAAATGGATATCGGCCGGCCAGAACTTCCACAGCGACGCATTTTCATCGGGATAGCCGAGAGCACTGATGTAGTTCGTCAGCGCATCCAGCCAGACATACATGACATGCGCTTCGTCACCCGGCACCTTCACACCCCAGGTGAAGGATGTGCGGGAGATCGAGAGATCGTTCAGGCCATTCTTGACGAAGCTGATGACCTCGTTGCGCCGGGTAGCCGGCGCAATGAAGTCGGGATTGGCTTCATAGAAGGCCAGCAGCCGGTCCTGCCACCTGGAGAGACGGAAGAAGTAGGAAGGCTCCCTCACCCACTCGACCGGCGCACCGGTCGGGGCGAATTTCTGACCGTCCTTCTCCGTGATCTCGTCCGGCCCGTAGAAGGCTTCGTCGCGAACTGCGTACCAGCCCTCGTAATGGCCGAGATAGATCTCCCCCTTCTCCTCGAGCCGCTTCCATAGCGCGACACAGCCGGCCTTATGCCGCTCCTCCGTCGTGCGGATGAAGTCGTCGTTGGAGTAGTTCATCCGCCGGGCAAGATCGCGGAAGGCCTGGCTCACCTCATCCGTGAAGGTCTGCGGATCCAGCCCTTTCGCCTCGGCGGCCTTCTCTACCTTCTGGCCATGTTCGTCCGTGCCGGTCAGGAAGAACACCTCATGGCCGGCGAGACGCTTCCAGCGCGCCAGAACGTCGGCCGCCAGGGAGGTATAGGCGTGGCCGATATGCGGCTTGTCGTTCACGTAGTAGATGGGCGTCGTCAGATAGAAGCGCCGCTCGCTCGTCATGCTCATGGTCCTCAGCGCGAGGCCAGCTGCGAGAGACCGCTCAGCACCGCCTGCTTGCGGTCCAGATTCAGGGTCTCAGTCTCATCGGCCAGTCGGCCCAGGGTGTCCCACAGGGAGGCCCAGTCGGCAAGCGGCCGACTGGCAAGGAAGTCTGGCGCCGGCTGACCCCGCCCGGCGGCACGGATCGCCTCGCCCAGCCCGCTGCGCAGAAGCTCCATAAAAGTCACGAAAGCGCTGCCGTCGCGCTTCGCCGCGAGGCTGTCGGCCAGTTGATGCAGGCCACGCGGGTCGGGCCGGGGGAGGCTCCCGAGGAAGGCCTCCACCTGTGCATGCAGGGCCAGGCCATCACCCTCCGCCAGCTGGAGCGCCCGGCCGGGAGCGCCGCCGGAGATGCGCGCCAGCACGCTGCGCTGCTCCGGTTCCAGTTCTGGCAGCCAGCGCCCCAGCACAGCTTCCATCTCCGGCTGCGGCAGCGGGAAGAGGTCGATCCGACGGCAGCGGCTGCGGATGGTAGGAAGGAGCCGGTCGGGCGCGGCGGTGGTCAGCAGCAGGAGTGCGCGTGCCGGCGGCTCCTCGAGCGTCTTCAGCAGGGCGTTCTGCGCCTCGGCATTCATCGCCTCGGCCTGTTCGATGACGACGATGCGCCAGCCGCCCTCTGCCGCGGTCAGGCCCAGGAAGCGCGGTACCTGCCGCACCTCGTCCACCCGAATCATCAACTTGACGCCCCGCTCGCCGGCATTCGGCGCCAGCACGCGAAGGTCGGCATGACCACCGGCGGCGATGCGGCGAAACACAGGGTCCTCCGCCGGCACCTCCAGCGGCGCTCGCGTGGAGGGGCGGCCCGCCAGCAGCCAACGGGCGAAGCGATAGGCCAGGGTCGCCTTCCCGACGCCCCGTGGCCCCGCCAGCAGCCAGGCGTGGTGCAGGCGCCCTGCCCCGGCCGCCTCCACCAAGGTCAGCGCCGCGTCCTCATGACCAACCAGTTCCGGATTGGCGCGAGGCTCCGGCGGGATCACAGCGGCGCTCCGAGCCGGTCCCGCAGGATCGTCGCGGCCGCGCCGTAGAGAGGCGTCGGCGGCTGGCTGGCATCCAGCAGCACGCAGCGGTCCGGATCGGCGGCCGCGAGATCGCGGAAGGCATCCCGCACCCGGGCATGGAACTCGGCCCCAAGGCGCTCGAAGCGATCCGGCGCGCCGCGTGCCACGGCGCGCGCCATCCCCGCTTCAGCCGGCAGGTCAAGCACCAGCGTCAGGTCAGGCCTGAAGCCCGGCAGGGCTATGTCGTGGAGTCCCCGCCAGACCGCCGGGTCCAGGCCATGGCCATGGCACTGGTAGGCCAGCGTGGAATCCGCGAAGCGGTCACAGACCACCCATGCGCCGGCAGCCAAAGCAGGGGCGATTGTCTTGGCCACGTGCTCGCGGCGCGCCGCGAACATCAGCATGGCCTCGGCAACCGGGTCCCAGGCGATATCCCCGGCCAGCAAGAGGTTCCGCAGCGCTTCGGCGCCAGGGGCTCCACCTGGCTCCCGGGTGCGCAGCACGGGCTGGCCGGCCAGGGCAAGCTCCTCGGCCAGGCGGCGGGCCAGGGTGGTCTTGCCGGCCCCTTCCCCGCCCTCCAGCGTGATGAAGACGCCTCGCGCCACGTCAGCCGGAAACCAGTCGGCCCAGGACGGACGGGATCCGCTGCACCAGCCCGAGCTTGGCCACATCCGCGCCGGCATAGAGCGGCAGGACCATCGGAGGGACGCCCTCTCCTGCCACCTCGAGCTGACCCAGTTCCTGGCCCTTGGCCACGGGCGCGGGAACCGGCCCGTCGTAGCGCAGCTTGACCGTCAGGTTGCGCCGCCAGTTGCGCGGCAGTGTCAGGACGAGGTCCTTACCACCCACCAGCGGCACGGTGGCCTGGTCGCCGAGATAGACGGGCGCGCTCTCCACCGTATCGGCGGCGCGGAACAGCACCACGTTCTCGAATTCCCGGAAGCCCCATTCCAGCAGGCGCTCCGGCTCCTCGGCCCGCCGGCGCATGCTGGGCAGGCCGTTCACCACCAGGATCAGGCGCCGGTCCCCGCGCTTGACGGTGCCGACGAGGCCATAGCCCGCCTCCTCCGTATGCCCGGTCTTGAGCCCGTCCGCCCCTGCTACCTTGCCGAGCAGCGGGTTGCGGTTCTGCTGGGTGATGCCGTGCCAGGTGAAGGAGCGCTCGCTGTAGAGCGGGAAATACTGCGGGAAATCGCGGATCAGCGCGCGCGCGAGAATGGCGAGGTCGCGCGCCGTCATCTTGTGCTCAGGGTCTGGCCAGCCGGTCGAGTTCCGGAAGGTGCTCTTCTCCAGCCCAAGGCGCTTGCCATAGTCGTTCATCAGTTCGGCGAACTGCTGCTCGCTGCCGCTGATGCCCTCCGCCAGCACCACACAGGCGTCGTTACCGGACTGCACGATGACGCCCTGGCAGAGATTCTGCACGCTGATCGTGGAGCCGAGCTCGACGAACATCTTCGAGCCGCCCATGCGCCAGGCCTTCTCGCTGACCGGCAGCTCCTGGTCCATGCGCAGGCGGCCCTGCTTCAGCATGTCGAAGACGACGTAGATCGTCATCAGCTTCGACATGGACGAGGGCGTCATCCGCTCGTCGGCGTTCTTCTCTAGCAGCACTGCATCCGTGTCGGCGTCGATCATGATGGCCTGCCGGGCTTCCGTATCGAGCGGCCCGAGAGGCGTGCTGGCCGGAGAGGTCGGCGCCGGCGGCGTGGCCGCGGCATGGCCTGCGGGCGCACGGCGCTGCGCGAAGGCGGAGCCGGGCAGCCAGCCGGCGGCAAACGCGGCGGCAGCACCGCCCAGCAGGACGCGGCGAAGCGGCATCGCGGGATTCTCCATTTCTCTGTAGTCAGTCCACCAGGATGCGGGCCTCCGGCACGCCCGCCCTCAAGACATTCTCTAGCGCCGCATCGGCTTGCGCAACCGAGGCGAAAGGCCCGAGCCGAACACGATATTCCGGCCGCCGTGCGGGTCCGCGGCTCTCCACTCGCCCGCCGATGCGCGCCGCTTGGCGGTAGGCCTCGGCGCGGCTGGTGAAGGTGCTCGCTTCCACCAGCAGCCGCCCCGGGCGTGGCGCCCCTTGCCGGACCTGCTCCGGCAGGCGTTCCGGCGGCATGGCCGATGCTTCGGGAATGGCGGCCACAGACGAAGCCTCGCGCGCCGGCCGCAGGGGTGCCGCGGCACGGGCGCCAGGAGGGGGCGGAAGGGTTTCGGCCGCGAGCGCGGTGCGTGGCGCCGTGGCAATGGCGAGTCGGCGCGTCTCGCTCTGCGGAAGGGCGGCTGCCAGGGCGCGTGACGCTTCAGGCTCGACGGCGATGGCGACCTGGGTCCCGCCGCTCCGCGAGATCCGCAGCAGCTCGGCCGCCCGGCGCGAAAGCTCGATCACCCGTCCCGGGGCCGCAGGGCCGCGGTCATTGACCCGCACCAGCAACTCCAACCCGTTCTCCAGATTGGTGACCCGCAGAACGGCCGGAAGCTGCAGCGTGCGGTGAGCCGCCGTCAGGAGGCCGGGGTCATGGATCTCGTCATCGGCCGTGCGACGGCCCGCCCGCTCGTCGGCTGCCACCGAGGCCAGCCCTGTCTCCTGGAGGGCGAAGTCTTCCCGTGGGTAGGACCAGGTCCCGCCAAGCTGATACGGCTCCCCCACCACGTAGCGGGCCTGGGATGTCTGCTTAGGCGAGCCCGGGGGCGCGCATCCGCCGGCGCTCAGCAGCAGCGCCAGCATACCAGCCGGGATCAGCCAGGAATGCCTCATGCAATACGGTCGGACAGAAGGCCGATGACCAGCGCGTAGTAGTCCGACGGATTGTAGCGCCGGATGACGTGGAAGTTCTTATAGACAGCGAAGGCCTGTCCGCCGGCCTCTCCGGGTAGCAGGATCGAGGCTTCCATCTCCAGTGGCGGCAGCACGGTGCCGTCCGCCGCCCGCACCCCCAGGCGTAGCCATTCCCGCAATGGGCGACGATTGCTCCTGCCGGCCTGCGAGGTGTCGAAGCCCGGCGGCAGAAGGACCTCGCGCCCCCAGCGCTCATCGTCGCGCCAGCCGCTGCGGGCCAGGTAGTTCGCGATGGAAGCCAGTGAGTCGGCCGTACTCGACCAGATGTCGCGGCGGCCGTCGCCGTCGAAGTCCACGGCCAGCCGCTCGAAGCTGCTCGGCATGAACTGGGGGTTGCCCATAGCACCGGCATAGCTGCCACGCATCTGTTCCGGCGCCACGTCCCCTTCCTGCAGGATGCGCAGCGCGGTCAGCAGCTCCTTGCGGAAGAAGGCGCTGCGCCGGCCCTCCCAGGCCAGGGTGGCAAGCGCCTCGACCACATTGAAATTGCCGGTGAAGCCGCCGTAATTGGTCTCCAGCCCCCAGATCGCCACCACGATCCGCGGCGAGACCTGGAAGCGGTGCCAGACCGCGTCCAGCAGGGCCTGGTTCTCGGCGAAGACCTGCTGCCCGCGCTGGATCCGCTGCGCGGAGAGTCGGCCGTCCCGGTACTGCTCCCAGGTCAGGGTGAATTCGGGCTGGCGCCGGTCCAGTTCCAGGACCTTGTCGTTTGGCCGGATGATGGAGAAGGCGCGCCGCACCGTCTCGGCAGAGATGCCGCTGCGTTGCGCCTCGGCCGCCACGTCGGCGAGGAAGTCCGGGAAGTTCTGGCCGGCAGCATGAGCCGTGCCGCTGGCCAGGACGGAAGCGGCCGCGACTCGCGTCAGAAGGGTACGGCGGTTCAGCATGAGCCGACTGGTGCCATGACCGCAGGTGCCCCTGCAACCTCGCCTTTCACGCGCATTGCATTTGTATCAGAAACGGAATGATGCGCTGATCGATCCGAAGCTCTGGGTGCCGTTCTGGCCGTAGAACTCCTCGCTGCGCCAGACCTGGGTATAGGCCAGGCGCACGCCCCGCCACAGCACCGCGACGCCCGCCTGGAGTTCCCCGACCAGGGGCCGCCGGTCCACGCTGCGGCTGTCGCGCCAGGTATTGCCGTCGAGGAAGATGTCGTGCGCCACGGCCCGCCCGTCCACGCCGCCGAAGATGTACCAGCTGAAATCCCGCCGGGGCTGGATCCAGGCCGAGCCGGCCAGCGCGGGCCGGATGCGCGGCGGCCCGAAATCGGCCTCCAGCCCCTGCCCCACCCGGAACAGGCTGCCCGCTCCCGCATAGGTCTGCACATTGCCCAGGCCGACCGAAACGGCCGGGATGGCCTCGAATTCCAACGGCCCCACTTCGCCGAAAGGCACGCGCCACTTCCGCTCGTAGAGGACAGCGACCGCCGGCTCATCCTTCAGCTGGCTGTGCCACCCGTTGGTTTGGTCCACACCGATCAGGTCGTGGTAGTTGTTCTGCACGAACTCGCCGAGAGCGGAGGGGCCGACGACGCCCAACTGCAACTCCAGCAGGTTCGAGGTCCGTTCCGTGATCCGGGTGAGCGACACCGCGCCATAGAGATAGGCGGCATAGGGCCGGTCATTGGGATCGGGGTAGATCGTCTGCGTGTCCTGCGGCGTGTAGATGTTCTGGCCGAAGGCCAGGCCCCATCGCAGAGCCCCCGGACCCATCAGCCAGTCCAGCCGCTCGTTCAGCCAGGCCAGCGGCCTCGGAAGATCGGCCGAGGGCGAGCGCCAGGCGAACTGGAAGCCGTTCGTGTAATAGCGGTCACTTCCGCCGAACAAGTCATTGTCGAGGGAGAAGGTCAGCGTCCCGGCAGGGTCGGGCGGCGGGGCCTGATCGGGCTGCGTATCCTGCGCCCGGAGCGGCTGGGAAAGGCAGAGGGTGATCGACAGCACCGAAATGACAGGCAGGAAACTGCGCATCAGGCTTTCCTTTTGGCGATGCGGGCGCTAACGCCCTGCTTCGCAGCAGGTTTTGAGTCGGGGCGATGCCGATGCCGGCATCTCCCGCGGCCAGGATGGGTGGCCGAGTGGTTTAAGGCAGCGGTCTTGAAAACCGCCGTAGGGGCAACTCTACCGTGGGTTCGAATCCCACCCCATCCGCCAATCTACCGCAGCACGCCGGGGTGCGCATGGCGCGTCTCATGGGCGAGCAGGCCCGGGCGCCAGGAGCCGTCCCAAAGGCGCTGGAGTTCCGGCGCCTGCAGTACGACCGGCTGTACAGCCGGCTTGGCGCAGAAGCCCGGCCACTCCCGCCCCACCACGCGGCAGATCCCGGCGGCGCGCAGTCCGGCTCCGAAATCGACCTTCTCCGATGTCGCACCCCAGGCCCAGGAGAGCGCCAGGGCCACCACGAGCGGCTCGAAAGGCGATCCGGTGCGGCAGAGTGGCAGAGCGTAGGTGCCGCGCAGCGGCCATGCCAGCCGCAGCCCGCCAGGGGTCAGCAGATCCGCCGCGAGATGCGAGAGATAGCCCACCACGAGCGGTGCGGTGATCGCCAGGGGCACGTTCTGGCTGAGCAGCAAAACCGCGCATCCCACCACGGCCACCAGCGAGTGGGTAACACCTCGGTGCCCCAACAAGGTGGCGAAGAGGTGAGAAACGGGCCGCAGGCGCTTGCCGACCCAGGACTTGGGGTGATCCACATCCGGGAGCAGCGCGCCCAGCACCGCCAGCCCCAGCATCGCCGGATCCAGCGCCGGGAGCCCCAGCCGCGGGGCAGCGGCGAACCACGCGGCCGCTCCAAGCGCGATATGCGACCCCGCCATCATGCCGGATGTCAAAAACCTTTGTTGAGCTTCTCTGAAACTAGGAGTCAGGATTCTCCTCTACAAGACTGATTCCCCACTATTCTGTGCCTCCTGACCTTTTCGGGCCGAGAAAATGGCCGAAACCGGCGGCAGATGCGGCTACGGGATGCCGAGCCTGCCTATCTGTCCTATGATGGAAGCGTGAACCTGCTCTCTCCCTCCCGTGGCCAACTCGAAATCGAGGTGGTGTTCGATCTGGTCTGCCCCTGGTGCTTCCTGGGCACGCGCCGGTTACGCCGGGCATTGGCGCGGCGCCCTGATCTCGCTGCGGAGATCCGCTGGCGCCCCTTCCTGCTGAACCCCGATCTGGGGGCCGGGGGATTGGCGAGGCAGGATTATCTGGCCCGCAAGTTCGGCGGCGAGGAACGCGCGCGCCGCCTGCATGCCACGATGACGGAGCTAGGCCGGGTGGAGGATATCGCCTTCCGCTTCGATCGCATCCGCCGGGTACCCCCTTCCCTGGACGCGCACCGGCTGGTGCGCTTCGCCAGTCAGCACGGCCTGGCCGACGTACTGGTGGACGCCTTGTTCACCGCCTATTTCTGCGAAGGAGCCGACCTGGGCGATCGCGAGACGCTGGCCGGCCTGGGCGCCTCGCAGGGCCTCGACCGCCGGACCCTGCTGCGCTTCCTGGCCAGCGGCTTGGAGAGCGAGGCCGTGCACGCCGAGAACCTGCGGGCGCATCGCCTCGGGATCAACGGCGTCCCCTGCTTCGTCATCGCCGGCCGCCAGGGGCTCGGTGCCGGGCACGCGATCGCCGGCGCCCAGGAGCCGGAGGTGCTGGAGCGCCTCATGGACGTCGCGGTCGCCGAAGCGATGGAGTTCTAAAACCTCAGGCGGCGTGGGCCTGCCGGGCCACCTTGGCCAGCGCCGCCAGCATATCCTTGGCGGCGCGGATGCGCGTCTTGAGTTCCATCTCCCGCACCATGGCCAGCTTGTGGTCTGGGCGCAGCTTCACCAGGCCCTTCTGCGCCGTCACCCAGCTCACCAATCCCCCTGGGTTCGCGAAGCGATTGTGCCGGAAGCTCGCAACGATGCCCTTCGGCCCCGCGTCCAGCTTCTCCACCCCCGCCTGCCGGCATAGATGCTTGATGGATACGACCTGCAGCAGGTTCTCCACCTCCGCCGGTAACGGCCCGAAGCGGTCGGCCAACTCGGCCGCCATGGCGTCCACCTCCGCCTCGCCTGCAAGACCGCCAATGCGCCGGTAGAGGCCGAGGCGCACCGGAAGATCGGCCACATAGGCTTCGGGGATCAGCACCGGCAGGCCCAGGTTGATCTGCGGCGTCCAGTCGCGGTCGGCGGCCTCGCCGCGCTTGCCCTGCCCGGCCTTGATGTTCGCCACCGCCTCCTCCAGCATCTGCTGGTAGAGTTCGATGCCGACCTCGCGGATATGGCCGGACTGCTCATCGCCCAGCAGGTTGCCGGCACCGCGAATGTCCAGGTCGTGACTGGCCAGGGTGAAGCCGGCGCCGAGATTGTCGAGCGTCTGCATCACTGCCAAGCGCTTTTCAGCGGCCGCGGAAAGCCGCTGGGTGGCGGGCCAGGTCAGATAGGCATAGCCACGCAGCTTGCCGCGCCCGACCCGGCCGCGCAGCTGGTAGAGCTGGGCAAGGCCGAACATGTCGGCGCGGTAGATCAGCAGGGTGTTCACCGCCGGCATGTCGAGCCCGCTCTCGACGATGTTGGTGGCCAGCAGGATGTCGTATTTGCCGTCGCCGAACTCGGTCATGACGCGCTCGAGCTCGGTCGGCGTCAGGCGGCCATGCGCCTGGACGGTCTTTGCCTCCGGCACGATCTCGGCCAGCCGCGTCGCCATCTTCGGCAGATCCTCGAGGCGCGGCACGACGCAGAAGATCTGCCCGCCGCGCAGCCGCTCGCGCTGGATCGCCTCGCGGATCACCACCGTGTCGAAGGGCATGATAAAGGTGCGCACTGCCAGCCGGTCCACCGGCGGCGTCGCGATCACGCTCATCTCCCGCACCCCGGTCAGGGCGAGTTGGAGCGTACGCGGAATCGGTGTCGCCGTCAGGGTCAGCACGTGGACATCGGCGCGGAGCTGCTTCAGCCGCTCCTTGTGCGCGACGCCGAAATGCTGCTCCTCGTCCACGATGACCAAGCCGAGATCGGCGAACTCGACGCTCTTGGCCAGCAGCGCATGGGTGCCGACGACGATGTTGATCGAGCCGTCCGCCAGCCCGGCCTTCACGGCGGCGGCCTCCTTGGCGGTCACCATCCGGGAGAGCTGGGCGACCTTCACCGGCAGGCCGGCGAAGCGGGCGGTAAAAGTGCGGAAGTGCTGGCGGGAGAGCAAGGTGGTCGGCACGACCACCGCCACCTGCGCCCCGGTCATCGCCACAACGAAGGCGGCGCGCAGCGCCACCTCGGTCTTGCCGAAGCCCACATCGCCGCAGATCAGCCGGTCCATCGGCCGGCCGGCCGCGAGATCCTCCAGCACGTCGGCGATGGCGCGTTGCTGATCGTCCGTCTCGGCGAAGGGGAAGCGGGCGCAGAACTCGTCCCATGCCCCTTCCGGCGGAGTCGCCATATGGGCGTCCTTGACCCGCCGCTCCGCCGCGATGCGGATGAGTTGGCCGGCCATGTCGGCGATGCGCTGCTTGGCCTTGGCCTTGCGGTTCTGCCAGGAGGTGCCGCCGAGCTTGTCGAGCGAGACGCCGGCGCTGTCACTGCCGAAGCGGGACAGCAGCTCGATGTTCTCCACCGGCAGGAACAGCTTGTCCCCACCGTCATAAAGCAGCCGCAGGCAGTCATGCGGAGCGCCGGAGACCTGCAGCGTCTCCAGCCCGTCATAGCGGCCGATGCCATGGTCCTGGTGCACCACCAGATCGCCCTCGGCGATCTCCGTAGCATCGGCGATGAACTGATCCGCCCGCTTGCGGCGGCGCGGCGGCCGCGCGATGCGCTCGCCGAGCAGGTCCTGCTCGCCCGTCAGAGCAATGCCGCCCCGCTCTGCTCCTGGTGCCGCGGGGCCCGTGAAGCCGCGCTCCACGCCATAGGTCGCCAAGGCCACCACGCCGGCCGGCAGGCGGACGGCCTCGGCCCAGTTCTCCACCGTCTGCACGGGCACCCGGTTCTCGCGAAGCAGGTTGCCCAGGCGCTCGCGCGAGCCCCGCGTCCAGGCCGCGACCACCGGGCGCATGCCGGACTTGGCCTGGCCCTCCGCCTGCTCGCGATAGGTGGCGAAAACATTCTGCCCGGCGGCGCGAATTTCCGCATAGAGCCGCCCCGGCCGCCCGCCGGCCTCGATGCCCTCGGCCCCGTCCGGCTGCGGGAAGGGGCTGAGCCGCAGCAGGGTGCCGCCCGAAAGCATGGCATTCCACCCCCGCCGGTCGAGATAGAGGCGGCGCGGTGGGACGGGGCGGTAGGGCACCTCGCCTTCGCGCGGGGGCGCGCGACGGGCCTGGTAGTGATCCTCAATCATCTCGAGGCGCACCTCGAGCGCGTCCTCCGCCTGATGGTCCAGGCTGACCGAGGCGGCCGGCATGTAATCGAGCAGCGTTGGCATCTGCTCGTGAAACAGGGCGACGAAATGCTCCATCCCCGGATGGCGCCGCCCCGAGGAGACCGAGACATAGAGCGGATCCTCGGCCGAGGCCGGGCCGAACAGCTCGCGGTAGCCGGTGCGGAAGCGGGTGATCGAGGCCTCGTCCAGAAGGATCTCGCCCACCGGCCGCAGCCAGAGCTCACGGATATGCTCGCCGCTGCGCTGGGTATCCGTGGAGAAGCGGCGCAGGCTCTCGATCTCGTCGCCGAAGAGGTCGAGGCGCACCGGGTCGGGCTCGCCCGCCGGGTAGAGATCGACAATGCCGCCCCGCACCGCGTACTCGCCCGGCTCCATCACCGTCGCGACGCGGCCGTAGCCATTGGCCTCCAGGAAGGTAGCCAGCTTCTCCGGCGTGATCCGCCCGCCGCGCTTCAGCTGCAGCGTCGCGCCTTCGAAGACGGCGCGCGGCGGGACGCGCTGCACCAGCGCGTTCACCGTGGTCAGCACGATGCGGGGGCGCGGGGCCGGCTCCAGCAGGCGCGCCAGGGTGGCCATCCGCTCCGCCACCAGGTCGGCATGCGGGGAGACGCGGTCATAGGGGAGGCAATCCCAGGCCGGGAAGCGCAGCACCTCTACGTCCGGCGCGAAGAAGGCGAGGCCGTCCTGCATCCGCACCATGCGCGCATCGTCCCGGCAGACATGCAGGACGAAGCCGTCCGTCTCGGCGCGGCGACGGCTCAGCAGCAGGGCGTCGAAGCCCTCCGGCGCGCCGAATACCGTGAGCGCCGTCATGCGCGGCGCACTGCCTCCGGCAGGCCGGCACCGGGCATGGAGCATTCCCGGGCCATGCGTTCCAGCATGGGCGTCATCACCTCGGACGGAACGGGGCGGCGGCCGGAAAGCCAGTCGGCCAGGTCCACGTCCAGCAGCTCCAGCACGGCTTCCAATTCGTCCAGCTCGGCCTCGCTGAAGGTGGCGATATGGCGCGCGACAAAGCCGCCGACCATCAGGTCGGTTTCCTTGGTGCCGCGATGGGTGGCCCGGAACAGCAGGCGGCGGCGGCGCGGTGAAAGTTCGGTGGAGGTATGTTCGCTCTGGGGCATGTCGGCGTCTCGTGCCGCTGGCATATAGAGGCAGATGGGAATCATGTCAGCCCAAGAGGCCGAACCGGATGGCGCGGTACCGCTCCTGGCGCCGCTCGCGAGCCTGCCTCTGCCCGAGGAAAAACGGAAGCGTCTGCTGCAGGCGGTCGAGGGCGATCGGGTCCTCGACCTGCTGTTCCACCTCCCCGAGCGCTACCAGGACCGGCGTTCCACCACTCCGCGCGAGGGCGAAGTGGCTACGCTCAAGGTGCGTGTGCTGCATGTCGCCGCCCCCCGCACGCCAACCCAGCCCTGGGTCGTGTGCTGCGAAGCCCAGGCTGGCTTGATCGACCTGATCTATTTCGGCCGCCGCTCTTGGCTGGGGGCCTGGCTGCAGCGAACCTATCCGGAAGGGGCCGTGCGGCGCGTCTCGGGGCGGATCAAGCGCTTCCGCGAGCGCTGGCAGATGGATGCGCCGGACTTCGTGGAGCCGCCGGACACCATTCCCGGGATCCAGCCGGTCTGGCCGCTGGTGCGGGGGCTTGGTCAGCGTGATGTCGGGCGCGCCATGGCGCTTGCCCTGAACGAACTGCACGAAATGCCCGAATGGCAGGACCGGGCGCTCCTCGCACGGCAGCACTGGCCCTCGTTCGCAGCCGCACTACGTGCCATCCAGGCTCCCCCCGCCGTGCCGGACGATGTCCCTCGCGACCGCCTCGCCTATGACGAGCTTCTGGCCGGGCAACTCGCCGTGGGGCTTGTTCGACGCACGGTTCTGCAGCGTCCCGGCCGGTCCCTGGCGGGGGACGGCCATCTGCGCCGCGCGGCCCTCGCCGCCTTCGGCTTTCCCCCCACGGAAGCCCAGCTGCGCGCCCTGGCGGAGATCGACGCCGATCTGGCCCGCCCGCAGCGGATGCTGCGCCTGCTGCAAGGGGATGTTGGCGCGGGCAAGACGCTGGTAGCCGTGCTGGCGATGCTGCGCGCCGTGGAGGCCGGGGCCCAGGCGGCACTGATGGCGCCGACCGAGCTGCTGGCCCGTCAGCATCTGCGCACCCTGGAGCGGCTGGCCGGGGCGGCGGGTGTGCCCTGTGCGCTGCTCGCCGGCTCGGTGAAGGGCAAGGAGCGCCGGCGCGTCCTGGCCGGGCTGGCGGATGGCAGCATCCCGCTGGTGGTTGGCACTCATGCGTTGATCGAGGAAGGCGTGGCCTTCCAGGACCTCGCTCTCGCCGTGGTGGATGAACAGCACCGCTTCGGCGTGGCGCAACGCCTGGCACTGACCGAGAAAGGCACCACCGATGTCCTGGTGATGACGGCCACGCCGATTCCGCGCACGCTGCTCCTGACGCAATGGGGCGAGATGGCGGTCAGCCGCCTGGAAGGGCGCCCGGCGGGCCGGCAGCCCATCGTCACGCGCATCGTCAGCCGTGAACGGCGGGATGAGCTGGTGGCACGGCTGCGCGCCGCCTTCGCCGAAGGGCATCGCGCCTATTGGGTCGTGCGCGCGGTCGAGGAAGGCGAGAAGCACGACAATGCCGCCGCCGAGACCACCTATGCCGAGCTCGCGGCCATATTCGGGGACAAGGTCCGGCTGGCGCATGGTGCGCAGAAGCTCGAGGTCCGCGAGGCCGCACTTCAGGACTTCGCCGCCGGCCGCGCGCAGCTCCTGGTGGCCACCACGGTGGTGGAGGTCGGCGTGGACGTGCCGGAGGCCACCATCATGATCATCGAGCAGGCCGAGCGCTTCGGTCTGGCGGCGCTGCATCAGTTGCGCGGGCGCGTCGGCCGGGGCAGCGCGCAGTCCTTCTGCCTGCTCCTGCCCTCGGCCGAGCTGAACGAGTCGGAACAGCGGCGCCTGGCCGTCCTGCGCGAGACGCAGGACGGCTTCATCATCGCCGATGCCGATCTCGAATACCGCGGCGGCGGCGACGCGCTCGGCGTGCGGCAGGCGGGCCGGCTCGGACGGCGACTGGCCGATCCCGCGCGCCATGGCGGCATGGTGCGGATGGCGCACCAGGACGCGACCCTGCTGCTGGAGAAGGACCCGGACCTCCGCCTCACGCCGCGCGGGCGCGCCGCGCGACTCCTGCTGGCGCTGTTCGGCCATGACCTGACGCTCGCGCCCCTCGCCGCCGGCTGAGGATCTGGCACGTTTCGATACAGCCCGAGGGGTTGCAAACCCCCCTGCCCTCAGTAAACCCGATTGCATAAGCCCGATCACAATCCGGCCATTGCAGGGGGTAAGCCCGGTTGTCCGCTCTCATCGAGATCGACCGCCTCACCAAGCGCTTCGGCAGCTTCACCGCCGTGGATGACGTTTCCTTCACGGTCGCGCGGGGTGAAGTTCTTGGCTTCCTCGGGCCCAACGGTGCCGGCAAGTCCACCACGATGAAAATGCTGGCGGGCTTCGTGACGCCGAGCAGTGGGACGGCCCGCATCTGCGGCGAGGATGTCGTGGACCGCCCCGTCGCCGCCAAGCGCCATCTCGGCTACCTGCCTGAAGGCGCGCCGACCTACCCGGAAATGACCGTTGCCGGCTTCCTCGCCTTTGCCGCGCGTATTCGCGGCTTCCGCGGCAGCGAGGCCGAGGACCGTATCGCGCACGCCATGCGCCTCACCACGCTGGAAGGCGTGCGCCTGCAGCCGATCGAGACGCTGTCCAAGGGCTTCAAGCGCCGCGTCGGGCTGGCGCAGGCCCTGCTGCACGATCCGCCGGTGCTGGTGCTCGACGAGCCGACCGATGGGCTCGACCCCAACCAGAAGCACGAGGTGCGCCGGCTGATCAGTCAGATGGCGCCGAGCAAGGCGATCGTCATTTCGACCCACATCCTCGAGGAAGTCTCCGCCATCTGCAGCCGCGCCATCATCATCGCGCGCGGCCGCATCCTGGCCGACTCCACGCCGGCCGAGCTCGCCAGCCGCGGTCCCTCACTAGACGCCGTGTTCCGGGCACTGACCCTGCCGCAGGAGGCCGCGTGATGGGCAGCGCGCTCACCGTCGCCCGGCGCGAGCTGGCCGGCTACTTCGCTACCCCCGTTGCCTATGTCTTCATCGTCATCTTTCTGATCATGTCGGGGGCGCTGACGTTCACGCTGGGCAACTTCTTCGACCGTGGCACGGCAGACCTGCAGCCCTTCTTCGGTTTCGTGCCCTGGCTGTTCCTCTTCCTCGTCCCCGCCCTGACGATGCGACTCTGGGCGGAGGAGCGGCGCCTCGGCACCATCGAGTTGCTCCTGACCCTGCCGATTACCCAGTGGCAGGCCGTGCTGGGCAAATTTCTTGCCGCCTGGATCTTCTGTGGCATCGCGCTGGCGCTGACCTTCCCATTGGTGCTGACGGTCAACTATCTCGGCAATCCGGACAATGGCGTGATCGCCACGGGCTATGTCGGCTGCCTGCTGGTCGCGGGCACCTATCTCGCTGTCGGCGCGGCGATCTCGGCGCTGACCAAGAACCAGGTGATCGCCTTCGTCCTGGCCGTGGCGGTGTGCTTCCTCTTCGCCGCGGCCGGCAGTCCGGTGGTCACCGAATTCCTCTCCACCCGCCTGCCCGCCCTGGCCGAAATCGCGCGCGGCATCTCCATTACGGACCGGCTGAGCGGATTCTCGCGCGGTGTGGTGACGCTGCGGGACATCGTCTTCTTCGCCAGTTTTATCGGCTTCTGGCTCTTCGCCAATGCCGTGGCGGTTGACCATCGCAAGGCGGATTGAGCCATGAGCGCAACCACCTCCCCGGCGCGCGCGCCCAAGCCCGGCTCGCGGCGCCTCCTGTATTCGATCGCTGGCCTCGTCGCGGCCCTGGTGCTGGCCGTCGCCGTGAACCTGCTGGCGCAGCGTCTGCTGCCCCGGGCGCGCCTGGATCTGACGGAGCAGCATCTCTACACGCTCTCCGACGGCACCAAGCAGGTCCTGTCCAACCTGAAGGACCCGATCACGCTGCGGCTGTTCTATTCCAGCAAGCTCGGCAGCACGATCCCGGTCTATGGCGCCTATGCCGACCGTGTCCGCGAGATGCTGCAGGAATACGCCTCCCTCGCGGGCGGCAAGCTGCACCTCGAATACCTCGATCCCGAGCCGTTCAGCGAGACCGAGGACCGCGCCATGGCCTATGGCCTGCAAGGCGTGCCGGTGGATCAATCGGGCGAGCAGGTCTATTTCGGTCTCGCCGGCACCAACCTGCTGGACGACGAGCGGGTACTGCCCTTCCTTCAGCCCGACCGGGAGCGGTTCCTCGAATACGACCTCACCCGCCTTGTCTATGAGCTGTCGAATCCGAAGCGGCCCGTGGTCGGCATGCTCTCCTCGCTGCCGGTGAACGGCGACCCACGCGCGATGATGATGCGCGTTCCGGGAGCCGGGCAGCCTTTCGTCATCGCCAACCAGCTTCGCCAGTTCTTCACTCTGCGCGAGGTAGCGCCCGATGCGCAGGTCATCCCTGCGGATATGCAGGTGCTGATCGTCGCGCATCCGCAGCACCTGCCGGACGCGACGCTCTACGCCATCGACCAGTTCGTCATGCGCGGCGGCAAGCTCTTCGTGATGACTGACCCGCACAGCGAGAGCCAGGCCTCCCGCCCCGGCCCCACCGGTCAGCCGCCCAGCGACACCTCGTCGAACCTGAATCGCCTGCTCAATGCTTGGGGCATCGAGACCCCGAGCGACAAGGTGGTGCTGGACCAGCGCGGCGCCTGGCGCGTCCGTGGCAATCCGCAGGATCGCCTGCAGGCGGTGGACTATCTCGCCTGGTTCAATGCCACGGATGACTCGCTCAACCATAACGACGTGGCCACCGCGGAGCTGCAGCAGGTGACCTTCGCCTCCGCCGGCGAGGTGCGCCGCAAGCAGGGGGCGGAGATCGAGTTCACACCGCTGATCACCAGCAGCGACCACGCCATGCTGGCCGAGGTCGCGAAGGTGAACGAAAACCCGAACCCCGCGCGCCTGCTCGCCGCCTTCAAGCCGGATGGCAAGCGCTACGTCCTGCTGGCGCGGGCCCGTGGCATGCTCACCTCCGCCTTCCCCGATGGCCCGCCCACGCCGCCCCCCGGCGCTGAGCGGCCGGCCGACTTTCCGGCGCATCTCGCCCACAGCAGCGGTGCCGCCAATCTCGTCATTGCCAATGACGCGGACCTGCTGGAGGACCGCTTCTGGGTGCAGGTGCAGGACTTCTTCGGTCAATCCCAGGCGACGCCCTTCAGCGACAATGGTGCCCTGGTGGCCAATCTGACCGATACGCTGGCGGGTGGCGACGCGCTGATCGGGCTCCGCTCGCGCGGGGAATCGCTGCGCCCCTTCGGCCGCGTGGAGGAGATGCGCCGCGCCGCGGAGGCCAACTATCGCCAGACCGAGCAGCAATTGACGCAGAAGCTCGCGGCGACCGAGCGCCGGCTGCGTGAGCTGCGTCAGGGCACCAGTACAGGCGGTGACCGCAACCCGCAGATGCAGACGGTGATCACGCCGGAACAGCGTGCCGAGATCGACCGCGCGCGTGACGAGATCGTCGCCACCCGGGCGCAGCTCAGGGCGGTGCAGCTCGACCTGCGGCGCGACATTGAGGGGCTGGAGCGCGTGCTGCGGCTGGTGAACATCGCGCTGGTGCCGGTGCTGCTGACGCTCTTCGCGCTGGGCCTCGCGCTGTGGCGCCGCCACCGCCGCGCGGCCGCGCGAGCCTGACCGGGGGGAGAAGGAAGATGAACCGTCGATCCCTGCTGGTCCTGAGCGGCACTGCCGCAGCTGCCGTTGCCGCCGTCGTCGCGTTGGGGCCGGGCGGGCCGAAACCGCCGGATCTCGGCGCCGCCCCCTTGATGTTCGAGAATCTGGCCGCGCGCCTGGCGGGCGCGATGCGCATCGAGGTGAAGCAGCATGACAAGAACCTCGCGCTGGTCCGCCAGCCCGGTGATGTCTGGGTGCTTCCGGACATCGCCGGCTACCCGGCTCAGCCGGGGAAGGTGCGTGAACTGCTCGTCGGCCTGACCGAGTTGCGCCTCACCGAACCCCGCACGGCCAACCCGGAGATGTTCGACCGCCTCGGCCTGCAGGACCCCTCAAAGGAGGGCTCAACCGCTTCTCTGCTGCGTGTGCTCGACGGGGCGGGCAAACCGATCGCCGAACTGGTGGTTGGCCGCCGGCGTGTGCGGACCCAGGGGGATGTCCCGGAAAGCGTCTATGTCCGCAGGCCTGACGAGAACCAGTCCTGGCTCGCCGAGGGCCGGCTGCCGCTGGATGCCGATGCCCAGCTCTGGATCGCGCGCGACCTGGCCAATATCCCGCGCGACCGGGTGCTGAAGGTCTCTATCAACCGGACCGGCGAGCCGCCGCTGGAACTGACCAGGACGGAGGGGCCGGATGGCCGCCTCGCGGTAACGACGCCAGCCGAAACCCCTGCCCTGGAGCAGACGAGCCTCGATAGCATTGCCGGGGCCTTCGAGTACCTGACCCTCACCGATGTGCAGCGGGCCGCGGACATGCCAGGCCAGCCGCTGGGAGAGGCCCGCTTCATGATGACGGATGACCTTTCCATCCTCGTCAACCTCAACCAGGACGACAAGGCCGTCTGGGTGAAGCTGGCCGCCACCGGCGACGGGGAGGCGGAGCAACTCAACAGCCGCTGGAAGGGCTGGGCCTATCAGCTGGGTTCGTGGAAGCTGAAGGCCCTTCTGCCGCGCCTGGAGGATCTCCGCGCCAGCCAGCCTGCGGCCGCGGCGGTGCCCGCCAAGCCATGAGCACCCGCGAGTACCCCGACCGGCCGTGGATCGGGATCGGGGTCATCGCCTTCCGAGGTGAGGATGTGCTGCTGGTGCGGCGGAGCAAGCCGCCACGGCAAGGGGAATGGTCCGTCCCCGGCGGCGCCCAGCATCTGGGCGAGACGGCGGAGGCCGCCGCCCGACGCGAGTTGCGGGAGGAAACGGGCATCGAGGTCGGCCCCCTCACCCTCGCCGTCGTGGTGGACGCCATGAGCCACGACCAGGAAGGGCGCACCCGCTTCCACTACACCATCATCGACTTCGCCGGGCGATGGGTCAGTGGCGAGCCCGTCGCCGGCGACGACGTCAGCGAGGCGCGCTGGTTTTCGCCGGAGGAACTGCCGGCGCTCGGTCTCTGGGCGGAGGCCATCCGGGCCATCGAGGAAGGCCGCCGCCGTCTCGGCTGAGCGAGCTCAGACGAAAAGCCGCTCGCCTTTCATGCCGTCGTAGAGCGAGGCAACGAACTCCCCGTAGCCATTGAAGATCCGCGTCGGGACGCGCTCATTGCTGCCGAGCAGCCGCTCGGTCGCCTGGCTCCAGCGAGGATGGGGCACCTCCGGGTTCACATTGGCCCAGAAGCCGTACTCGCTCGATTGCAGCTTCTCCCAGAAGCTGACAGGCCGCTCGTCGGTGAAGCGGATCCGGGTCAGCGCCTTGCCGCTCTTGAAGCCGTACTTCCAGGGGAACAGGACCCGGATCGGGCCGCCATTCTGCGGCGGGATGGGCTTGCCATACATACCCACGGCCAGGAAGCACAGCTCGTTTCCAGCCTCCGCCATCGTGCAGCCTTCGATATAGGGCCACGGGTACCAGCTCTGCCGCAGGCCCGGCATCGTGGAGCGGTCGGCCGCGGTCTCGAAGACGACGTATTTCGCGCTCGCCGTGGGTGCGGCGACCTTCAGGAGCTCGGCCATGGGGAAGCCGGTCCAGGGCACGGTCATCGCCCAGGCTTCCACGCAGCGATGCCGCAGCACCCGCTCCTCCAGGCTCACCCGACGCAACAGGTCGTCAAGATCGAGCTCCTGCGGCTTCTCGACCATGCCTTCGAGCTTCAGCCTCCAGGGGCGCTGCGGCAGGCGCTGCGCGCTGGATGCGATGCTCTTGCTGGGCCCGAACTCATAGTAGTTGTTGTAGGTGGTGGCATCACGCTCGGGGGTGATGTCGTGCTCCGGGCGGAAGCGCGTGTTGCGCATGGCGGGCGCGGGTGCCTCTTGCGCCGAGGCGGAGCGTATCAGGCCTGCCCCCAGGAGCAGGCCGCCGCCGAGCCCCAGGGTCTTCCGCCGCCCGAGCACGACGGCCTCCGGTGTGGCGGCAGCCTCCGGCAGTTCCCAGCCGCGGGGAATACGAATGGGCATGGCGGGTGTCTCCCTGATCGCCATTGCCGATGTAAGCAGCCCTATGGCCTCCACCAGGGGGGCGGTCGCTCAGCGCCGTTCGGGCAGCAGGACCATCGGTGGGCCTCCGCTCGGGACCGCGACCCCGTAGAGACGATAGCGCTCAGCCTCGATCCCCTTCCGCTGCCGCGAGAGCTCTCCCACTTCGCGCGCCGCCGGCCAGAGCGGTGCCGCCTCCCCGCGCCGGGTGCTGCGAACTAACAGGCCGGGCTGCCAGGCCGCCGGTGCCGGAAGATCGAAGAGATCCCAGCGGTCACCCAGCGCCACGACGCGCACGCCCCGGGGAAGATGAAGCGCCAGTTCCGCCGCCAGCCCGTATTCCTCCGCCGCCACGAACACGGCCCCATGCTCCCGGCGGGCCTGCTCGACTTGCGCGGCGAAGGCATCCCACCCGCCCAGCCGGGCCAGGGTCGGGTCGTTCCGGCGCGGCAGGGGGAGCGGCGCCAGCGCCGCCTGGATCAGCACCAGCAGGGTCAGGCCCAATCCCAGGAGAACCGCCGGCTTGCGCCAGCGCTCCCAGCGGGGCGCCAGACAGGCGGCCGCCGCCAGGCAAGCGGAAGGATAGAGGATGGCGGGCCAGTTCCCCTGCACGCGGCTTCCCGTGGCCTGCCACAGGAAGAGCAGCGTGGCGGGCACGGTCAGCGTGACCAGCAATCCGGCCGCCGCATCACGCTCCCTGACCCATCGGCGGCAGGCCGCGCCCGTGCCGAGGATGCAGAGCAGGAAGATGATCGGCGTTGCCAGTCCCGCCTGCCCGCCGACCAACTCGCCGAGGTAGCGCAATGCCGATGCCGCGCCGATGCGGCCGGCGCGGCCACCCTGCTTGGCGAAGCTGACCCATTCGTGCTCGGCATTCCACAGGATGACCGGAGAGAACACCAGCAGGGCCAGCACACCCCCCGCCCAGAGGCGCCAGTCGCGCAGCCAATGCCGGGCGCGCGGCTCGATGACGAGCCACAGCACCACCCCGCCGCCGAGCAGAACGGCTGTGTACTTCGACAACAGGGCGCAACCGGCCAGCAGGCCGAAGGCCAGCCACCAGCGGCCATCCTGCGAGGCGTGCAGGCGGCCCAGAGCCCAGATCGCGGCGCACCAGAACACCAACTGGGGCGTATCGGGTGTGATCAGGACTGCGCCGACGCCGAACAGGAGCGTGGCATTCATCAGCGCCGCGGCCCAGGCACCCGGCCGGCGCTGGGGGAAGAGGTCATTCCCTGCGCGCGCCAGCAGCACCGACGCGACGGCCACGCCGAGGGGGGCCAGCAGGCGGATGCCAAAGGCTGTGTCACCGGCCAGCGCGGTCCCGGCCGCGATCCAGAGCGCGACCATCGGCGGGTGGTCGTAATAGCCCGGTGCCAGGGCACGCCCCCAGACCCAGTAGTAGGCCTCGTCCGGTGCGAGCGGCAGCCAGTAGGCCGCGAACAGCCGCAGCGCCGTGAGCGCTGCCAACCCGATCAGCCAGGGCATCATCGAACGGTTCATCGCGCGCGCCACACCAGCGTGGCCGAGACGGCGTAGTTCCAGACCACCGTCAGCAGGGCGCCCGCCGCGCCCGCGAGGCCCCAGGCCACCACCTCGTCGCGCAGCAGCAGGCGGGCGACGCCGACATTGGCCGCCACCCCGACGCCGCAGACCACGTAGAACAGCAACAGGCCCCGCCAGAGCGCCGCCCCGCGCAGCCGCACGTCGCTATAGGTCACCCGATTGTTCAGCCAGAAGTTCACCGTCATGGCGGCGATGCTGGCAACCCACTGGGCCTGAGCGAAGCCTAGACGCCCAATGACCAAGGCCAGCACGGCGAGGTGCACCAGCACGCCCAGCGCGCCGATGGCGGCGAAGGACAGAAAGCGCAGCGGCAAGAGCCCGCCGGTCGCCTTGTCCAGCAGCAGGGTCAGGAACTCCAGCAGCACGATGGTGTCGAGCTTGGATTCCCCGGCTTCCCGCGGGCGGAAGGAATAGGGCAGTTCCTTCACCCGCAGTGGCCGCTTGGCCGAGAGCAGGATGTCGAGCAGGATCTTGAAACCCCGCCCGGTGAGGCGGGGGGCGATCTGCTCGAAAAGGGGGCGCGGCAGCATGAAGAAGCCGCTCATGGGGTCCGCCACCCGCTGGGGCAGGAAAAACTGCGCCAGAGTCGTGCCGCTATCGCTGATGCGGCGTCGCCAGGCCGAGAACCCCCCCTTCGCCGCCCCTCCTTCCACATGCCGGCTGCCCACCGCGACGTCGGCCTCTTCCGCCTGCAGGCTCCGCAGCATGGCCGGCAGCAGGGTCTCGTCATGCTGCAGGTCGCCGTCGATGACCGCCACATAGTCGGCAGAGGAGGACAGCATCCCCTCGACGCAGGCCGAGGAAAGGCCGCGCCGGTCGATTCTCCGGATGCAGCGGATACGGGGGTCGTGTGCCGCAATCTCCCGCGCGATGCTCGCGGTGCCGTCCGGACTGTCATCGTCGACGAAGACAGCCTCCCAGGCCACCCCCTGCAACGCGGCCTCGAGGCGCGCCACCATGGGCGCGACATTCGCGGCCTCATTGTAGCATGGGACGACGACGGTGAGGATTGGCGGCAACATGGCCGCCGTGCTTAGCGCCCCTGGCGTGGCAGTACCAGCCACGGCAGGAATGTGCCCGCTGGGACTCGAACCCAGGACCCCAAGATTAAAAGTCTCGTGCTCTACCGGCTGAGCTACGGGCACAAAGAAGGGAGCGGGAAGGAAAAACCCTCCCCTGCCCCGGGTGTCAAGCCCGGCGCGCCGGAAGACCTTTCGGGCGCGCCGGCAACAATCAGGACTGCACGTCTGCGGCGACCTGCGCCTTCAGCAGGCGATCGGGCTCGCGCACCATTCCATTGGCGCCGCCGCCGCGCTTGATCTTGTCCACGAACTCCATGCCCGAGGTGACCTGGCCCCAGATGGTGTACTGGCCATCCAGGCTTGGCGCCGGCGCGAACATGATGAAGAACTGGCTGTTGGCGCTGTTCGGGTTGGCGGTGCGGGCCATGCCGCAGACGCCGCGCAGGAAGCGCGCCTTGGAGGTCGGGCTGAACTCGGCCGGCAGGTCGGGAAGCTGGCTGCCGCCGGTCCCGGTCCCGGTCGGGTCGCCGCCCTGGGCCATGAAGCCCTCGATGACCCGGTGGAAGGGCGTGCCATCATAGAAGCCCTGGCGGGTCAGCGTCTTGATGCGCTCGACATGCTGGGGCGCCAGATCCGGGCGCAGCTTGATGACGACGCGGCCATCCTTCAGGTCGAAGAACAGGGTGTTCTCGCGATCGTCCTGCGGGGCGGCTTCACTGGGTGTGGCTTCGGACATCATGACTCCCGTAACGGCAAGGGTGCTGGCGAGCAGGGTGCGGCGGTGCATCCGTTCAGTTCCCTGGGTTCCGCTGGCGCACCCTTGCCAGGGTGCGCTCCAGCGTCAGGCGCGGCACGAAGCTGGAAATGTCGCCTCCAAGCCCCGCGATCTCCCTCACGAAACGCGAGGAGATGAAATGGTTCCCTTCGCTGGCCATCAGGAACAGCAGCTCGATCTCCGGATCGAGCCGACGGTTCATGCCGGCCATCTGGAACTCGTAATCGAAATCGGTGACGGCGCGCAGCCCGCGCACGATCACCTGGGCGCCGACCTCCCGGGCGAACTGCACCAGGAGCCCCTCGAAGGGGAGCACCTCGATGACGACCCCGGTACGGGCGGCGATCGGCGCCACCTCGGCCCGGACCAGCTCGACCCGCTCCTCCAGCGGGAACATCGGTCCCTTGCCAGCATTCATCGCCACGCCGACCACCAGCCGATCGAGGATGCGCGCGGCACGCCCGATGATGTCGAGGTGCCCATTCGTCACCGGGTCGAAGGTGCCGGGGTAGACGCCGGCGCGCGGCGGGCGGGACGGCTCAGCCATTGTCCTCGCCGCCTTCCACCTCGCCGCCTTCCACCTCGCCGGCCTCCACCTCGCCGCCCTGCTCCTCCACCACGGTGGAACAGGAGATGACCCGCTCGCCGTTGTCGAGCCGCAGCAGCGTCACGCCCATGGCCTGCCGGCCGGTGACGCGGATCTGGTCGATGGGCAGGCGGATCAGGCGGCCGGTGTCCGTCACCAGCATGACGTCATCGCCGGTGCGGACCGGGAAGGTCGAAACCACTGCGCGGCCGGTGCGCGCGGTCAGGTTGATGTTGCCAATGCCCTGCCCGCCGCGCCCGGTGACGCGGTACTCATAGGCCGAGCTGCGCTTGCCGAAGCCGCCATCCGTCACCGTCAGTAGGATTTCCTCTTGCTCCTCCAGCTCGGCGAAGCGCTCGGGCGAGAGGGCGATCTCAACGGCGGCCGCCTCGGCATTCTCCTCGGCCAGGGACGCTTCCGCCTCGGCGGCAGCCTCCGCGCTCTCCTCGCCGTTGCGGCGCTTCTGCGCGGCCTGCTTCAGGTAGGCGGCCCGCTCCTCGACGCTCGCCTCGACATGGCGGAGCACGGAGAGCGCGATCACTGCATCCCCCTTGCCTAGCCGGATGCCACGCACGCCCGTCGAATCGCGGCCAGCGAAGACACGTAGAGTCTCGACATCGGCGCGGAAGCGGATGGCACGGCCGGCATGGGTTGCCAGCAGCACGTCATCGCCCTCCCGGCAGGTGGAGACGCCGATCAGGCTGTCCCCCTCGTCTAGCTTCATGGCGATCAGGCCGGAGGAGCGGACGTTCTTGAAATCCGAAAGGCGGTTGCGGCGGACATTGCCCTGCCTTGTGGCGAAGACGAGATGCAGGTTCTCCCACAGATCCTCATCCTGCGGCAGCGGCAGTACGGCCGTCACGCCCTCCTCCTCCTGCAGCGGCAGGAGCTGGCGCAGCGAGCGGCCGCGCGCCGTCGGGCCGGCCTCCGGCAGTTTCCAGACCTTCTCGCGGAAGGCCATGCCTCGGCTGGTGAAGAACAGCACCCACTGATGGGTATGCGCGTTGAAGGAGCGGACAACGACGTCGTCCTGCCGCATCCCCGCGCTGCTACGCCCGCGCCCGCCCCGGTTCTGCGCGCGGAAGGTCTCCAGCGGCGTGCGCTTCACATAGCCGTCGCGGGTCAGGGTGACGACCATCAGGCCCGGCTCGACCAGGCTCTCGTCATCCTGGTCGGCAATACCCTCAACGATCTCGGACAGGCGCGGGCTGGCGATCTGCGCGCGCACGGCCCGTAGTTCCTCCCCCATCAGCTCCAGGCGGCGCGGTCGCGAGGACAGGATCTCCAGCAGCTCGCGGATGCGCCCCGCCACTTCGTCCAGCTCGCCATGGATCTTTTCGCGCTCCAGCCCGGTCAGGCGCTGCAGGCGCAGCTCCAGGATGCCGCGCGCCTGTGCTTCGGTCAGCTGCACCGTCTCGCCGGTGACGATGTTGCCGGCGTCGTCCACCAGCGCCAGCAGCGGGCCGACATCGGCCACTGGCCAATGCCGCTCCATCAGCGCCGTACGGGCGGTAACAGCGTCCGGGCTCTCGCGGATCAGCCGGATCACCTCGTCGATATTGGCCACCGCAATGGCCAGGCCGATCAGCAGGTGCCCGCGGTCGCGCGCCTTGCCCAGGCGGAAGCGTGAGCGGCGGAGGATCACCTCCTCGCGGAAGTCGATGAAGGCCTGCAGCACCTGCTTCAGCCCCATCTGCTGCGGCCGGCCGTTGTGCAGGGCCAGCATGTTCACGGCGAAGGAGGTCTGCAGGTTGGTGTAGCGATAGAGGTGGTTCAGCACCACTTCCGGGGTAGCGTCCTTCTTCAGCTCAACCACGATGCGCAGGCCGGAGCGGTCGCTCTCGTCGCGCAGATCGCTGATGCCTTCCATCTGCTTGCTGCGGACCAGCTCGGCGATGCGCTCGATCAAGGTCGCCTTGTTGACCTGATAGGGAATCTCCGAGATGGCGATGGCGCTGCGCCCCCCGCGCATCTCCTCGATTTCCGCGCGGGCACGGAGCACGATGCTGCCTCGCCCCGTCTCGAAGGCCGAGCGGATGCCGGAACGGCCCAGGATCAGCGCCCCGGTCGGGAAGTCCGGTCCGGGAATGATCTTCATCAGCTCGTCGAGCGCGATCTCCGGGTCGGCGATCATCGCCAGGGCTGCGTCGATCACCTCGCCCGGGTTGTGCGTGGGGATATTGGTCGCCATGCCGACGGCGATGCCGTTGGCGCCGTTCACCAGCAGGTTCGGGAAGGCGGCGGGCAGGACCTTGGGCTCCTGCGCGCTCTCATCATAGTTCGGCCCGAACTCGACCGTATCCTCGTCGATGCCCTCCAGCAGAGCGACGGCGGACTTCGCGAGCCGCGCCTCGGTGTAGCGCATGGCCGCCGGCGGATCGCCGTCCATGCTGCCGAAATTGCCCTGGCCGTCGATCAGCGGCACGCGCAGCGAGAAGGTCTGCGCCATGCGGACCATGGCGTCATAGATCGCGCTGTCGCCATGCGGATGGTACTTACCCATTACGTCGCCGACGACGCGGGCGGATTTCTTGTAAGGCTTGTCCGCCGTGAAGCCGTTCTCCTGCATGGAGAACAGGATCCGGCGATGCACCGGCTTCAGCCCGTCCCGCACATCCGGCAGGGCGCGGGCCACAATGACGCTCATCGCATAGTCGAGGTAGGAGCGGCGCATCTCCTCCTCGAGCGCGATCGGCAGCGTGCCCTCAGGCGGGATATGGGCGCCAGGCCCGGTGCCGTTATCGCTCTCGCTCACGCGGTCTTCCCATGCAGCAGAAACGGGGCAAGGCACCGGGGCGCACAAGGCGCCGGTGGCCTGGGCGGCACGGCCCAGCCCGCCGCCCCTGCCCCACCGAATTTGCTGCTTCTATAGCCGGTTTGGCGCCTTCCGCCAAACCGCCGGCCCTCAGGCCACCGCCCTCAGGCGTGGGCGGCACTTGAGCACGCCTTCCCCTCCGGGCGGCCTCTTTCCGACTGGCCGATCAGAACGGGATATCGTCGTCTAGGTCGTTGCCATCCTTGGGAGCATCCCAGCCACCGCGCTGCGGGCGAGCACCGCCGCTGCTCCGCTCGCCACCCCCGAAACCGCCGGAAGAAGAGCGACCGCCGCGCTCGCTGCCCTCGAAGCCGCCACCCTCGCCGCCGCGGCTGTCCAGCAGCGTCAGTTCGCCACCGAAATTGCGCAGCACCACTTCCGTGGAATAGCGGTCCTGGCCGGACTGGTCCTGCCACTTCCGGGTTTCCAGCTTGCCCTCGATATAGACCTTGCTGCCCTTGCGCAGGTACTTCTCGGCGATCTCGCCCAGCTTCTCGTTGAAGATGGCGACCGAATGCCATTCGGTCCGCTCCTGGCGATTGCCGTCGCGATCCTTATATGTGTCCGTGGTGGCCAGCCGGAGGTTCACGACGCGGCCACCATTCTGGAAGTTCCGCACTTCCGGGTCCCGCCCCAGATTGCCGATCAGGATCACCTTGTTGACGCTGCCGGCCATGCCGCCTGGTCCTTTGCACATTCTCGCCCGGCGAGGCCGGCATGAGCTTCGGAATGCCGAAGGCTCTGCTGCCGGAACCGGTGCTATGTTTCACATCTTGGTGCCCCTGACGGGGCGTCTGGGCGCAACCTAGCCATCCCTGGGCCTTCCGGCCAGTCCGCAGCGGCGCATCTTGTACCGACCTCCGCTACGCCCACTTCCCGCTGCCAGCGAATGCTGGCACAACAGCGACCAGAACACAATGCGAACGCCTGCCCTTCAGGAGCCTGACCTGTCGATGCCGACCAAGCTGCACGCCACTTCCGGCCAGGCTGCCGGGCAGAACGACGCCATCCGCATCCGCGGCGCGCGCCAGCATAATCTCAAGAATATCGACATCGACATTCCGAAGCATACGCTGACGGTGATCACCGGCCTCTCCGGGTCAGGCAAGTCGTCCCTCGCCTTTGATACCATCTATGCCGAGGGCCAGCGCCGGTACGTCGAGAGCCTGTCAGCTTATGCGCGGCAGTTCCTGGAGCTGCAGCAGAAGCCGGACGTGGATAGCATCGAGGGCCTCTCGCCCGCGATCTCGATCGAGCAGAAGACCACCAGCCACAACCCGCGCTCCACGGTCGGCACGGTGACCGAGATCCATGACTATATGCGCCTGCTCTGGGCGCGGGCAGGTGTCCCCTATTCACCGGCCACCGGCCTGCCGATCGAGGCCCAGACCGTCAGCCAGATGGTGGACCGGGTTATGGCCATGCCGGAAGGCACCCGGCTGCTCCTGCTCGCGCCCGTGGTGCGCGGCAAGAAGGGGGAGTTCCGCAAGGAGCTGGCCGAGTATCAGCGGCGCGGCTTCGAGCGTGTGAAGGTCAATGGCACCCTCATCCGCATCGAGGAGGCGCCGAGCCTCGACAAGCGCAAGAAGCACGACATCGAGGTGGTGGTGGACCGCGTGGTCGTCGGCAATGAAGGGCTGGTGCAGCGCCTGGCGGATTCCTTCGAGACCGCCCTCGCCCTGGCGGACGGCGTCGCCTATGCCGAGAACGCCGATACCGGTGAGCGGACGGTCTTCTCCAGCCGCTATGCTTGCCCGGTTTCCGGTTTCACGCTGGAAGAGATCGAGCCGCGCCTCTTCTCCTTCAACTCGCCGCAGGGCGCCTGCCCCGTCTGCAGCGGCCTGGGCACGGAGAGCTTCTTCGACGCCGCACTGGTGGTCCCAGATGAGGGCCGCAGCCTCGCGGATGGCGCCGTGGCCGCCTGGGCCGGCAACAGCGCGCCCTACTATGACCAGACGCTGGAGAGCCTGGCGAAGCACCTGGGGGTGAAGACCAGCACGCCCTGGCGCGACCTGCCGAAGGCGGCCCGCGAGGCCATCCTGAATGGCACCGGCGGTGAGATCGTCGCGCTGCGCTACAAGGATGGGCTGCGCGCCTACGAGGTGAAGAAGCCGTTCGAAGGCGTCCTGCCGAACCTGGCGCGGCGCCTGCGCGAAACCGACAATCCTTGGGTGCGGGAGGATCTGACCCGCTATCAGGCGGAGCGGCCCTGCCATGCCTGCCGCGGCGCCCGCCTGAAGCCCGAGGCGCTCTCGGTCAAGGTGGCCGGCCTCAACATCGCCGAGGCGAGTGACCTTTCCATCGCCAAGGCGCTGCCCTGGTTCCGGGGCGTGGAGGCCACCCTCACCCCTCAGCGCGCCGAGATCGCCCGCCGCATCCTGAAGGAGATCACGGAGCGCCTGCGCTTCCTCTTGGATGTCGGCCTGGACTATCTCTCCCTGGCCCGCTCCTCGGCCACCCTTTCCGGCGGCGAGAGCCAGCGCATTCGCTTGGCCTCCCAGATCGGCAGCGGCCTGACCGGCGTGCTCTACGTGCTGGACGAGCCTTCCATCGGCCTGCACCAGCGCGACAACGAGCGCCTGCTCGGAACCCTCCGCCGCCTGCGCGACCTCGGCAATACCGTCCTGGTGGTCGAGCATGACGAGGATGCCATCCGCACGGCCGACCATCTCATTGATATCGGGCCAGCGGCGGGCTCCGGCGGCGGGCGCGTCATCGCGCAGGGCACGCCGGAGGAGGTTGCGGCCCATCCGGACAGCATCACCGGTGCCTATCTCTCCGGCCGCCGCAGCATTCCCGTCCCCGAGCAACGCCGCCCGCGTGACGAGAACCGGGTGCTGCGCGTGGTCGGGGCGACCGGCAACAATCTGCGTGGCCTGACGGCGGCGGTGCCGCTTGGCACCTTCACCTGTGTCACGGGCGTCTCCGGCGGCGGCAAATCCACCTTCGTGATCGAGACGCTCTACAAGGCCGCCGCCCGCCGCCTGATGGGCGCCGGTACCGTTCCCGCTCCGCATGAGGCGCTGGAGGGGCTGGAGCATCTCGACAAGATCATCGACATCGACCAGTCGCCGATCGGCCGCACGCCGCGTTCCAATCCAGCGACTTACACGGGCTTGTTCACGCCGATCCGGGACTGGTTCGCCGAACTGCCGGACTCCCGCGCGCGGGGCTACAAGGCCGGACGCTTCAGCTTCAACGTCAAGGGCGGCCGTTGCGAGGCATGCCAGGGCGACGGCGTGCTGAAGATCGAGATGCACTTCCTGCCCGACGTCTACGTCACCTGCGACACCTGCAAGGGGAAGCGCTACAACCGCGAAACTCTGGAGGTGAAGTTCCGCGGTAAATCCATCGCGGATGTGCTTGAAATGACGGTGGATGATGCCCTGGAGTTTTTCTCCGCCGTGCCGTCCATCCGCGAGAAGCTTCGCGTGCTGAAGGAGGTCGGGCTCGGCTATATCCACCTCGGCCAGCAAGCGACGACGCTCTCGGGGGGCGAGGCGCAGCGCATCAAACTCTCCAAGGAACTGTCGCGCCGCGCGACCGGGCGGACCCTCTACATTCTCGACGAGCCGACCACCGGCCTGCACTTCGAGGACGTACGGAAGCTCCTGGAAGTGCTCCACCAACTGGTGGAGCAGGGCAACACCGTCGTGGTCATCGAGCACAACCTCGAGGTCATCAAGACAGCGGACTGGATCCTGGATCTTGGCCCTGAGGGTGGTGATGGCGGCGGCCAAGTCGTCGCCGAAGGCACACCGGAGGAAGTGGCGGCGGTGCCGGAAAGCCATACCGGGCGCTTCCTGGCGCCTTTGCTGCCTGCCCGGCCGGCCGCTCGGCGGAAGCGGGCCTGAGTGAAGAAAGAGGGCGCCGATCAGGTGCCCTCTGGCGGTACTTCAGCGTAGGTTGAAGTTTACTGGCACTACCATTTCAATGATGCTGCCCTCCATCTCATCCGGCACGCTCGGAAGCGAGGCGCGCTGGATCATTTCGCCAACCGCTTCATCCAGGTCCGGGTATCCTGTGCTGCGCACGATCCGCCAGCCCACAACGCTGCCGTCGCGCCGCATGCGGAACTGCAGGAGGGCCTGGCCCTCCTCGCGCCGAAGGCGCGACGCGTTTGGATAACGCTTCGCCCGTTCAAGGGCCGCCGAAAGCCGCGTGAGATAGCTCGGCGGTGGCCCGGCCATCCGGCGCGCCACCGGGGCCGGCGCCGCGGCTGGCGCAGGCGCGGAAGTGACGGGTGCAATCGGTGCAGGCGTCGGCGGGCGGGGAGCCGGCGGTGCCGTGCGGGCCTGCGGCCGTGGCGGCGTCGGTGCGGGCGGCCGCGCCACCCGGGGGGGTGGCGGTGGTGCGGGCGGGGGTAGCGGAATCTCTTCCGGCTCCAGGATCGGCGCCGTCTCCGGCGTGGCCGCTTGCGTCGGTTCGGGCGGGGTGGCCTGCACGGTCTCCGGTTCCGCGGCAGTCGTCACGGGTTCCGCTTCCACGGGCTCCGCCGCCGGCGGGGGTTCGGCCGTGACGGGCTGCGGTGGCTCGGCGGTCACAGGGTCGGGCGGCTCGACGGTCGTCGCCGTTTCCGCCACCACCGTCTCCATCGCCTCCGAGACCTCGGTCGGCTCGGTGGTATCGGCAGCCGGCGCCGTCTGCACCGGCGCGATCTCGAGTGGCACAATGGCCGGCGGCGGTTCGGGCGCCGGAACCGCCAGCAACAGGAAGGCCGCGGCGCCGCCATGCAGCGCGACGGAAGCACCCCAGCCGAGGGCGCGCGGCGCGGGAAGGCCCAGCGTGGTCATCCGAAACGTCCGATCAGCGCGCGCGCACTGCGCCGGCGGCGGCTTCCGCTTCCGCGATGAGCGACACGCGCGTGATTCCGGCCTGAGTCACCTGCCCCATGACCCGCAGCACCTCGCCATAGGGCACCGACCGGTCGCCGCGGACATAGACGGGCGCCTCCGGGTCCTGCTCATGCATCTCGCGCAGGCGGCCCGTCAGCTCCGTGGCGGCGATCTCCTCCTGGCGGAGAAAGACCTTGCCGTCGGAAGTCACCGTCAGCACGGTGGGCGGGCGCTGCGCGGCGGCACGCGGGGCGGCTGTCTTTGGGAGTTCCACCGGAACGCCGACCACCATCATGGGCGCCGCCACCATAAAGACGATCAGCAACACCAGCATCACGTCCACCAGGGGCGTGACGTTCATGTCAGCCATCGGCAGCGGGCCGTCATCCTCGGTGCCGAGGCTCGGGCCGGAGAAAGCCATGAGCTTCTACTCCGCGGCGGCGCTGCTGCGTGCCTCGGCGAGGCCGGGCGGCCGCCGCGAGAGGCTGGCAGCGAGATCCGCCGCCGCTGCCTGCGCTTCCTGCCGCAGCCGGCCGAGCCGCACCAGAAGGCGGTTATAGGCCATCACCGCAGGAATGGCAGCGACCAGGCCAATCGCCGTTGCGAACAGGGCCTCGGCAATACCTGGCGCCACCACGGCCAGGCTGGTGTCGTTGCTCTGTGCGATGCCGGCAAAGCTGTTCATGATGCCCCAGACCGTGCCGAAAAGGCCGATGAAGGGGGCCACCGCGCCCACCGTCGCGAGGAAGGGCAGGCCCGGTTCAACCCGGCGCAACTCACCGCTGAGGGCGTGCCGCATGGCGTGCTCCATGCGGTGCCGGTACTCGAAGCGGCTTTCACCAGCTTCCCGACCATCGCGCCATTCGCGGGTCCCGGCCCGCAGCACGCGGGCGGCGAGCCCGTCCCCTTGCGGCCCCTTCGCCACCGCTTCCGGCCGGGCGGCGCCGGCAAGCCGGCGCACTTCCCGTGCCAGCCGCGTGAGCAGCACCGATTTCTCGACGATGATCGCCCAGCAGACCACGGAGGCCAGCGCCAGGGCGATCATGACCCCCTTCACCACCCAGTCTGCCTGCAGGAAGAGGCCCAGCATCGACAGATCGGGCGCGCCGTGAAGCTCCAGCAAGGCAGCGTCGGGAAGGGGCTGAACAGCTTCGGTCGGGTTCATCGCGGCCTTCTCACTTCTCGAAGGGAACGCCATCGACATGCGAAGACAGGTCGAGGCGTGGCAGGCAGGCCTTGCCGCCGTCCGGCGCAGGCCCGCAGGCAAGCAGGTCATTCAGCAGAAGGGAGCCGATTCCGGTGCAGTCCTGGCCGGCGAGGTCAAAGATGCGCGCCATGGTCTTCTGCGCCGGCAAGGGTCCCACATCCAGTGCGAGCCGGCGCGTGATGACGCCATCCTTGCCGAAGATGAGCAGGTCGAGGCGAAGCGGGTCGAGGGCCGCAGCACCGGGATTGCGCAGGACAAGCCAGACCCGGCAACCCTCAGACCGAGGCTCCAGGCGGTTGAGCTCCAAGCCGATCGGGGAGGACGATCCCTGCGCTTCGCCCGTCGCCGGCGCCAGCAACGCGGCCACGAGGCCGAGCACAATTGCCCATCGTCCTACTCGCATTCACAACGCTTCCCTCGCTGCCGGCAGCGTTATGCCGCCATTGCGAAGCGTTTGCAATGAGAATGAGTCGCATTTCTACGATCAGGCCTTTGATGTCCTCATTGTGTCGCCCCCCTGCTGGGAGCTATTGCCGCCGACCGCGCGACTGCACGCATGGATAGAAGTTTATTGAAAGCTGAGCGCCAGCCAGGTGAATCTGAAAAGCTTCTTCCAGCTCACGTTCTCTCAAATTGCAGCAACGAAAAGAAAATGCATTAAAATATGTTAATGTATAAACCATGAAGTTCTCTGAGCAGGAGAAGTTCCGCTTCTCATGCATTCATGACAGCTTCTGCAAAATTTCGCGATCTGACCGCTGTTGCGGACGGCAGCGCTTTAAATAGACACGATCGCAGCTATGCTCGGGGCCTCAGCTCAGCTTGGGGGTAAATTTTGATGCCTGTGGTCCTGATGCCAAGCTCTTTGCGCCGCTATACAGCGCAGCAGTCCCGGATTACTGTTGAAGGAGAGACAGTTTCCGCCGTCCTAAATGGCCTTGTTCAGCGTTCTCCAGAGATGCGCGGTCATCTATTTGCAGCTGAGCAGCTTCGACATTTCGTCGTCGTCTCAAAAAATGGTCAAGACATCCGGCTTCTGCAGGGGCTCGAGACGCCTGTCGCCGCGAACGACGAGATCCGCATTCTCGCGAGCATCGCTGGCGGATGATGACCCTGCCTCTGGAGACCCCCCTCCCCGAGCTGAGCGATGCGGAGCTGCGCCGGTTCGGGCGGCACCTGATCCTGCCCGAGTTCGGCCTGGAGGGGCAGCGCCGGCTGAAGGCCGGCAGCGTCCTGCTGATCGGCGCCGGCGGCCTCGGCT
>Ga0180218_1000225_pt1 | contig 75495 bp, 67 predicted proteins | sample eDN3rd37CKraftBY_FD_151334 | JGI IMG/M metagenome (GOLD analysis project Ga0180218, IMG submission 151334) | Enriched backyard soil microbial communities from Emeryville, California, USA - eDNA 3rd pass 37_C Kraft BY (version 2) (version 2) | ecosystem: Environmental > Terrestrial > Soil >... | reverse complement strand
ACGGGGCAGGCAACGGAGGCAATGGGGGCCCCGGTGGTTGGCCCGGCGCCCCGGGTGGCGGTGGCGGCCACTACGAAATCGGCTTCGCGGGCAACGGCGGCAACGGTGCCGGCGGCGCCATCTTCGTGACCACCCGCTTCTACTGACAGGAGAATCCCATGGGCACAGCAACACTCGTCGACGGGGACCTCGGTGGGCATCCGGGCCCGGCGCGCCTGTACCGCATCGACCCACCGATGGCGGGCGCCGACCACATCGTGATCTACACCCGCCCACCCGCCTACGGGCAGCAGGGCCAGGTCGTGGTCGTCCTCGCCGATGACACCGGTGCGGTCCTCGGTCGTGACGTGCGTCCGCAGGCGGGCACACACGTGTCGCCGAATCCGTCGCACACGCTGGCGCTGCAACTCGCCGGATACGAGGTGGCGGCGTGAGCGGCTATACCCCGATCGTCGAGCCGCTGATCCTGACCCGCGGCGCCGACTACGTGCACCGCTACAACCGGCACCCGAACGACCCGCCGTTCCCCGACGGCACGACCGCCGAGATCGTCATCACCGACGGCTCGGAGGTCGGCGCCCCCGTGATCGCGACGTGGCCGGCACTCGAGGTCACCGCGGACTACATCGAGTTCTGGGTGCAGTCCGAGGATGCCGACCTGATCGACGAGGGCCTGACCTACCAGGTGTACCCGCACTATCCGGTCGAACCGCCGGCCACCGACACCCTCGACTTCTGTTGGTACGAGGGCCAGATCGAACGCACACCCCGCTAGGAGACACCCCGTGAAAATGAGCACCGCTGTTCGCGAATCTCTCGCCGTCGAACTGTCCACCCTGGGTGCGACGTTCTCGGCGCACACCGCCGACCCCGGAACGACCGGTGACTCCGAGGTCACCGGCGGCAGCTACGCCCGCAAGACCCTGACGTGGACCGCGGGAGCGTCCGATGGTGACGTGGTCGGGTCCGAACTCGAGTTCGACATTCCCGCGTCGACGACCGTGACGCACCTGTCGTGCTGGAACGGCTCGACGTTTCAGTGGTCGCATCCGCTTGACAGCTCGGCGGTGTTCACCACGGCCGGGAAGCTGCGCGTTCCGGTGACGCTGCGGGTCCCGCAGGGCACGTAGCGTGGGCGCCTCGATCGCGTTGCGCCCGGCGCTGCCGGAGTCGACCGCCTCGGCGCCGGCCGCGAGCACGACGGTGGCCCCGCGCCCGGTCGTCGGCGTCACGATCGCGGCGCGCCCGCAGCTGGCCTCCTCGCAGTCCCCACGACCGCGGCTGCCGGAGACGACCGCGCCCGCCGGGCACATCCCGCCGGCCATCGTCGGTGTGGTCGTGCGCGCGCTGACCGTCGAGATCGACGCCGCGGTGCTGGTGGCGGCGTGGCCGATCCGCTACGCGGTGCTGACCGCGAACGTCGTGGTCGACGCGCAGATGCCGACGACGGTGGTGCCGATCCTCGAGCGCACCCTCATCGTCGAGGCTGCACCTGCCGCGCTGCTGCCGGCCTGGCCGATCCGGTACGCAGCATTGACCGCGCAGGTGCCGGTCGGTGCGCTGCTGCCCGTGCTCGGCGACGAACTCACCCGCCACCTCCTGGCCGAGGTCGCGGTCGAGGTGAGCATCCCCGCCATGGTGGTCCACACCCGGTCGCTCGTCGTCGAGATCGACGTCGACGTCGACGCCGCGGGGACGGTGGTCCTGGCCCGGGAGCTGGTCGCCGCGGCGGCTGTGACCGCAGTGGCGCCACCTGCCGCAGTGCACACCCGCGCCCTGGTCGCCGAGGTCATACCCGCAGCGCTGGCCCCGGCCGTCCCGGTCCTCGCACGAGTCCTGGTTGCCGAGATTCCCGCCGCCGCACTCATGCCGCCGGTGCCGGTGCACACCCGCGCTGTGGTCGCCGAGGTCGCACCGACCGCGCTCGCACCCGCCACGGTGGTCACGTTCGCGGCGATGGGCGTCGACAAGGTCGGCATCCAGGACCCAGGCCGCAACACCTGGACGCGAGTCACCGGCTGGACCGTGCGCTCCGGCTACCCGGACACCGTCGAATCCGGCGGTGCCCTCATCGCCGAAGGCACCGGCGCGACCACGATCACAGCTCGCGTCACGTTCAACACCGGGGCGATCTTCGTCGAGCGACGAGCCCGTCTGATGGTCAACGGCAGCCAGGTTGCCATCAACACGCAATCGGGTCTCAGCACGGTGAAGGATCTGGGCCTGTCGTTCTCGACGACGCTGTACGACGGCGACCAGGTGTGGGTCGAGGCGTATCACGCGGCGACGACCGCGAACGAGCGGAACGTGCTCGCCGGCGCGACGAACACCTTCCTGTATTGGGACTAGGACGTCGACCCGGCGATTCCGTAACGCTCGGTCTGTTCTGTCCGATATGCCCGGTGGCCGTAGAGACCCACCCCCGATCGGTCTCTACGGCTGCTTAAGCGCCCCGCCTCCCCCCGACGCTGGAGGCGGGGCGCGCTTTCGGCGTTTAAGCAGCGGCTAGCCGACAACCTCAATCATCCGCAGGCCTACCTTCGGGACCACGGTGGAACCACCTATCTGGGTGTCATATGAGTAGGTGCCGGCGACCTCGACGTACATCTTGACGATGTCGCCCTCGACGACGTTGGCGAGAATGGCTGGATCGTAGGCGACTACCAGCGTGTTCTGGTCGTAGGAGTACTTGCTGTCCTGCCACGCGGGGGATGTGTTGGCGAGAAACTTGTCGGTTCCGGTGATGGAATCGAACTGGAAGATGTTGCCGTACAGGACAATCCTTCGGCCTGTCGCAGCGGAGGGGTTCTTCGCGATTAAGGCGAAGTCACGGTCGGTCAGCGTCTCGTAAGACGCGGGATTTCTGCGCGCTTCCTCTTCTGCACGAGCGGCGGCTGCCGCAGCCTCTTGCTCCTGCCGCCGAGCGGCAGCGGCAGCTTCAGCCGCCTGGCGTTCGGCTTCTGCCTCCTCCGGAGTCTGCGTTCTTGGCGCCGCACTGCTCGTGGTCGTGGTCCCACCAGAGGCGCTGCGAGTCGAGGATGAGCTGTCATTGCCGCCGCCAACGAGTCCAATGACAACGAACACCACGACGACTGCACCGACGATCCAGGGCCACTTCGGCTTCTTCTTGGGTGCTTGCGGATCCCCTGCCAGCGGAGCCACGTGCGGCGTGACTGCCACCGGGTTCGATGGCAGCGGATTCTCCGGAAGGGGTCGGGTGACGCCGGTCCATTGCTGTCCGTCCCAGAAGCGCAACTGGGTGGCGTCGGCGGGATCGGGATGCCAGCCGGGGGGAGGGTTCATGCGACTTTCCATTCTGCGAGGTTTGACCGAGTCGCATTTCGTACGTAATGGTTGGTTCGTTACAGTGTTACCGCAGGTCACGGCTATCTTGTGCGGTGCGGGTTCGGTGATGATTCGGCAGAATCCTGCAGTTGGCTGGAGCATCGAATTGCGAACGCCCGTAGGAGGCCGGAGCGTTCGCTCGCGACCTACGCGACTCTCATCGCCAGCCAGCGAAGCGCTCATCACTTGCGCAGCTGCGGTCCCGCTGGTGAGGGGAGGGCGCGTTATCCGCCCAGGGCCAGCAGGACTACCAGGATGATCGTGACCCTGAGCGCAACGGCGACTACCGGGTCGCCGCGCCGTGAGTTCGTGTCACCGAATAGGGGTTCGTCGCGGAGTCGCCGCTTCGGGGTCATTCGGCTCCTGCCGCCATGAAACCTCACTGGTCGGTTTGTCAGCGATGGGTTCCTCGACCACTCGGCGGTCGCTGGCGTGGCGGGGGGTGAGGGGAGGGTCCATGTGCCGCCCAGACATTCCCCTGTCACTGCCCGGGAGGTACTGGACCCATGTCCAATCATGGCAGGGCAGCCCGCATCTGCGGTAGATCTTCGGGGAAGAAAGACCCCGTCGACGGAAGCGGGGGGCGCCGACGGGGTCTGAATCGCCGCGCAGGGGATGGGCGGCGATAGTGTGGAGTCAATCACATCGCTGAGGGGGTCGGGAAATTGCTTTTGCCTAACGAAACTCCCGTTTTCACCCCATGCCGCCGCATGCTGTGAGGGCTCTATAGGGCATCCCGGGCCGTTCGGATGGAACCGCCTGGCCCGCGATCTCGTCCAATCCGGTATAGATGAGCGGCAGCAACGGGTGTGGTATTTGCTTCGCGCGATGGGAATACTCGAGCGCGCCGAGATGCTGGATGCGGGCCGGCGCTTCCCGAGCTCGGAGCTCCACCGGCCCGCGGATCAAACTCTACCGAGCGTCGAACATCTGTGCGAATGTATCGGCATGCAGTCCGTCGAGCGCAGCCCGCGCACCTGCCCGAACGGGCACCCGCTCGGTGCGCACCGGGTGCTTGTCGGATGGGTGCCATGCGACTGCACAACCGGTGCCGGCGGACACCGAACCTACGAGTGTCGGAGGTGCGGCGTCACGATCGTCCGGCCGCCGCACATCGGCCCGCCGCGGCCCGGCGTGAAGTGGTTGTAAGCAGGTGCACGACGCAACCGGTTAGACGCTTGCTTCTGCCGCTTTCGCGACCCGTTCGCCAAGTTCGATCCTTGCGCCGCGGAAATAGTCGATGGGCAGCGTTAGCACGGGGAGCTCCATCGTCCGTGCTTGTTGGTCGATCGCCGGCCGAATATAGGAGACCAGGTAAGGCAGACCGACTTCCTGAACAAACAGCGTGCCGACGTCGTTGATCTGATCCTCAATAAATGGTCCGAGTTCGGCGGGACGTTTGCCGTCTTTCCAGGTGAATTGCGCTGCGCAGTCGACCCTGATGATTGAGTCTTGTCGGACTACCTCGATCTTCAAGCGGACCGCGAACCGGCTTCCCGTGTCTTCGGCCTGCAGATCCGCTTTGACCTCGACGTGCACGGTCGTGTCGTCGTCATCCGTGCTGTCGATGTCGGGATCGAGCTGGTCATCATCGGATTCGATTCTCTGAGCCGACAGCTCATAGAATCGCATAGCGACGGCGCCAACCCAGTCTTCCATGTCTGCAACGGCGAGCTGTGCTAGCTGGTCAGGCATGTTCGGTGTCCTCCCCGATGTATCCCTCGATCACGATGTGCCGCGGGGGTGCTACGACGGTGATCCCGTTTAGATGCGGGGCCATAAATGTTGCGTCAATGTGCCGAACCCGCCGTTTTGTGCCGGATTCAACAAACGCACTCGAGCGCGGCACGACGGAGGGTTTAGTGGCCACCTCGATCCACTTACCGTCATGAATGATTCGCTCGCCAGAGGCATCCTCGACGATGTGCCGCACACGCGCACCGACAGCCGCCGCGTATCGACGAATAGTCGACAGATGCGGGTCCGCACCCAGACGTTCGAAGTTCGAAACGGCTGACTTGTTTCGGCCGAGAGTCTTCGCAATGTCGTCCTGCGTGAGGTCCTTGGCGATTCGCAAGGATATGAGGATCTCGATCATGTCGCGATCGGCGCGCACCAGCTCCGCGGAGAGAACCGCGAACGTGCTGGACACATCGATGCCTAACTCAGCTTCCAGCTCCTCGAACATGCCCATGGGTTGAGGTTAACCGCAACTGGGGATCTGTGTCACATCTACGGCAACTCAGCACGTAGACTGTCGCGCCAGTCACCATATCGACGGTCTGCCTCGTCAATGTGATCGTTCTGCGCAGCTTTCCAGTCAGGGTCGTCGCGTCGCTTCGGTCCGTACAGCAAGGCGAGGAGAACGGTCGCTTTTTCCGCTGGCGCGCCGAAGTAGAGTCGGTGCTGTTCGTTTCCCTCGTCCATCTTCAGGTGGCCTAGCTGGTTGGCTGCGCGACGCATCGGCCACTTGAAGCCTCGACCGTCGGGACCTTTGTCGTATGGCAAGCCTTCTCTGGCTGCCCGCTCCATCAGGTCCCTGAGTTCTGCCCACAATGCGGGATCTTCCCGGACAACGTCGCGAAGTTCGTCGAGGAAGTTCCTCACCCGTTGCCACTCGGTGCGGCCACGGAACAGCTGAAACCACTCATCGTCTTCGCACACACCAACTGTCGCAGTCGTCATCGCACCCCTTCAGACATGAGTCTGAATCATCGCATGATCGCGTGTGAAACTGCAGGATCGGAGGCAGTGTTGCGGTCAAGTCGTCGCGTTACGTGACGAACGCCCCCGTAGGAGCCGGGGGCGTTCGCTCGCGACCTTACGCGACACTCATCGCCAGCCAGCGACGCACCGTCGCTTCCGAGCGCCCGATCTCGTCGGCGATCGCGTAGTTGCTCAACCCCGCCTCGTGGAGCTGGCGCGCGCGATGACGCAGTGCGTCACGCTCATCGACCGGTGCGTCATCGTGGCCATTGATGGGCGCAGGTTCGGCCGCAGGCACGACCGTGAGCTGCGCTGACGCGGTCGACGCGGGTGCGTCATCACCGTCGATCGGCTCGGTAATAATATTTTCCGGCCGATGTTTGTCACCGCCCGTCGACGTGCCTGCGAGCGCCCTGGCGCGCACGATCGCCAGGTGCGTCAACGCGAGCGCCGCAACCGGCGGCACCACCGCGACAGTCGCGGCAACCCCGGGATGCGCCGGCCCGGGCGGCAGCAGCAGGTGTGCGACGTTCCCGGCGATCGATACCCCGACCGCCGCCCACAGCAGGAACCATGCGTACCGTCGCGCCGGCCCCGCGTCGAGCGTCACCGCTGCCCGCGTCGCCGCGATGATCAGCCCGTCGACGACAAGCGGCCACACCGCGGCCTGCCAGTCACCGAGCCCGGCCCGCGCTGCGATGTCCGCGAGCGCCGAGTAGGACAGGCACAGTGCCGCGGCGCCGAGCGCATAGATGAGTGCCGCGTCGTCGCGGGACACCCGAACCTTCTTCACGTCATCCCCTCCAGTCGATCGAATCCAAGGCCCTCGCAGGGTAGGTCGGGAATCGGACAGATTCCGGACAGTCGCAGAGGGGGAAACCGATGGAACCGGATGGTTGCCGTCATATGAGGACATATCGAGTTCCCAGGCCACCCCGGGTGCGACTCACCTACCTGCGAGAACCTCTGGGGCACGAGTGGTTTCGAAACCCTCCGCGCCCACCATGTAATTGGCGGTGAAAGTCCTGGTCAGGGCTTTCTTGATTGCCGGCCGATGCACGCTGTGCCCACATTTTGCCCACACTCGCTTTCGCTCGGGCTTCCGACGGGACGCTCGCTACCGTCCGGTCGGCGGACCGAGACAGGCTATTCGTCACTGGTGGACGTCCTATTCTTGGACGTGGGGGTCCGGATTCTCGGATCGGTGGTGCTGGATGGCAGCGGAACTGTCGTGTGGATCGTGCGGCGCCGAACTGCCGACCAGTTCGAAATTCTGCAGCGAGTGCGGTGCGGCAGTTGTGACTGCCACGACACCTGCGGAGTACAAGCAGGTGACGGTGCTGTTCGCCGATGTGGTGCGGTCGATGGGCATCGCCGCCTCGTTGGATTTGGAGCGGTTGCGCGAGATCATCACCGATCTGGTGGAGCGCTCGGCAGCGGTGGTGCGCCGCTACGGCGGGACCGTGGAGTTCACCGGAGACGGCGTGATGGCGACCTTCGGCGCTCCGGTTGCGTTGGAGGATCACGCCTTTCGGGCATGCCTTGCGGCGCTCGCCATCCAGGAGGAAGCGAACCGGTTGGCCTCGGAGGTGCTGCGTCGCGATGAGGTGGACCTGCAGCTGAGGGTCGGGCTGAACTCCGGTCGAGTGATTGCCGGCGAGATCGGCTCGGGCGCGTTGGGGTATGCGGCGATAGGTGAGCAGGTGGGGATGGCTCAACGCATGGAATCGGTGGCGCCGCCGGGCGGGGTGATGCTCTCGGAGGCGACCGCGCGGCTGGTCGAGCAGGCCGCGGTGCTGGGAGACATCGAGCTGATGTCGATCAAGGGGAAGACCGAACCTGTGCCGGTGCGCCGGCTGGTGGGGATCGGCCCGCGGCGGGCCCTGGTCGGACGCGCGGAGGCCGGCCTGGTCGGTCGGTGCCGGGAGATGGCGGCGGTCGAGGAGATCGTGGACCGCGCCATCGGTGGCCGGGGTGGTGTGGTGAATGTGGTGGGAGCGCCGGGCATCGGCAAGTCGCGGATGGCGCGGGAGGCGACCGCGATCGCGGCCGCTCGGGGGGTCGAGGTGATATGGACGTTCTGCGAATCCCACGCCCGTGACATTCCGTTCCATGCGGTGACCGCCATGCTGCGTGAAGGTCTCGGCGTTGCCGACCTGGACGCGCCCCTGGCCCGCGCGCGGGTGAGGGAACGAGTGCCCGACGGCGACCAGCAGGATCTGCTGCTGCTCGATGATCTACTCGGCATCGCCGACCCCGAGGTGTCGCTGCCCCGATTCGACCCGGAGGCGCGGCGTCGGCGGGTGATCACGCTGATCAACGCCGTGTCGCTGGCCCGTACCGAACCGGTGCTGTTCGTCGTCGAGGATGCCCAGTGGATCGACGAGGTCAGTGAATCCATGCTGGCCGACTTGCTCGAAATCATCCCGCAAACCCTGTCGGTGGTGCTGATCACCGCCCGCCCCGAATATCGGGGAGCGTTGACGCAGGTGCCCGGCGTTCGGACGATAGCGCTTGCCCCGCTGAGTGATTCGGAGACCATGGAGCTCCTGAACGAGCTTCTGGGAACCGACGGCTCAATCGCGCCGGTCGGGACCCTCATCGCCGAGCGAGCCGCCGGGAACCCGTTTTTCGCCGAGGAAATGGTGCGCGAGTTGGCCGAGCGCGGCGTGCTGGTCGGCCGGCGCGGCAGCTATGTGTGTGGCGCCGATGTCGCCGATGTCGCCGATGTCTCGGTGCCCGCCACGGTGCAGGCCGCCATCGAGGCACGTCTCGACCGGCTGAGCCCACAGGCGAAGCAGACGATAAGCGCAGCGTCGGTGATCGGCGCCCGCTTCGACGCCGGGCTGCTGGCCGCGCTGGGCATCGATGCGCTGCCCGACGAGTTGCTGGGCGCGGAGCTGATCGACCAGGTGCGTTTCAGCCCCGATGCCGAATACGCCTTCCGCCACCCGCTGATCCGGTCGGTGGCCTACGAATCACAGCTCAAGTCCGACCGCGCCCGATGGCACCGGCTCCTGGCCACCGCGATCGAGTCGGGCAACCCGGACTCGGCCGACCAGAATGCCGGGTTGATCGCCGAACACCTCGACGCAGCAGGCGAACTGCACGCCGCGTATGGCTGGCACATGCGGGCCGCCGATTGGGCGACGACCCGCGATGTCTTCGCTGCACGGTTCAGTTGGGAACGTGCCCGAAAAGTCGCCGACGCTCTGCCCGGCGACGACCCCGGCCGATTGTCGATGCGCACCGCCCCCCGCACCATGCTGTGCGCCACCGACACTTACAGCCCCGCACTCCAGGAATCTCGCGACCGCTTCGCGGAGCTGCGGGAGCTGTGCGAGGCGTCCGGGGACAAGCTCTCGCTGGCCATCGGCATGAGCGCGCCGGCAGTCGAGCTTTTGTACGCCGGGCGGGTGCGAGAGGGCTCGCGGCTGGTATCCGAACAGACGGAGTTGCTCGAATCGATCGGCGATCCCACCGCGACTGTGGGATTGGCGACCGTCGCGTTCGCCAACTGGTTGGAGGCCGGCGAATTCGGCAAGATCTTGCGTTGGTCGCAAACCGTCATCGACCTGGCCGCCGGCGAGCCCGCCATGGGCGCCGGCTTCGGCTTCGGATCACCACTCGCGGTCGCGGTGGCATTCCGTGGCACTGCTCGGTGGTGGCTGGGTCTTCCCGGGTGGCGTCAAGACCTGGACGACGCCGTCGCGATGGCCCGACACAGCACTCCGACAGCTCATTGCGTTGTCGTCATGTGGACCTACGGCTTCGCGTTCCTCTTCGGGGTGTTGCGGGCCGACGACACCGTGATGCGCGTGATCGAAGAGGCGGTGCAGACCGGCGAAAGCGATGGCAACGACGTCGTGAGCCTGGCCGAGTTCGCGCTGGGTGCCGGGCTGCTGAGCCGGGACACCGCGAGCGACCGCCGCCGGGGGCTGGAGGCGATGATGCAGGCCCGTGACGTATGGCGGCGCAGGCAGGTTGCTCGTCAAATGGCCCCGCTCGTCGAGATCCTGGCGGCCGGTGAGAGTGCCGGGCGCGGTGACCGCGATGCTGCGATACCGGTGCTGCGCCGAACTGTGAACGAGATGTTCGAGGCAGGACGGCCCTTCGTCGGCCTCGTCGGCACCGGCGTTCTGGTGGAGACGTTGCTCGAGCGAGGCACCGAGGACGACCTGGCCGAAGCCCGAGCCGCGATCGCCCGGTTGTCGAAGGTGCCGGCAACAGAACGCTGGGCGATCCGCGAGATCACCCAATTGCGGCTGCGTGCACTGCTGGCCCGGGCCCAGGGCGACGACGCCTACCGAGACCTGGTCGGCCGGTATCGCGCGCTCGCGGAATCACTCGGCTTCGAAGGACACCTCGCGTGGGCCCGGGCGATGTAGGCCCGACTCTGCCGGCCCGCAGCACCTCGACCGTCTCCCCGACGGTCCCCTCACAGCACTGGCTGTGGCGGATACATGCTGCGGTCACAGCCGATACATCTCGCGTGCCATGGCGGAGTGCTCTTCTGCGTCGGTCAGCAGCGGTGGATAGTGACGCCGTGCGGGCCGTGCATCCGTGGACGAACTCACGAAGATTGCGCGCAGAGCGCCGATCATCCTGCCGATCGGATTCGTATGTGGGAACGCCAGAGCCGACGGATCGGCGGATGCGGCCACGAATTCAGACATTGTGCGCCTCCTGTCTCCCACGCTGTGATCGATCGTCACTCCCGAGCGCTGGACAGAGCGCAGTAGCGAGCCACTGCAATTTCACGTGGTCCGGGCGGGGCACTACTCGACCGGCGGCGCCGTACTCTCCACCCTCAGGGGGCGGTGTTCACTTGGTTCGCGCCCTTCGGCGCGGCAACAGGGCGGCGAGTTCGTCGCGGCTGGTGGTTCCGGTCTTCGTCATGGCCCGGTAGATGTGGCTCTCGACAGTGCGTACGGAGAGGGTCAGTCGACCGGCGATTGCTCGATTCGACAATCCCTCACCGATCAGCATCACGATCTCTCGTTCGCGATCGGTCAGCGGCAACGACGTGGTGGCCAGACGGAGGGCCGGGGTATCGGCGCCGCCACATTGTTCGGCGAGGGCATCTGCGCGCGCCGAGCATCCCAAGGCCGATCCACGTCGTTCTTGGATGCGGTACGCGAGGGCGGCATGGGCGGCCGCATCGACAGCGGCAACCATATCGCCCATGTGCTCGAAGTCCGTTGACACCGACTCCAATTCAGCACCGTCGCCGCGCCGGAGGGCGGACGCGAACCGGGCTGCCAGACCGACACGTGGACCCTCGACGATCGACTCCAGTCTGTGCAATCGGGGTGCCCCGGTGTGGTCCCCGAACTGGACGGCCGTCTGCAGACAGATCACTTCGGCCCCGAATTGTCCTTTGGCTGCCGCAGTTTCGGCCGCCGACAACAAGACGGTGATCGCCTCGCTGACGGCGCCCTGGCATGCGGTTGCCCACGCCCGGGCAAGGCTGCGCTCGTAGTCCAGAGTCCGAAAGGAACGTCGTAGTTTGTCGAGCGCGGTGAGCGCCTCGCTCGACGAACCGCGCATCGCGAGTGCAGTTGCGAGCGGGACCCGATAGCGGTACCCCCAGCCGATGGCATGGCCCGAGGCGGACAACGATACGGCTGTCGGGTCCAGCGTCGAACATGCGGTGTCGAGGTGACCCGCCCCGAGGGCTGCCCTCGCCGCGATCGCAGCGCCGAGTAGATGAGCCGCCCCCGGAAGATCGGCCGCTTGTCTGCGTACCCGCTCGGCCACCTCGACGGCTTCGCTCACTCGGCCGGATAGCAGCAAGGCGCTGACGTGTGCGTCGGCGATGTTGAATCGCATATGCGGAGCGTCGAAAGAGCGAGCCGCAACGTCGTAGCCGTCCTCTGCGACCGCCACGGCGTCGCCGGTGCGCCCGGCGTCGGCATATATGGAAGCAAGCACCCAGGCAACCTCGGCGCCGACGACCGGAGGCAGGTCGTCCGGCGCCAGCCTCTCCGCAGCTTGCATTGCCCTGTCCGGCTGGTCCATCGCAAACCGGTACACCGTGAGGAACGCGTCGATGAAGTGGCGGGCCTGCGGTGGTGTCGTGCACGACGCATCGTCGATGACTTGCTTCGCGCGCGCCGGGTCGCCGAGCGTCCACAGAAGGTTGCTCGCCCGCAGGAATGCGAATCTGGCCTTCTCGCTGTCCGTCAACCGGCCGGTGTGAATTGCGGTGAGTACGGAATCGGCTTCCTCGCCGCGACCCGACCAGGAAAGTGCATGCGCCCGGACGAAGGCGGGTTCCGGTCCGGCCCCGGCACGAATCGCTGCCTCCGCGAGTCGATCGGCGAGGGGCAGGTCTCCCAACCAGACAGCGCCCCGGGCGGCCCTGACGAGCAGTTCGGCGTCCGATGCGACGTCGGAGTCGAGGCTCAATGTGCCGCGGCGCACAACCACTCGCATGTCGTCCCGGTCATCGGATTCGGCGAGTTCTGCGGCGACCAGTCCGCGTAGCCGTCGAAGCCGAGTGGGTGCCGTGCGCCTGCGCCGTACCTCGGCGTAAAGCGGGTGCGCCACCCGTACCGCCATACCACCACCGACGGGTTCGAGTGTGATGAGACCGCGGGTGTCGGCCTCCTCGACCGCCGCTGGGTCGGCGATCCGGTTCAGGGCCGCCAGTTCGATCGGCTCCCCGACAGCCAGCGCGTCGATCACGTCGCCAACCTTCGCGGGAAGGGTGCCGATCCGGGTTTCGATCAGCTGGATCAGGCCCGACGGCATGGTCGGTTCGCCGATCCACCGCCAGCATCCGTGTTGCTGCACAATTCGGTGGTCGGCGACCTCCTGCTCGACGATGTTACGTAGATACAGAACGTTGCCACGAGTAAGGTTCCACAGCCGTCGGACCGCATCCGGATCCACCGATCCGTCGAGGGCAGCCGACAGCAGCGTGCCGGTCTCGTCGAGTGTCAGCGGCTGCAGGTCGAGGTGGTCGAACCGGCCGACCTTCCATATGTCCTGTGCCGCGGCAGGAATCGGTTCACCGTCGAGAACGGTGAGCAATACTTTCGCTGCACCGCGGTGCACGATCTGATGTATCACGAATGTCGACAGATCGTCGAGAAGTTGCACATCGTCGACGGCCACTACCACCGTGGCGCCGAACGATGTGGCGGTCAGCGCTTCGATGACCCCCCGGAGCAACTGAACGGTGTCGGTGACGCCCGACTGCGCCCACGCCGTGACTGCGCCCAGCGGAATTGCCCGCCCCGAAGACGTGCCGACCACCAGACGGCTGATGCAACCCTTCGACTCAGCAGCCGACAAGGCTTCGCGGGCGAGCCGACTCTTGCCCACACCGGCCCCACCGTGGACGACGATCCCGGAAACATCCGACGCCTCGATGACGGCCTCGATGGTTCGCATCTGCTCCGAGCGGCCGATCAACGGCCACGACGCACGCACCCGAGAAGCCTATCCCGACCTCTGGCTTTCACGTCCGGAAACCTCCTCGATGATCCAGGGTGGCGAGACGGTGGCGTGGTCGGCAGGTGCGGATGAGGTCCCGACGGGGTGGAGGGTCCGCGGCTCAGCTCAGGGTGACGGTGCACCCGGGCTGCAGGGTGACGACCGTATCGCGGCACATGATCTCGATCGATTCCTGATTCCCGGGCTCGGCAGCGACTTCGACCGTGCGTCCGCTGACCGTCAACCACAGCTTGCGGCCGCGGTAGTAGATCGGAAACTCGAGGGCGCCCAGGGTATCCGGCCATTGCGGACCGAGGACGAGACGGTCGCCGCGGACTTCGAGTCCGGTGAAGCACCGCTGCAGCAGGTCGATGCTGCCGGCCATGGCCGCGAGGTGGATGCCTTCCGACGTCGTCCCGCCCTGGATGTCGGTGATGTCGGAGGCGAGGACCTGCTCGAAGTACTCCAACGCCCGCTCGCGGTGGCTACGGGCGAGCACCCACGAATGCACCACGGCGCTCAGCGTCGAACCGTGGGAGGTCCGGGCCAGGTAGTAGTCGATCGTTCGGTGGATGGTTTCGGATTCGAGGCGATACCCGAGTTGTTCGAACAGTTCCCGTAGTTCGTCGGCGGAGAGGAGATAGAACAGCATCACGACGTCGGCCTGTTTCGACGCCTGGTAGCGGTTGACGTCGTCGCCTTCCGCTTCGAGGATCCGGTCGAGGCGCCGGATGTCCGGGTACTTCGCGCGGTACCGGTCCCAGTCGAGTTCGGCCAGTTCGCCGTAGCCTTCGAACTGGCTGATGACCTCGTCGTGGAACGGCACGAACATGCGGTGCCCGAGATCCGACCACAGCGTCATCTCCTGGGCGTCCAGGTGGAGACGATCGACGAGTTCGGCGCGATTGTGCTGGGGGATGGCGGCGAGCGCCTCGATGGCCCGCCGGATCACCCAGACGGCCATGACGTTGGTGTACGCGTTGTTGTCGATGCCCGAGTACGGCGCGTCGGGGTAGCCGGAATGGAACTCGTCCGGTCCCATCGCCCCGCGGATCACGTAGCGGGACTTCGCCCGGTCGTACGACGCCAGACTGGCGAAGAACCGCGCGATCTCCACCAGCATCTCCGCTCCGAAATCGCCGAGGAACTCCACGTCCCCGGTGACCTGGTAGTACTGCCACACGTTGTAGGCGATGGCGATGCCGATGTGGTACTGGCGCCAACTCGGATCGGGCAGCCATCTTCCGGAATCCGGGTTCAGGTGCAGTTGCTGGCTCTCCTCGCGGCCGTCGCTGCCGGACTGCCACGGGAACATCGCGCCCCGGTATCCGGCGGCGGTCGCGGCGCGACGCGCCTCGGGGAGGCGACGGTATCGGTACTGCAGCAGCGACCGGGTCAGGGCCGGTTCGCGCAGGTTCAGCACCGGGAAGACGAACACCTCGTCCCAGAAGATGTGGCCGCGGTAGGCCTCTCCGTGGAGTCCGCGCGCCGGAACCCCTACGTCGAGGTCGGCGGTGTTGCGCGAGACGGTCTGCAGCAGGTGCAGCAGGTGGAAACGCACGATCCGGGACGCTTCCTCGTGACCGGCGAGGTCGATGCCGACCCGGTCCCACAGGTGTTCCCACGCCAGGACGTGGCCGTCCAGGATCTCGTCGAATCGCCCGAGCCCCTCGAGCAGCCGGGTTGCCGCCTCGGCGGGGCCGGAGACCGCGTGGTCTCGGCCGGTGAACACGGTCACCGCCTTCTCCGCCGTGACCGAGGAGCCTGCCTCCACATCGACGGTGAGATGATGGCCGACGCTGCCGTCCTCGTCGAAGAATCGGTAGCTGCAGGTGTTGCGGTTCCCGTCGGACCAGACGGTGGTCCGGGCCGCCACCGAGACCGGGATGCGCGACTGGTTCGTCTGCACCGTCAGAACCACCGAGTCGTGTGCCGCCTCCCGCGCCTCGACGAGTTCGAGGTGGTCACTGGCCAGATCGCGATACCGCTCGACGAGCGTGTTGCGGACCGCGCCGTCGATCGCCGTGCGGAACTCCACGCTGCCGCTCCAGTCGTGGGCCACGATCGTGGTCTGCAGCGCCCCCACGTGGGGCAGGTGCATCGCGACGAACCGGCGCTGGATCACGGTCGTCGTCCGGCCCTGCGGGTCGCGGTACCGCACCCGACGGGTGAGAACGGCGCGGCGCAGATTCAGGTACTGGCGGTAGTCCATCAGTTCGACGGAGTCGATGTCGAACCAGGGCCCGCCGTCGATGCGGAAGGTCATCGGCAGCCAGTTCGGGGCGTTCACCAGGCTTTCGTTCGTGATCGCCGTACCCGCGCAGTCGTCGTGCAGCCGGTTGTACAGACCCGCGATGTAGGTGCCGGGGTAGTGCCACCGTCCGGCCACGGATTCCGGTGAGCACCCACGGGTGGCGAAGAATCCGTTGCCCACCGTGCACAGTGCCTCGCGCAGCTTTTCGCTCGGCGGATCGTAATCGTCGTAGTACAGCATCCATCCACCCGCGCGGGACGGGCTCGCGGGGTCGCGGTCGACCAGATCGGCCAGGCGCTGGAGCAATTCGCGAACCTGCACCGGATCGTTCACGGCGAACCGCGCGGCCGACCGGCGATTACCGGGCTCCTCGCTGCGGACCACGATCCCGATCCCCTCGGGAGACAACGCGTCGAACGCGTCCTCGTCCGAGGGATCGTCGCCGATGTACAGCGGCAGCAGCCCTTCCGCGCCGGTGACACGCCCGAGCACCCATCGCAGAGCCTCACCCTTGCCCCAGTCCGCGATGGGAAGAACCTCGAGCACCTTCCGGCCGCCGATGATCCGGAGAGAATCCTCGGCACCCGCGATCTCGTGCACGACGGCCGCGACCTCGTCGACGCGGTCGGCAGGCACGGCGCGATGGTGCACGGCGACCGAGAATCGTTTCCGTTCGATCACCACGCCCGGCACGGTGCGCAGACGCTCTTCGAGCAGCCCGGACACCCGGTCGAGGGCCGATCCGGCGGCCGGAGGCTCCGAATGCTCGTAGTGTCCGCCCGCCGGTCCGGCGACTTCGAATCCGTGGCTGCCCACATACCAGATACCCGGTATCCCGACCCGCGCCTGCAGGTCCGGCAGGTCGCGCCCGCTGACCACGACGACCGGGCATGCGTCCGCGAGCCGGCGGAGAACCTCGGCGGTGCCGTCGGTGAGCACCGCCGCTGCGGGGTCCGGCTCGAGGTCCGCCAGCGTGCCGTCGAAGTCGAGGAACAGCACCGGTGTGCGCACCCGCAGCAGCGTCGCCAGTTCGTGCCGGGAGGTCAGTGCATCGGGTATCTCCGAGAGCCGGTGGTCGCCCGCCCGGATGTCGATCTCGCCCGGATTCCGGATCACCAGGGCGAACCCGGCGCGCTGCGCCGCGGCCGCGATGTCCTCGTCGGCGGTGATCACCACGGTCGCCGTGAGCGGTGACCGGAGCCGGGCGGCGACCTCCGAGGGGGTGGTGTCGGTGGCCACGATCGGAAGCGAATCGTCGTCTCCTGCTGTGTCGCCGGCCGCTGTGTCGACTCCTGCTGTGTCGAGCACCGACCGGGCGTCCCCGGTGGACGAGAACACCGCGACGTCGACGCCGAGATCGCGCAACCGGTGCAGCAGCGCAACCGTCGAGTCGACGGACCGGCCGTCTTTCAACACGCCCACGTCGACGACGACGGCGGCGTGATGGCGCAGGTCGATCAGGGGCAGGGGGCCGGTCTCCTGTTCCGACTGCACAGCGCCTCCCGGACGAACGAGCTCTACCCCTGGTGTTCTGATCATGGCACCGGAGAAGCCCGAAGAGTGGATACTTCGCGCAACACCGGCCTTCTGAGCAGCAGATCTCCGATCCGGGCCCTGTGGCGCGCCAATTCGGTTTACCGTGCACAGGGGGTGAGCCGTTCGCGGGGAACACCGTTCGCGGGGAGCACAGGGAGCCACCGATGGGTGAACACAAGGTCTGGGTACGACCGATCGAATCGGTGAGCGCGGACGACGCGCCCACCGTCGGCGGAAAATCCGCCAACCTGGGCGAGCTCACGCGGGCGGGTTTTCCGGTTCCCGCCGCGTTCGCCGTCACCACCGACGCCTACCTCGACGCGATGCAGGCGGCCGGTGTGCGCGAAAGGCTGGCGGCCGAGGCGGTCCCGCCCCCCGACATCGACGACGCCACGCTCATCCGCACCTCCGCCGAACTCGCCGCGCTGGTGACCGAGTCGACGATCCCGGACGAGATGCGCGCGGATATCGTCTCGTCGTACGAGGCCCTCGGAACGAACATGCCGGTGGCCGTGCGATCGTCGGCGCCTGCCGAGGACGCGGCAGACACCTCGTTCGCCGGCATCCACGAGTCCTACACCAACATCATCGGCGCCGACGCGCTGGTGCGCGCAGTGCAGGCGTGCTGGGCGTCGTTGTGGTCCGAGCGGGCTCGCACCTACCGCGGGCTGCGCGGGGTGGCCGACGAGCCGTCCATCGCCGTCGTCGTGCAGGTGATGGTCAAATCCGAGTCGTCCGGGGTGGCATTCACCGCCGACCCCCGCACCGGCGAACGCGATCGCATCGTGATCGAGGCGGCGCTCGGCCTCGGCGAGGTCGTCGTCGGCGGGCAGGTCGAGCCGGACACCTACGTCGTCGCCAAGGACAGCTTCGAGGTGCTCGACGTCCACCTCGGGCATCAGGAGTTCCGGATCGCCTCGACCGACACCGGCGACAGCCGGGTCGCGGTCGATCCGGCCCGCGGCACCCGCGTGCTCGACGAGGACCAACTTGAGCGGGTCGCGCGTCTCGCCGCCGGTGTTGAGCAGCACTACGGTTCCCCGCAGGATCTCGAGTTCGCGTTCGCGGACAACGAATTGTGGATCGTGCAGACTCGCCCGATCACCACGCTCGACACGTCCTCGTCCGGTGGGCCGTCCGGAAACGGTGACGCGACACCGTTGTTGACCGGCCTCGGTGCCGGCCCCGGCGTGGCCACCGGGCGGGTGCGGGTGCTCCACGAACTGGTCGACGGCAAACGCCTGACCGACGGCGAGATCATCGTCGCACCCATGACCCGGCCGGACTGGCTGCCCATCCTGCGCCGCGCGGGCGGCATCGTCACCGACGGTGGCGGCATCACCTGCCATGCCGCGATCGTCGGGCGGGAACTCGGCAAACCGGTGGTGGTCGGGGCCCGCACCGCGACCACGGACCTGCGCGACGGGCAGCTGATCACCGTCGACGGCGATGCGGGCGCAGTGTTCGACGGGAAGGTCCAACCCGAGACCCGTCCGGCCGCGGCGGCGCCGGCGGTCCCGACGGCCATGGGTGCCGCGCCGACCGTCACCGCGACCTCGGTGTACGTCAATCTCGCGACGCCGGATGCCGCGGAGGCGGTCGCTGCCACCGACGTCGACGGGGTCGGATTGCTGCGGGCCGAGTTCATGATCACCGAGGCCCTCGCGGGGGAGCATCCGGCGCGCTTGATCGGGCAGGGGCGGCGCGACGAGTACGTGGCGAAGATGTCCGAGGGGGTCGCTCGGATCGCGGCGGCGTTCGCGCCGCGGCCGGTCGTGTACCGGGCGATCGACTTGCGCAGCAACGAATTCGCGGATCTCGAGGGCGGCGAGATCGAGCCGGACGAGGAAAACCCGATGATCGGCTATCGCGGCTGCTTCCGCTACGTCCGCGATCCGGAGCTGTTCTCATTGGATCTCGATGTGCTGCACCGGGTTCGGGAACAGCATCCCAACGTGCACCTGATGATTCCGTTCGTGCGCACCCGGTGGGAGCTGAAGGAGTGCCTGGCGCAGCTCGATGCGCATCCGCTCGGCTCGGATCGCCGGATGCTGCGCTGGATCATGGCCGAGGTGCCGTCGGTGGTGTACTGGCTGCCCGAATACGCGAAGCTCGGCATCGACGGGGTGTCGATCGGCACCAACGACCTGACCCAGCTGATGCTCGGCGTGGATCGCGACTCGGAGGTGTGCCGCGACCTGTTCGACACCATGGATCCGGCCGTCCTCGACGCGATCGACCACATCATCGAGCGGGCTTCGGCGGCGGGGCTGACCACCTCGCTGTGCGGCCAGGCCGTGTCGACGAGCACCGCACTCGCCGAGCACCTGGTCCGGCGCGGCATCACCTCGGTGTCGGTGACGCCCGACGCGGCGCCGCAGACCAGGCGGACGGTGGCGCAGGCCGAACAGCGGATCCTGCTCGACCGCGCCCGCGGAGCCGGAGCGTGACGTCGTGACCGGCACCGCCCCGGCGGATCTGCTCGATACTCACCTGCCGGTGTACGACGTCGCCCTCACCGAACAACTGGTGGTGGATGCGGAGGTTCCCGCCGTCTTCCGCGCTGCGCACGATCTCGACTTCCTCACCGTGCGAACACCTTTGCTGACCGCGGCGTTCTTCGTGCGTGGCCTGCCGGCACGCCTGTCCGGCAAACCGTCTCCGGAACTGCCCGCACTGCGACTGTTCGCCGATCCGGCGTCGAGTGGTCTGCCGGGCTGGCTGGTACTCGGGGAGGTACCCGATCGAGAGATCGCCTTCGGTGCGGTCGGCAAGTTCTGGAAGCCCGACATCGAATGGCGTGATGTTCCGCTCGACCGTTTCCGCGGGTTCGACGAGCCCGGCTGGGGGAAGATCGGATGTCACTTCTCGGTTCGAGCGAACGGGCCGGGGCGCAGCGTCGTCTGCTACGAATGCCGGACGCAGACCACCGATCCGGATTCGCGGAAGAAGATGATGCGCTACTGGTGGATCATCCGGCCGTTCGTCGGGCACATCATGCGCGCGACGTTGCGCACCATCGCAGCCGACGCGTATTGACGTGAGTGACTGCACTTCACGGAGCCGACGAGAGAACCCGAGAACGCAATGGGGACACCAGCAGAGGGGACACCGGCGGAGTCGATGCCGGACCGTCGCACCCTCGAGTCCGCGGTCGCGCTGGCCTGCCGCGCGCCGTCGCTGCACAACAGCCAGCCCTGGCGGTGGGTTCTCGGCGCGCACGCGCTGACGCTCTACAGCGACAACGACCGCATCCTGCCGGCCACGGACCCGTCCGGTCGTCAGATGGTGCTCTCGTGTGGGACTGCGTTGGACCACCTGCGGACCGCGCTCGCCGCGCAGCGGTGGTCCTCGGCGATCGAGCGGATGCCGCGCTCGCCGGACCGGCAGTGCCTCGCGACATTGCGGTTCCGTCGGCTGGACGAATCGTCCGACACCGAACCTTCCGACACCGGGGCCCGCTTGGCGGCGGCGATCGCCCGTCGACGCACCGAGCGGTTGCCGATGGCCGCACCGCCGGAGTGGCCCTCCACCGTCACGCTCCTGCAGGAACTCGCCGAGGACGCCGGTGCGCACCTCGACGGGATCGGCGAGGACGAAAGAGCCGCCCTCGACGACGTGTCCCGCCGAATCAGCGGGGAGAAGCGCGCCGACCCCGCCTACCTGTCGGAACTGAACTGGTGGACCGGGCACGCGATGTTCCCCGAGGGCGTTCCCGCCGACACCCTGCCGGCCGCCGGGAGCGCGGTGGCGGTCGAGCGGGAGTTCCCGCCCGGTCGCGCGACGAGCGAGACCTCCGGCGAACAGGACCACGCGGCGATCCTGCTGCTCTCCACTGCCACGGACCGACGGCTCGACTGGCTGCGGTGCGGCGAGGCCCTGTCGGCTGTGCTCCTCGCCTGCACCGACCGCGGACTGGCGACCTGCACGGTCACCCACCTGACCGAGTCCGAGGATTCGCGGGCGTTCCTCCGGGGGCTGACCGGGGACGGCGTCCCCCAGGTGCTGATCAGGGCCGGCGTCCGCACGCCACCCGGTCCGGAGACCCCGACGCCGCGCCGACCGCTCTCCGAGGTTCTGTTCCGGGAACACCCGGAATCGGACTCGCGATAGCGGCGGCACGGGTGGGCTACCGGCGATCGAAGCTCGCGTGCATCTCCCAGATCAGGATCTCGGCGTCGGTGACCGCAGTGACCCGCTGGCCGCCGGACCCGGTCAGCCGCAGCGCATCTCCGTGCTCGAGTGGTCCCGAGCCTTCGATGTCGACGGTGCCGCGTGCGACGAACAGGTGGCCGAACGGCGCGTCGGGGATCGTCACCGTCTGCCCCGGCTGCAATCGGGCGGCGTGCAGACCGGCGTACCTGTTGTGCAATCCGACGGCGGCGTCGTTGCGGTGGCGGGGCAGGCCGGACGCGACGACGACGAGTGCGCCCGCGTCGAGTTCGGCATCGATGGGCAGTTCCTGGTAGCTCGGCTCGATGCCGGGTTCGTCCGGCGGAATCCACATCTGGATCACGTGGACGGGTTCGGTGACCGACGATCCGTCCGCGCGGCTGTGGTCGTTGCGTTCGGAGTGCAGGATGCCGCGGCCCGCGCTCATCCGCGAGTCCCGTCAGCGACGGTGCGCCCGCTTCTTCTTCCTCTTGTTCTTCTTCCGGGTGCGGGATTTCGGCTCGGGCGGTGGTGTCGACACCGCCGCTTCCGCGGACGCCGCGGGCTCGGAGTCCGCGGAGTCGTCACCCGGCGCCGGCGGGGACAGCGACCGGGCGGCCTCCCGGCGCAGGCTGTCCATGAGTTCGGGGGAGCGCAGCAGGAACGTCGCCTCCCGCAACGCGGTGTACCGGGCCAGCGAGATCAGCACCGCATTGCCCTGGTCACCCACGATCTCGACTGCGACCGTGTCACGGTTGACCTCGCGGACCAGGCTTTTCAGATTCTTGCGTGCGGATTTCACCGTGGTAGCCGGCACCGGCATCGACTCCCTTCGCTTCGTGTCCGAATTCGCATCCTCGCATCGACGGGTCCGTTTCGGGCGGGGACACGACAATCGGATCAGGAGTCGGTGGTCCAGTTGACCCCGGTGCGCTCGATGTAGGCGGCGACAGCCTCCTCGACCGTGCCGAAGAAGTGCGCCGGTTCGATGGCCTCGGCCAGGCCGTAGCGGTCGATCTTCATCCGGACCGGGTGCTTGAGCTCGGCGAACACCAGTGACGTGCCCTGGGCGTCGAGCTCCCGATCGAGTTCGAACAGCACGTCCGCCGCGGTGGTGTCGACGTCCGTGATCGGTTCGGCGGCGATGAGGATCCACCGCGGTTTCGGGTCGCTGCGGGCCAGGCGTCGCACGTTGTCGCGGAACGTCTTGACGTTGGCGAAGAACAGGGGCGCGTCGAACCGGTAGATCTCGAGGCCGGAGAGGTGCCGGGCGCCGGGATGCACGGTGACGTCGTGGAATCCCTCGAGGCCGGGCACGCGGCCTAGGACCGTCTGATACGGCCACCATGCCCGCCGGAAGATGTTGAAGACCGACAGCAGCACCGCGACCGCGATGCCCGGCAGCACGCCCAGAATCGCGACACCCAGAAACGCGACGATCGACAAGGTGAACTCGGTCCGGCGCTGATGCCACAACCGGACGGTCCCGGGAATGTCGGCGAGCGACAACGAGGCGGTGATGACGATCGCGGCCAACGCCGGCTGGGGGAGATTGCGGAACAGGCCGGGCAGCAACACGATCATCACGAGGATCAGCACCGCACCGGTGACGCCGGTGAGCTGCGTCTTCGACCCCGAACGTTCGGCGACCGCGGTCCGGGAACCGCTCGTACTCACCGGGAAGCCCTGGAACAGCCCGGCGGCCACGTTCGCGGCACCGATCCCGATCATCTCCTGGTTGCCGCGGATCTCCTGTCCGGTGCGCGCCGCGAACGACGACGCGGTGGAGATCGTGTCGGTCAGCGACACCAGCGCGATCCCCACCGCACCGGCGAACAGCAACGCCAGGTCGTCCACTTCCACGTGCGGAATCGTCAGCGGCGGGAAACCCTGCGGCAGTTCCCCGACGAGCGACACGCCGCGGTCGGCCAGCCCGAATGCCGAGGCCGCCGCGATCGCCAACACCACCATCACCAGCACCGCCGGGATCTTCGGAACCCACCGCTGCATCGCGAGGATCAGGGCGATCCCGCCGATCCCCACCGCGACCGCCGCTCCGTTGGTCTCCCCGTTCGCCACACCCCGCACGAATCCGGTGACGTCCCCGAAGAAGTTCTCCGAGTCCACCGAGAACCCGAACAGCTTCGGCAACTGGCCGACCAGAATGGTCAGGGCCAGGCCGTTCATGTAGCCGATCATGGTGGGCTTCGAGATCAGGTCGGCGATGAAACCGAGCTTGGCGATCGACGCGAGGATCATGACGACACCCACCATGATCGCGAGCATCGACGCGAGCGCGACCGCCCGCGCCGGGTCGCCTCCGGCCGCGACGAGCGGCAGGATGGTCGCCGCGATCATCGGGCCCAGCGACGAATCCGGGCCGAGCACGAGAATGCGGGACGGGCCGAACACCGCGTACCCGAGCAGGCACAGGATGCTCGTGTAGAGGCCGGTGATCGGGGGCAGCCCGGCCAGTTCGGCGTACGCCATGCCCTGCGGGACGAGCAGAGTCGACAGCACGATGCCGGCGACGATGTCCTTCGCGAGCCAGTTCCTGCGGTAGGTTGCAACGGCCTCGAGTCCGGGCATCACACCGAACAGGGACGTCGCCGTACGCCGGTGCGTCATCGCTACATTGTGCGGTCGGCTGGGCGACAACTCATGCCGAATTGCCCGTACCGCCTTCGAACTGCTCGACCACCCACGAAGACGCTGCGCGCCCGTCGGATTCGAAAACGATTTGACGGCCGTCTCCGAACGGCAGGAGACTGGCACCTTCCGAATCGGCGGCGACAGTGGCGGTCGACCAACCATCCAGAAAGTTCCTCGACATGCAGACATCACAGGCGCAAGAGCACCTGGACGCCGACGCCGAGGAAAGGATGGCACCCGGAAGCGGACTGCTGATCGGTGTGCTGGTCGTCGCGACGTTCGTGATGATCCTCAACGAGACGATCATGAGCGTCGCCCTGCCGCGGCTCATGGTGGACCTCGACATCTCCGCGAGCACCGCCCAGTGGCTCACCACCGGGTTCCTGCTGACGATGGCCGTCGTCATCCCGACCACCGGCTATCTGTTCCAGCGCTTCCCGCTGCGGCCGATGTTCATGGCCTCGATGGGTGTGTTCAGCCTGGGCACGCTGTTCGCGGCGTCCGCGCCCGGATTCGGGCTGCTGCTGGCGGGCCGGATCACCCAGGCGGTGGGCACGGCCATCATGCTGCCGCTGCTGATGACCACCGTGCTGCGTGTCGTGCCGGCCGCCCGGCGCGGACGCATGATGGGCATCATCTCCATCGTCATCGCGGTCGCACCCGCGATCGGCCCCACCATTTCCGGCATCGTCCTCGACGCGTTCGACTGGCGCTGGATGTTCTGGATCGTCCTGCCGATCTCGCTCGTCGCGTTCGTCGTCGGATCGGTCCTGGTCAAGAATGTCACCACCACCGGCAAGGCGCCGCTCGACGTGATCTCGGTCGTGTTGTCGGCACTCGCGTTCGGCGGCATCGTGTACGGGCTGAGCAGCATCGGCCACTCCGCGGAGGACTCGCAGGTCCCGGCGTGGGTGCCGCTCGCCGTCGGCGTCGTCGCGCTGGCCGTGTTCGTGCTGCGGCAGATCTCCCGGCAATCCGACGGCCGCGCCCTGCTCGACCTGCGCCCGTTCTCGACGCCGGCGTTCAGCCTCGGTCTCGGCATGCTCGTGATCAGCATGATGGCGCTGTTCGGCGCCCTGATCCTGCTGCCGCTCTACCTGCAGAACGTCCGCGGCATCGACATCCTCACCACGGGTCTGCTGTTGCTGCCCGGTGGCCTCGTCATGGGCGTGCTGTCGCCGTTCGTCGGCCGGATCTACGACCGCACCGGCCCGCGCGTGCTCGTCATCTCGGGCGCAGCCGTCGTCGCCGCGGCGCTGTGGCTGATGGCGATGCTCGACACCGAGTCACCACTGCCGATGGTCGTGCTGATCCACTCGCTGCTGATGGGTGGACTCGCGTCGGTCATGACACCGCTGATGACCTCGTCGCTGGGGGCGCTTCCGGACGAGCTGTACTCGCACGGAAGTGCGATCTTCAGCACGATCCAGCAGCTGGCCGGCGCCGCCGGCACGGCACTGTTCGTCACGGTCATGACCTACACGGCGACGTCCCGCCTCGCCGAGGGGGCCACCGGGATCGACGCCGCCCAGGCCGGTATCCACACCGCGTTCCTGTACGGCGGGGTCGTCTCGCTCCTCGCGCTGGCCGTGTCGTTCTTCATCGGGCGGCCGGATCGCAGCCGGCCGGAGCGCAGCTAAGGGGACCGCACGCACGAGCGAACCCGGCGCCGCCGCGTCAGCGGATAGCACGCGAAACCGATCAGGACGGCGCTGAAATGCCCGACATCGGTGAATGTCAGAGCCCCGAACAACGGGATCGCGTACACGATCACGACAACACCGGCATAGGCAAACCGCCACGGTGCCGGGATCCGGTACACCAGCACCGCGACGACCCCCGCCAACGCATAACTGACGCCCACATCGAGGGTGTTCACGGCGGAGGCGGGAGCGTCGCCGTGCCGGATCGCCAGATAGAGAAGGCCCTCGCTCAGATACGTCGCTCCGACGTGGGCGAGTACGCACACGCCCAGCCAGCGCGCGGTGCCGAGCCACCGTTCGGCCGCCACGTGGAAGAGGTTGTAGAGCGCGAAATACCAGATCCAGCTGCCTCCGGCGAGCCACAAGGCGCTGACGATCAGCACCCGGATCGGGTCCTCGGCCAGGTGATGCAGGTTCGTGGACCGGTCGCCGAGCACCTCCGTCAGCGCGGCCGGCGACAGCTGCCGCGCGATCGTGGAGGTGACGAGCAGGATCCCGAGCCACACGAACGTTCCCGGCGCGCGGCGAACGTATCGCCAGGCGCGGACACCGAACCCGGACAGGGCCCGGGAACCGATCTCGGGCACCTGATCATTGTGCCGGACGCGGTGGTGCGGCCGTGCCGACCGCGGGTGGGACGGAGCCGGCGGCGATCAGTCGCCGTCGGTGCCGGCGGTCTTGTACGCCTCGGCCAGCAGCGTCGCGACGTGGTCGTCGAGTTGGTCCGGCGAGGTGATGCTCAGCCGGTGGGTGGTCACCGTGTCCGTCGTCGGGAATGCCTCCCGCAGTTGCGGGTGATGGATGCGCCGCTGCAGATCGATCGCGACCTCGAGTCGCGTCGAGTACACGAACGCCGCCGCGAACACCCGGTCGCGGGCCCACGCGACATCCGACCGGCGCACGCGCTCGTCGACATCGGCGCCGAGTGCCAGCACCATGTCCCGGAACCGGAGGAACCCCTCGACGCCGGCGGGGTCCTTGTCGGCCAGATAGTCGTCGACGGACGCGTACATCGGATGCTCCTCGGGCGTTTCGCGGTTGTCGTGCGGTGCGCTCACCGCGACCGGCCGTAGCGGTCGGCAAGTTTCTCTTCTGTGGTGCGCGGCGCCGGCGGGGTCTCCGGGTCCGGTACCTCGGCGGTCTGCGCCTTCTCCTTGCGTCGTTCGCGCAGCTCCGCCCACACGACGTAGCCGAGCCCCAGCGGCGCCATGATGCCGAACGCCAGCCACTGCAGGCCGTACGACAGGTACGGTCCGGCGTCGAGCTGCGGCAGCGGGATGGTGCCGAGACCCCCGGGCTGCCCCTCGGCGAGCTGCAGGTAGCCGCCGGCCAGGTCGAGGCCCGTGGCCGCCGCGACCTGCGGGGTGTCGATGTAGTACACCTGCAGGAACCCGGCGTCCCGGAACGGTTCCTTGCCGGGCACGGTGCCTTCTGACATGCGGATGCGCGCCTCGAGGGTCACCTGCCCGGTCGGGGCCGGCTCGATCGCCGGAACCTCGGTGCCGAGTGCGGGACGGACGTAGCCGCGGTTGACCAGCACCGCGCGCCCGTCGTCCAGGGTGAACGGGGTGAGCACCTCGTACGCGGGCTGGGACTCGACGCTGCGCAACCGGACCAGCACGTCGGAGTCCGGAAGGTAGCTGCCGGTCGCGGTGACCCGTCGCCACTCGTCGTCCTGCGCGGGTTCCCCGTCGCCGACCAGCTCACCGACGGGAACCGGATCCTGCGAGAGCGATTCGGCGATCCGGTCGTTGCGTTCACTCGTGCTGGTGTTCTTGCCGAGCTGCCACGGCGCGAGGACCGTGAAGCATGCGTAGGCGAAGCCGACGACCACCACGGCCAGCAAGAACCAGCTCGGGCGCAGCAGAAACTTCAGACGTCGCACGTGTCCACGGTAGCCCGTGAGCTGTGCCTCACCGTTCCCGCACCCATGCGAGCAGCCCCGGAATCGCCGCCTCGATCTGCTCGCGCACCAGCTCGAACTCCGGCAGACCGCCGTAGTAGGGGTCCGGTACCGAATCGGTGTCGGCGTCCGGATCGAAGCTGCGGAGCAGGGCACGGCGCTCGGTGGGCACCCCCAGATGCGCGAGTGCGCGGTCGTGCCCGGTGGCCAGGGCCACCACGAGGTCGGCTTCGAGATGCTCGGCGCCGAGCTGCGCAGCCTGGTGACCCGTCGGGTAGCCGTGGCGTTGCAGCACCGCGTTGGTGCGCGGATCGGCCTCGGCGCCGATGTGCCAGCCGTGCGTGCCGGCGCTGCTCACCCGCACCCGTCCGTCGAGCCCCTCCTTCTGCAGATGGTGGGCGAAGATCTTCTCGGCCATCGGGGACCGGCAGATGTTGCCGGTGCACACGAACGTCACATGCAGAGCGTCAGCACTCACCGGTGAGGATCCTCCCCAGTTCGGCGACGCTGCCGACGGCCGTGTGCGCTTGTTCGGATTCGTCGGCGGCGCCGTAGCCGTACTCGACGAACACCGTCGGGATCCCGAACCGGCCGGCGCCGTGCACGTCGTGTTCGCGGTCGCCGACCATCACGACCCCGGCGGTGCCGCCGGCGTGGGCCTCGACCGGTTCGATGCCCAGTGCGGCGAGACTGTGCGCGACCACGTCGTCCTTTGCGCGGCGGCTGCCGTCGGGGCTGGCCCCGCCGATGAACTCGAACGCGTCCGCCACCCCGAAGTGCCGCAGGATCCGCTCGGCGAACACCTCGTTCTTCGACGTCGCGATCGCGAGCCGGCTCCCGGCGCCGCGCACCGCGTTCAGCATCGTCTCGACCCCGTCGAACAGGGCGTTCTCCGCCCAGCCGGTTGCCGCGTAGTACTCGCGGTAGGCGGCGGTGCCCCGATCCACCTGGTCGTCGTCGAGACCGAGCGCGCGCAGCGAATCGGTCATCGGCGGACCCAGCAGCCGCACGAGATTGCCGGTCGGTACCTCGACGCCGAGGGTCGCCAGCGCGTGCCGGAACCCGTTGATCACACCGGTCGCGGAATCGGTGAGGGTGCCGTCGAGATCGAACAGCACCACCGGCGACGGCAGCACCGGAGGGCGGGTGTCGACGAGGAGAGTCACCGGCCCATTGTCGCTGCTGCCCGCCGCGGGCGCCGCGTAGGGTCGTCTCGGAACGACGGACGACGGGCGAGGAGGGCACGTGTCGGCGGCGACTTTGCGTGAGGTGCGGCTGCGTGAGGTGATCGGGGTGCTGGAGGCGGCCTACCCGCCGTCGCTGGCCGAGTCGTGGGATTCGGTCGGCCTCGTCGCCGGTGACCCCGACGAACCGGCGAGCAAGGTGCTGCTGGCCGTCGACGCGACCGCCGCGGTCGTCGACGAAGCCCTCGCGTGGGGATCGCAGCTGCTGCTCGTGCACCATCCGCTGCTGCTGCGCGGTGTCGACACCGTCGGTGCCCACACCCCGAAGGGCGCACTGATCCACAAGCTGATCCGCGGCGGCTGCGCCCTGTTCACCGCCCACACCAACGCGGACCGTGCCGACCCCGGCGTGTCCGACGCGCTCGCGCAGGCGCTCGGCCTGACCGGGCTGCGACCCCTGGAACCGAAGCCGGAACCGGCCACCGACAAGTGGGTGGTGATGGTTCCGTCCGAGGCCGCCGACACCGTGCGCGACGCCCTGTTCGCCGCGGGGGCGGGAGCGATCGGCAACTACCGGGAATGCTGCTGGACCGCCTCGGGCACCGGACAGTTCCGGCCGCTCACCGGCGCGGACCCGGCGATCGGCAGCGTCGGCGAACTCGAACGGGTCGCCGAGGATCGCATCGAGGTGATCGCGCCGCGCCGCGCCCGCTCGGCGGTCCTCGCCGCCCTGCGCTCGGCGCACCCCTACGAGGAACCCGCCTTCGACGTGTTCGAACTGGCCGAACTGCCCAGCTCCCGGGGCCTCGGCCGCGTCGGCGAACTATCCGAACCGCAGACCTTCCGCGCATTCACCGAGACGGTCGCGGCCGCGCTGCCCACCACCGAATGGGGTGTGCGCGGCGCCGGCGACCCGGACCGGCAGATCCGCACCGTGGCCGTGTGCGGCGGATCCGGCGACTCGTTCCTCGGGACCGTCGCGAAACTCGGCGTCGACGCCTACGTCACCGCCGATCTGCGGCACCACCCCGCCGACGAGCACCTGCGCGCCGGCGGCCCGGCGCTGGTCGACGTCGCGCACTGGGCCAGCGAATACCCGTGGTGCGAGCAGGCACGCGGTGTACTCGATGCCGCGTTCGGGGATCGCCCGGGGTGGGCCGCGCGGGTCAGTGAGCTGCGCACCGACCCGTGGACGACCGCCGCCCGGTGACGCACCCGCGCGCGGTACCGTAATCAGCTACGACCGTCCCCTCCGAAGCCCCTACTCCGAGTTCTCGAAAGCAGGAACCACCCGCGTGAACGTCGAACCCGCCGTGCAGTCCAAGCTTCTGTCCCTCGCCGCCGTGGACGCCGAGCTGAACCGTCTCGCACACCGGCGTCGCACCCTGCCCGAGCAGCAGGAGGTCGAACGTCTCGAAGCCGAGCGCACCAGCCGCAAGGACGCGGCCGTCGCCGTCGAGATCGTCCTCGACGACCTCGACCGGGACATCCGTAAACTCGAGACCGAGGTCGATGCGGTCCGCCAGCGTGGTGATCGCGACCGCAAGCTCCTCGAGAGCGGAACGGTCGGCGCGAAGCAGCTCACCGAACTGCAGCACGAGCTGAGCAGCCTCGAACGTCGTCAGGCGGCACTCGAGGACGAACTCCTCGAGGTCATGGAACGGCGCGAGGCCACCAAGGCCGATCACGATCACGCGGGCGCGCAGGTCTCGAAGATCGACGAGGAGATCGCCGCGGCCGAGAGGCTGCGCGACGAAGCGCTCGCCGACATCGAGGTCGCCGAGCAGCGCTGCCGCACCGACCGTGCCACCCTCGTCGACTCGTTCCCCGCCGACCTCGTCGCCGCCTACGACAAGCAGCGCGAACGCGCCGGCATCGGCGCAGCGCTGCTGCAGGGCCGCCGCTGCGGCGCGTGCCGCCTCGAACTGGACCGCGGCGAGATCGCCCGGATCACCGCCGCGGCACCCGACGTGCTGGTGCGCTGCCCAGAATGCAACGCGATCCTGGTCCGCAAGGAAGCCGGGCAGTGACGACCGTCGTCGTCGAAGCCGACGGCGGCTCGCGCGGTAATCCGGGTCCGGCCGGCTACGGCGCGGTCGTGTTCGACGCCGACCGCCGCACGGTGCTGGCCGAACGCAGCGAGAGCATCGGCATCGCCACCAACAACGTCGCCGAGTACCGGGGACTGATCGCCGGTCTGACCGCGGCCCGTGAACTCGGCGCCGACGCCGTCGACGTGCGCATGGATTCGAAGCTCGTCGTCGAACAGATGTCGGGACGCTGGAAGATCAAGCACCCGGACATGATTCCGCTCGCTGCGCGGGCCCGGGAGCTCGCGGCCGGCTTCGACCGCGTCGACTTCACGTGGATCCCGCGCATGCAGAACGCGTACGCGGACCGGCTCGCCAACGAGGCGATGGACGCCGCGGCCGCCGGGGTGGTCGGAGCGGTCGACCCGGTGACGGTGGAGGCTCCCACGGCCGCACCGGCCGCGAACACCGCACCGGCCGAGAACACCGCACCCGGCTGGACCGGAGCGGTCGGCTCACCCACCCGGTTCCTGCTGCTGCGGCACGGCCAGACCCCGCTGTCGGTCGAACGGCGCTATTCCGGGCGGGGCAACCCGCAGCTCACCGATCTCGGTCGTGCGCAGGCCGAGGCTGCGGCGACCCGGATCGGGAAGCGGGGCGGCGTCGCGGCGATCGTCTCGTCGCCGCTGGACCGGGCACGCGCCACCGCCGCGGCGGCAGGCCGGGCCCTGGACCTGCCCGTGGCAGTGCACGACGGTCTCACCGAAACCGATTTCGGCGCCTGGGAGGGCCTGACGTTCCGCGAAGCCGCCGACCGGGACCCGGACCTGCACCGCGCGTGGCTCGGCGACACCTCCGTGCGGCCACCGCAGGGGGAGAGCTTCGACGAGGTCAACGCGCGCATCGCGAAGGTCCGCGACGAGCTGATCCGGGAATATCCGGGACAGACCGTGCTGCTGGTCTCGCACGTCACGCCGATCAAGACGATGCTGCAGTTCGCGCTCGACGCCGGGCCCTCGCTGCTCTACCGGCTGCACCTGGATCTGGCGTCGCTGTCGATCGCAGAGTTCTTCGCCGACGGCGGATCCTCGGTGCGGCTGGTCAACGACACCTCGCACCTGTGACGGTGCGGAGGTGACGTCGAACCGGTGGTGACGGGCGACTGAGACTCAGGCGCCGCAGTTGTTGCCGGTCGGTCCGCCGGCGAACTGCGCGTCGAGCCACTCCAGGCCTTGCGCGGCCGCGGGCAGCAACCCGACCCCGTGCCCGACGACGGTCTTCTCCAGGACCGGGGGTATGGGATACCGCTGATAGTCGACGGATACCCCTGCGGCGCACCATTTCCCGACCATCGTGTCGACGCCTGTCACGAGCACGAGATCGTCGGCGGCGTTCTGCCCGACGAACATCGGGACCGACGGAGGGGTGTTGCCCAGTTCCTGCCGTTTCACCGCGCTCGCCCACGGCTCCGCCGACAGATAGTCGGCGATGGGCCGCCCGTCGAGCGTGTACCGGGTGGTGGGCGCCAACGGATTCATCAGCGGGAAGTCGTACACGCAGGAGTCCGCGGCCCGGTCCAGGACCGCGCGACCCTCGGGATTGAACACCGCGAGCATCTCCTCGGCGTCGTCCGGGTAGGCCGCGACGAAGCCGTTGACGACCCAGCCGATCCCACCGGACAGGATGGAGCCGTCGCCGGCGACGGCGAGATCGGCCAGGGACGCGGGCGGGGATCCGGCGACCGCCCCGACCACCGGCAACTCGGGTGCGTAGCTGTCCTTCAATTCCGCGGCGGCCGCCGAGCTCATTCCGCCCTGCGAATATCCCCAGAACGCGAACCGGGTGTCCTCGGCGATGCCCAGCTCGGTCAGCGACCGTGCGGCCCGCGCCAGATCGAGCATCGCGTGACCCTGCGATTCCCGATTCAGGTACGGATGGATCCCCGGCGTGCCCAGACCCTCGTAGTCGGTGACGGCCACGGCGTAGCCGCGCGCGAGCAGCGGCGCGATCTGCAGGTACTCGTACTCCTGGCCGAAGACCATGAGCTTCGACGGCGCGCACTGGTCGCCCATGCCCTGCGTGCCCGGGCCGACGATCACCGTCGGGCGCGGTCCGGTCCCGGCCCACGGCAGGGTGGGGACCAGCACGGTGCCGGTGACCGCCACGGGGTCCCCGGCCGCGCCCACGCTCCGGTACATCACCCGGGTGACGGTGGCATCGATCGCGAGTGGGGTGCCGGGCACGATCGCCGCCACCGACGGCTCGACGCGCAGCACGTCCCCCGGGGAGCCCGCAGGCAGCGGATCGGGCGGCAGGTAGAAGTCGGTGTACTCGCCGGAGCGACCGGCCGGGTCGGCGGCGGCCACCGGCGCGGCGAGCGGCGCCGCGACGGTGATTCCCGCGACCGCGATCATCGCGAGATTCCTGAGCTTGCGGGGCATTCGGGTTCCTGTCTGTCTTCAGCGGTGCTGCCTCAGCGGCCGGAGACCGCGGGATGTGCCTGGTGCACGGACACGTCGACACGGTCCTGGTAGAACGCGACGTGCCCGCGCAGACGAGCGACCTGCTCGTACGGATCGTCGTAACTCCAGCACAGCGGTTCCCCGCCGTCGCCCTCGACGCTCCAGTAGGTGGCTTCCCCCTTGTACGGGCAGCGGGTCGACGGGGCGTCGGACGTTGCGAGATCGACGAGGACGTCGGCGCGGGGGAAGTAGAAGACCAGCCCGTGGTCCTGTTCGTCGACGAGCAGCGACCCGCTCGTCTCCGCGAGGCGCACGCCGTTCAGGGTTGCGCGCACCACGTTGCGGCGCGCGTGGATGTCGACGCGGTAGTCGGGCCGGGCCGCGAAGCCGGGGGAACGGGTGCTGTCGGTTCCTGTGCTCATGGGTGTCCTCGTTCGGATCGGTCGGGCACGGTTCGGGGTGTGCTCACAGCCGTGACGCGGCCGGAATCACCGCGTCCTCGGGCCGGATCGGCCGGATCATCGCCTCCTGCGTGAACGACGCGAGCAGGTCACCGGACTCGGTGTGCACCTGACCGCGCACGTACGACATGCCGGAGCCGACCTGCGTGCTCTCGTGCGAGTACAGCAGCCATCCGTCCCAGCGGACCGGTTCGTGGAAGGCGACCGTGACCGTCACGACCCCGGTCGAGATCGTCCGGTGCGCCTGGCTCGTGCCCACCCCCGCGTGCGCGCGCAGCGTCGCCGACACCGACAGGTGGTTCGTGAAGTGCGCGAGCAGCGCCTTGGCGAGGTCGGCGCGCTCGGGGACGGGGTCGTAGCGCAACCACGCGTGCAGTTCCGGGGGCCCGACCTCCTCCGGGCTGCGGACGTCCACCACGTCGACGACCCGCAGATCGCGGCCGGTCATGGGCATGTGTACCGGATGAGCGGTTTCGGGACCGGCGACCTGCGGCCGGGGAGCGTGGTGTCGGACGACGTCGCCGGTGGGCACGTCGGCGAGCACCGAGACCATCGCGTGCCGGCGGCCGTTCTGGCAGACGGCGACCTCCGCGTCGGCCATCGTGCGGCCCTCGTGCAGCACCTCGACCTCGAAGTCGACCGGAATCTCCGAGTCGACGGCGCGCACGAACACTGCCCGCGCGGACCGGATCTCCTTGTCGGGGAAACGCTTCGCGGTTGCGACGATCGCCTGGGCGAGCAACTGGGTTGCATCGGCGACGCGCCGGCCGCCGCCGTCGCTCTCACCGGTGAACCGATTCTCGCCGCTGGGTGTGACGTCGAAGATGCGGAGCATGCGCTCCACCGACGATCCCTCGACGGTCCTCACCGAATCCGGAGGTGTCGTCACGCCCGCCCCTTCGCCGAACCTCGTGAGAGCAGAGTTCTCCGAGGGCAGGAGCCGGATTACCCCTGCAACTTGCGGATCGTACGCATGTTCCGGGTCGTAGTCACGGACTTGTACCGGGCACGGCCCGCGACCTTCCCGAACGCACTGCTGAGTGTCGACCCCTTGACGACATGCCAGTAGACGACGCCCTCACCCGGCGCGACCTGCTCGATCTGCGGGTCCACGGCAATACCGAGCAATTCCTCGCGCACGACCGGGTCGGCCACGAAGACGACGTAGGTGTGCCAGCCGTCCCGGTTCTCCTCGAACGGGCAGGCATCGGCGAGACCGGCGAATCGGGCCTGCTCGAGCACGAACACGAACGCCTCGTAACCGAAGCGGGCACCCAGAGTCGCCTCGATCTCCGCCTTCAACGAGGCCGGGTCGGTCTTCTCCGAGCCGAACACGACGTTGCCGGAGGCGAGCACCGTACGCACGTCGCCGTAGCCGAGTCGGGTGAACACATCCTTCAGGTCGGCCATCTTGATGGTGATGCCGCCGACATTGATCCCTCGCAGCAGAGCCACGTAACGCGTCATGGACGGCACCGTAGTTCGCGTCACCGACAGGCGGGGCAGTATGGTGGTCGACGCGGACGAGTTGGCCGGGCGGCCGCGGATCGAGGAACCGGCACCGAATGGTGTCAGGCCCCGAGCCGAGGAAAGTCCGGACTCCACAGAGCAGGGCGGTTGCTAACGGCAACCCGAGGTGACTCGCGGGACAGTGCCACAGAAAACAGACCGCCTGCCCTTCGGGGCAGGTGAGGGTGAAACGGTGCGGTAAGAGCGCACCAGCACCCCGGGTGACCGGGGTGGCTCGGTAAACCCCGCCCGGAGCAAGGTCGAAGGCCGCACCACCACCCCCTCGGGGCGGCGGTGCGGCTGCGCAGGTGTTCGAGGGCTGCTCGCCCGAGCCTGCGGGTGGACCGCTCGAGGTACCCGGTGACGGTGTGCCCAGATGGATGGTCGCCACCCCGCCTCGGCGGGGGACAGGATCCGGCTTACAGGCCGACTCGTCCGCCCTTCACGGGCACCGCCGGGTGACCGGAGCGGGTCCGGTCAGAGCGGGCCGACCACCAGCAGCTGCGCCCAGTAGGTAGCCGCGTCGGCACCCAGGTAGGGCAGCAGGTTGTCGAAGATCAGGTAGGACATGTGGTTCTCCTCGGCTCTCGTATCGGGTTCGGGGGACCGGACGCGACGGTACCAGCCACGCCCGACCGGCGGGTTCGGCCCGTTCTCGCCCACCGTTGCGGCAGACTGTCGATATGAGTGACGACGGTTGGTACTACGACGTGAGCACCGGCAAGGTCTCCCAGGGCAAGGATCCCAACGCACTGAATCGGATGGGTCCCTATCCGGACCGAGCCACCGCCGAGCGCGCGCTCGAGATCGCGGCCGAACGCAACAAGGCCGCGGACGCCGCCGACGAAGAGTGGAACAACTGAGGAGCCTCACGCGCCCGTGGTGAACACACGCATTGTCGTCGCGCCCGCGATCGACTTCGGTGCCGTCCGCGCCGAATTCGCGCTCGACGACCGCTACCCCGCGTCCGCGATCGCGGAAGCGGAGAAGACCGTCGACCGTTTCGCGGCCGAGCGCGAGGACCGCACGGACCTGCCGCTCGTGACGATCGATCCGCCCGGGTCGATGGACCTCGATCAGGCGCTGCATCTCGAACGCACCGCCGACGGCGGGTTCGTCCTGCACTACGCGATCGCCGATGTGCACGCCGTCGTCGAACCGGGTGGTGCGATCGACAAGGAGAGCCACAAACGCGGCCAGACCTACTACCTGCCGGACGGTTCGGTCCCGCTGCATCCGCGGGAGCTGGCGGAGGGCTCGGCGAGTCTGCTGCCCGGTGAGATCCGGCCCGCGGCGCTGTGGCGGATGGAACTCGACGCGGCCGCCGAACCCGTCTCCGTGACGGTGAGGCGGGCGCTGGTGCGTTCGGCGGCGCGGTTGGACTACGCCGGGGTGCAGGCCGACGCGGTGGCCGGGACGCTGCATCCGTCGATCGCGGCGCTGCCCGAGTTCGGTCGCCTGCGTCAGGCCGCGGCGCGGGCGCGCGGCGCGATCGAGTTGCGGTTGCCGGAGCAGGACGTCGTCGCCGACGGTAAGGGCTGGACGCTGCAGATCGAACCGCGCACCGCGGCCGACGACTGGAACTCTCAGGTGTCGCTGCTGACCGGCATGTGCGCGGCGTCGATGATGATCGAGGCGAAGGTCGGGCTGCTGCGCACGCTGCCGCCCGCCGACCCGGAAGCGGTTGCCGCGTTGCGGCACACCGCCGCCGCGCTGAACGTTCCGTGGCCGGCGGAGGTGTCCGTCGGCAACTTCCTGGCGGGCCTGGACGCGAACCTGCCCACCACGCTGGTGCTCATGAGCGAGGCACCGGCACTGCTGCGCGGCGCATCGTATCGACCGCTCGACGGGTCGCTGCCGGATCTTCTCGTGCACGGCGCGATCGGCGCACCCTACGCGCACGTCACCGCGCCGCTGCGCCGGTTGTCGGACCGCTACGCCACCGAGGTGTGCCTGGCCGTCAGCGCGGGCGAGCCGGTGCCGCAGCAAATCCGGGACGAGCTGGCCGCGATGCCCGACATCATGTCGGCGTCGGATTCGATCGCCGGGAAGATCGCCCGCACCTGCATCGACCTGACCGAGGCGACGGTGCTGGCGCCGCGGGTGGGCGAACAGTTCGACGCGACCGTCATCCGGGGCGCGAACGGCCGGCGCGACGCGCAGGTGTTCGTCCCGTCCGAGACCGTCATCGCCCCGTGCAGCGGCGAGCCGGACGACGGCACCCACGTGCGGGTCACGCTCGACGTGGCCGACCCGGTGACGCGGAAGGTGCAGTTCGCGTACTCGAGGTGACGGTACCGTCGACGGCGTGACCGACACCCGATCCGACACCCCGACCGGTTCCGGCCGATCCCGGAACCGCCGTCTCGCCGCCGTTTTCGTCGCCGTCGTCGCGGTGCTCGCGGCCGCGGCCGGGTTCGTGCTGTGGCTCGCGCCGAGCCGCTATCTGCCGTGGGACACCGAACCGTTCCCGAAGATCGACACGACCGCGTTGTCGCCGCAGCAGGCCCGCGTCGTCGAGCTGCTCGAGCAGGAACACGACGCGCAGCGGCCCGGCACCTTCTATTCCGAGGGCGTGAAGGAACCGTGGTGCGCCGACTTCGTCAGCTGGATCATGCGCGAAGCCGGAATGCCGCTGTCCAACCCGAATTCGGGGCACTGGCGGATCCCCGGCGTGTACACGCTGCAGGAGTACTACGAGCAGGAGGGCCGATTCGTGCCCGCCGGCTCCGGCCGTGGTCCCGAGGTCGGTGACGTGGTGCTCTACGACAACACCAGCTGGGTCGGTCAGCACACCAACATCGTCGTCGCGGTCGACGGCACCACCGCGATCACGGTCGGCGGCAACGAGATGGGCCGGATCCGGGTGCACAGCCTGGACTGGGCATCGGACCCGGCCGTCGTCGGATTCGGTCTCCTCGCCGGCTGAGGAGACCGAACGGGGCTCACCGGAACCGGTCGGTGGCCTCGACGAGGTGGTGGGTGATGCCGGGCTCGTTCGCGGCGTGTCCGGCGTCGTCGACGATCTGCAGCGTCGACTCCGGCCACGCCCGGTGCAGTGCCCACGCGCTCGTCGCCGGGCACACCACGTCGTAGCGTCCCTGCACGATGACCCCGGGAATGCCGTTCAGCAGGTGCGCATCCCGCAGCAACTGACCCTCGTCGAGGAATCCGCGATGGTGGAAGTAGTGGTTCTCGATGCGGGCGAACGCCAACGCGAAACGCGGCTCCCCGGTTTCGGCGACGTGTTCCGGCCGCGGCAGCAGCGAACTCGTCGCGCCCTCCCAGGTCGACCACGCGACCGCCGCCTCGAGCGCGACCTCGGGATCGGGGGAGTGCAGCAGCCGATGGTAGGTGTCGACCGGATGCTCGCCGGGCTCCGCACCCGCCAGCGGGGCGCAGAACTTCTCCCACAGGTCCGGGAAGATCTGCCCGGCCCCGCCGTTGTAGTACCAGTCGATCTCGCTGCGCCGCAGCAGGAACACCCCGCGCAGGACGAGTTCGGTGACCCGGTCGGGATGTTTCTGCGCGTACGCCAGCGCGAGCGTCGATCCCCACGATCCGCCGAAGACCTGCCAGCGATCGATCCCGAGCCGGGTGCGCAGCAGTTCGATGTCCCCCAACAGATGGCCGGTGGTGTTCGTCGAGAGGTCCGCGCCGTCCGCCACGTGCGGAAGGGACCGGCCGCAGCCCCGCTGGTCGAACAGCACGATGCGGTATGCGCCGGGATCGAAGAACTGCCGATGCAGCGGGGACGTGCCGCCACCCGGGCCGCCGTGCAGGAACACCACGGGCTTGCCGTCCGGGTTTCCGCTGATCTCCCAGTACACCTGCTGGCCGTCGCCGACGTCGAGCATGCCCTGCTCGTACGGCTCGATCGGCGGATAGGGCTTGCGCAACTCGGTCATCAGTAACCCACGAGCGCCGACGCGAAGTCGGGGATCTCGAGCGCCCTCAGCGCCTCGTCGCGAACGTCCGGGCACTGCGCGGTGGTGATCTCGTCGATGCGGGCGCGGTCCCCGGCCAGGGCGATCAGATCGATGCCGTTGTTGGCGGCCCACTCGCCGACGAGCAGGTTCAGGCCGGGCTTGCTCATCGACGGGGTGTAGGTGCGCCAGCTCTGCAGCTCCCCCTCCATCCGGGTGCACAGATCCGCCGCCTGCGTCTCGGTGACCCCACCCGGCAGCGCCGCCGGGGCAGTGGTCTCGGCGGTCGGCGGCGCGGGGTTGGTCGAACCACTCGGCGCGGGTTCGGATCCCGGGGCGCAGGCACCGAGCACGGTGATCGTGGCAGCAGCGACGACGGCCGCGGTCAGCGTGCGTCGGAGTCCGGTCATGGAGTCACCTCGGAGGTCGAGCGGTCGATGTCGACACCGAGTCTGCCACCCGCGGACCGCACGACGGCGGTGCCGTTCGTCACCACTGCGATGGTGCCGTCCGTCACCCGTCAGCCGCGCTCGGCGATGATCCGCGCGATGTTGCGTTCGGCGAGCGCGGCGATCGTCAGCGACGGATTCACCGTGCCGGTGCTGCCCGGGATCAGAGCGCCGTCGACGACGTACAGGCCCGGATGACCGTGCACGCGACCGTAGCCGTCGGTGACCTCGCCGAGGACGGCACCGCCCAGCGGATGGGCGGTGAAGGACGCATTGACATCCGGAGCCATCGGCCGCGCGCCCGGCACGGTGCCGCCGGCCTCGGCCATCGCGTCGTGGACGGCGCGCAGGGCTTCCACGCTCTCCCGTTCCCCGCCCGCCGGCCAGTTCACGACGGCGCGGCCGGCGCCGGCGTCGTAGGTGACCTCGGCGCGGCGCGGGTCGAGGGTCATGCCGAGCGAGGCCAGCATGCCCACGTCCTTCGCGGTGCCCGCGACGAACCAGTTCTCGAGGCTCAGCGGCATGCCCGACTCGTCGACGATCCGGGAGGCGGACGGGGCGCCCTGGTCGCCGGCGAATCCGTCGGTGAGCGCGAAGGAGCGGACCAGCACGGCGTCGCCGTTGGTGCCCCAGCCACGACCGACGCGGTCGTCGAGGTTCGCCAGTGCGCCGGTGTGGCGGGCGCGCAGCAGCAGTTCGGTGGTGCCGATCGAGCCGGCGCCGAGCACCAGCCTGTCGCAGGTCAGCGTCCGCGTCCGCAGCACGGTGCCGAAGGGGTCGACGATCTCGACGTCGACGCGGTAGCGGCCGTCGGGTTCCTGACCGACGGCGAGCACGCGATGCGCGTGGCACACGAGTGCGCGCCCGGTGGCCTCGGCGGCCGGAATGTAGTTCTGTGTGAGGTCGAACTTGGCGCCGTTGGAATTGCCGAGGTTGCTCTCGCCGGCGATCGCCGAGCGCCGCACCCGCCCGGCGAGTTCGTCGCGCACGACGTCCCAGTTCCAGATCCCGTCGATGCGATGCGGGGTGTAGCCGGCCGCGCGGGCGTCCGCGTCCCACCGGCGCGAGTGCGTGAACTCGGGGGCGCCGTAGATGTCGTCGGGCATCGCATCGAGGCGCAGCATGGAGCGCACCTTCGGATACCAGGTGGAGGTCATCTCCCGGTAGTCGAGCCGCGAGCCGAACACGTGCTCGAAGAAGCGCTGCTCGGGCGCGATCATCACGCCGGTGAACACGACGGAGCCGCCGCCGACCGCGGCGCCGCGCCACACCGACAGGTTGGGGTAGTCGACCACGTCGAGGACCCCGGCGAAGTCGTCGCAGGTCACCGGGACACCGGTGGGGCCGATGAACGCCACACGGTGATACAGGCCGCGGCCGTCGGCGAGCAGGTCGGTGGTGAAGATCTCCCGCTGCGGATCGCGCGGCCAGCGCAGGCCGCGCTCGAGGACGGTGATGCGGCTGCCGGACTCGGCCAGGCGCAGCGCCGCGGCGCTGGCCCCGAAACCGGATCCGACGACGATGACCTCGGAGTGGTCGGGTGCGGTCGGGGGAGCGGCGAACAGTTCGGGCACCAGGCGCAGGTAGGTGTCGGTCCCCACGGGCAGCGCGGACGCGGACCGCGATCCTGCGAGCCCCGGCCCGAACGCGACGGCAGCAGCCGCCAGGGTCGATGCCTGCAGGAAACGACGCCGCTTCATCCCAGAGCCCCCAAGGATGTCCGTGATACCCCCCGGACGTGACCGACCGGCCCGCCCGCTACCGGCGGTTACTGTAACCGGAGGACGCGTCCGGAGGCCATCCCGGGTGAATTGCCGGCCCCGAATGCCGACGACGGGTGCCACGGCATGGCCGTGACACCCGTCGGGACCGGGATCAGGGAAGTGGGATCAGAAGGAGTGCTCGGGGCCCGGGAAGGTACCCGCGGCAACCTCGGCGGCGTAGTCGGCCGCGGCGCGGCGCAGTTCGTCGCCGACGTTGCCGAACTTCTTGACGAACTTGGCGGTCTTGCCGCTGGTGTAGCCGGCCATGTCCTGCCACACGAGCACCTGCGCGTCGCACTCGTTGCCCGCGCCGATGCCGACGGTGGGGATGGTCAGCTTGCGGGTGACCTGACCGGCCAGCTCGGCCGGAACCATCTCCATCACGACGGAGAACGCACCGGCTTCCTGGACCGCGATCGCGTCGAGGATCAGCTGCTCGGCGCCGTCGCCACGGCCCTGCACCCGGAACCCGCCGAGGGTGTTGACGGACTGCGGGGTGAAGCCGATGTGGGCCTGCACCGGGATGCCGGCCGCAGTGATCGCCGCGATCTGCGGGGCGACCCGTTCGCCACCCTCGAGCTTCACCGCGTGGGCGCCGCCCTCCTTCATGAACCGGATCGCGGTCGCGAGCGCCTGCTCGGGGGACGCCTCGTACGTGCCGAACGGCAGGTCGGCGATCACCAGCGCGTGCGGTGCGCCACGGACGACGCCGCGTACCAGCGGCAGCATCTCGTCGACGGTGACCGGGACGGTGGTGTCGTAGCCGTAGACGACGTTCGCGGCGGAATCGCCGACGAGCAGCACCGGAATGCCCGCATCCTCGAAGATGCGTGCGGACGAGTAGTCGTAGGCGGTCAGCTCGGCCCAGCGTCGGCCCTCGGCCTTCATCGCCTGCAGGTGATGCACGCGAGTCTTGCGCTTGGGGGCATCGGACGCGGCAGCGCCGCCGTACACGGAAGTCATGTTGTCGGACATCGCTGTCCCTTTCTGCCTCGAGGCCCGTGCGGGGTCCCCGGGTTGGTGATGACGATCTCGAGTCTGCCACCGCACGCTCCGCGCGTGTACCGGGCGCGTCGTGCGATTGGTCACATTCCCGCTCGTCGCAGCCGCCCGGCCGCGGTCGCTCGCGGCGGCGCCGGACCGCGCGTCGCTAGCATCGCTGGAGTGCCGATCCTCACCCCCGGACTGCGATCCCGTGTCCTCACCGGCCTGGCAGTCGCCGGTCTCGCGCTGGCCACCGCCTGCGGCTCCCCGTCGGACACCACGAGGGCGGTCCCGGCCGAACCGGTCGGAGTTCCGGACGGATTGGAGCAGTTCTACACCCAGCCCGTGACCTGGGAGTCCTGCGCGGGCTACGGCACGGACGGTCCCCGCCTCGGGCGCGAGGGCGCGGAATGTGCCCGCATCACCGTTCCCCTCGACTACGACGACCCGGACGGTGCGACCGCGAAGATCGCGATCTCGCGTGTGCGCGCGGGCGGGGACAGGATCGGATCCCTGCTGGTCAACCCGGGCGGACCGGGGGCATCCGGTCTGGGCATGGCCACCGTCGCCGCGTCCACCGAACTCGCGGAACGATTCGACGTCGTCGGTTTCGATCCGCGCGGGGTCGGTGCGTCCGAGCCCGCGGTGCGCTGCCTGACCGACGCGGAGGCCGACGCGGAACGGGCCCGCGACGACGGCGACATGTCCCCCGAGGGCATCGCCGCGAGCGAGAAACACAGCCAGGAGTACGCGGACGCGTGCGTCGAGCGGTCCGGACTCGATCTGCTCGCCCACGTCGGTACCCGCGAGGTGGTCCGCGACATGGACGTCATCCGCGGCGTGCTCCGCGACGAGAAGCTCAACTACCTGGGTTTCTCGTACGGAACCCGGCTCGGCACGGTCTACGCCGAGACGTTCCCCGACCGGGTCCGCGCCCTCGTCCTCGACGGCGCGCTCGACCCCGAGCAGGAACCCGTCGAGGAGGTGGTGCTACAGGCCGCCGGTTTCCAGCGGGCGTTCGATGCGTTCGCCGCGGACTGTGCCCGCTACGACACCTGCGCGCTCGGCACCGATCCGACGCAGGCCGTCGCGCGGTTCCGGGCGCTGGTCGACCCGCTGATCACCGCCCCGGCCCGGACCACCGACCCGCGCGGACTCAGCCACCGCGACGCGATCACCGGTGTGCAGCAGGCCCTGTACTCGCCGAGTCTGTGGGGGTCGCTGCGCGGCGGCCTGCGGTCGCTGGCCGACGGCAACGGCGACACGCTGCTGTTGCTGGCGGATATGTACGAGGGGCGGGGCGAGGACGGCACCTACAACAACGTCAACGACGCGTTCAACGCGATCCGGTGCGTCGACGACCCGCGGATCACCGACCGGGCCCTGGCCGGCGAGGCCGACACCCGGTTCCGGGAGGCGGCGCCGTTCCTCGACGACGGCCGCGGAACCGGGCAGGCCCCGCTGGATCTGTGTGCGTTCTGGCCGGTGCCGAACACCGGCGAGCCGCACACTCCGGAGGTTCCGGGATTGCCTCCGGTGCTGGTGGTCTCGACCACCGAGGATCCCGCGACCCCCTATCAGGCCGGCGTGGATCTGGCCCGTCAGCTCGGCGGCGCGCTCATCAGTTTCACCGGGACCCAGCACACCGTGGTGCTCGACGGGCAGCGGTGCGTCGACGACCCGGTGATCCGGTATCTGGTGTCCCTCGAGGTGCCGGAATCCGACCCGCACTGCTGACCCGTAGCGGTTGTGAGCGACACGCCGCATCGATAACTCACCGATGTAACACGGAGTTAACTCCCAGTGCCTAGTCTCGCCACTATGGATCGCCAGAAGGAGTTCGTGCTCCGCACCCTCGAAGAGCGCGACATTCGGTTCGTGCGCCTGTGGTTCACCGATGTCGTCGGGACGCTCAAATCCGTGGCGATCGCCCCGGCCGAACTCGAAGGAGCCTTCGAGGAGGGCATCGGTTTCGACGGCTCGGCCATCGAGGGTTTCTCCCGCATCTCCGAGGCCGACATGGTCGCGCGGCCGGACGCCACGACCTTCCAGGTGCTGCCGTGGATGGACGATCGCGGACACCAGTACTCGGCGCGGATGTTCTGCGACATCACCATGCCGGACGGCACCCCCAGCTGGGCGGACCCGCGGCACGTGCTGCGCCGCCAGCTGAACAAGGCGTCGGATCTGGGTTTCAGCTGCTACGTGCACCCCGAGATCGAGTTCTTCCTCGTCGAGAACGGTGAGCCCGGCCAGCCCCCGGTCCCGGCCGACGACGGTGGCTACTTCGACCAGTCCGTGCACCGCTCGGCCCCGAACTTCCGCCGGCACGCGATCGACGCGCTCGAGTCGATGGGTATCTCGGTCGAGTTCAGCCATCACGAGACCGCCCCCGGCCAGCAGGAGATCGATCTGCGCTACGCCGACGCGCTGTCGATGGCCGACAACGTGATGACCTTCCGCTACGTGGTCAAGGAGATCGCGATGGCGGAGGGTGTGCGCGCGACCTTCATGCCCAAGCCGTTCCGTGAGCACGCCGGTTCGGCGATGCACACGCACATGAGCCTGTTCGAGGGCGAGAACAACGCCTTCCACGATCCGGACGATCCGCTGCAGCTCTCCGCGACCGGCAAGGCGTTCATCGCCGGCATCCTCGAGCACGCCAACGAGATCAGCGCCGTCACCAACCAGTGGGTGAACTCCTACAAGCGCATCGTGCACGGCGGAGAAGCCCCCACGGCCGCGTGCTGGGGTCCGTCGAACCGTTCGGCGCTCGTGCGCGTGCCGATGTACACGCCGAACAAGGCGTCGTCGCGCCGCGTGGAGATCCGCACCCCGGACTCGGCGTGCAACCCCTACCTGACGTTCGCGGTGCTGCTGGCCGCCGGTCTGCGCGGCATCGAGAAGGGCTACGAGCTCGCCCCCGAGGCCGAGGACGACGTGTGGTCGCTGACCTCCGCCGAGCGGCGCGCGATGGGCTACCGCGAGCTGCCCACCGATCTCGACATCGCGCTGCGCGAGATGGAGAAGTCCGAGCTGGTCGCCGAGGCGCTCGGCGAGCACGTGTTCGACTACTTCCTGCGCAACAAGTGGCGTGAATGGGAGAACTACCGCAGCCAGGTCACCCCGTACGAGCTGGAGCAGTACCTGGGTCTGTAGTCGGCGATAGGGTGAATGGCGTGCGGACGCGGACAGAGGAGATCGCGGCAGATCCGACCGGCGTGGGACCGGGGGTGGGTGCGTGGTGAAACCGCCACCCGCCCGGTCCGCGATTCCCGGACCGGGCCGGCTCGGGCTCGTCGAGCCCACGGCCGCAGCCCACCTCGAACAGCTCGCCTGGAACGACACCGACAGCATCGAACTGCTGTGGTCGTTGTCGCGCGCCCCGAACGCCGATCTGGCGTTGCGGAACCTGGTTCGGCTGCAGGAGGCACTCGACGAGGCCGGGTGGGCCGAACTCGACGGCGCGCTGCGTTTCGACAAGGGACTGCGGGGACGGCTGTTCGGGTTGTTCGGGGCCTCCGCGGCGTTCGGCGACCATGTCGTCGCCCACCCGGACCGCTGGCGCATGCTCGCCGGGAAACTCGAGCTGCCGGACCGGCACACGTTCACCGCGCGCATGCTCGACTGCGTCGGAGCGGTCGCCGAGCCGGGGGGCCGCACCGACACGCTCGTCTACCGGGCGCAGCTCACCGGCCCCGCGGCGATACCGGCGCTGCGCACCTCCTATCGCGATCAGCTGATGCTCATCGCCGCCGTGGATCTCGCGGCGACCGTCGAGAACGAGCCGGTGCTGCCGTACATCGAGGTGGGACACAAGCTCGCGGATCTCGCCGACGCGGCCTTGACCGCCGCGCTGGCCGTCGCGGTCGCGACGATCGTCCCCGAGGGACCGTGCCCCGTCGATCTCGCGGTCATCGCGATGGGCAAATGCGGTGCGCGCGAACTGAACTACGTCAGCGACGTCGACGTCGTGTTCGTGGCGGAGCCCGCCGACGCGCGCGCGAGCCGCATCGCCGGGGAGATGATGCGAATCGGCACGTCGGCGTTCTTCGACGTCGATGCCGCGCTGCGTCCGGAAGGTAAACGCGGCGAACTGGTCCGAACCCTCGACTCGCACATCGCCTACTACACCCGGTGGGCCAAGACGTGGGAGTTCCAGGCGCTGCTCAAGGCCCGGCCGATGGCCGGCGATCTCGAACTGGGCCGCCGCTACATCGAGGCGTTGAGCCCGATGGTGTGGACCGCGTCCGAGCGTGAGGCGTTCGTTCCGGAAGTGCAGGCGATGCGCCGGCGCGTCGAGGAACTCGTCCCCGCGGAATTGCGCGAACGCGAACTGAAACTCGGACGCGGGAGCCTGCGCGACGTCGAATTCGCGGTCCAGCTGCTGCAACTCGTGCACGGCCGCGCCGACGAATCGCTGCGGGTACCCAACACGGTGGAAGCGTTGTCGGCGCTCGCGGAAGGCGGGTATGTCGGCCGCGACGACGCCGCGAACCTGCGGGCGTCGTACGAGTTCCTGCGATTGCTCGAACACCGGCTGCAACTGCAGAAGCTCAAACGCACCCATACCCTGCCGCCCGCCGAGGACCGGGAGGCACTGCGCTGGCTGGCCCGTGCCGCGCACATGCGGCCGGACGGCCGCAACGACGCGCTCGGGGTGCTCGAGGCCGAGATCAAGCGGAACTCGGCCCGGGTCCGCAAGCTGCACGCCAAGCTGTTCTACCGTCCGCTGCTCGAATCGGTGGCCCGCCTCGACGCGGAGGCGGTGCGGCTGTCCCCGGAAGGTGCGGTGCGTCAGCTCGCGGCGCTCGGCTACAGCGCACCGGAACACGCGCTCGGACACCTGACCGCGCTGTCCGGTGGTGCCTCGCGCAAGGCGCGGATCCAGGCACTGATTCTTCCGCAGCTGCTCGAATCGCTGAGCGACACAGTCGATCCCGACGCGGGCCTGCTGGCGTACCGGCGGCTGTCCGACGCGATGTACAACGCGGTGTGGTTCCTGCGGACACTGCGCGACGAACCCTCGGTCGCCGAACGGCTGATGACGGTGCTCGGATCGTCGGCGTTCGTGCCGGACCTGCTCATCAACGCCCCCGACGTGGTGCGCCTGTTCGCGGACGGCCCCAACGGTCCGCGCCTGCTCGAACCGCAACCCGAGGAGGTCGCGAAGGCGATCGTCACGTCGTCGGCGCGGTACGACGATCCGGTGCGCGCGATCGGGGCGGCCCGATCGCTGCGGCGCGCCGAACTCGCCCGTGTCGCCAGCGCCGACATCCTCGGCATGCTCGACGTGCCCCAGGTGTGCCGGGCCCTGTCGAGCGTGTGGTCCGCGGTGCTCGAGGCGGCGCTGGGCGCCGTGATCCGCGCATCCGAACAGAAGCAGGGCCCTGCGCCGGCGCGCATCGCGGTGATCGGCATGGGCAGGCTCGGCGGCGCCGAACTGGGCTACGGGTCCGATGCCGACGTGCTGTTCGTGTGCGAGCCGCTACCGGACGCCGACGAAACGGTGGCCGTCAAGTGGGCCAACCAGATCGCCGAACAGGTCCGCAAGCTGCTCGGCGCGCCGAGCACCGATCCGCCGCTGGAGGTGGACGCGGGTCTGCGGCCCGAGGGTCGCAGTGGGCCGTTGGTGCGCACACTCGCCTCGTACCAGGCGTACTACGCGCAGTGGGCGCAGGCGTGGGAGGTGCAGGCGCTGCTGCGTGCGCACCCCGCCGCCGGCGACCCCGATCTCGCTGAACGGTTCCTGCGCATGATCGACGCGGTCCGTTACCCGGAGGGTGGGGTGTCGCAGGAGGCGGTGCGCGAGATCCGGCGGATCAAGGCGCGCGTCGACTCGGAGCGGCTGCCGCGCGGTGCGGATCCGGCGACCCACACCAAGCTCGGCCGCGGTGGCCTGGCAGACATCGAATGGACCGTGCAGTTGCTGCAATTGCAGCACGCCCACCGGATTCCGGCGCTGCACAACACCTCGACGCTCGAGGCGCTCGATGCGATCGGTGCCGCGGAACTGGTCAGCCAGGAGGATGTCGCGCTGCTGCGGGAGTCCTGGCTCCTGGCGACGCGGGCCCGCAACGCGCTCGTGCTGGTGCGGGGCAAACCGACCGATCAGCTGCCCGGGCCGGGTAAGACGCTGACCGCCGTCGCGCGGGTCGCGGGATGGGAGGGGGACGCCTCCGAGTTCCTGGACCACTACCTGCGGGTCACGCGGCGAGCCCGGGCCGTCGTCGAGCGGGTCTTCGGGGGAACCGACAACGGTTACGGAAGCGCGCACGGATACGACGGGCACGGGTAGTGGCCACGGGGTAAGGCGACCCCGGTAGGGGAGCGGTCAGCTCTGCGCGAAGAGGCGGATGCGTTGTTCGCGGCTGCGCTCGAGATGTGTGCGCATGTGCTCGCGGGCGGCGCTTTCGTCGCGGGCCCGCAGGGCGGCCAGGATCTGCTCGTGCTCGGCGTTGAGGAGGTCGGGTTCGCCGTAGTTGGACGGCGGCCCCGAGTCGTAGATGCGCAGCTGGGTGGTAAGGCGCACCAGCAGCGCGGTGATGGTCGAGTTGTGCGCGGCCTGCCACAGGGCCTCGTGGAACCGGAAGTTTCCGCTGCGTACCTCGGCGTCGTCGGTTGCGGCGCAACAGAATCCGTGGAGCTGTTCGAGGCGTGCCATGTCGAGTTCGGTGTGCCGGACGGCGGCGGCCCCGGCGGCTTCGGATTCGAGCGCGACACGTGCCGCGTAGATCTCGATGACGTCCTCGGCGGTGCCCGAGCGCACCCGGAAGCCGCGGGTGGCGCGTTCGAGCAGCCCGTCGTGGGCGAGCCAGTTGAGCGCTTCGCGGATCGGGGTGCGGGAGGCCCCGTAGGTCTCGCTGAGCTGAGTCTCGTGCAGGGCGGCGCCGCGGGGGAACTTGCCGGCGAGGATGTCCGCGCGCAGACGCAGGTACTGCTTCGACGTCTGGTCGTCGCGTCCGGTCGGGGGCTCGGAGAGCAGGGAACCGGTCAGGTCCGCGGTGGTGTCGCCGTGGGTCATGGGTCAGATTATGCCATCGACGACATCCGGATACTTGCGTATACGTTATTCGTCGTTTAGCGTCGCTGCGGTGAGCGACGACAGGCGAGACGTACTGATCAGGGCCGAGGACCTGGCCCGGAATCCGGGTACCTACACGATCCTCGACGCGACCGTCTCGTTCCCCAAGCCCCGCTTCGACGGCGACTACCGGCCCGAATCCGGTCTCGCCGATTGGGAGCGCGCCCACATTCCCGGCTCGCTGCACGCGAACCTGCTCGGCGATTTCAGTGCCGTCGACGCCAACCTGCACTTCACCCGTCCGGCACCCGCCCGGCTCGCGCACGCTCTCGCGAACCTCGGTATCGCACCCGACGCCGAGATCGTGGTGTACGACCAGGGCACGAACACCTGGTCCGCGAGACTGTGGTGGATGCTGCGCAACATCGGGATCGCCGCGCGGGTCCTCGACGGCGGACTCGCCCGCTGGACTGCACTCGGACTGCCCGTCGAGACCGGTGCGGCGGAGCCGCGCCCGGCGACCGAACGGTGGGCACAGCCGACCGATCACGGCCTGTGGCGCGACCGCGACGCCGTACTGTCCATCAGCGCGGGCGATGCCCCCGGCACGCTGGTCTGCGCGCTCGACCCGGAACAGTTCGCGGGCACCGCGACGACTCGCTACTCGCGGCGCGGCCACATCCCGCGCAGTCTCAACCTGCCGGCGAAGGGTCTGCTCGACGACGGGCTGCTGCGGCCGGACGAGGAGGTGTCCGCGGAGGCCGAGGCGGTGCTCGCCGATTCCGAGCGCCCGGTGGTCCTCTACTGCGGCGGCGGTGTCTCGGCCTGCCTGGTCGCCCTCGCGCTGGTGCGCGTGGGGTTCGACGACCTGGCCGTGTACGACGGATCGCTCGAGGAATGGACGGCGGATCCCGCACTGCCCATGGTCACGGCCGCGCCTTCCGAGGACCGGGAGGGTGACACATGACGCGATGTCGCCGCTCCTGATCGTCCCGAAACCGACTTCCCCTCTCCGACAGGAACTTCTGTGACTACCACGACGAACGCCCCCACCGTCGACGATGTGGCCGCCGCGCTCGAGGCGCTGCGTGCCCAGGTGCCGCTGGTGCAGTCGCTGACGAACATCGTCTCCGCCAACTTCCTGACCAACGTGCTGCTCGCGGCCGGTGCCAGCAACGCCCACATCGACAATGCCCACGAGGCCGGTGGATTCGCCCGGATCGCCGGCGGTGTGCTGGTCAATCTCGGCACCCCGGACGACGGCACCGCCGCCGCGTTCACCGAGGCCGCCGGTGCCGCGCGCGAGGCCGGAACCCCGTGGGTCCTCGACCCGGTCGGCGTCGGCGGGTTGCCGTGGCGCACCGGTCTGGCCGCCGATCTGCTTGCCCTGCACCCGACTGCGATCCGGGGCAACGCCTCGGAGATCATCGCGCTCGCCGGGTTGGGCGGCGACACCCGCGGCGTCGACAGCGCCGACGAGGCTGCCGCCGCGGTCCCAGCGGCGCTGGCGCTGCTCGAGCACGCCGACGCCGTCTCGGCCTCCGGACCCGTCGACTACCTGGTCGGACGTGACCGCGAGGGTGGGATCACCGGGGTGCGCATCGCCGGAGGCAGCGCGATGCTTCCGCGCGTGACCTCCACCGGCTGCTCGCTCGGCGGCCTGGTCGCGGCCTACCTGGCGGTGGCGCCGACCCCCTTGATCGGTCTGGCCGCCGCGCACGCGCATGTCGCGGTCGCCGCCGAGATCGCCGAGGAGAACTCCACGGGCCCGGGATCGTTCGCCGTTGCCTATCTCGACGCGCTGTACGCGGTCGATGCCGACACGCTGCGGGCCCGCGCCCGCATCGAGGCGCTCGAACTTTCGAACTGAGGACGAAAACCGATGGGCATCAAGACTTTCTGGTATCTCACCCAGGCCGACGGGGACTACCCGTGGAGCCCGGGCGGGCTGTATCCGGTCGACGGGCAGCGGCAGATCGAACTGGCGAAGACGATCGACAACGGCGGGTTCGACGGCGCGCTCGTCGCGACGTGGCCGAACGATCCGTTCATCTCGGCGACCTGGGCGGCCGCGCACACCACGCGCATGAAGTTCCTCGTCGCGATCTACGCGAACATGACGCCGGCGCGTCTGCTCGCGGAGAAGGCGCTGACGTTCGACGCGTTCAGCGGTGGCCGCCTGATGATCAACTCCGTCAACGGCCGCGAGAACATCCTCACCAAGTACGACATGAACGTCGAGCACGACCGGCGGTACGAACTGGGGGAGAAGTACTGGGCGGACTTCCGGCGGATCTACGCCGAGGGCACCGAGTCGAACTTCCCGAACACGCCGCTGCGGATCGACGCGCCGAGCGAGGACCACAGCGTTCCGCTGTGGGGGACCGGGGATTCGCCTGCGGGACTGCAGAATTCCGGCAAGGTGCTCGACGCGTACCTGGTCATGCTGCGTGAGACGGCGTTCGTCGAGTCCAAGTTCACCGCGGCACGAGAGTCCGCGGCCGCCGAGGGGAGGGAGTTCACCGACTTCGGTGCCCTCTCCGGCGTCATCGTCCGGCCGACGCAGGCCGAGGCCCTGGACCGGTTCCGGTCCCTGTTCGAGAAGGCCGGGATCGATCGGATCACCGACGTCCTGGACAAGGCGGTACGCCGTCGCACGGGCGGCAAGCAGGACCTCAAGACGTTCACCGCGCGCGACGCGCAGCGGCAGGGCTGGGTCGACACCATCAACGCCGGCCGCCTGCCCGAGCCGAAGGACCTGTATCTCGGTGACGGCCTGTACGCCGGCATCACGGCGTGGTCGCCGCTCGACATCTTCGCGACCGGGTCGTCGGCGGTGTACTACGCCGGAACGCCGGACGAGATCACGGGGCACGTGCGGGCGCTGCACGACCGAACGGGTCTGACGACGCTGATCCTCGCCGGCTGGCCTCTGATCGACGAGGCGAAGAACGTTGCCGAGCATCTGATTCCGCGCTTCCGCGAACTCTGAGTCGCGCTGCGACGAGGCCACCACGGCTGGGACCCCGGTCCCGGTAGTGGTGGCCTTTTGGGTTGCGGAAATTCGGACTGGTCAGTAATTGATTGTTAATGTAGGTTGCCCAAAGTAAGGTAAGCCAGACCTCAGTCCGAATCAGAGAAGAGTGACATGCAGTTGACGCGCACCGTTCGGCGCTCTCACGCCTTACCCCTCGTTCTTGCGCCCGCGCTCCTCGTGGCCGCCTGCGGCTCCGGCGACACCACGGACGCCGCGTCCGGTCCGGCAACCGCGGACTCGCTCACCGTCGCCGTCGCCAAGGACAGCGGTCCGCTGAACATCTTCGTCGGCCAGACCGACCAGATGACCGAGCTGGTCTACGACAAGCTCCTCTCGCCGTCGCCGTACGTCGCGGAACCGCAGCCGTGGCTCGCCACCGGCGTGCGCCAAGTGAACCCCACGACTTGGGACGTCGACCTGCGCGACGACGTGACCTGGCACGACGGTGAGGCGTTCACACCCGACGACGTCGTGTTCAGCTTCCACTTCATGCACGCCGCGCCCACCGGGCGGTTCACCCACCACGTCAACGATGTTCCGTCGATCTCGACGATCGACGTCACCGGAGAGCACTCGGTGCGGTTCGTCTGCGACTACTCGTGCCCGGAACTCGGCACCGTGACGCTCGCCGACCTGCCGATCCTGCCCGAACATGTGTGGGCGAACGTCGACCCGGCCAAGGTCAAGGAAGTCACCGATCTGCCGGTCGGCACGGGCCCCTTCAAGCTCGTCGACTACAACCCCACGACCGGATACCGCTTCGAGGCGAACGCCGACTACTTCGCGGGCGCACCGACCGTCGACGAACTGATCATGCCGGTGATCGCCGACTCCTCCGCCGCATTCACCGCGCTTCGCTCCGGGCAGGTCGACGCCGTCGACCGGGCGCTGCCTCCCGAGCTGGTCGATCAGTTCACCGCGTCGAACGACATCGGCACCATCGACGTGGATCCGCTGGGTTTCACCGAGTTGCGAATCAACTTCACCCGTGAACCCTTCGCCCAGGCCGATTTCCGCACGGCTCTGGGCTTCGCGTTCGACCGCGACAAGATGCTCGACATCGTCGCGCTGGGGAAGGGGCGACCCAGCACCCAGGGCTACGTGCACCCGGATGCACCGTTCGCCGATCCCGACGCCGACACCCCGTACGACCCTGCGCAGGCCGCCGCCTTGTTCGACTCCCTCGGATGGAAGGACGTCGACGGAGACGGCCTCCGCGAGAACCCGGCCGGTGAGAAGCCTGCTCCGTTCAAGTTGGTCGTCAACGGCGGCAATCCGCAGCATGTCCGTGCCGCCGAACTGTTCGTCGAGGACTTCGGCGAGGCCGGATTCGCCGTCGTCGTCGAGCCCCTCGAGGCGGGTTCGCTGTCGAGTGCGTCGTCCAACAAGGAATACGACTTCCTGATCAACGACATCGTCCCGCACGGGACCGCCGACCCGACGCAGCTGATCATGTCGCACCGCTCCGGCTACCTGTGGGATTCCCCGAAGATCGCCTACCCGGAATACGACGCTCTGTACGAGAAGTGGCGTGCCACCGACAACTACGACGACCGTGTTGTGGTCCTGAAGGAGATCCAGAAGCTGATCAACAGTCAGCCCACGACCCTTCCCCTGTACTACGCAGAGGAGACCTGGGCCTACGACGCCGAAAGCTTCTCGGGCTGGGTCGAGACCCCCGGTTACGGCATCGTCCACAAGTGGTCGTTCCTGCCGGCGGACGTCGTCGCCGCCGCGAACGCGGAAGCGCCGCAGGACTGATCGATGGTTATTCTGCGCCGAGCAGGGCAGTACGCCCTCGTGCTGTGGGCGGCGGTGACGCTGAACTTCGCACTGCCGCACCTCGCACCGGGTGATCCGGTCGGCTACCTCTACGTCGGCGAACTGCAGGGCCTCGGCGAGAAGTACCTCGCGGAACTCCGCGCCGGCTACGGCCTGGACAGGCCGATCCTCGAGCAGTACCTCTCGTTCTGGTCGGGGCTGCTGCGGGGAGATCTCGGGATGTCCGTGCAGTACAACAGGCCTGTTCTCGACGTGTTGGGGGAGAAGCTGTCCTGGACGGTCGCGTTGGTCGGCATCTCGATGGTGCTGGCCTTCGTGATCGGCACCCTGCTCGGCGCGTGGGCCGCGTGGCGACGCGGCACCGCGAAGGAGACCGGCACGGTTGTCGGTGTCCTCGTGGTGGATTCGATGCCCGCATTCTGGGTGGGCATGATCCTCATCGCCGTGTTCTCGGTGACGCTCGGCTGGTTCCCGTCCTACGGGGCCGCGACGATCACCGCGACCGGCGGGCAATGGCTCGCAGAAGTCGCCTCGCGGATGGTCCTTCCCGTCGCGACGCTGACCATCGCGAGCATCGGCGGATTCTTCCTCATGACCCGGGCCTCGATGATCGGCGTGCTCGACGAACCGTTCATCCGGCTCGCCCGGGCCAAGGGACTCGGGGAGTTCCGGGTGGCGATCCGGCACGCGCTGCGCAACGCGGTGCTGCCCGTCTACACGACCCTGACCCTGACGGTCGGTGTGCTGCTGTCCGGCGCGGTCGTCGTCGAGTCGGTGTTCGCGTATCCGGGGCTGGGCAAACTCACCTACGACGCGGTGACCGCCCGCGATTATCCGTTGCTGCAGGGTGCGTTCCTGCTCGCGACCGTCGGCATCGTCGCGGCGAACCTGCTGGCCGATCTGACCTATCCGCTGCTCGATCCGCGGGTGCGCCGCGACCGGACCGCGGCCGAAGGACGCACCGAGGTAGCCGTATGAACGTCAACCGCTTGACCATCGTCGGAACCCGAACCCGGTCCCAGCGCCTCGCGCTCGTCGGCGCGGTACTGCTCGGTGCGCTGCTGCTGTGCGCGATTTCCGCACCGTGGCTCGCGCCGTTCGACCCCACCGAACGGGTGACGCGCCCGTTCGCGGCGCCGTCCGCCGAGCACTGGCTCGGCGCCGACGACGTCGGCCACGACCTGCTGTCGATGCTGATCCACGGCGCCCGCATCTCGCTGTTCGTCGGGATCGTCGCGGCCGTGATCGCCACCGCCGTCGGCACGATCGTCGGGGTCGTCGCAGGATATGCGCGCGGCGTCGTCGACACCGTGCTGATGCGCATCGTCGACGTCGTGCTGGCGCTGCCGGTGCTGCCGCTGACCATCGTCATCGGCGTCTTCGCCGGACCCGGTCTGCGCACTCAGATCATGGTCATCTCGGCGGTGTTGTGGGCGGGTTTGGCCCGCGAATTGCGCGCACAGGTCCTCACACTGCGCGAACGCGATCACATCCAGGCCGAACGCGCCATGGGCGCCGGTCCCGGGTACGTGCTGTGGCGTCATATCGCCCCGTCGGTCGTGCCGCTGGTGGTCCCGCAGTTCGTGCTCACCATCAAGACTGCGGTGCTGCTCGAAGCATCGCTCGCGTTCCTGGGACTCGGCGACATCTCCGCCGCGAGCTGGGGATCGATGCTGTCGATGGCGCACGCGCGCAGTGCCTTCCTGACCGACGCCTGGATCTGGTGGGTGATCCCGCCGGGTGTGGCCATCGCCGTCACCGTGCTCGCATTCGCGTTGCTCGGCAATGCCATCGAGGAGCGATCCCACCCGATCCTCCTGCCGGCGAAGCGATCCCGGAAGAAGGCCGCCACCGCACCGGCTCCGGTCGATCCGGATGTCGATGCGGGAGCACCGCTGGTGATCGACGACCTCACCGTCGTCTACGGTCAGGACGGGCGCGGCGCCACGGGAGTCGGATTCACCGTCGGCGCAGGAGAACTCGTCGCCCTCGTCGGGGAATCCGGCAGCGGCAAGTCGACGGTCGCGGCGGCCACGATGGGGTTGCTGCCCCCGGCCGCGCAGATCGTTTCCGGGGCGGTGCGGGTCGACGGCCGCGACGTGGCCGGGATGAGCCCCGCGGAACTCCGGGGCCTGCGCGGCAACCGCATCGCCCTGATTCCGCAGGAGGCGCTGAGCGCCCTCGACCCCGTCTACACGATCGGCTCCCAGATCGACGAAGCCGTCCTCGCCCACCGCTCGTGCACGAGAGCCCAGGCGCGGGAACGCACCCTCGAGCTCCTGGCCGACGTGGGTCTCGAGGCCGACAGGGTCGACGCCTACCCGCACCAGCTCTCGGGCGGCATGCGTCAGCGCGTCGTGATCGCGATGGCGCTCGCCAACGAACCGGACGTGCTCGTGGCCGACGAACCGACCAGCGGACTGGACGTGCTGCGCGAGGCCGAGGTTCTTGCGCTGCTCGACGAGCTGCGGGTGCGCCGATCCCTCGCGTTGCTGATCGTCACCCACAATCTGCCGGTTGTCGAGCGAATCGCCGACCGTATCGCGGTGATGAAGGACGGCGAACTCGTCGAGATCGGTACCGCCGAGCAGGTCGTCGGGTCGCCCACGCACCCGTACACCCGCAAACTCGTCGAATCGGCGCCCCGGCTGCGTCCGTCACTTCAGGAGGTCTTCTCGTGAGTGCACTGCTCGACATCGCATCGCTTTCGGTCGCATTCGACGGCAAGCCCGCGATCACGGACGTGACCCTGCAGGTCGCCGCCGGTGATTCCGTCGCGCTGGTGGGTGGCTCCGGAGCCGGGAAATCCACCGTCGCACGGGCGGTCGCCGGCCTGGTGACCCCGACCGCGGGACGGATCGTCTTCGACGGAGTCGACCTGACCGCGGTGCCGCAGCGCCGGCGCCGCGCGGCGCGCAAGGGGATGCACCTGGTCTTCCAGGACCCGTACGCGTCGCTGCCGCCGACCCTGCGGGTGGGGGACATCGTCGCCGAGCCGATGGTGATCCACCGTATCGGTGACCGGGACAGCCGCCGGCAGGCCGCGGTCGCGGCGCTCGAATCCGTGCACCTGCGTCCCGCCGAGAGCTTCCTGCAGCGCTACCCGCACGAGCTGTCCGGTGGGCAGCGTCAGCGGGTGGCGTTCGCACGGGCGCTGGTGACCAGGCCGAAACTGCTGCTCGCCGACGAACCGACCAGTGGTCTCGACGCGTCGCTGCGACTCGAGATCGTCGACCTCATGGGCGAACTCGCCGTCTCCGAGAACATGGCCGTCGTCCACATCACCCACGATCTGGCGCTGGCCGCCCGTAGTTGCCGCGACATCGTCGTGATGCAGGGCGGGCGCATCGTCGAAGCCGGCCGCGCCGACACCGTTCTCGCCGACCCGGCACACGAATACACCGCCGCCCTCGTCGGTGCCGTGTCCGGTGTCTGAACCCGATTCCGCTGCAACCCGACTCACACCAGGAGATGTCCCGATGTCCGAAACCATCGCCGTCGCCGAGAACGGCACCGTCATCGATTTCACCGTCGACGACGTCATGAAGTACCACGGCCCGGGATTCCCGGGCGGAGTTGCACACGCGGTGAAAGTCCTCGAACGCGCGCTGCCGGTGCTGAGTCCCGACGCGCCCGCGGAGCGCCGCGAGATCAGCGTCGCCACCGCGCACCGCGGTCCCGGCGTGCGCGACACGTTCGAGGCGGTGACCCGGGCTGTGACCGACGGGCGGTTCACCGTCGACGCGGAACTCGAGCGCCGCGATCGCGGGCAGACGCTGGAGCGGTACGTGTTCGTGCTGACCTACCGCGACCGGACCGTGCGGCTCGAGATCCGCGACGGCTTCGTCACCGACGAGTTCATCACCCTCGGGCGCAAGGCCGACCGCACCGACGACGAGGAAGCACGCCTGACGGTGCTCAAGCAGGAGATGGCCGATCGGCTGCTCGCTGCACCCGCGGACGAGGTCTACGACATCGTGAACTGACGTGCACCGCGGTGGATTTCACCGATCGGGCCGACGATGTCCGACGGTCCCGTTAATCTTCGCCCATGACCGAGAAGGCGAAAGGCCCGGAGTCGTACTTTCCGTCGATCGAGAAGAAATACGGTCGCCCGATCGAGGAGTGGAAGACGATGATCCGCGAGTCGGATCTGACCAAGCACATGGAATTGGTGAACTGGCTCAAGGTCGACCACGGCATGGGCCACGGACACGCCAACGCCCTCGTCGCCCACACCCTGAAAGAGAACGCGGGCTGAACCGACCGGGCCCGCCACCGCAGTGCGGTGGCGGGCCCGATCGTGCGCGGAGCGTCAGGTGTTGTCGACCCAGCGCAACAGCGAGTACAGGAACCGCGTCGCGCCCGGCATGAAGTTGCTGCCGTGGTGGTACGTCGGATCGAGGGTCGTGACGATGAGACGGCCCGCAGTCGAAGTGGTGTCCTCGTAGAGCATCATGCCCGCGTCGTGCGGATTGCCCTCGGCATCGGGTTCCTCGGAGACCACGAGCGGGACCACGTCCGCTTCGGTGCGGAGCAACCCGTGGTGATGCCAGATGACGGATTTGGTGCTCAGGTACGCCCATGCCCCGTGGTCGTGGCTGCGGGTGCGGATCAGCGGGTCCTCACCGTGGAGCCACCACCAGAAGTTCGTCGGCCGCGGTTCCCATTCCACGCCGGGAAGCCAGGTGTGGACGCCGTTCTCGCCGAGGACGACGAGCGTGTCGCCGCGCTCGGCGACCGCGCGGAACCGATCGGCGTGGCGGGCGACGAGTCCGGGATGCAACCGGTCGGCGACGATCACCGTCGAGTAGCCGTCGAGATCGCCGTCGGCGAGGTCGGCCAGGTAGTGGAAGTCCGGCTGGTAGGCAAGCACCGCCGGGTCCTTCATCGTCTGCAGATGGGGGTAGGACCCGCCGTGGACGATGGCCAGGCGCCGGCTCCGCAGGGGTGCGATGTCGGTGCGGGAGAAGGGTTCGGCGGTGGTCATCGCTGCGTCAGCCAATCGATCAGTTGCGGTGTCATCCGCGCGGACGTGTTCGGGTCGTTCTTCCAGCCGGTCAGGTCGTTCCCGCCGTGGACGAGCACCTGGCCGTCGCCGAGCGGGTAGACGAAGTCGAGGGGCAGCGCGTGTCGGCCGATGCGGGTCGTGACGATCGCATCGTCGGGGATCTTGTCGACGTAGCCGCGCGCGTAGAAGCCGGTGACGCCCTTGCGAAAACTCAGGTCGGCAGGGTCGACACCGTCCCACACCGGGTGCGGATCGCCGAGCGTGATCGCGAGGTCCTTCGGGCCGGTGTAGGCGAGCTTGCGCCACACCCCGAGGCCGGGAAGGAAATCCGTCAACGCGTGACCCATGACGGCGACGCGGCCGCCGCGGGTGACGAATCCGGTGAGCAGATCTCGGTTGCGCTCGAGGAAGATCTGGTCGACACCGCCGCCGATGATCAGGCCCCGCACTGTCGTGAGGTCGACGTAGGGGAGGTTGTAGACGTCGACCTGACCGACGCGGGGTCCGGTTCCGGGTTCGCCGGCGAGGTTTTCGGTGCCCATCGTCACGTGCAGGACAGCGGCGATCGCGGTGGGCTCGTCGGTGGTGGAGGGCGGCCGGTTCGATTGGGGCACTGTTGCTTCCTGGTGTTGGCTTCCGGGGCACGGGTCCGGTCTCCGCGACGGTGTCGCGGGCCGGGCTCGCCGGGTTCGTCCGAATAAGGTGAACCTTAAGTAGTAAAGGTAAACCTAACCCGCTCACCCAGGCAAGCTGCCCACGCCGAAAGGCGCCGGCAGCCGTGTGCTGCCGACGCTGCAAACGTGGCGTGCGCCCGTCAGTTACAGACGACGGTGAGACCGAGACCCCGCCAGATCTTGTACTCGACGTAGTCCCATTCCTGGTCCGTCGAATCCCATTCGGGACGGATCTCGGTGTAAAACCCCTTGTCCCGCTGCTCGGTGACGTTGCACACGGTCAGCGCGCTGCCGGACTTGTTGGTGATGGTGTACGGGATGTCCTGTGATTCGAGGGTGGCGACGGCGTCCTGCTCGCTCATGCCTACGACGTTGGGGATTCCGACGACGAGGATGTCCTCGTACAACCACTCGGCGGATGCAACTCCGGTGCCGAGGGTGAGTGCGGCGGTGGCCGCGAGAACCGCGGCGGTCAGGGTTCTGCGCATGACAACGTCCTTCCGGAGACGATGCCGGTTCGAAATGCGGACCCGGCAAGGAAAGCCGGGCGACGGGGCGGGTCGCCGCAGTGCCCCGCGCTGTGCGGCGAACCGGATGCGCACCGAAGGATCGGGTCACGCCTGTCGACGTGGCCGCCGAGGTGTGGACGCGATCCGGTGCTCATCGGGGTGTATTCGTCGCGGGCCGTTGCGACGAATGTGCGTTACGTCACAAATCGTACCTCCGGGTCTGTGGAGGTGGCGGGGACTTCGGCAACTTGTTATTGACAGCACCCTGTCTAATTGACAGGATGCTGACATATCGATGAACGACATCGGAGGTTGCCATGACACCCACGCTCGGCACAGTGTTCCTCGCCGTCTACGACACCCTGGCCGACTGGGAACCCGGCCATGCCGTCGCTCACCTGGCCCGGGCCGGCTACACGATCCGGGCCGTCGGGCCGAGTCGTGAGCCGGTCACGACCATGGCCGGCATCCGCATCGTCCCGGATCTGGCCCTCGACGAGGTCAGCCCCGACGCCGCCGCCCTGCTCGTGCTTCCCGGCGCCGACCTGTGGGATACCGGCGACGAACTGGCCCCGTACGCACGCCTCGCCCGCGAATTCCTCGACACCGGCGTGCCCGTCGCGGCGATCTGCGGCGCCACCGCCGGACTCGCCCGCGAAGGCCTGCTCGACGACCGCGATCACACCAGCAACGTGTCCTTCTACCTCGCCGCCACCGGCTACGGGGGCGCGGGTCGCTATGTCGAGGCCGATGCCGTCACCGACGGCATCCTCGTCACCGCCGGTGGGACCGAACCGGTGGCGTTCGCCCGCGAGATCTTCGGCCTTCTCGGCGTGTACGAGGGTGAGGTCCTCGACGCGTGGTACCGCCTGTTCCACGACTCCGACGCGTCCGCCTTCCCGATCCTCGAGGCGGCCGAAGAGGCGGCGGGCGGCGACCGGTGAGCCGTGCCGAACAGGATCTGCTCAGCCGGGCCGCGCTGAGCGTCTTCCGTCTCAACGGCCAGTTCCTCTCGGCCGCCGAGGAACTCGCGAAACCGGCCGGTTTGACCGCGGCCCGCTGGCAGGTGCTCGGCGCCGTCCTGCACGAGCCGCTTCCGGTCGCCGGAATCGCTCGCGCGATGGGCATCACGCGGCAGTCGGTACAGCGCATCGCGGATCTGCTCGTCGATCAGGGGCTCGCGGAGTACACCCCGAACCCGGCGCACCGCCGGGCCAAGCTGGTCGCACCCACGGCGGCGGGCCGCGCGGCGATCGAACGTATCGGTCCGGCACACGCCGAACTCGCCGCGCGGCTGGCCGGCGCGCTCGGTGCCGAGGGCTTCGCCGAGACGGTGCGAGTCCTCGAACGGCTCTCCTCGACACTCGACGCGATCGGCGTCGCCCGGTAGTGCTCTGAGCACCGTGACCACCACGGGGGTGTGGTACGCGTCACAATCGATCAAAATGCTCAGTTGTTCTCGATGCTGTTGACGGATTGAATCAGGAATGGAGATTATTGCTGCACCAATTGATGTGACTCGAGCGACACTGCACAACGGATGTCGCAAAGGAACGGTGGTGTGCGATGACCGAGATCGCGGTCCGTGAAAGCGACAGCCTTCCCTATGATCTGAACGACCGATACCGCTCCGGCTCCGGAACGGTCCTGCTCACGGGTGTGCAGGCCATTGCCCGGCAGCTCGTCGAACAGCACGTGCGGGACATCCGCGAGGGCCGTCGCGTGGCGACCTTCGTCTCCGGGTATCCCGGAAGCCCGCTCGGCGGCCTGGACAAGTTGCTGCACGGCATGCCGAAGGTGCTCGCCGAACACGACATCACGTTCACCCCGGGGTTCAACGAGGAACTCGCCGCGACGGCGGTGTGGGGCAGCCAGGCGGACCTCGGAGCGGGCACGCCGACGCACGACGGCGTCGTCGGCGTCTGGTACGGCAAGGGCCCCGGCCTCGACCGCGCCACCGACGCGCTGCGGCACGCCAACATGTACGGCGTCTCACCGACCGGCGGTGTGCTGCTGATGGTCGGTGACGACCCCGCGTCCAAGTCCTCGACCGTGCCCGCCGTCAGCGAGCGGTCCCTGGCCGCCCTCGGCATCCCGGTGCTCTTCCCGCGCAACGCCGCCGAGATCGTCACGATGGGCCTGCACGGCGTCGCCCTCTCGCGGGCCTCGGGGTGCGTCGTCGCACTCAAGATCGTCGCGGATGTCGCCGACGGCGCCTGGAGCGTCGACGGGTCGGTCGCGGACACCGAGATCACCGTTCCCGAAATCTCCTGGGAAGGGAAGCCGTTCGTCTACAAGCAGCGCCCGATGGCCGCGCCGGTCGACAGTGTGATCGCCGAAGCCGACCTGTACGGGCCGCGCTGGGCGATGGTCCAGGCCTACGGCAAGGCCAACGCGCTCGACGTCATCGAGGTCGATCCCGCCCATGCCCGCATCGGCCTCGTCGCGACCGGCACCACCTTCGACGCGCTGCGGCAGGCCCTGCTCGACCTGTCCGTCACCGACGCCGACCTGCACAAAGCCGGCATCCGGCTGATGCGCATCGGCATGCCGTACCCGATCGGACCCGACATGGTCCGTGAGTTCGCCGACGGGCTCGAGCGCATCGTCGTCGTCGAGGACAAGACCGCCTTCGTCGAAACCCAGATCCGCGAGATCCTCTACGGAACCGAATCGGCGCCGGTCATCGTCGGCAAGAAGGACGCCGACGGACGGCGACTCGTCCCGGTGGACGGCGAACTCACCGCCGGCCGGATCCGCGGGCCGCTGCGCCGCGTCCTGAAGGGGCATGTGGACCTCGGCCCCGCGCCGCTGCCGCAGCTCCCGCTCGAGGTGCTCTCGGCCACCCGCACTCCCTACTTCTGCAGCGGCTGCCCGCACAACCGTTCCACCGCGCTGCCGGAAGGATCGATCGGCGGCGGCGGCATCGGCTGCCACGCGCTCGTCACGATGTCCGGCCGCGCCGACAGTGCGGTCACCGGGCTGACCCAGATGGGCGGTGAGGGCACCCAGTGGATCGGTCAGGCCCCGTTCACCGACGTCGGTCACATGTTCCAGAACCTCGGTGACGGAACGTATTTCCACTCCGGTCAGCTCGCCGTCCAGGCGTGCGTCGCGGCCGGCGTGAACATCACCTTCAAGCTGCTCTACAACGACGTCGTCGCCATGACCGGCGCGCAGGACGCCGAGGGTGCGCTGACCATTCCCGCGCTCACCCACAAGCTCACCACCGAGGGCGTCAAGCAGATCATCATCTGCTCCGACGAACCGAAGCGGCATCGCAAGCGCAAGCTCGCCCGCGGCGTCACGGTCTGGCACCGCGACCGCCTCGACGAAGCACAGCGCGTGCTGCGCGAGGTTGCTGGCGTCACCGTGCTCATCTACGACCAGCACTGCGCCGCCGACGCGCGACGTCAGCGCAAGCGCGGCACCCTGCCGACCCGCACGACCCGCGTCGTGATCAACGAGGCGGTGTGCGAGGGCTGCGGCGACTGCGGCGTCAAGAGCAACTGCCTGTCGGTGCAGCCCGTCGACACCGAGTTCGGTTCGAAGACCCGCATCGACCAGACCTCCTGCAACACCGACTACTCGTGCCTCGACGGCGACTGCCCGTCGTTCGTCACCGTCGAGATCGACCCCACCCGCAAGACCGAGAAGCGCACCGCACCGACACCGCCCGCCGTGCCCGACGTCGAGACGGCGGTCGCCGGCACCCGCAACGTGTTTCTCGCCGGAATCGGCGGAACCGGCATCGTCACCGTCAACCAGGTTCTCGCGACCGCGGCGATGCGTGCCGGCTTCGAGGTCGAATCCCTCGACCAGATCGGTATGAGCCAGAAGGCCGGACCGGTGGTCTCGCACCTGCGGTTCGCCCCCGACGAGCTCGAACCGGGCAACCGCGTCGGCACCGGCGGTGCGTCCTGCCTGCTGGCCCTCGACCTGCTCACCGCGGCCGATGCGAAGAACCTCGCCTACGCCGATGCGGCCACCACCGTCGCGGTCGCGTCGACGAGCCGCACCCCCACCGGGGACATGGTGTACGACCGGTCGATCCGCCACCCCGACGAGGAGCAGCTGCTGTCGCGGCTCGAGGCCGCCACCGCCCGGCTCGCCTCGTTCGACGCCCTCGCCGCCGCACAGGCCCTGTTCGGGAACACTGCCGCCGCGAACTTCCTCGTCGTCGGTGCCGCGCATCAGCTCGGCGGCCTGCCGATCCCCGCGGAGGCCATCGAGGAGGCCATCGAGCTCAACGGTGTCGCGGTCGCGGCGAACATCGCGGCGTTCCGCTGGGGACGCGCGGCGGTTGCCGATCCCGACGCGTTCGCCGCGGCGACCGAGCCGGTCCGCGCGCAGCGTTCCGGGACCGTCGTCCCGGAGGAGCTGCTGGCCGGCACCACGTTCGACGGTGAGGTGCTGCGCCTGGTCCGGATCCGTGCCGCCGCGCTGATCGACTACCAGGGCCGCCGCCTGGCCGCCCGGTACATCGAGCAGGTGCAGTCCGTCTGGGAAGCCGAGCGTCGCGTCACCGACCGCACCGAGTTCTCCGAGGCGGTCGCCCGCGGGCTGTTCAAGTTCACCGCCTACAAGGACGAATACGAGGTCGCGCGGATGCTCGTCGATCCGGCCTTCCTCGACGAGGTGAACGCGCAGGTGCCCGACGGAGCGGACCTGACCTACCGCCTGCACCCGCCGGTCCTCCGGGCACTCGGCCGCAAGAAGAAGGTCGGTTTCGGACCCAGAACCCATGTGGCACTGCGTCTCCTGGCGAAGGGCAAGAGGCTGCGCGGAACCCGGCTCGATCCCTTCGGCTACGCCCACGTGCGCAAGGTCGAACGCGAGCTGCTCGCGCACTACACCGACACCGTCCTGGGTCTCGCCGCAGACCTGAACGAGGACACCTACGACCGCGCGGTCCGCATCGCGGACCTGGCCGACACCGTCCGCGGCTACGAGGACGTCAAGCTGCGCTCGATCGAGCGCTACCGCGCCCAGCTCGCCGAACTCGGCATCGACGCCCCGTCGGCACAGACCCCCGAAACCTCCCAGATCTCCACCGCCCGAAAGGAATCCGTCGCGTGAGCACCCCCACCGTCATCCGCCCCCTCGAGGACACCGCAGCAGGAGTCTTCGGCCGGTCCCGCAACCTGTCGGATCGCCCGCACGAACAGGTCGTGTTCTGTGAGGACGCCGCGACCGGGCTCCGCGCGATCATCGCGATCCATTCCACCGCACTCGGACCCGCGCTCGGCGGCACCCGCTTCTACCCGTACGCCGACGAGCGGCAGGCGCTCGACGACGTGCTGCGCCTCTCGCGGGGAATGACCTACAAGGCGGCGGTCTCCGGCGTCAACCTCGGTGGCGGCAAGGCCGTGATCATCGGCGACCCGACCACGGACAAGACCGAGGCGCTGCTCGCCGCGTACGGCCGGTTCGTCGACTCCCTCGGCGGTCGCTACATCACCGCCGCCGACGTGGGAACCTTCGCCTCCGACCTCGACGTCGTCGGCCGCAGCACCGCCCACGCGGTCGGCCGGACCGTTGCGGCCGGTGGATCCGGGGACAGCTCCCCGCTCACCGCGCTCGGCGTGTTCCAGGCGATGCGTGCCGGTTCCGAGAACGTTTGGGGCGCACCGAATCTCGACGGACGTGTCGTCGGCGTCGAGGGTCTCGGCAAGGTCGGGTATTCGCTTGTCGGCCTGCTCGCCGCGGACGGCGCCCACGTGGTGGTCTCCGACGTGAATCCGGCCGCGATCGAACGCGTCGTCGCGGACTTCCCGAACGTGCGGGTCGCCGACAGTGTCGTCGAGGCGCCGCTGGACGTCTACGCGCCGTGTGCGCTGGGCGGCACGCTCTCGCCGGTCACGGCCCGGTCCCTGGACGCGCGGCTCGTGTGCGGCGCGGCGAACAACCAGCTCGCGTCCCCCGAGGTCGAAAACCTGCTGGGGGAGCGGGGGATCACGTGGGTGCCCGACTACGTGGCCAACGCCGGCGGCCTGATCCAGGTGGCGGGCGAGGTCGACGGTTTCGACGCGGCGGCCGTGCGTTCCGACGTCGAGGCGATCTTCGACCGCACCTCCGAGATCTTCGAGATGGCACGGGTTCTGGGCACCGGGCTCGGCGCCGCCGCGAACCGGATCGCGGAGCAGCGCATCGACGCAGCGTGACATCGATGCAGTAATACGAAACAGAGGCAGGGGAGTCGCTACGGCGGCTCCTCTGCCTCGTTGCGTCCGTCCGTGTGTCGCCGTCAGGGAAGGTCCGCGACCGGCGTCGAACGGCCGTGACCGGCACCGCGGGTGAGCTGATCGAGCAGAGGCTGCGTCCGGTACGCCACAGGCGTCGTCAGGGCCAGCGTCGTGGTGGTGTGTGCGACGCCTTCGATCGAGTGGATGCGTTCGAGCACCTGCAGCAGGTTCTCCTGCGACTGGGCGGCCATGCGGATCAGCAGGTCCTCCCGGCCCGTGGTCGCGTGCACCTCGAGCACCTCGGGGAACCGTTCCAGTTCGGCGATCACGTGGCCCATGCGGGCCTGGACGAGCTCGGCGCCGATGAACGCCTGCAGTGGCAGGCCCAGCTTCGGTAGGTCGACGACCGGCCGGTATCCCGTCACGGCTCCCGACTCCTCGAGCTTCCGGATGCGCGACTGGACGGTGTTGCGTGCGACGCCGAGCTTCGCCGACAGGTCGACGATCCCGGCGCGAGGGTTGTCGGTGAGCTCGGCGAGCAGGGCCGCGTCGAGACGGTCGAGACTGAGCACGGTGACATCCTTTCCACTGTGATGCGTGTCACTAGTTGAGCATAGTGCATAGCTGTTGAAGAAGATATTGACACCATTCTCGCTGGTGCCATGATTGCTGCATAGAAATGCTCACAGAATCTCTCATCGACGCAGCATGAAGCGCCATCTGTGAGCGAACGCCCCCGGCTACCCACGAGGTCCGGTGGGGCAATACAACCCACACCGAGGAGCACAACATGCCCGGAGTCGGCATCTGGCGCACCAAATCTGTAGAGCAATCGATCGCGGACACCGATGAACCCGGTTCGAGGCTCAAGCGTGAACTCACCGCGAAAGATCTGACCGTATTCGGTGTCGCCGTCGTGGTCGGCGCCGGCATCTTCACCCTCACCGCCCGCACCGCCGGGAACGTGGCCGGCCCCTCGATCTCGCTGGCCTTCGTTCTCGCCGCCATCACCTGTGGCCTCGCCGCCCTCTGTTACGCGGAGTTCGCCTCGACGGTTCCCGTCGCCGGCAGCGCCTACACCTTCTCGTACGCGACGTTCGGCGAGTTCGTCGCCTGGATCATCGGCTGGGACCTGATCCTCGAATTCGCCCTGGCGTCCGCCGTGGTCGCGAAGGGGTGGTCCATGTATCTCGGCGGATTGTTCGGCGGCAGTGAACACACCACGATGCATCTCGGGCCCCTCGCATTCGACTGGGGTGCACTGCTCATCGTCGGTGCGATCACCGTCATCCTCGCCGTCGGTACCAAGGTGTCCTCGCGGGTGTCTGCGGTCGTCACCGCCATCAAGGTCGCGGTCGTGCTGCTCGTGATCGCCGTCGGCGTCTTCTACATCAAGGCGAGCAACTACGCGCCGTACATTCCGCAGGCCGAGGAAACGCAGACCACCGCGACCGGCGTCCACCAGTCCCTGTTCTCGGCGCTGACCGGCGCCGGTGGCAGCACCTACGGCTGGTACGGCCTCCTCGCCGCGGCGAGCCTGGTGTTCTTCGCCTTCATCGGATTCGACGTCGTCGCCACCACCGCCGAGGAAACGAAGAACCCGCAGAAGTCGCTTCCGCGCGGCATCCTCGGATCGCTCGCCATCGTCACCGTCCTCTACGTCGGCGTCACCCTGGTGCTCACCGGCATGGTCAAGTACACCGATCTGCGGACCGGCAGCGCCCTCGTGGGTGACGGCAGCGCCACCCTGGCCACCGCGTTCGAGGCACACGGCATCACGTGGGCGCAGATGGCCATCAACATCGGCGGCCTCGCCGGCCTCACCACGGTCGTGATGGTGATGATGCTGGGCCAGACCCGCGTGCTGTTCGCGATGTCCCGTGACGGACTCATGCCGAAGAAGCTCGCCACCACGAACCACAAGGGCGTCCCCGTGCGCATCACCCTGATCGTCGGCGCCGTCGTCGCCGTCCTCGCCGCGGTGTTCCCGATGGGTGTGCTCGAGGAAATGGTCAACATCGGCACGCTGTTCGCGTTCGTGCTCGTGTGCATCGGTGTCATGGTTCTCCGCCGGATCCGTCCGGACCTGCCGCGCGGTTTCCGCGTCCCGATGGTGCCGCTGGTGCCGATCCTCGCGGTGCTCGCCTGCGGCTGGCTGATGCTGAACCTGTCCGTCGAGACCTGGATCCGGTTCGTCGCCTGGATGGCCATCGGTGTGGTGGTGTACTTCGCCTACGGTCGCCGCAAGTCGGTCCTCGGACAGCGACTGCGAGCAGAGCAGCAGCGGGTCGACGAGGTCGAGCAGGTCTCCGAACCGCGCGAGGTCCCGCAACCCGAACCGGTGTAACCGCCCGTACCCGTGCGCGTTTCCGGTAGCACCAGCTACCGGAAACGCGCACGAGCCTTGTTCGGGTAGCTGCGCAAAAACGAATCGGTCCGCTCGCCCGGAGAGGGCGAGCGGACCGATTCGTGAATCGCTGTGGTCAGCGACCTACGCGACTCAGCAGTCGAAGTACAGCTGGAACTCGTAGGGGTGCGGACGCAGGTTGACCGGAGCGATCTCCTGCTCGCGCTTGAGCGAGATCCAGGTCTCGATCAGGTCGGTGGTGAACACGCCGCCCTCGGTGAGGTACTCGTGATCCTGCTCGAGACGGTCGATGACCGCGTTGAGGGACGTCGGAGCCTGCGGGATGTTCTTGGCCTCCTCCGGCGGGAGCTCGTAGAGGTCCTTGTCGACCGGAGCCATCGGCTCGATCTTGTTCTTGATGCCGTCCAGGCCGGCCATCATCTGCGCGGCGAAGTTCAGGTACGGGTTGCCCGAGGAGTCCGGCGCGCGGAACTCGAGGCGCTTGGCCTTCGGGTTGTTGCCGGTGATCGGGATGCGGACCGCGGCGGAGCGGTTGCGCTGGCTGTACACGAGGTTGATCGGAGCCTCGTAGCCCGGAACCAGGCGGTGGTACGAGTTGATCGTCGGGTTCGTGAAGGCGAGCAGCGACGGCGCGTGGTGCAGGATGCCGCCGATGTACCAGCGGGCGACGTCCGACAGGCCCGCGTAGCCGGCCTCGTCGTGGAACAGCGGCTTGCCGTCCTTCCACAGCGACTGGTGGACGTGCATGCCCGAGCCGTTGTCGCCGAACAGCGGCTTCGGCATGAAGGTGGCGGTCTTGCCGTTCTTCCACGCGGTGTTCTTGACGATGTACTTGAACAGCTGCAGGTCGTCGGCCGCGGCGAGCAGCGTGTTGAACTTGTAGTTGATCTCGGCCTGGCCGCCGGTGCCCACCTCGTGGTGGCCGCGCTCGAGCTCGAAGCCGGCGAGCTGCAGGTTGGTGGAGATCTCGTCACGCAGGTCGACGTAGTGGTCGTACGGGGCGACCGGGAAGTAGCCACCCTTCGGGCGCACCTTGTAGCCGCGGTTCGGGGTGCCGTCGGCGTTGTACTCGTTGCCGGTGTTCCAGGAGCCGGAGATCGAGTCGAGTTCGTAGAACGCGCCGTTCATCTTCGAGTCGTAGGAGACGGAGTCGAAGATGTAGAACTCGGCCTCGGCACCGAAGAACGCGGTGTCGGCGATGCCGGTGGACTTCAGGTACTCCTCGGCCTTGCGGGCGACGTTGCGCGGGTCGCGCGAGTAGGACTCGCGGGTGAAGGGGTCGTGGACGAAGAAGCTGACGTTCAGGGTCTTGGCGGCGCGGAAGGGGTCGATACGCGCGGTGGTTACGTCCGGGAGGAGGAGCATGTCCGACTCGTGGATGGACTGGAAGCCGCGGACCGAGGATCCGTCGAAGGCCAGGCCGTCCTCGAAAACATCCTGGTTGAATGCCTTCGCGGGGATCGAGAAGTGCTGCTCGATGCCGGGCAGGTCGGTGAAGCGGATATCGACGTACTCGACGTTTTCGTCCGCGATGTACTTGATGACCTCTTCGGCCGTGGTGAACGCCACGCTTGTGCTCCTTCAGTCGGTGCGCGCCAGTGTGATGGGCGCCTGCGTCGAATGCAGACGGTATGGACTCGGTGTTGCCCGCCCATCAAACCCATGTTTCGCCAGTGTTACACCTCGCGTCGTCCTGCGGTGAGGGCACAGGTTGTGGTAAAGGTCACCGGCGGTACACGGGCTCGCCCTTCTAGGGCGGTGCACAGCCTATCCTGGACGCATGGCACGGATGACGGGCAGTTGGCTTTCCGGTCCCTCGGCGGCACTGCCGAAGGACCAGCAGCGCGAGCAGGACTATCCCGGGCAGCTGCTCGGACTCCCGCAGAACGGACCCGGATCGCTCGCCACCACGGGCAAGCGTGTGCTCGCTCTGATGATCGACTGGTTCACTGCGATGGGTGTCGCGATGCTGCTCGTCGGCGAGAACCCGCTCGAGAGCTCGAACCTGTCCGCCTACACCCTGATCGTCTGGTTCGTCGTCGGCGTCCTGTGCGTGACGCTGTTCTCGTTCACCCCCGGCCAGTACATCGCCGGCCTGCAGGTCGCGCGGGTCGACGCTCCGGTGCGGGTCGGCATCATCCGCGCCCTGTCGCGTCAGCTGCTCCTCGTGTTCATCGCCCCCGCGCTGGTCACCGACCTCGACAACCGCGGCCTGCAGGATCGGGCCACCCAGACCGCCGTCGTCCGCAGCCGCTAGGGCTTTCGGTCCCGGCAATCGACGCGGTGAGTACGAAGTCGCTCACACTGCAGCGTGGGCGAATTCCGAAAGCGTGGACGGATTCCGAGGCGCGGATCGGAGACGACCTGACACGACGACCTGACACAACGAGAAGGGCCGCTCCCGTGATCGGGAGCGGCCCTTCTCGTTCGCGTTCTCGTCAGCGTCGGCGGATCGTGCGCTGCACGCTGCGCATTTTCGCGCCGGGCGGCAACGGACCCTTCGGCATCGCGGGACCGGACTTCTTGGTGCTCAGCGCCGACAGTCGGCCCTCGATGGCATCCATGCGCTTGGTGTCGATGTTGCGGGGCAGCTTCGACAGATGCTTCTGCAACTGCGACAGCTCCACCTGGCCCTCGTCGTTGCCGACCACGACCTCGTAGATCGGGGTGTCGCCGACCAGTCGTGCCACGCGCTTCTTCTCCTGCGCGATGAGACCCTTCACCCGGCCGGGCGAGCCCTCACCGACCAGGATGACGCCGGGACGACCGATCACGCGGTGCACGGCGTCGAGCTGGGTGGTGCCGGCAACGGCCTGGGTCACGCGCCACGCGCCCTGAAGGTTGTCGAGCGCCCACGCGGCCGCACCGGCCTGGCCCTCCGCTCTCGCGTAGACGGTCTTCTGCACGCGGCGACCGAAGACGATGAACGCCAGCAGCGCGCCGACGATGATGCCGATCGGCAGGAAGAACCACTGCAGCCCGAAGATCAGGCCGATCAGGAAGAACACGACGATCGACGCGACGAGCACACCGATCATCCACGGCAGCAGAAGCTTGTCTTCTTTGCGCTGGATCTGGAAGGCCTGCCAGAGCTGCGTGCGCCGCTCCTTCGATGCCTGCTTGCGCGCGGCCTTCGCCGCGGCTTTCGCTTCCTTGGTGGGTTTGCTGCCGTTCGCCATGCTTATCAGGATACGTTCCCCGTGATGGCGTCCTCGCCACCACGGGTCCCGTCTCCGGCTACTGCCCGAAGCGGGCGAGAACCGAGCTCGCCTCCTGCGACGCGGTGCCCTCCTGCGCGAGATGCGCCTGGCCCGCGGGCAACTCGCGGCCGTGATGGGCCATCGCCTGCGCGTAGAGGCGACCGGCGCGATAGGACGAACGCACCAGCGGTCCGGCCATCACGCCCGCGAAGCCGATCTCCTCGGCGGTCTTCGAGTGCGCGACGAACTCCTCGGGCTTGACCCACCGCTCCACCGGATGGTGCCGCGGGGACGGACGCAGGTACTGGGTGATGGTCACGATGTCGCAGCCGGCGTCGTGCAGGTCGTGCAGCGCCTCGGTCACTTCCTCGGGGGTCTCACCCATGCCCAGAATCAGGTTGGACTTGGTGACCAGACCGAACTCGCGGGCGGCGGTGATCACGTCCAGGGACCGCTGGTAGCGGAACGCCGGGCGGATCCGCTTGAAGATTCGCGGAACGGTCTCGACGTTGTGCGCGAGCACCTCGGGACGGGACTCGAACACTTCCTGCAGAAGCTCGGGCTTGCCGTTGAAGTCGGGAATGAGGTTCTCGACGCCGGTGCCCGGGTTCAGTTCGTGGATCTTCCGGACGGTTTCCGCGTAGAGCCAGGCGCCGCCGTCGGGCAGGTCGTCGCGGGCGACACCGGTGATGGTCGAGTAGCGCAGGCCCATCGCCTGAACGGACTCGGCGACACGGCGCGGTTCGTCGCGGTCGAGGGCGGTGGGCTTACCGGTGTCGATCTGGCAGAAGTCGCAGCGTCGGGTGCACTGCTCGCCGCCGATGAGGAAGGTCGCTTCGCGGTCCTCCCAGCATTCGTAGATGTTGGGGCAGCCGGCTTCCTCACAGACCGTGTGCAGACCTTCGCTGCGCACCAGGCCCTTGAGCTCGGTGTACTCCGGGCCCATTTTCGCCCGGGTCTTGATCCAGTTCGGTTTGCGTTCGATCGGCGTCTGCGCGTTTCGGGTCTCGATCCGCAGCAGTTTGCGTCCTTCTGGGGCCACAGTCACGGATCCGATCGTACGCCCGGGGAAAGGTTCGGCCCCGGCCGGGGAGCGCCCGGCCGGGGCCGCCTCGAGGAAGCCGTCAGAACCGCATGGTGGTGAACTCGGGGCGCTGCGCGGGCGGCTCGGACGCGGCGACGGCCTGCTCGAACGTGACCCGCTCGATGTCGTGCTCGGTGACCGGAAGCTTCCCGTCGAGCGCATCGACGACCGCGGTCGTCACGGCGTCGGTCACCTCGTCGACGGTGACGTCGCGGCCCAGTTCGCCCGTCAGCGACGCGACGCCCGCGTCGCGGATGCCGCACGGAACGATGGAGTCGAACGCGTCGAGCGCGGAATTGCAGTTGAGGGCGAACCCGTGCATCGCGACGCCGCGCTGGACCCGGATCCCGATCGCCGCGATCTTGCGTTCGGGAAGCCACCGGCCGTCGCGCAGTTCGGCGGGCAGCCACACCCCGGAACGGCCCTCGACGCGTCCACACCGCAGTCCCATGTCGGTACACACGGTGATCAGGGCCTGCTCGAGACGTCGCACATAGTCCACGACGTCGATCGGCTCGGCGAGCCGCACGATCGGGTACCCGACGAGCTGACCCGGCCCGTGCCAGGTGATCTTGCCGCCGCGGTCGACGTCGATCACCGGTGTGCCGTCCTTGGGCCGGTCGCCGTCCTCGGTGCGCCGACCGGCGGTGTAGACGGGGGGATGCTCGAGCAGGAGAAGCGTGTCGGCGCCGATGCCCTCGGCGCGCTCGGCAGCGAGTTCACGCTGACGCTCCCATGCTTCGAGGTAACCGATCAGCCCCAGGCGGGCAACGACGACGGGATTCGGATCGAGTCGGGCGGAAGCTGTGGCGCTGCTCATGTATGTCGACCCTACGCCGTCCGGTGAGCGGTCAGAAGGGGAGGCGCTTCGCCGAGGGAACGATTTCTCGGGCGCCTTCGATCGGTCGCGGAAACACCCGTAGCGGGGCGATGCCGGTGCGGCATCGCCCCGCTACGTGAGGCTTTCGGTCACCCGCAGGAACGGGTCACCGGGTCACAGACCGAGATCGGCCTCGAACGCGCCTTCCTCGAGACGGTGCTTGACCGTGGTGAGGAAGCGACCGGCGTCGGCGCCGTCGATGAGGCGGTGATCGTAGGTCATCGGCAGGTAGCACATCGACCGCACACCGATCGACTCGTTGCCCGCCTCGTCCTTGACGACGACCGGACGCTTGACGATCGCGCCGGTGCCGAGCATCGCCGCCTGCGGCGGAACCAGGATCGGGGTGTCGAACAACGCGCCCTGGCTGCCGATGTTGGTGATCGTGAACGTGCCACCGGCCAGCTCGTCGGGCTTGAGCCCACCGTTGCGGGCGCGGTCGGCGATGTCGACGATCGCCCGGGCGAGGCCGCCGAGGGTCAGGTCACCGGCGTTGTGGATCACCGGGGAGAGCAGGCCCTGCTCGGTGTCCACGGCGATGCCGAGGTGCTCGGCAGCGTGGTAGGTGATCTCCTTCTTGGCCTCGTCGTAGGACGCGTTGATGTTCGGGTGCACCCGCAGCGCCTCGACCACGGCCTTCGCGAAGAACGGCAGGAAGGTGAGGTTCACGCCCTCGCGTTCGGCGAACGACTTCTTCGCCTGCGCCCGCAGCTGCGCGATCTTGGTGACGTCGACCTCGAAGGTCTGCGTGAGCTGCGCGGTGCTCTGCAGCGATTCGCGGGTCTTGACCGCGGTGATCTGGCGGATGCGGTTGACCTTCTGGGTCGTGCCGCGCAGCTTCGCGAGCTCGGGGCGGACACCCGGGGCGTTCGCCGGCGCCGTCGGCGCCGCAGCGGCCGGGGCGGCAGCGGCGGGAGCCTTCGCAGCCTGGGCCGCGGCGAGCACGTCCTGCTTGCGGATACGTCCGCCGACACCGGTGCCCTTGACGGTCGACAGGTCGACGTTGTTCTCGGCGGCGAGCTTGCGGACCAGCGGGGTCACGTACGGCGTCGCCTCACCCGAGGGTGCGGCCGCAGCCGGAGCCGCGGGAGCCGCAGCGGGCTTCGGCGCAGCCGGCGCGGGCGCCGGAGCCGGAGCCGCGGGAGCCTGGGTGGCCGGAGCAGGTGCGGCCGGAGCTGCCGGGGCCGGAGCGGGTGCCGCGGGGGCGGGTGCTGCTGCGGCGGGTGCGCCGGAGCCGACGACGGCGAGCTGTCCGCCGACCTCGACGGTGTCGTCTTCC
>Ga0180218_1000223_pt1 | contig 75811 bp, 75 predicted proteins | sample eDN3rd37CKraftBY_FD_151334 | JGI IMG/M metagenome (GOLD analysis project Ga0180218, IMG submission 151334) | Enriched backyard soil microbial communities from Emeryville, California, USA - eDNA 3rd pass 37_C Kraft BY (version 2) (version 2) | ecosystem: Environmental > Terrestrial > Soil >... | reverse complement strand
GCGGCTCTGGGCACGGCTGAAAGAGTGGCGTGCCGTCGCCACACGCTACGAGAAAACCGCCCAATCCTTCCTCGGCGTCCTCTGCCTGGCCGCCTCGCTCGATTGGCTCAAGAGCTAACGAACCCTAGGCCGTCCTTCGAGCAATAAATTGGATACGCCCTTCGGACAAACACAATCCCAAGTCACATTTGCAACTGACGTACATGCTGAGACGGTTGTAGGAAAAGTGCTCACTGTAACCGGTGCCACTGAGTCAACATGGCCAACAAACCAAAACGGGACTGTTACGGCAAACCGAACAAGCATAGAGCTTGGAATGAATTATCCGACTCCTTTTGGCATTACGGTTAGAGCGGTTTCCGGCCTGACTGAATCGCTTGTAATGCCCACGGCTGCCTGAAGCCGATTCAGTCGCCCTGTGGCAAGGGGGCGATGGCATGTCGAAGGCGCTGTCGGTGGATCTGCGGGAACGGGTGATCACAGCGGTGGCCGCAGGATCATCCTGCCGGGCGGCAGCGGCCCGCTTCGGGGTCAGGGCGGCGAGTGTAGTCCGCTGGTGCGCGTTGGCGCGTCAGGCGGGTTCGGTCGCGCCGAGACCTCCCGGTGGAGACCGCCGCTCGGCGCGCATCGAGGCCCATGCGGCCCTCATCTTAAGCCTGATGGACCGGAAGTCCGACATCTCGCTCAAGGAGATCCGGGCCGGGTTGGCGGAGGTGGGTGTGGCTGTTGGCATCGCCTCGTTGTGGCGGTTCTTCGACCGACACCGCATCACACGCAAAAAAAGTCGGCGCATGCCGCGGAGCAGGACCGCCCCCACATCCTGAGGCGGCGCTGGGCCTGGTTCGAGGAGCAGCCCGACCTCGATCCCGATCGCCTGGTGTTCATCGATGAAACCTGGGCGTCCACCAACATGGCCCGCACCCACGGCCGGGCACCCCGGGGAGAGCGGCTGCGGGCCGCCATTCCCCATGGACATTGGAAGACCACCACCTTCGTCGCCGGGCTGCGCAACAGCGGCATGGTCGCGCCAATGGTCCTGGACGGACCGATCAACGGCGAACTCTTCCTCACCTACGTCGAGCAGGTGCTGGTGCCGGAACTGCATCCCGGCGACATCGTCATCATGGACAATCTGGGCAGCCACAAGGGCGCAGGTGTCCAGGCCGCCGTCGAGGCCGCAGGCGCGAGCCTGCGCTACCTCCCGCCCTACAGCCCCGACTTCAACCCGATCGAGAACGCCTTCGCCAAGCTGAAAGCCATGCTCCGCAACGCGGCCGAGCGCACCCTCGATGCCCTCTGGCGCACCATCGGCCGCATTACCGAGACCTTCACGCCCGCCGAGTGCGCCAACTACTTCGCCGCCGCCGGGTACGATGCAGACTGATCGGAAACCGCTCTAGACCAAATGTCCGTCTGAGGCGGGGTGGCCTGCCTCAGACGAATATGTGCTCTAGCCGGGGGCTGAAGGCACAGGCGCCCCTGAGCAGGCGAATAGGGGCAACCGCCGCCTCTGCTGCGCCCCGCACGCTAATTGGTTCAGCGAGCCTATACCGAGAGGCTGAGGCGGATGCCGTAATTGGACCGCCCAACCGCCTCGTGGCTCAAGCGGTATGGCTGTCGGCGGGCGAGGCCAGAGAATGCCGCGCCGCTTTCCAGCGGGCCTACTGGCACTCTGCCTGAAAAGGAGCCTCGTTCAGGTCTGCGGAACTTGCGCGCAACTGCGGAGCCGCGCCATGACCGGCATTCACCACGAACCAGAAGTTCGGACCCGTAGGATCGGGGACGTGGACGGTTCCTTCTGGAGCCGCGCTGACGGTCTGCATGTCCGCGATTTCCACCAGGTCGGTTTGCAGCCAAGCAGAGGGACAGTTCAGAGCTGCGGTCTGGGCTGCCGCAACTGTGAAGGCACTGGCGGCCCAAAGCCGCGCCCGATGAGCCGAGGGGGCGGTCACACGGCAGCGCTGTTGATGCCAACTGGTGGACCAGCTGGCATCCCTTTGTTTGGGGGGAACAGGGCGAAGCTCAAAGACCGCCATGGACATGGAGAGGCCGTTGCGCGTCAGAGAAGGGACGAGCACACAATGTGCATATCCCTTAACAGACTACAATCTAAGGTTGGTTAACCACGAAAAGATACTCTCGAAAGGCGTATGAGCGATAGAGCCGACCTGTCCTCATTGGCACGCACTGCAGTGCAGCTCATGCCAAGTTGCCGGGCAATGCGACCCTAGAGCGGCTAGGGCCGAGGTGCGATCGCCAGCCGGAGGCTGAGACTTTGCCGTGCAAGTTCCAGATTGTGCTGGAAGAACGCCAGCGTGCGGCGCCGCTCCGCCACGGCGGCAGGGTCTCTGCCAGACGGGCGGGAACAGGATTTCGCTACCCTAAATTGCGTTATCTCGGTCACGCATCACAAAATAGGTGCGCGATCAGCAGCATATCGCGTAATGCGCTATGACCATAGTGGGTCAGTAAGGCCCACTATGAAACTTGGAAGCGAACGCGTCATGTTGACAGTCCTCACGATCATCGCGGCCCTAGCCGCCTTCGGATCATTCGCGTGGGGCCTGAAGCACCACTTTCGGATCGAAGGCGAAATGCCATCCCGGATGACCGGTCTTTCCGCATGCAGTACCGCCGCCTTCCTGCTCTTCGTCGGGCTTCTCCTCCTGTCGGGTGTGGGTCCTGCGGCGGGTCTCGCTGCGATCGCGCTGTTTCTGGCCGGCGGCATGCTCTTCTGGTGGGCCGTTCGGACGACGAAAGCCCGGCCGCCGGCCATCGCCCATACCGACAACATCCCGACCATGATCCATGCCGACGGGCCTTATGCCTATATCCGGCATCCCTTTTACCTGGCCTACAGTCTCGGCTGGCTCGGCACCGCCATCGCCGGCGGCCCGATCCAGTGGGTCCCCGCGTTCCTCATCATCGGCTGGTACTACAGGACGGCCCATGAGGAGGAGGAGCACTTCGCCACCTCGGAACTGGCGGCCGAGTATGCGCAGTACCGGGAGAAGACCGGTCTGATCCTGCCACGCATGCTCTAATGTGGCTTTCCGGGGTGCGTAAGCCTGCAACCTGGATCCGGGGCGTCATCGGCAGGATCCGGGACGCGATGAGCGTCCGGCTGCCCGGGAACGAGCAGGAAGCGGCGGTCATGCGTGACCAGTGCAACCTGCTCTTCCTGCTCTGCATGCTCTTCTCGGCCGCCGGCAGCCTCAACGTGGTCGTCAACTCGCTGGCCTTCGGCGTGTCCGGCGAGCCGGTCATGATGGCGATGGTCGCGACCGTCCTCCTGCTTTATGCGGCCATTGTCAGGGCCGCCCTGCGCTGGAAGCGGGAGAAGGGCGACCACCGGTTTCTCCGGCACGCCCAGATCCTCTACACCTGCCTGGGCTTCGCATGGGGGACGACCATCATCCTCTTCGCGATCAACGGCCGCCCGGACCAGACCGTCCTCCTGCTGGGCCTCGCTTCCGGCGTGGTCTCGACGCCCATCATCAGCGTTCCCATGGCCGTGGCCTTCGGCTTCTTCATCCCCAACGCCGTGCTCTCCATCTACGCGGTCGGCTTCGCCATGCCCCATGCCGACGTTTTCTCGGCGACGGCCTTCATCTCCTTCTGCACCTACGCCACCATCGGCATCATCTTCACCAACGTCACCTTCAGCGGTCGCTCCGAAGCCCGGGCCGCCCTGCAGCGGGAGATCGAGACCGTCAACGTGTTCCTGCGCGAATACGAGGAGGGCTCCCCCGACTGGCTCTGGCAAACCGATCAGGGCGGGCGGATCACCGAGGCCACGCCCCGGATGGCCGAAGCCCTCGGGCTGACGCCGGCCGCCGCAAATGGCCGCATGCTGGCCGAGCTCGTCTCGACCGTGCGCGACGGCGACTGGACGGAGGACAGGCCCCGCCAGGACCTGGCCGCCTGCTTCCAGGAACGTCAGGCCTTCCGCGAGTTGCTCGTCCACCACGAAGGCGCGCATGGCAATCGCTGGTTCCGGCTCACCGGCCATCCGATCTATGACGACCACGGCAGCATCGCCGGCTTCAGGGGCATCGGCCGTGACGTCACAGCCGGCCACGAAGCCAGTGAGAAGGTCAACTTTCTGGCCAGGCACGACAGCCTGACCGGCCTGCTCAACCGCCGCTCCTTCGTCGAGGCCGTCGGGACGCTCTGCGACGAAAAGCGCTCCTTCGCCCTCGTCCTGATCGACCTTGATAGTTTCAAAGGAATTAATGACAGCTATGGGCACCAGACCGGCGACCGGCTGCTCCAGGGCATCGCCGGCCGAATCCATCAGTCCATCCGGCCGCAGGACATCGGCGCGCGGCTGGGCGGCGACGAGTTCGCCGTACTGATCGCGGGCGCGGACGGAGAGGAAGGCCTTGCGGTGGCCCAGAGGCTGGCGCTCCACCTGGGCCAGAGCTTCGAGGTAGACAGCATCACCGTCCATCCGGGCGCCAGCATCGGCGTCAGCGCCTACCCGCAGGACGCACAGGACCCGCATCGGCTGATGATGCTGGCCGACCTTGCCCTCTACAAGGCCAAGGAACAGGGCAAGGGCAAGGCCTGCCTGTTCGAGCGCTGGATCGAGGAGGAGCACCACAGCCTGATCAGCCGGGAAGCCGAGTTGGGCGAGGCCATCCGGAAGGGCCAGATTGGCCTCCTCTATCAACCGATCGTCGACCTGAAGTCCTATCGCATTGTGTCGGCCGAGGCACTGGTCCGCTGGGATCATCCGACCCGCGGCCGCATCCCGCCCGGCGAGTTCATCGGGACGGCCGAACGCTCCCACCTGATGGAGGAGCTCGGCCGGGTGGTCCTCCGGATCGCCTGCCACGACGCCGCCTCCTGGCCCACTCCCATCCAGGTCAACGTCAATGTCTCGCCCCGGCAGTTGCGCTCGGGCCGGTTCCCGCAGATCCTCGCGCAGACGCTGGAGGAAAGTGGGCTGCCGCCGGAGCGCCTCGCCATTGAGATCACCGAGAACGTCCTGCTCGACCAGGACGACAGGACCCTGCACCAGCTCCGCAGCATCCGCGAACTCGGTGTGAAGCTGATCCTGGACGACTTCGGCACGGGCTACTCGTCGCTTACCTACCTCCACCAGGTGGAGGTGGACGGCATCAAGATCGACGCCGCCTTTACTCGCAAGCTGCCGGAGAGGAAGGTCGCGGTGATCTATCGGATGATCGCGCGCCTCGCCATGGACCTGAACATCTACGTGGTCGCCGAAGGCGTGGAGGAGCCGAGCCAGATGGAATGGCTCAACCGGAACGGCATCCGCTTCGCCCAGGGTTATCTGTTGGGCCGGCCCTCGTCCTCGCCGCCCGCCAGCCGGGTCGAGTACCTGGCCTGACGGGCTGCTCCCTTCAGAACCTGTAAGATAGGCCCAATGTCACAGAGACTGGATCGGGATCGATGCTGACCCTCACCGGGGCGCCGCCCGCCACGCCCTTGGCATCGAAGGACAGCCACGTCTTGCGGCCATCCACGAAGGCCGAGAGGCTGCTGGTGAGGTGGACTTGGCCGCCGACCTGCACATAAGGGCCGGCATTGTCCGCGACGTGTAGCTCCGACATCGAGCCCCCGCGGGTCCTGAAGATCACCGTGTAGTTCAGGCCCGCGCCCACGAAAGGCTCGAACCGGCCCAGGGTGAAGGGATGATACTGGACCCCGAGCATCATCGCGCCATAGGTCGCCTTGCGCAGCACTCCCTGACCCGTAAAGTCGCCGCGCCCATAGAGCGCGACGGTCGGGGGCAGGCCGCCCAGCACCGACACGCTCCAGTTGGGCGCGAAGCGCCAACCCAGCTCCAGCGCTGCGAAGGAGACGTCGCCGAGCGCCACACGCGCCCCGTCCAGCGGCTGGCTTGCCACCGCCGCGCGACCCGTCGTGTGATAGGACGCCAAACCATAGCCCAGGCGGACGAAGAAGGGCCGCTCGCCCTCCGTATCCTCCTGGGTAAAGCTTGGGCGCGGTGTGATGCCGGCGGCCCCGAGAAGGGTGGCGGCTAAAAGATAGGAAAAGCGAACGCTGGACGGCACAATCAGCATCCCGAACGAATTCGGCGAGTTGTGGCACACGCGATGCGCGTATGGGAACCTGCAATCGATCGCCAAGCGTGCAGCAGGCCGTCCGGCTCGCACACGCCGGAGCCGGCCGGGGCCGTCTTCCCCCTAGGGACCGGCCCCTCCAGTTCAGCGGGCAAGGAAGAGCTGCACCGGCTCGCCCTCGTAGAAGCCCTCGAGATTGTGCGTGGTATCCGTCATCGGATCCATCATCGGTACTTTTACACGGATTTGGTCGTAGCGCTTCCGATCGCTGGCCATCAGCAGCATCTTGCAGCTGAGCCCGGGGTAAGGCTGCGGTTCGGACGCGGCGGAGTAGCCCAGGCGCTTGTAGAACGGCGCGTGGTTCGACCGGACGCAGGCCAGGAAGATCTGCGTGTGGTGGCAGAGCGCGATGTAGCCCGCGATCCGGTACAGCAGGAAGACCAGCCCCTGGTTGTTCTCGGCTTCGGGGCTGCGGACGAGCCGCGTCACCTCGATGGCGCGGCCAGCAAAGGCGTCGTTCGGATTGGCGTTCAGGAGCGCGCTCACCTCCTCGGGGAAGGTGTCCATGGCGGGCGAGGTGTAGTCCGTCCCGCGTTCGAGGAGGCAGACGCGGACGGAAGCGACGGGGGCTTCGTCGTCGTAGAGTACGACCGTATCGGCATTGAACATGTCGTCGTAATCGTCCCGGAACATGCCCGACGGGTTCTCCCCGATAAAGCCGCCGGCCAAATAGCTGCGGTAGCGTAGTCGGTAGGCGTCCTCCCGGACCTTCGCTGAAGTCGCCAAGCGCGCGGCGTAGGAAGCGCCCCGTCCCGACGTGCCGGGAACGATCCGGCGTTCCCGCGGGGCGGCCGGCTGGGCAAGGACGCTCCGAGATGTGCCTGCCGCAGTCAGCAGGTTCGTGGTCGACGGGCCAGTAGTCGCGTTGTTGTGATAAACCATGGGTTGCTCTCCTCTCTGGGCTTTTGCCCTGGAGAGAGTAGCTACCGTGCCAGGCCGAAGCATCACCACGCTCGCTTTTCGGCCGCATCTTGCGTGAAAGGGGAGGAGTGATGTTCGAGGCCGTCAGGAGCGTCGCGGACTTTCGAACCCTGGACGAGGCGGACGTTCTGATTGGCTATATGGACGGGATGGCTGGTCTGGTGGGTGCGAAGAACATGACGCGGTCCTACTGGCACGGCTGGCGCAATGGGGCCGTGGATGCCGGCTTCATCGAACCCGACGAGGCTCAAATACAAATCGAGGCGGAGTTCGCAACGCTGGCCGAGTCCTGACGGTCTTGTCAGAACTTATGCCAGTTGGTCAGTTTTCGCCGGCCGGCGACTATGGTGCATGGATCGGGCTTGGGGCCGGTCTGGGGTAGAATGGGGGCAGGGCGAAGCCCTATCACCGAACAGGGACGCCCTGCTTGCCCTTCAAAGCCCGCCAGGATCGCCGACATCACATTCCGAAGCAGCGGCACCGGGTCATGAATTGGCCGGCCTACGAGGCCGGCCTGCATGCCTGTGGCAGCCTGACCGTGTGGTTCTCCGAAGCGGCGAACGAAGCCTGGAGGACGGCGCCGCGCGCCAACCCGCGGTGGCAAGCCCCGCTACTCCGCCTTGGCAATCGAGACGGCGCTAACCTTGCGGGCAGTCTCCGGGCGAGGCGGCGCCGATGACTCCGGCAACCGCGGCGGATCCTCGACGAGCCGAACCGGCACCAGCGCCGGTGACGTGCCCGTTTCCGCCCGGACCACGCCCGGCATCGTCCCCTCCTGGATCTGGCGCCGCCATTCGAACAGCAGGCTCCGGCTCACGCCATGTCGGTCAGCAACACCCGCCACGGACGCGCCGGAACGGGTGGCCTCCTCCACCAGCGACAGCTTCTCCTCCGTCGTCCAGCGGCGACGCCGCTGCACAACGCTGATCACCTCACCTCGCGAACCATCCGGCAACGCCCATACCCCTATGCGTAAGGGCGGTAACGGACATCACGCCGCCCAGCACAACGAAGGTCAGCCCAACACCACCCCGCGCTGCAAGGCAGCCGAGGAAAGACGCTTACACACGAGGCATCCTCCGCAGTGAAGAAGATGTCGGCGGCCGGGAGTGGGAAGCAAGTCCGCTGCCCCGGGTTCTATCGCCCGATAATCCTTAATCATCGGGCGTTGGGTTCTGAAAGTGACCGGTTGCCCCGATTCCGCTGATGGATCAGACTCGTTTGCCGGCCAAAGCGGCCGTGGCGCGAGGCGGCGCAGGGGAGCGGCATGCTGCAGAACGAGGGGCAGGAAGGTGCGGGAACGGGCGGCTCTCCGCCCTCTCCGGACGCCCAACCGGGTCGGAAGGCGAAGCTACGACTTCAAATCGGCCAGCAGGCGCGGCAGGTCCCGGGCCGTGTGCACGACCCGGAGAATCCGGGGCGGCGCCGGATGTGGATCGTAGATCAACAAGTAGGGGAAGCCGGCCAGCGACCAGAGGCGGCGCTGACCCAACGCAGCGGGCGCCGGCCGGCCGATGAGTGGCCGTGCACCGAGGCGCCGCGCGGCCTCGCCAATCGCCCGGTGGAACCGCTGCCCAGCCGCTTCATCGTGGTCGGCATACCAGGCGATGATTTCGAGAACAGCGGCGCTGGCCGCCGGCGTCAGAACGGCAGGGGCACTCAAACCCGGCGTGCCGCGGCCGCCTTCAGGACAGCGTCCATGTCGCGCTCAAGCTCCTCAATGGTGACGAAGCCTTCGCGCTCGCCCTCGGCCTCGGCCTCTTCCAAGGACCTCACGAAGGCAGCCAGCTCAGCTTCCGCCTGCTGTAGCAGGGCGAAACCGGTTCGCACGACGTCATCCACGTCCCGGAAGCGGCCCTGCGCCACGGCGTCCGCCGCGAAGCGCTCCTGCTCGGGGGTGAGGGTCACGGTGGTCATGGAAGGAAAGATAGGCGGGCAGGGTGCCGTCCGCAAAGCCTTCCGTGTGCCCGGAGGGACCGATGGCCGCTGATCCTCCCTGGGAAGGAAAGGCGACCGAGGGCGAGATCTTGCCGCCCTCCGGCCAGCTCGCTCTGACCACCCCCTTGCTCCGCGCTGCAGCCGGCCAGAGCCCTGCGGCCGTGCTGGCGCTGCTTTCGGGTCCGGTCGGCGAAGCGGTCGCCAAGGCATCCGGCTACGCCGGCAAGGCGCTGTCTGAGAACACCCGCCGCGCCTACGCGACCGACTGGAGCCTGTTCTCGGCCTGGTGCGAGACGGGTGGCGTCCCAGCGCTGCCCGCCGAACCCCTGGTGATCGCCGGGTATCTCGCGAGCCTCGCCGGCCAGCTTGGCCGGTCGGGGCTGCGTCGCCGGCTGGCCGCGATCGCCGAGATGCACCGGCGCACCGGTCACCCGATCGAGCCGGGACACCCCGCCATCCGCATGACCCTGCGCGGCATCCTTGCCAGTCACGGCAAGCCGACCCGGCCGGCCGCCGCGCTGACCTCGGCCGAGGTGAAGCGCCTTCTCGCCAGCTGTGGCACCGACATGGCGGGCCTGCGGGATAAGGCGCTGCTGCTGACCGGCTTCGCGGGCGCGCTGCGGCGCTCGGAGCTGGTGGCCATTGACCGCGAGCAGCTGCGCTTCACCAGCAAGGGCATGACGGTCCAGATCCTGCGCTCCAAGCGCGACCAGGAAGGGGAGGGGGCCACGGTCGGCATCCCGCGCGGCCTCAATCGCCTGACCTGCCCGGTCCGCGCTTTGGAGGAGTGGCTGCGGCGGGCGCGGATCGAGTACGGGGCGGTGTTCCGCGGCCTCAGCGGACGCGGCGTGCTCGAGGGGCGGCTCGACACCAAGAGCGTGTGGCGGATCCTGCGCAAGCGGGCCGAGCTCGCCGGGCTGACGGTCGATGCGGGCGAACGCCTGTCCCCGCACGGGTTGCGCGCCGGCTTCATCACCGAGGCCTACCTCAAGGGCGCGCTCGACGAGCAGGTGATGCACCACACCCGCCAGAAGAGCATCGCCACCACCCAGGGCTATCGCCGCCGGGCCAAGATCACCCGCGACAGTCCGGCCCGACTGCTCGACCTGTAGGGGAGGGGAGTGGCCGCCCGTCTTTCTCCGGCTGCCCCGGATGCGCCGGCCCCGCCGGCGCTCCCGGCGCCGGCACACACCGACTGGCTGCGCAATGTGCTGGTGGTGACCGGACCGACGGAAGAGACGGGTCAGTTCCGGGCGGCGGCGGCCGGCGCGGGGGTGATCCCCTGGGTGCTGGATCTCGACGGCATGGAAGAGGACTGGTTCCTCTCGCTCGCGGCGCCAGCCGAGGGCGAGCGGGCGATCAGCCTGCAGGGGGCCAGGATCCTGGCCCGGCGGCTGCGGGATGCCGCGGCCGCCAACCATCAGCGGACCATCGCCCGCCTCGGCACGGACCAAAGCTGCCCCTTCGACCTGCACCGCCTGCTGCCGGTCCCGCCCGGCATCCTGCGTCTCGGGCCCGATGATCCGGACAGCCGCATCTGGCTCTGGACGCATTGGGGCACCACCCGGCCGCTGCGGCATGTGCGGGAGCTACAGCCCACCCTCGACGGTCGGAAGCGGCGAATGGCCGAGCTGCGGGTGGAGTTCTGGTCGGCGGACTGGTCGCCCTGGCAGGCGCTGCGCCGGCTCCGTCGGAACTGGCCAGCCCTGAGCTTCGCTCTGCAGCCGGACTACGCGGATGGCGACGGCGATGAGTCCACCCGCGGGCCCATCGTACCCACCCAGCACAAGCAGGGCATTCGGGACAAGAAGGACAACCGGGACAAACCAACCTGTTCGGCGAGGGCCCGTCGTGGCTGACGCTGGCACCGCAGCCGCGGTTGAGGATCCCTGGCAGGAAGACGAAGCGCCCGATCGACAGCCCCGAACGGCCGAGACGCCGCACCTCAGCGTGGAGGGCTTCGAAGGCCCGCTCGACTTCCTGCTGGAGATGGTGCGCCGGCACCAGCTCGACCTTGGCCGGCTGTCGATCGTCCCTCTGACCGACCAGCTGGTGGCTGCGCTGGAGAGTGGTGTCACCCGGCTGGAACGCCGGGCCGACTGGCTGGTCATGGCGAGCGAGCTCCTGCGGCTGCGGGCGCAGCTGCTCGCCCCCGCCAGCCCACAGGCCGCCGAAGAGGCTGCGGCGGAGGCCGATCAACGGCTCGGGCAGTTGGAAGAACTTGCGGCGATGAAGGGCGCCGCCGCCTGGCTCGCCGCTCGGCCGCAGCTCGGACAGGACGTCTTCACGCGCGGCAATCAGGGGCGGCCGGCGCCGAAGCCGCAGGCGGAGCTCTACGTCGCCTTCCTTGAGGCGACCCTTGTCATGCTGGAAGGACGAGAACGAAAGGGGGATGACGATCCGCCGGCCTACCGGCCCGCAATTCCGAACCTCTGGCGTGTCCCGGATGCGGTGGATCACATCCGGGCCGTGCTCGAACGGCACCACGAAGGAGGCGAGCTGGCGTGGTTCCTGCCGCCGCTTCCGGCCGAGGTGCCGGACCGGATACTGCAAGTACGGGCGGCCGTGGCCAGTACCCTGCTAGCCGCGCTGGAGTTGGCACGCGATGGCGCAATTGCTGTCGAGCAGAAGAATCAATTCGGATGCGTACATCTAGTCAGCGGCAGTGCTCCCGCATGCGGGCTGACGGAGCAGGGAGAGGCTGGCTCAAGACGCCGCGCTTTCTGCTGATCGGTCTTGTACTGCCGCTTTCGGCGTGGACAGAGTGTCCCCGTTGACAGCGAGCAAGCTAAAGGCGGTACCGCCGATACGACATCCGTTCATTTTCCTGCTATGATCGTGCCGGTTTCATACTTCGATTCGGGCTAACCATGGCGCGCGTCCGGCTGGTGCAGATACGGAACTTTCGGGGCATCGCCGCCCTCGACTGGTCGCCTTCGCCTGGGGTGAATTGCCTGATCGGCCCCGGCGATAGCGGCAAGACGACTATCCTCGACGCGATCGACCTGTGCCTAGGCGCGCGCCGCAGCGCGACGTTCTGCGACGCCGATTTCCACAATGTCGATGTCGAGCAGCCGATCTCGATCTCCTTGACCCTGGGTGACCTGCCCGATGCCCTCCGCAGCATGGAGGCTTACGGGCCTTTCCTGCGTGGCTATGACCCTGTCTTGGATACGCTGGACGATGAGCCAGGAGAAGGCGAAGAAACTGTCCTCACGCTGAAGCTCACGGTGTCCAGCGACCTGGAGCCGGTCTGGACGTTGGTATCGGAGCGCGCGGCCGCCCAGGGCCTGACGCGCTTCCTGGCATGGGCGGACCGGGTGCAGATCTCCCCGGTACGCATCGGCGGCTCCGGTGACCTGAATCTCGGCTGGCGCCGGGGCTCCGTCCTCAACCGCCTGGCCGACGAAAAGGCCGACGCGTCTGCGGCGCTGATCAAAGCGGCACGCGACGCGCGGACGGCGTTCGGCGATCAGGCCGAGACCCAGCTGAGCGAAACCTTGGGCCTGGTTAAGAGGATCGCCGGTGACCTGGGGATTCCGGTCGAGGGCGGCGTCGTGCGCGCCTTGCTCGACGCGCAATCGGTGTCCTTCTCCGGTGGAACTGTGTCGCTGCATGACAAGCGCGGCGTGCCGCTGCGGGACATGGGCACCGGTTCCATCCGGTTGCTGGTGGCGGGCCTGCAGCGTCAGGCGGCGCCGCAAACGGGCATCACGCTCATCGACGAGTTGGAGTACGGCCTGGAGCCGCATCGTATTATCCGGCTCCTCGGCTCGCTAGGGGCAAAGGAGAAAGAGCCGCCCCTGCAGGTCTTTGCCACTACCCATTCACCCGTAGCCGTCCGTGAACTGGCGGCGGCGCAGCTTTGGGTGGTCCGCAAGCAGGCGGACCACCACGAGGTCATCTGCGTTGGCCGCGCCGACGATGTGCAGGGAACCGTCCGGGTCTATCCCGAGGCCTTCCTCGCTTCGTCCGTCATTGTATGCGAAGGCGCGAGCGAAGTCGGGCTGCTACGCGGTCTTGACCTATATCTGACGCGCCAAAGTTTCGCTCCTTCGCTGACTGCCCGGGCCGTGGCGCTGGTGGACGCCGGCGGGGTGAAGAATCTCTACACCCGGGCGAATGCGTTCTCTGCCCTCGGCTATCGCACGATGGTGCTGCGGGACGACGACGCGCAGCCTCCGCCGGGCGCCGAAGAGGCGTTCAAGGCCGCTGGCAACCATGTCGCGGTCTGGCGCCCGGGCAGGGCAATGGAGGACGAGCTTTTCGTCAGCCTTCCGGACGATGCGGTGGAGCAGCTGATCGAACGGGGCATCGAGCTGCACGGCGAGAAGCTCATCGACGACCATCTCCGGTCAGCCTCTGGTAACAAGCTGAGCCTAAGCGACCGTGGCGCCCTGCTACTGCCCGCCAACCGGCTCCCTGTCGGAAAGGCCGCCCGATCGAACAAGGGGTGGTTCAAGACCGTCTCCTGGATGGAGGATGTCGCGGCGGATATCGTCGCGCCCGCTTTGTCGCGCGCCGATGAGGGCTTTCAGGAGATCATTCAGGGGATCTTCCATTGGATGCCATGACGGCCCCCGATATCGATCTGCTTGCAATCGAGCGTGGATCAGTCGCGGCGCCAGCCGGCTGCGGCAAGACGCATCTGATCGCGGCCGGGCTGACGCGCCACACGGCGCGCAAGCCAGTATTGGTGCTGACGCATACCAACGCCGGAGTTGTAGCCTTGCGCAACCGCCTCGACAGGGCGGGCGTACCGCGAGCGAGTTACCGGCTTTCGACGATCGACGGTTGGGCCATGCGGCTCATCTCGACGTTTCCCGGGCGGAGCGGCCATGATCCAGCCATTCTCAAGCTGACAAAGCCGGCTCATGACTATCCCGCTATCCGGGTTGCGGCCGCCAAGCTGCTCAAGGCGGGCCATCTGAATGACATTCTCCCCGCGACCTACGACCGCCTGATCGTTGATGAGTACCAGGATTGCTCGATCCCGCAGCACGCCATCGTCGTCTCCGCCTCGCATACGCTGCGCACCTGCGTTCTCGGGGATCCGCTGCAGGCCATCTTCGGCTTCGCCGGCAAGCTGGTCGAGTGGAAGGCGGACGTCTGCAAGGTCTTCCCCGCCGCCGGGGAACTCTCGACGCCCTGGCGCTGGATCAATGCCGGCACCGGGCCGTTCGGTGAATGGCTGCTCGACGCTCGCCGCCGTCTTCTGGCGCGCCTGCCAGTCGATCTGCAGACGGCGCCGCCGAATGTCACCTGGGTTCCGCTCGAGGGTCGGGAGGATAATAGGCGGCGCCTGGAAGCCTGCCGGACTGCGGCGCCGAGTCAGGACGGAAGTGTTTTGATCATCGGCGACAGTCGTTCTCCCCGGGAACAGCGCCGGCTGGCCAGCCTGACGCCGGGCGCCGTCGCCGTGGAAAGCGTCGATCTGCGCGATCTCGTCGATTTCGCCCGCCGGCTTGATCTGCGCGATTGCCGAGCGCTTGAGACGGTCGTCGAATTTGCCGACGAGTTGATGAGCAGCCTGGGTGCCTCGGAGTTCCTGGCGCGGGTGGAGATGCATCGGCAGGGTACGGCTCCAAATCCTCCCACAGATGCCGAGCGGGCTGCGCTCGCTTTCTGCCGATCGCCCAGCTACCTGGCCGCGGTCGAGTTGCTGGCAGAGCTCAACAGGCAGGCGGGCGTCCGGGTCCACCGCCCGATTGTGTTGGCCTCCTGCATCAAGATGCTCCGCTCCTGCCCTGAGAATGTTCCGGGCGCTCTGGTCGATGCCGCCATCAAAGCGCGGGAGGAGAACCGCCTGCTGGGCCGGCCGCTGCCGCGGCGGGCCGTAGGCAGCACCCTTCTGCTTAAGGGACTGGAGGCGGAGGTCGCGGTGATCGTGGATCTTACTGGCATGGACCACGCCCACCTGTATGTGGCGATGACGCGGGGGTCGAAGCGGCTGGTGGTCTGCTCACCATCGCCAGTCCTGGCAGTGTAGCAAAGTCCTTGTCCAAGGGTGAGCGCCACGTCCATCCGCTCCATTTGCTTCATCGAGGAAGCCGACATTTGGGACCCATCGATCCAGGAAGTTGACCTATGGCAGAAGAGCCATCCTGCCTGTACTAATTCCATCGTAGATCCGGGAAGGTAACGTGTCAGGCGGTCAGGGAACCCTCTTCGACGAGCGCTTCCTCGGTCGGTACGCTGGCGCGATCATGAGCGATCCGACCACGGCGCTGGTCGAACTCGTTGCCAACGCCTGGGATGCCTATGCCACCAAGGTCGAGATCCAGTGGCCGGACCGGGAGACCGGGACGGCCTTCCGGATCGAGGGCAACGGGCTGGGGATGACCGCGGACGAGTTCGAGATCCGCTGGCGTACCCTCGACTACAACAGGCTCAGCTACCAGGGCGCCACGGTGATGCCGCCGGAGGGCGTCCAGGGCGGCCCTCGCCCCGTCTACGGGCGCAACGGCAAGGGGCGCCACGCGGCCTTCTACTTCTCGTCTCCCTACCGGGTCAGGACTGGAAGAGTGGCGTCGAGACGGTCTACCAGGTGTCCCAGGGCATCTCGAACCCGATCGACTTGGTGCAGGAGAGCCGCCGTGAAGGCGTGACTGGGCACGGCACGGAGATCTCCGCGCTCGGGCTGAACCCATCGACGCTGTCGGCCGCGGATGCCCGCTCCCTGCTGAGTACGCGCTTCCTGGCCAACCCGGCTTTCGAGGTGTCAGTGGACGGGGTGAAGGTCTCCTTCGACGACATCCCCGGAGAGTGCCTGCAGGAGATCGGGGTCGACGTCCCGGGCTGCGGGGTCGCCACCGTCCGGGTAATTGATAGCCAGCGCGCGGATCGTACCTCGAAGCAGCACGGCATCGCCTGGTGGGTGAACAACCGTCTCGTGGGCACAGCAGGTTGGCGGTACTCTGACGAGGTCCGGATTGTCGACGGCCGGTCCGAGGAGGCCAAGCGCTACACCTTCATTGTCAGCGCCGATTTCCTGGCGCCCGCGGTACAGGAGGACTGGCGGGACTTCCGGCCGGGTCATCCGGCATGGGTAGCCACAGAGCACTCGGTACAGGAAGCTATCCGGGGCGTGATCCATAACATCACCCGAGAGAAGCGGACCCGCACCCGCGATATCGTCCGGGCATCCCACCGCGACCAGGTCGTGGCCATGCCCCCGCTCAGCCGCGAGCGGTGGAACGGCCTGCTCGACAACATCCTGGAGAACTGCCCCAGCCTGGGCGAGACCCAGGTCGACCAGGTCATGGGCCTGCTGGCCAAGCTCGAACTGGCCCAGTCCCAGTACTCGCTACTCGAGAAGCTCCACGCGCTGACCCCGAACGAAATGGATCAGTGGAACTCGCTGCTCAACGAGTGGACAGTTGCTACCGCGAAGATCGCCCTCGACGAGGTAGCCAAGCGTCTTCGCCTGATCGAGGAGATCCGTGCCAAGACGTCCGATCCCAGGACGGACGAGGTGCAGGAGCTGCAGCCGCTCTTCGCCCGGTCCCTGTGGATCTTCGGCCCCCAGTTCGAAAGCATCGAGTTCACCTCGAACCAGGGCATGACCCAGGTTATCAAGACGATCTTCCACAAGGACGAGAAGGGGTCGCTTAACCGGCCCGACTTCGTCGTAACCCCGGACGGCAGTGTCGGCCTCTACGCAACTCCGGCCTATGACGAGCAGCACAACGAGGTTGGGACCTCTACCCTCGTGATCGTCGATCTAAAGCGGCCCGGCGTAGCCCTCGGGATGGAGGAGAAGAACCAGATCTGGAAGTATGTAAAGGAGTTGCGGAACCGCGGGCACATCACCGAGGACACCCACGTCATCGGGCATGTGCTCGGCGACCGAATCTCCCAGGGCGAGGGCGGAGTGAACTCGCACGGAGACCGCTGCCACATCAAACCGCTACTCTACACGACCTTCATTGGCCAGGCCGAGAAGCGGATGCTGACGCTGCACAAGAAGCTGTTAGCCGCTCCCTTTATGCAGGAGGCGATGGCAACCTTCATGGCACCGCCCGACGGGACGCCTGCACCCAAGCAGGGCACCCTTGCCATCAACGTCGTGCCGATCACGGCAAAGACTGGGATCGGCTCGCAGTCCTCATCCGCCTAAGGAAAGCTTCCGTTGTGCCTTGGTAATGCTGGGCAATGAAGCGCTGGAGCAAAGCAGTTACGGGAGATGGTCTGCTCGACGCGCCCCGAACCGCCAGACGCAAACAACTACTAACGGCAACTGGCGAGAGACCGTCGATCTTCGGCAATGCTCAACACCAGCGAGCCAGCGTCACGCAACAGTCACGCCCTTCCGTCGATGTTCCCCGAAGGCCATCCACAAGCCAAGCGTTGCCGCCAGCCCGCCCAATATGAAGACTGCCGGGTAGCCCGCGGAATCGGCCAGCACACCGACCAGAGGCCCGGTCAAGCCATAGGCGAGATCCTGGAAGGCGGCAAAGCCGCCGACCGCCGCGCCGCGCATGTGCGGTTGCACCTGCTTGACGACGTCGGAGCCCAGCTATGGCTGGCATTCTAAGAGGCGGCCTACGGCTAGGCTTGGATGAACATGGAGAAGGCGCTGCGGGACACAGAGGAGCGTTGTCTCTCCCCGGGTGCTCCAGAAGCAGAACATCGCCAGGGCATCGCGGCACCTTACGCCCGCGTCGCTTCTCCTTGCGAACCTCCCGCGCTCTCCTGGGAACGATGTGAGGGACACGGAGCCAGAACGGAAGAAAGCCGGAGTGACTCTCGTGGGTATTTTCCGGATGAAGGCTGATCCTCAATGCCGCATCAGCAGCGGCAGGTCCGCATGCTCGAGCATGAAGCGCGTCACGTCGCCGAAGACCATCTCGCGCAGGCGGCTGTGCGCAAAGGCACCCATGACCAGCATGTCGGCGCCGACGTTGTGTGCCTCGTCCAGTAGCCTCGCCCCGAAGGGCCGCGGCTCGACCGGTAGGACGCGCATCTCCGCCTCGATGCCATGTTCGACGAGGATCGGCGGCAATCCTGGCGCAGGGCTGCCTTCGCGGACGCCTGCGAGCAGGAGGACGCGCCCGGCCTGGCGCAGGCAGCGCAGGGCGGGCAACAGCGCCTTGGCCGCGCGATCGTCATCGCGCCAAGCAACGGCCACCCTGGCGGCCGAAGCCGTCGGCCGATGCCGGAGCGGGCGGCACCACCAGGACCGGCCGCTCGGTCCTGAGCAGCGCGGTCTTGAAAGCCTGCCGGACAGGCCAGTCGTCGCCGGGCAGCGAGCGCGCGGTGACGAGGAAGTCGGCGCGGCGGCCGTGGGCCTCGACCGGCCCGTCGGGTTGCCCCTCGGCGGCGCACCACTCGCTCGAAAGGAACGCGTCCGGCACCTCGGTGGTCCATCGCTCGAAAGTCGCCTTCAACGTGGCGACGCGGTCCCGCTCCGCCGCCCGCAGTTCGTCCACCATCGCCTCGGGCATGCTGGCGTCGTTCAAGAGCGCGGCGGGGTCGAGTGCCGCCCTGATCGCGTGGGCGCCGCCCGCAAGCTCCGCGAGGCGCGCCGCGGCGGCCAGCAGGCGTGGCGCTGTCTCGGGCCGGTGCAGCACGACCAGGATGACCTCGGACATGGCTTCCTCCTCCTCAGTGCCGCATCAGGAGCGGCAGGTCGGCATGTGCCAGCATGAAGCGTGTCACGCCGCCTAGGATGAATTCGCGCAGCGGGCTGTGCTGATAGGCGCCCATGACCAGCAGGTCGGCGCCGAGCGCGTGCGCCCTGGCCAGCAGCGCCTCGCCGAAGGCGCCCTGGCCGACCGGCAGGACGTGCAATTCCGCCACGGCGCCGTGCTCGCGGAGAATGTCCGGCATCACCGGCCGTGGCGCGCCCTCGCGCTGGCCTGCGAGCACCAGGATGCGCTCCGGCGCCCGCAGGCGCAGGGCCGAGAGCACGGCGCGCGTCGCCTGCGGGTCGTCGCGCCATGCGATGGCCATGCGGCGGCCGAAGGGGGCCTCGTGCCCGGGCGGGACGACCAGCACGGGGCGGCCGGTGTCCATCAGGGCGGTGTGGACGTCCTGGCGCGCCAGCAGGCCGCCCCCCTCCGAAGGCCGTTCCAGGACCAGGGCGTCGGCCCGACGCCCGCGCTCCCGCAGAACCTCCCCGACCACGCCTTCCGCCGTTTCGAAAGTCGTCCAGGCGTCCTCCGCCCGTGGCCTGGCGGCCCATCGGTCGAAGGCGACCCGCAGGCTGACCGCCCGCCGCTGCTCGGCGCTTCGGATGCGCGCCGCGTGCTCGGCCGTGAGTACTTCCTCGCTGGGCAGGATGGTGGCCTCCGGTGGCGTGCGGACCACCAGTGCCGCGACGCCCGCGCCGCCCATCAGGGTCGCGAGGTGCCCGGCGGCCACGAGAAGACCGGGTGCCGTCTCGGGCCGCTCCAGCAGGGTGAGGATCACGCCATCCATGGCCGCCTCCGTCACCGCCCGTCTCCGTCACCGGAAAGAGCCTGCTCGGAAGATGGTGCCGCGCCACCAGCGGTTTGAGGTGGCGCCATCCGGGCCGCTCCGAACGGGCTGGCATAGACGGCGTCGGGTCCGAGCTCGCGCTCGATCTCCAGGAGGCGATTGTACTTGGCCACGCGCTCGCCGCGGCAGGGCGCGCCGGTCTTGATCTGGCCGCCGCCCAGGGCGACTGCGAGGTCGGCGATAAAACTGTCTTCGGTCTCGCCCGAGCGATGCGAGACGACGAAGTGCCAGCCCGCCTCCCGGCAGAGCGCGACCGCCTCCAAGGTTTCGGTGACGGTCCCGATTTGGTTCGGCTTGATGAGGACAGCGTTGGTGGCCCGTTCGGCGATGCCGCGCGCGATGAAGGCCGTGTTGGTGACGTAGAGGTCGTCGCCGACGATCTGCACCCGGTCGCCCAGCGCGGCCGTCTGCGCGGCGAAACCCGCCCAGTCGTTTTCACCCAGCCCATCCTCGAGGGAGACGATGGGATAGGCCGCGATCCAGCGCCGATAGAGCGCGGTCATCTCCTGGCTGGACTTGCGTCCCGCGCCGGACTTGGCGAGATGGTAGCCGCCGCCCTCCGCGGCGAAGCTGCTAGCGGCCGGATCGAGGGCGATGGCAACCTGCTCGTCCGGCTTCAGCCCCGCGGCCTCGATCGCCTCCACGATGAGCTCGCAGGCTGCCTCGTTGCTCGGCAGGTCGGGCGCGAAGCCGCCCTCGTCGCCCACGGCGGTGGAGAGCCCGCGGCGCTTCAGAACGGCCTTCAGGTCGTGGTAGGTCTCGGCGCCGTAGCGTAGCGCCTCGCGGAAGCTGGGCGCGCCGTGCGGCACCAGCATGAATTCCTGGAAGTCGAGCGCGTTGTCGGCGTGCTTGCCGCCGTTGATGACGTTCATCATCGGCACAGGCAGACGACAGGCACCCGGCCCCCCGAGATAGGCGTAGAGCGGCAACCCAGAAGCGCGGGCGGCGGCCCGCGCCACGGCCATGGACACCCCCAGGATCGCGTTGGCGCCCAACCGTGACTTGCCGGGCGTGCCGTCGAACTCGATGAGCAGCCGGTCGATTTCGGCCTGGCAGGCCGCGTCCCGTCCAATCAGCGCGGGCGCGATGGCTTCGGCCACGTTGTCGACGGCCCGCTGCACGCCCTTGCCGCCGTAACGGGCCGCCTCGGCATCGCGGAGTTCCACCGCCTCGTGCTCGCCGGTGGAGGCGCCCGAGGGCACGGAGGCGTCCGCCGTCGTTCCGTCGTCCAGCGCGACCCGGACGCGGACCGTGGGATTGCCACGCGAGTCCAGGATCTCCATGGCGTCCAGGTGCGTGATTCGGGCTCTCATGTGCGGTCCTCCGCTTCTGGCTCCCGGATGGAGCCGTGATGGCCCTGCCTCGCTTGCGGGGAGGCGTCGGGCTCCTGAAGACTTCCGGCCGTCGTCAGCCGAGCGCCCTGGCTGCGGCGGCGTTAGTGCTGCATCAGGACGGGCAGGTCGGCTGCGGCGAGAACCTGCGCCGTGACGCCGCCCAGCAGCCGCTCCCGGAACTCACCATGCGCGAAGGCGCCCATCACCAGCAGGTCGGCGCCGATCCGCCGCGCCTCCACCAGGAGCGCCGCGCCCGTCGAATCGCCGCCGGGGGCGACGCGCGCCACCTCGGCACGGATGCCTTGCGCCGACAGCAGGGCGGGTGGCGGCGGCAGCGGCGCCTGGCTGGCCCCGCCGCACAGCGCCACCACCCGCCGCGCCCGGCGCAGCAGCGGCAGGGCGGACTGCACGGCCTTCCTGGCGTGCGGGTCGTCGCGCCAGGCGATCGCCACGACCGGCGCTGCGGCATTTCCCCGCGTCTCCGGCGGCAGCAGCAGCACTGGGCAGCCCGCCTCGAACAAGGCCGCGTGCAGGGCCTCGCGCGCGGTGTCGTCGCCTCGGTCGCCGGGGCGCCGGAGCACGGCGATGTCCGCGTGCGCGCCGCGCTCCGCCACGGCCGCAGCCGGATCACCCTCCACCTCAGTCCATTCGGCCCCGAGATCCCGCGCCTGCGCCGTCCAGCGGTCGAAGGCGGCCCGCAGCGCCCTGGCTTGGCTACGCACCTGCGCGGGAGACTCCTTCCGCCGCTCCGCCGTCATCACCTCCTCCGTCGGTAGCAGGGCCGCGCCCGATTCGGGCGTGAGCGCCAGCGCATTCACCCGGCCGCCTTCGCCGAGCCGTAGGAAGTTCGCCGCGGCCGAAAGGATGCGCGAGGCCGCCTCCGGCCGGTCCAGCACCGCGAGCGCCACGCCGCCCGGGGTGGCCGGGCGGGCGAGCATGGCCTCCTGCACCACTCGACCCTGGTTGAGGCTGGCGGCGCCGTAATGTCCGGCAGCGACCGAGGCCAGGCAGAGGACCAGGGAGAAGGCCACATTGGCCAGCGCCTGCCCGGACCGCCCGTCGCGGGCGAGCTCCAGGGTCTGGAGGGAGAAGGTGGAGAAAGTGGTGAAGCCGCCGCAGAGGCCGACCATGACGAAGGCGCGGAGGTCGGCGGGGATGGCGAAGCGCCCGTCCGAGCTCGCCGTCAGGGTGCCGACGAAGCCGATGACGAAGGAGCCCACCACGTTGATGAGGATGGTACCCCAGGGAAACTCCGGCCCGGTGACGCGCGCGAGGGCAAAGGCCAGCCAGGCACGACCGACACTGCCGAGTGCGCCGCCCAGGGCGATCCAGAGATAGGTCGCCGGGCTCATCGGCGAGCCCCGAGCGGCACCGGCGCTGCCCGTTCCATACGCATCTCGTCCTCCTCGCCTCCTCGGCGCGAGACGCGGGCATGAAAAAGCCCGCCTTGCGGCGGGCCGTCGGCATCCGGACGGACTCCCACCGCGAACTCGTGCGGTAGGAGTCATCAGCCCTCGCGGGCGGTTTCGGGGAACTCCATCCCCATCTATACAGAGCTAGGTTGGTGTTAGAGCGGCGGCAATCCCAGCGCGGATCACCGGAAGGTGAGAGGGTCGGAATCTCCGCCGCACCCTCCTCGCACGCCGGGGCTAGCTGGGTTCAAGGAGCTCGCCGGGGTTCATGACGACCTCCTCCTCCAGCCGGACCGTTCCCTCGTCCCCTCTGCTGACGTGCCAGTGCTCGAGGTGCTTATAGACGATGACCTTGCTCTCCAGCTCGCTTGGGTCGCACAGCACCCGCGCCCGGCCGTCGCGCAGAAGCAGCTCCAGGCGGACCGCCGGTCCGACTGTCCGGCGGATCAGATCCGCCATCCCCGCCACGAGCGCGTCCGGGTCCACTGGCCTTGGCTCCAGCCGCTGCCGCCGCGCGAATGCCAGCAACCGCCGGGTCAGCCCGGCCGCCCGCTCGACTGAATTGGCGCGCGGGTTCGAGGTAGCGCAGCACGTCCGCAATGCGGCCCTCGGCGGCCCGCCGCCGAGCCATATCCAGGCTGCCCACGATGCCCTGGAGCATATTGTTGAAGTTATGCGCGATGCCGCCCGTGAGCTGACCCACCGCCTCCATCTTCTGCATCTGCCGCAGGGCGGCCTCGGCGCGCTCGCGCTGCGCCATCTCCGCCTGCAGGCTGTCCAGGGCGTGCCGCAGATCGGCGGTGCGCTCGGCGACCTGTGCCTCAAGCTCCTCGCGGCCGCGGGTCAGCACCTCGCGGGCGCGCACCTGGTCGTCGATGTCGGTTGAGGTGCCGAACCACTCGAGGATACGACCTTGCGCGTCTCGCATCGGTGTGGCGTGGCTCTGAAGACAGCGCCAGGTCCCGTCCGCGGCGCGGTAGGTACGGTGCTCGACCGAGAAGAGGCCACGTGCCTTCGTCTCCGCCCAGGCCGCCATCGTGGCCGCGCGGTCGTCAGGGTGGATCGCGTCGAGCCAGCCCAGGCCGAGGCTCGCCTCCTCTGAAAGGCCGGTATAGGACACCCACTGCGGACTTCCCCAGATCCGCTCCCCCGAGCTGCGCGAGCGGAACACGAGTTGCGGGATGCCCTCCACGAGGGAGCGTAGCTTGGCCTCGCTCTCGCGGAGCGCCTGCTCGGTCGCCTTCCGGTCGGTGACGTCGAGGACGAGCTCGACCGCGACGCCCTCATCCAGCATCCTGCCCGCAGACAATCCCCACCAACGCGAGCCGTCCTTGCGGATGTACTCCGTCTCGAAGGGGGGTGCCCTGGCCGGTGGCCTTCAGCTCCTCCAGGACGCGCAGGGTCTGCGGCATCCACTCCGGTGGGGTGAGCTCGTCCCAGCGCAGCTGGCCCGCTTCCAGGTCCTTGCGGGTATAGCCGGACATGCGCAGGAAGGCCTCATTGGCGTCCGTGATCCGACCTTCGGAGTCGAAGAAGATCACCCCCACCGTCTCGATCCCGGCGATGCGGCGGAACCGCTCCTCGCTCCTGCGCAGGCGCGCCTCGCGGTCGCGCAGGTTCCAGGTCGCGCGTAGTCGATCCACCGCGGCCGCGAGAAGGTTGGCATAGGTGCGTAGGAAGGCGGTGTCGTCGTCCGTGAACTCGCGCGGCTTGCGGCTGTCGATCTGCAGGATGCCGTACGGAGGCTTGCCCTCGGCGCCGATGATAGGGACGTTGGCCACCGCCTTGACGCCGTTGTCGACCAGGAAGGGCGGATAGGTGAACCGCGTCTCCTCCGCGATGTCAGGGGAGATCATCGGCCGGCCCGTCTTCAGGGCATAGCCTTCCGACGTGTCCTCCGACGCCTTGATAGTCACCTCGCCGACCACTCCGGGCTTCCAGCCCACGCCCGCGCGGACGAACAGGGTCTCGCCGTCCCGCTGGAGCTCCATGACCTTGGCGAGATCGATGCCGAGCGCTTCGCGCACCAAGCGGCAGGCCTCGGTCAGGATCCCCTCCAAGTCGTCGGACTTCAGCGCGAACTCCCCGAACCGGGCCAGAGCCGTCTGCTGGCGAAGCAGCTCCCGACTGACGCTTTTGTCCCTTTCGCTCAATATGCTTCCCCATACCCCGCGGTCCGGCGCCCACCGGCGGCTCTGCCCGGCTCCGAGGCCAGCTCGGGACGAGCCGTTGCCGGGCAGAAGTCCTGACGGCAACCCTCCAAAACGCGATCGAGGGGACGCCGTTTCGACGATGCTCGGGAGGCGCCCCGCTAGGAGCATGATAGAGGCGGAACGGAACTAGACCGTGGCGGCGCCCCGACGTCCCTGGCGAGCCGAGGATTACGGCCGCCCAGCGAAGCGGTGTCCCGCCACCACCCGAGGGGAAGGGCGCGGAAGCCGCTCCTCTCTTTCAGTCCGCCCCGATTTCGTTGGTTCTGCGGTGGCTTTCGTGAGGCGACCGAAGTCGTAAGCCGCCTCGGCAGGGGCAAGCAGGCCGAAGAGGGACGCGTCGCCGCGATGCGCCAGATTGAGGCCGCTGGCGTCGTTATCCCGGCATTGATGGCGGAGGGTCTTCCTCCGTCTCCTCAAGAAGATCGATGAGCTCGGCAACGCGGCCGGAGGCCAAACGCTGGCCGCTGTTCATCGGGGCTTCGTCGTTGCTGAGCCACGCATATGCCTCGGCGAGCTCGTCTCGGGTAGCGCCTGTGGCCAGAATGCGGGCCATCAGGTCGTTGTCCACCGTCCCGAGGATCGAACGGACATCCTCTCCTGTCAGAGCAGACATTGCGGTCTCCCTACTTTGACTGGGTCGCGTTCGGCATGGCGGTCACTGATCTGCGGACACCCCACCTTCGGCGGCTTTCCCGGCCAGTTAGCCTTGCTGGCGGGAGAATGACGACCCTGGCCTGGGGTTGCACACATTGCCCCTCCGCTCGGTCCTGCGCCGTCTAGAGCATCCAGCGCCGCGCCAGGCGCTGGCCGGCATGGCCTTGGGGAATCACCGTGCCGTGCATGACAGGGTCCAGACGCGGAGCTTGCACCGGCGGCACCCTCGTGACGGTCCCGGCGAGCCGAGCGACGCGCTCCCGAATGGTCGGATGGGTGCGCAGCCAGCGCAGCCACCAGGCGCCGCTGCGCGTGGCCAGCCGCTCCCAGTCATCGCCCTGAAGGCGTTCGAGCCGCAGCAGTGCGGCCGCGAGCCCAGCGGGATCGCCGGTGAGCTCCACAGCCCCGGCATCGGCGAGGAACTCACGTCGCCGCGAGAGGGAAAGCGTGAGCAGGTCGCCCACCGTCGGTGCGACGACGAGCAGCAGGATGGCTAGCGGCGACGGCACCGCGCCGGCGGCCATCAGGATCGGCAGCCAGAGCAGCAGTAGGATGCTGCCGAGCAGGCCCATGCCGCGCGTCAGTGTCGCCGCGGCGGCGGCAAGGCGCATAACCCGCAGGTCCCCGTGGCGCAGGTGAGCCATTTCATGCGCAAGCACGCCTGCCACTTCCCGGGGTGGCAGGGCGGCGAGCAGGCCGGTGGTCAAGGCGATCGCCGGCCTGTCCCGCCCACCACCGGCCATCGCCTGAAGCTGGCGTGAGGGGATCAGGTGCAGCATGGGGAGGCGCGAAAGGCCGGCCCGGCGGGCCAGCTCCCGGGTCAGCGCATAGAGTTCCGGTGCCTGCGCCGGGTGGAGCGGGACGGCGCCGAACACGTAGCGGAATGCCGGATCGCCTGCGCCAGGCTCCAGCAGGAGTAACAGCAGCGCGGCGCCGGCCGCGAGCAGCATGCCGTCTGGGCCAGCCAGGAGGCTGCCCGTCACCGCCGCGAGCAGCCCAAGGCCAGCAAGCAGCAGTATCGACTGCAGCCGGTTCTCCCACTGGTGGCGGCGCAGCGCCGCCCGGTCGAGCCAGAGCGCCGTTGGCGGGGTCGCCGTCAGAAATGCAGGGCCGGATCGACGGCGCATGGTTCCTCTCATTACCAGTGGCAGGCGGCGAGGCAAGGCTGTGCTGCCGCAGCGGTGTAGACCCGCCCAATCTACCCCGGAAGGATAGGCGGCGCGGGCGATCTGACAGGAGACACCACGCACCCCTGCCGGAAACAGCCTCGCTCTAGGTGCCGCGCTACCACCACGCGGTCATGCCAGAGGTCGCATTGGGAGCGCGGTCGAGGCGGTCTTGAAATCACGGCCACTTCGACTAGCTAGTCGGTCGCCGAACGCCCATGAAGGGGTTTGGCGAGGAGCCCATCGGGCTCCCGGTCTCGTATCCATGTTGCTCGAAGAGGATATGGCTATGGGAATGATGGATCTTGCTCCGCTCAGCCGGTCCCTGATCGGCTTCGACCGGATGTTCGAGGACGCCCTGCGCCTCAATCCGGACGACAACTACCCGCCTTACAACATCGAGAAGACGGGCGATGACGCGTACCAGGTGACTCTGGCCGTCGCGGGCTTCACGCCTGACGAGCTGACCATCACCTGGCAGCCGAACGCGCTGGTTGTCGCCGGCAAGAAGGCCGAGCAGAACGGCGGCCAGTATCTCCACCGCGGGATCGCCGGCCGGTCCTTCCAGCGCCAGTTCAGCCTGGCTGACTATGTGAAGGTTGCCGGCGCCAGCCTGGAGAACGGCATGCTCTCCATCGATCTGGTGCGCGAGGTGCCCGAGGCTCTGAAGCCGCGGCGCATCGAGATCGCGAACAGCAATCAGCCGCAGCAGATCGAGAGCAAGGCGGCCTGAACGGCAGCTGGTCTCCTGAATAAGCAGTCGGTGTGGGCGTCAGCCGGGCTGGCGCCCGCGCCTCCTGTCCGTCTGAGATGAGGTGTATCATGGACGTGAAGGGCCTGATGCCCTGGAGCCGAAGCCGCAACCTGCCGGCCTCGCGCTTCTCCGGGGAGGACAACCCATTCCTCGCGCTGCATCGCGAGATGAACCGCACATTCGACGACTTCCTGCGAGGCTTTGATCTGCCCGTTGCCCAGGGCGGCTGGAGCGGTGCGTGGCCGCACGTCGAACTGTCCGAAACGGACAAGGACGCGCGCGTTGTCGCTGAGCTTCCTGGCCTGGAGGAGAAGGACGTCGAGCTCACGCTGAACGACAACGTGCTGACGCTCAAGGGCGAGAAGAAGACTGGGAACGAGAGCCCGACCTATACTGAGCGGTGGCACGGCAAGTTCCAGCGTTCGATCCAGCTCGGCTCGGAGGTGGACCCGGACAAGATCGAGGCCTCGTTCAAGAACGGGGTGCTGACGGTGACCCTTCCGAAGCGGCCAGACAGTCAGAACAAGGCCAAGCGCATCGCGATCAAGGCTGGCTGACCCTCGCGGCCGCCCAGGGTCTCAGGCCCTGGGCGGCTCTTCTCGCGTAGTGGAGAACGCACCCGATCCGCGATGATGGCGGGAATGGCCGTGCAAAGGCGCGCCGGTTTCATCGCCTCGATCGTCCCCCCCCTCTCGGCTGACTGGTGCCAGCTGACGGCCGACACGAGCCTGCCGCCTTATGGGAGCGGTGGGTCGTCCGCCTGCAAAGCCGTCGTCTTCCCTCCATCCTGCTGACCGGGGGCTCGTGCGACGACGACCAGCGCGGGACGGAGCAGCCGGCCTTTGAGGAGCCACGCCGAGCTCCAGGCCTGGATGACGATGCCAGGGGGATGGTCCATGCTCGGCTGCTCGGTAATGGCCACGTGGAAATTCGGATCGAAAGCCTGGCCGGTCGGGTCCTGGCGCGTGATCTCGTGCCTTTCGAGGACCGCCAGGAAGCTGCGCTCGATACCGCCCAGACCTTCCCGGAGCCGAGAGATGACTTCCGGCTCCTCCAGCGCGGAGGCTGGCAAGCTGACAGGACCGCGCTGGAGGTCTTCCACCGCTTTGACCACGTCCCGTGCGAATCTCTGAATTGCATATTGCCGGGTATCCTCGACCTCTCGCGCTGTTCGCGTGCGGAGATTGGCCATCTCTGCCTCGGCGCAGATCCAACGGTCCTTCAGCGCGTCCCGTTCGGACTCCAGCTCGGCGACGCGGTCCGACGCTGCCGCCGCAGATTGACCATGATCCTCGTCGGACTCTTCCGGACTGCCAGGCGGCGGATCATGGCTCTCATTCGGATCGGTGCTCATGGCAGATGCTCGGTGAGCCTATGTTTGAGCGCCCCGTTGTCACGTGGTCAATTGCTGGACCCAGCCCTTGAGTGCGTTGAGGTCCGTCACGCCAGCGCGGCGGGCTGCGACCTGCCCCTTCTTGAACGCGATCAGGGCTGGAATGCCCTGAATGCCGTACTCGTTCGCAAGCTGCGGCTCCGCATCCACGTCGACCTTCACGAAGCGCGCCAGCGGCTCGAGCTCCCGGGCTGCCCGCTCGAAGACCGGCGCCATGGTTCGGCACGGACCGCACCACGCGGCCCAGAAATCGGCGATCACAGGGATGTCGTTTTCGGCCACGTGCTTGCGGAACCGCCCTGTCGTGAGGGCAATCGGCTTTCCTTCGAAGAGCCGGGCGTGGCAACGCCCGCACTTGGCCGCGTCGGCCGGGCGGTCGCGGGGAATGCGATTGGTCGCGTCGCATTTCGGGCAAACGACGTGGAAGGTGTCCGACATTGATTCTCTCCTCCGAGTAAGCACTCCTCAGGTTGCGCATCCATTCTGGTGTCGGGGGCAGCCTCATTCCAGCCGGGCAGGTGGCTTGAGCGACGTAGAAGGGCGCCGGGTTCGTGGAGCGGCCGCGCCGTCCGGGGACGTCCTGAAGTCCACCCTGCCGAGCATCTTCAAGATCGGAATCAGCGCTCCTATTTCGTTGGCCGACTTGGGGCGTCCTCCGGACGCTCTTTCCAAGGAGGATCAGACAAGAGCCGAGAGAAGTGCGACATGGAGAACGACCTTTCGCGGTCTGAGCCGCGACTCCGCCGCCTGCACGAGATGGAGCAGGCCTTCGCTGCCCTCGCCCCCGAGATCAAGGAAGGCTCCGAGAAGCGGGCGATCTCGCTGCTGCATGGGATGGTCCAGGAGCTCTGGCGCAATCTGCGCCAATCTCAGCCTCCCGTTCCGGGCGGTGGCCCGACGCTGCAGGACGTGGCGGATCTTCACCAGCACGCCCCGAAGATGGAAGGGCCGGCGCTGAACGCGCCGCTCCCGGTGGGCGTGCCCGCGCCTGACTTTGCCCTGCCGGATGCTCAGGGCCGGATCCATCGCCTGAGCGACTTCCGTGGCAAGCCGACGGTGCTGGTCTTCTATCCGCTCGACTGGAGCCCCGGCTGCAGCCGGCAGCTGGATCTGTATCAGCAGGAGCTCGATGAGTTCATCCGCCGCGGGGTGAACCTGGTCGGCATTTCCGTCGACAGTCTCTACAGCCATGGCGCCTGGGCTGCGGTGCGGGGAATCACCTTCCCGCTGCTCGCGGACTTCCATCCGAAGGGCGAGGTGGCGAAGCGGTACCACGTCTGGCGGGAGCCTGACGGCTTCTCCGAGCGCGCTCTTTACGTGCTGGATGACCTCGGGGTGATCCGCCACGCGCATGTCTCGCCGCAGTTGCACCATGTTCCCGATATCTACGAGCTCTTCTCCGTGCTCGATGATGTCGCGAAGCGGAAGGTAGCGTGAGGAGCTGAAAGATGCTTGGCACGATCTATAGCGCTCCGGCCCGCCCTGTCGGCCTGCGGACCGGGCCTGTTGTGGTCTATGGCAATCGTTGGTGCGGCATCACCATGATGGTGCGTCGTTATCTGGATCGCGCCGGGGTGCCGTATCAGTTCGTCGACCTGGAGACGCATCCGGAGGTGCGTCAGCAGCTCGAGTGGGTGACTGGCGGGTATGTCGCCAGCCCGACCGTCTATGTCGGGGGCGAGGTGCTGGTGCAGCCCTCCATCTCGGAGCTTGAATGGGCTCTCTCCCGAAGCGGCGTCCGGTAGATCAGCACGCGGCGGAGCTTGGCACGCCCAGGCTGCCCGCCTTCTTTTCGAAGATAAGAGTTTCTGGCCCCCGGGATGGACGGCTTCGTCCGGCTCCTTCCCGGGAGCATTGTTCTGAGCCTGGGTCGGGTTATCTCCCTCGACGCACCCCCTCGGGCGCTCGGAGGGGCCGGTTCGTTAGCCCATGACCCTCCGGATACCTGTCACGGGCGCGAAGGGCGGTGGATCGCTGGCAGGAAAGGACTCTTCAACGGCCTCGTCCAGCAACGGGTCGAGGTTTGGCGCCTCCGCGACGTGGGCGGCCCCGCCGTGTTCGTTCTCCTGATCTTCCGGGCGCCCTTCTGCAACCCGGAGAAGGAAGGCTCGTTCTCCAATCTTTTCGGCCCCCATCTCGGGCGCGGCCTGCCTTCCAGAACCTGGCCTTTCGTTCTGAATGCTCGACATCGACTACTCCAGGGCAACGAGGACAAACGTTTCTGCTCGCATCGGCTGGCGCGCGGCACAGCCGCGCTCCGACCGGATGCTTGTGGAGATATGTCGCGCCACTCGCGGGCCAATAGGTTACGAGGCCAATCTACGATCCTGCCCAGGAGGACCTCGTTCCAGCAGGAGAGGCTTGAAAGTACCTCGGCATGAACTACGTCGCTTGCCGCCAGATGCCACACCCTGGGTCTGGTCCGGCTCTGCCGGCGTCAATTCGCAGGTCCATGTTGCTCAATGGAGGATGTGGATGTCGAAGTTCGGATCTCTGATTCACCGCTGGAAGCAGCGCGGACGCGGCTTTTATGAGCGGTGGTGCCGAGGCCTCATCTCCCACCTCAGCTTCCGCTGAGGAGGTCGGCGATGAATGGAGTAGCCTCGCCGGCCCGCGCCAACGACGCGGAGCGGCTCCTCAAGGTATTCCGTCAGTTCGGGCCGGACGGCCGGGCCATCCCAGCCTCCAGCCTCATGCTGCACGCCGGTTTCGAAGGCAACAGGCTCCGTCTCGCGGCAGCCCTGGCGCCTCTGCTCGAGGCCGGGATGATCCGGCAGGGCGGCGCGGACCCGCTGGCGAGGGAACCAGCCTTCCGGCTTGTACGGCCTCTCGCCACCGCAGCGCCCGAGGAGCAGAGGATCGCAGCCTAGCGGGACAGCCATCCATGCACGCAGATCTTGGGGCGGCCGGTCCAGGCGTGACCGGCGGCGCCTTCCGCTTTGCCACAGGAGTCCGTGCCAAGGCGATTGGCACAGTCCTGGGTGTTTCCGGATCGTCCGAACGAGACCGTGCGAGATGACCACTCTTCTGTCATTTCCCGTCGAGCAGCAGGGCAAAGACGCTGCAGACAAGCCACGCTCGTCCGCCCGGAAGTTCGTTCTCAAGCAGGGCGACACATTCCTGGTCGCGGATGCTCTGGGCGACATCGGCACCGGCGATGACGGGCTGTTCCATAACGACACCCGCATCCTGTCCCGTCTGACAATGGAGATCGGCGGCAAGACGCCATGGCACCTCGGCACCGCCGTCAGCCATGACAACGTCTTCTTCACGGCGCATCTGACGAACTCGCCCCTGCCACCGCTCGGTGGACCGCCGACGCCGGAGGGCGTCATCCATATCGAGCGCAAGCGTCTGCTCTGGAACGACCGGATCCACGAGCGGCTCCGGTTCACCAACTTCGGCAGCGCGATGGTGGCCCTGCCAATCTCTATCGCGTTCGGGGCCGATTATCGGGACATGTTCGAGGTGCGGGGCCAGCCCCGCGCGGCACGTGGCCGCCTGCTGCCGCCGAAGGTCGGTGAAGCGCATGTGCTCCTCCAGTACACAGGCCTGGATGGCGTGCATCGTGCGACATCAGTCGCCTTCTCCGAGGCGCCGCTTCGTCTCATGCCTGACAGCGCCGAGTTCGTGATCGAGATTCCGGAGGCAGGCTCGACGGAGCTCTACCTGGAGATCGGCTGCGGCGAGGAGGAGCGGCCCGGCCGTGCGCGCTTTCGCGCCGCGGCGGCCGCGGCCCGGTCACTCGCACGCCGCGTTCGCCTGCGCGGCGCACGCGTGATCACGCAAAGCCGGCTGTTCAACGCCTGGATCGACCGCTCCCAGGCCGATCTTGCCCTTCTCACGACGGAACTGCCGACGGGCCCCTACCCGTATGCGGGGATACCCTGGTTCTCCACACCCTTCGGAAGGGACGCCGTGGTCACGGCGCTGCAGACCCTCTGGCTTAATCCAGCGCTTGCCCGTGGTGTCCTGGCCTTCCTCGCGCAAAGCCAGGCGCATGAAACGTCGCCGTTCCGCGACTCCGCACCCGGCAAGATCATGCACGAAACCCGCAAGGGTGAGATGACGGCGCTGCGGGAGGTGCCATTCGGAGAATACTACGGCGGGGTCGACACCACGCCGCTCTTTGTCGTCCTGGCCGGCGCCTATGCCGACCGAACGGGCGACATTGCCTTCGTCGAGAACCTCTGGCCGGCATTGGTCTCGGCCATCGAATGGGTGGAGGGCGCCGGGGGTTCCGACAAGGACGGCTTCCTCGACTACGCCCGTGCCGCCAGCACGGGGCTCGCCAACCAGGGCTGGAAGGACAGCGGGGATTCCGTCTTCCATGCCGATGGCCGGTTCCCGGAAGGTCCGATCGCGCTGGTGGAAGTGCAAGGGTATGTCTTTGCTGCCCTGCTCGCCATGGCCGACCTTGCGCAACGCCTGGGCAAGACGGAGGCATCCCGGCACTGGCGCCAGAAGGCCGAGAGGCTAAGGGCGGCCGTCGAGCAGCGGTTCTGGATGGAGCCGGAGGGCTTCTACGGCCTGGCCCTGGACGGGCGGGGCGAACTGTGCCGGGTGCTGGCCTCGAATGCAGGCCACCTGCTCTTCACGGGCCTGGCCACACCTGAGCGCGCCGCGAAAGTGACAGCACGTCTCATGTCCGGCCGGTTCAATTCGGGCTGGGGCATTCGCACGCTGGCCAGCGGTCAAGCCCGGTTCAACCCGATGTCGTATCACAACGGCTCGGTCTGGCCGCATGACTCCGCGATCTGTGCTGCGGGAATGGCCCGCTACGGTGCCCGCGACCAGGCGGTCCGGCTCCTGGACCAGATGTTCGAGGCCGCCGTGCAGTTCGACATGCGCCTGCCGGAACTCTTCTGTGGCTTTCCCCGCTCCTCCGGTGAGCCGCCGATCCCGTATCCGGTGGCCTGCCTGCCGCAGGCCTGGGCAGCAGGATCCCTCTTTATGCTGCTGCAGGCGTGCCTCGGCCTGAGCATCGATGGATGGCGCGGGGAGATCCGCATCGATCGTCCGCGCTTGCCAAGCAGCGTGAACCGCCTCTCGCTGCGCCGTCTCATCGTTGGCCAGGAACAGGTGGACCTGACCTTCGAGCGCATGGGGGAGCGGGTCGTCGCCTTCGCCGACGGAACCGGCCAGAATGGGGTTGCCATTCGGGCGCAGCTTTAGGAAACGTCCAATGTTGCGTCCAATCCGAACAGCATCGACGCGTCCCGCAGCACCGGCAGCACGTGCCATGGCAGGGGAGGAGGGCGGACGCGGACCGTGGCTGAACGAGGCCCCGGCCGTTGAATTCCGAAGCGAGAATTCTAGCTCCAACTTCACCCCGCGCCGCTCGGTGGGCGGGGCTCTCAACTCGTATCCATGTTGCTCGACGGGAGGATATGGCTATGAGGAGCCGGAAAGACGGATTGCGTCAGCACGCGCTCGCTTCGGCTGGAGCGCAGCTTCGCGGGCATCTGGGCACGGCGTGGCGGCGCCTGCGGCACTGGCTGCGCCCCAGCCGCTCGTCGTCTTGGTCACCTGTCCAGTTCGGTGGCTGGCCGGCGCACCCGGAGCTGTGGGCATCGTGGGCCTTCGGTCTGCTCGTGCTGTTCCTTCTCCTGGAGCAGCGTCTCGCAGGAGGCCTACCGTGAGAGACCGCCGCGCCCAAACGCCCGGTGATCGCCTGGGCTTGCCCGCGCCGCCGACAATGACGCCGCCGACCAATGTAAAGGTCCAGGTGAATCGCGGCTGTCGGCGTCGGCGGGACACGACAGATCTGCTTGCTCGCATCGAAGAAGTGGGAGGCCGCGTGTAGGCCGAGCGAACGATGGCCGAAAAGGATCCGTACCAAACTCTTGGGCTCAAGCGGGGCGCCAGCGAGGCGGAGATCCGCTCCGCGTACCGCAAGCTTGCCCGGAAACACCACCCCGACCTCAATCCCGGGGACAAGCAGGCCGAGGAGCGCTTCAAGGAGGTGTCCGCCGCCAATGACCTGCTCTCCGACCCGGAGAAGCGGGCGCGATTTGACCGCGGCGAGATCGACGCCTCCGGCCAGGAGCGGCCCGAGCGGAACTTCTATCGCGGCTTCGCCGAGGGCCGTGAGGGGGCGCGCTACCGCCCCGGGGCCAGACCGCAGGGCGGCTTCGCGGCCGATTTCAGTGAGGAGGATTTCGGCGATGTCTTCGCGGATCTGTTCGGCAGGACCGCGCAGGGCAGGTCTGGGCCGAATGTCCGGATGCGAGGCCGTGATCAGCATTACCGGATGACGGTCGATCTGCTCGATGCGATCCGGGGAGCGACCCGGGCGCTCACCCTGCCCGATGGGCGGAGCCTGGACGTCCGCATTCCGGTTGGCATCGAGAATGGCCAGGTCATGCGCCTGAAAGGGCAGGGGAGCCCTGGCCTGAATGGCGGGCCTGCCGGCGACGCCCTGATCGAGATCCAGATCGCTCCGCATCCGTTCTTCCGGCGCGAGGGCGACGACATCCATGTCGAGGTCCCGGTGACCGTGGCGGAGGCCGTCCTGGGCGGCAAGATCACCGTCCCGACCCCGAGCGGGAACGTCAGTGTGACCGTTCCCAAGCGGTCCGACACCGGTGCGCAGCTGAGGCTGCGCGGCAAGGGCGTGCCGGCCCATGCCGGCCGGCCTGCCGGTGACCAGTACGTCACCCTGAAGGTCGTGCTCGGCGAGGTCGACCAGGATCTCGAGCGCTTTCTGCGGGACTGGGCGCCGCGCCGCGCCACGAACCCGCGCCGTGCGATGACGGGGGAAGCATGATCACCATCGAAGCCCTGTGCCGCTCGGTCGTGGGGCTGGACCGGAGCGCGGTCGAGCGGTGGATCGAGAATGCCTGGATTCAGGCCGAAGGCACCCCAGGGCGGTATCTGTTCCGCGAGATCGATGTCGCCCGGGTTCGGCTGATCCACGAGTTGCGCACCGAGTTGGCGGTCGGCGACGAGGTCCTGCCGATGGTGCTCTCGCTGCTCGACCAGCTTTACGAGACGCGGCGCCGCTATTCACTACTCTGCGTCGCGCTGAACCAGGCTCTTCCCGAGGAGACAAAGCTGAAGGTCCTATCGGCCCTTGAGGGGCTCCGGAGCGCGCGTTCCGTCGCGGCAGGGCATCGCTCGCCTCCAAGCACGGAGGATTACGCGGAATGAGCCCATTGTCCTGCCACCGCCGCGGCGCGGCACTTGCGGCGGTGTTGCTGGCCGGGACGGCGGTCTTCGATGCCGCGGGCGGGCTCCCCGTTCGCGCCTACGCGCAGAGCGCGGCGCCAACGACGCAGCCCGGCGCCCCCGCCGTAGCTGCCCCTCAGGTCGTGCTGCCCGGCTTCGGTGACCTCGTCGCCAAGGTCCGCCCGGCCGTTGTCACCATCACCACGACCGCACGCAGCGGGGCTGAGATGGGCATGTCGCCCTTCCCGCCGGGCTCGCCGCAGGACCGCATGTTCCGCCGCTATTTCGGCGGCGGGGATGATGCCCCGGCGCGGCAGGTGCGGGGACTTGGCTCTGGCTTCATCTTGGATGCTGACGGCTACATCGTCACCAACAACCACGTGGTGAAGGACGCGACCGAGGTGGAGGTGACGCTGGATGACGGGCGCGAGCTGCCGGCCCGCATCGTCGGCCGTGACCCGCGCACCGATCTGGCGCTACTGAAGGTCGATGCCGGCGTGCCGCTCCCCTTCCTGAATCTTGGCGACTCCGACAGGGCGCGGCCGGGTGACTGGGTGATCGCCGTCGGAAATCCCTTTGGGCTGGGTGGCACAGTGACGGCCGGCATCCTCTCCGCCCGCGGGCGCGACATCCACAGCGGTCCCTATGACGACTTCCTGCAGATCGATGCGCCCATCAACCGCGGCAATTCCGGCGGTCCGCTCTTCGCGCTGGACGGCACGGTGATTGGCGTGAACACCGCGATCTTCAGCCCCTCCGGCGGCTCCATCGGCATCGGCTTTGCCATTCCCTCCAATCTCGTGAAGAGCGTGGTGGCCCAACTGCGGCAGAACGGGCACGTGGAGCGCGGCTATATTGGCGCCATGACGCAGCCGGTGGACCTGACCATGGCCCGCGCGCTGCACCTGGCGAAGCCCGAGGGCGCGCTCGTTGCTCAGGTGGAAGAGAACAGCCCCGCCGCACGCGCGGGGCTGCAGCCTGGTGATGTGGTGACGGCGGTGAACGACCAGCCCGTGCGCTCCCCCCGCGATCTCGCTCGCGCCGTCGCCGACCTGCGGCCCGGCACAAAGGCAACACTGACCGCGCGCCGGAACGGCGAGGACCGGCAGCTCTCCGTCCGGGTCGCCGCTCTACAGGACTGCGGGGCGGGCGAGGTAGAGGGCGAGGAGGAGGTGGGCGGGAGCCGTGGACGGCTGGGCATCGCGCTGGCGACAGTGGAGGAGGCACGCCGGGCTGGGGCCGAGATCCCGCCCGGCACGGAAGGCGCGGTGGTCGCCGGCGTGCGGCCAGGCAGCCCGGCAGCCGAGGCGGGACTGCGTCCGGGCGACATCATCACGGCCGTCGGGAGCAAGCGGGTAGATAGTCCGGACGCGGTGGTGAGCGCCATCCGCCAGGCTGCGCGGGCGAATGGCGGCGCCGTGGCGCTCCGGCTGCTGCGCGACGGCCAGAGCCTCTTTGTCGCAGTGCAGCAATCCGGATCAGATCGGAGTCGCTCTGGCGTCAGCCCCGGTCTTTCCGGGCCTATCCGCTGAGGGCTGTCTTGGACAGCCAACCTGGCAGCCGGCAGAGACCCTGCCGGCCCTCAGCGAGCCACGACGGTACCCGTCCGCCGTTGTGGGACAACGTCATTGGACCGCTATCCACGAGCTTGCGGCCCGACGGAGCCTGAGGGTTGAGGCGGGCGCAGCCCGTCGTTCTGGCCAAGTGGCTTGCCGGAAAGGAATGGTCCCAAGGCACGCGCCCTGACCGTAGGGTTGGTCCCCGTGTCGGGTGCATCGACATAGCGCGATGAGATACGCAGCCGTCCTGTCTCGACGCCTCATGATCGACGGCGAGTGCCTCCTCCGCGGTGGGAACGGCTATAGCGGCCGGCGTGCTTCCTGACTTGGCGGTCTCCTCAGGTCCTGCCTCCACGGCTCAACGCAACGGAGCGGTCGAAAGTGGAATGATCCCGGAGGAATACTGGCCGCACCTACCTCCAGTCTCACCATGCATGTCGTGACCTGACCGCGGGAGCGGCTGCCTGGCTTCTGCGCCGCTGTCCCACGATACAGCGTTCGGGGGCTTCCATTGCGCGGTGGCAGGCCTCGCCCGTCGAGGCAACGCATCCGGCCGGGTCTTTCTGACCGCTTCGAAGGTCCCGGGGTTCCAACCCTCTTGAAACGAAGTCGGCAGCTACCTAGCTCGCTGGGCGCCAGACGCCACGTTGCGGGTCTGGCTGGCGCCGCGAAGGCGCCTTCTGCTCATACCCATGTTGCTCAGTGGAGGATATGGCTATGGAGCTCACGGATCTTGCTCCTCTTGCGCGGTCTTCGATCGGCTTTGACCGCCTGCTCAAGCTCCTGGAAGGCAGCAGGCTTCCAGAGCCGGCGGACGACTACCCGCCCTACAACATCGAGAAGACGGGCCAGGACGCCTACCGAATCACCCTGGCGGTTGCTGGCTTCGGTCCGGACGATCTCGACATCATCTTGCAGCCCAATCTGCTGGCCGTCAGCGGCAAGAAGGCGGACAGCGAGGCGCGTGGCCAGGGCTTTCTCTACCAGGGCATGATCCAGCGGCCATTCCGGCGAGTGTTCCATCTGGCTGACTACGTCCAGGTCAGGGGCGCCGAGCTGAAGGATGGCATGCTGGTCATCGATCTCGCTCATGAAATTCCGGACGCCATGAAGCCAAGGCGGATCGAGATTGCCGGCGGCCAAGCCCGGCCGGCACAGATCGACACGGGCCACGGCGGATAACCGGCTGCATCCTCGAGCGCTCGTCAGCGGCACGTGGCGGTAGGGCCACAGTGCAAACACCGCTGCGTGCCCGGCGCTCGAGGCAGACGATGGCTGAAGGTGATGCAGATGTCGCAGAACAGTACCACCACGGTTGCGGCGGAAGCCTTCGGGCATGCCGTTCCTCAGGGATCGCCGGCGAATGATCGGTTCCCGGCGCTCGCATCGCGGACTTTCCCGTCCGATGCCCATGCGATCATCCGGTGTCCAGGCCCGTCCGTCCTGTCGTCGGGCCGGGCCCGGGCGCGGCAGTGGATCCTCGAGTTGGCGCCGCGCTCGCCTTCGTTCAAAGAGCCGCTGATGGGCTGGATCGGCGGTACTGACCCGCTCCGTCATGTGCGGCTCGATTTCCCGAGCCGGGAGGCGGCCGTCGCCTATGCGGAGCGCGAGGGACTTTCCTATGAGGTACAGGAGCCGACGCATCTGCCAGCAGCAGAGCGGAGGCGGGGGGAGCCGGACGGCGCGAGCTCGCGAGTGACCTTCCTGCACCGCGGCTCGGCGAGACCTGCGGCCAATGCTTCCGCTCCGGTGCAGGTCAATGAGGGGCGGCGTGTCGCATGATCTGTCCCCGAACGCACGGAGGCCTTGAGCATGCCGGATGACAGGACCTGCCAGGGTGCAGGCCAGTCGGACTCAGGCAGTCCTTGCGTACTTCACCGTGTCTCCAATGGAGGAGTGCGATGAACATATCGATAAGGAGCAAAGACAAGCCTATTGAGATCGTCAATCTGGTGGCCGCCGCCTGTCTGTTCCTGGCGCCCTGGGGCTTCGGCTTCACCAGTGACTGGCCCGCGGCCTGGAGCGCATGGCTGGCGGCCGGCATGCTGGCCGTGTACGCGGTGACTTCATGGCGCAGCTCCAGTGGCCGGAACGCCTGGACCGCGGGTGGCGAGGCCACCATCGGTATCTGGGCGATCTGCGCACCATGGGTGGGGCACTTCTCCACCAACCAACCCGCGATGTGGAGCCATGTGATGGTTGGTGCTGCCGTGCTGCTTGCCGCGGCGCTCGACCTGATCTGGCCCCACATGCACGGGAGCAGGATGGCATAGGAGGTCGCCATGAGCCGCCTTGCCATCCTGCTGTTCAGCCTGACCTGTCTTGCGACGGCTACGGCTCATGCGGGCATGCCCGACGCGCGTAGCGCCAACCTGGGCCAGGGGACGGACTTCGCCTACGCCGAGGCCCTGAACGCGCTGGCTGCCGATGGCTGGCGTCACGTCACCGACCTGCGCCGCGAGGGTGCCTTCGTGCGCGCGACGGCCGAGGACTTCGACGGCCGCCGGCGGTCCGTGCTGGTCGATCCCCGGACCGGCGTCGTCCTGCCGGAGCTTGAAACGGCCAGCGGAGGCTAACAGCGACCCAGACATCTGAAGGAGGAAGGACATGCCAAGCGATGCTCCCCAGGTCACGAAGGCGAAGCCGCCGGTGCAGTCGGGCACCGCTTGGCTGGACCGGGTTCGTGACTGGTTGCGGCAAGTGTTCCAGCTGCATCCGGATGGGCGTAAGCCGAACAAGCAGCAATTGGGCGCGCATGCCGGCTACTGGATCGCGGCCTTTATCGTGATCGCGCTGCTGCAGAGCTGGTGGGCGGCCAGCCAGGCCGTGCAGCCGATTCCCTACAGCGAGTTCCGCCAGCTGGTTCGCGAGCAAAAGATTGCCTCCGTCCAGATCTCCGGCTCCCATCTCTTTGGCACCTTGAAAGTGCCCAACGAGGACGGCCGCCGGTTGTTCGAGACAACAGCGGTACCCGAGGACATCGCAAAGGAACTGGAGGCTGCGGGCATCACCTTCACAGGCGTCGTGCCGAACACCTTCTGGTCCAACCTGCTGTCCTGGCTGCTGCCGATCGTCGTCTTCTATCTCGTGTGGGCACTGGTCTGGCGGCGCGCCGTGTCCAATCTCGGGATGGATGGCGGGCTGATGTCGATCGGCCGGTCGCGCGCCAAGATCTACGTCGAGACCGATACCAGGACGACCTTCGCCGATGTCGCCGGGGCCGACGAGGCCAAGGACGAGCTGAAGGAGGTCGTCGCCTTCCTGAAGGATCCGCAGGGATATGGACGGCTGGGTGCGCGCGTACCGAAAGGCGTGCTGCTGGTCGGCCCACCGGGCACGGGCAAGACGCTGCTCGCCCGGGCCGTGGCGGGCGAGGCGGGGGTGCCCTTCTTCTCCATCTCCGGCTCCGAGTTCGTGGAGATGTTCGTAGGGGTCGGCGCGGCACGCGTCAGGGACCTGTTCCTGCAAGCGCGTGACAAGGCGCCGGCCATTATCTTCATCGATGAGCTGGATGCGCTCGGCCGCGCCCGCGGTGCCTATGGCTTTGGCGGCCATGACGAGAAGGAGCAGACCCTGAACCAGCTCCTGGTGGAGCTGGACGGCTTCGATCCACGGACCGGCGTGGTCCTGCTGGCCGCCACCAACCGGCCCGAGGTGCTGGATCCCGCGCTGATGCGGGCCGGCCGGTTCGACCGCCAGGTCCTGGTGGACCGCCCGGACAAGCCCGCTCGCGCTGCCATCCTCCAACTCCACCTCAAGCGCATCAAGGCGGCGCCCGAGGTCACCGCCGACCGGCTGGCTGAGCTGACGCCCGGGCTAACCGGGGCGGATCTGGCCAATGTCGTGAACGAGGCGGCGTTGCTCGCCACCCGGCGTGGGGCGGATCAGGTCGACATGTCCGATATCAACGAGGCGGTGGAACGGGTGGTAGCCGGTCTTGCCCGCAAAACCCGCGTGCTCAACCCGCGGGAGCGTGAGACGGTCGCCTACCATGAGATGGGGCATGCCCTGGTCGCGCTGTCGCTGCCTGACACGGACCCCGTCCACAAGGTCTCGATCATTCCGCGGGGCGTGGGCGCGCTGGGATACACGATCCAGCGGCCGACCGAGGACCGGTTCCTGATGAGCCGGGAGGAGCTGGAGAACAAGATGGCCGTTCTCCTCGGCGGCCGGGCCGCGGAGGTGCTGGTCTTCAACCGGGTCTCGACCGGTGCAGCCGACGACCTGCAGCGGGTCACCGATATCGCCCGGGCCATGGTGACCCGCTTCGGCATGGCGGAGGAGCTCGGCCCGGTCACCTTCGAGCGCGAGCAGCGCAGTTTCCTCGGCGCACCCCCGCCTGCCTTCGAGCAGCCGCAGCGGGCCTACAGCGAGGCGACGGCCCAGACCATTGACCGTCTGGTCCAGGATCTCGTTCAGAAGGCGTTCAGCCGGGCCTCCGACATCCTGCAGGAGCGGATCGACATCCTGCACCGGACTGCGAAGGAGCTCCTGGTCAAGGAAACTCTGAGCGCCGAGGAGCTGGCCGTCTTGACCGGGAAGGTTGAACCCTTGGCTGCCTGATGTTGACCGACACAGCCATCTCGGCCCTCGTCATGCTGTTCGTGACGGTGGCTCCCTTCGAGGTCGCCTCGATGTTCTTCGTGCTGGCGGCCAACGCCTCGCCGGAGCAGCGTCGCCAGTTGGCCCTGCGGGCCTGCGTGATCGGCTTCCTGGTCCTGCTAGCCTTTGCACTCGGCGGAAACCGCCTGCTGGGCGCCTTGCAGATCGGCTTGCCCGCGTTCCGAGCTGCCGGCGGTATCCTCCTGCTGGGCTTGGCGAGGGATCTCCTCTTCGCCAAGCCGTCAGGGTTATCCTCCATTACTCCTGGCGAGGAAGCGGAGGCCGCCGGGCAGCCCGATATCGCCGTTTTCCCGCTCGCCATTCCGCTGATTGCCGGGCCCGGGAGCATGACAGCCATCGTCCTGCTCACCGGCCAGGCGGACAACGCAGGCCAGATGGTGGTCGTCCTTCTCGCCCTGCTGGCCATCATGGCCCTGACCTGCGGCGCGATGCTGGCGGCCGAGCGTCTCTTCCGGCTGCTCGGGCGGACCGGTGTCAATGTCATCGCGCGGGTATCGGGGATCCTGCTGGCCGCCCTGGCCATGCAGTTCCTCTTTGACGGGTTGAGACAAAGCGGGTTGCTGCACTGATCTGTGGAAGCAGGTCCTTCCGCCCCGCGCTGAAGGACGCGGCCGGCGGCTCGGATTGTCATCTTTGACGCAACCAAGCTGCGTCTGGGTCTTTTCTTTGGTGGCCGACGGACTAACTGTTTGGCCGGACGGAAGACGCGGTGCCACATGACGGGCCGCGCGGTTCGCTTCCATTGCCGACACTTTGCTCTTGCAGGAGGTGTTGTCGATGAGGATTGCTCAGATCGCACCGCTCTACGAGCGGGTGCCACCCAAGCTCTATGGCGGCACCGAACGTGTCGTCTCCTATCTCACCGAGGAGCTGGTCCGCCAGGGCCATGAGGTGACGCTCTTCGCAAGCGGTGATTCGATCACCAAGGCGAAATTGGTCCCTTGCTGCGACACGGCTCTGCGCCTCAATCCAACGGTGAAGGACTCTCTACCCTATCATGTCGTGCAGCTGGAGAAGGTTCGCCAGCGAGCCGGCGAGTTCGACGTCCTGCATTTCCATACCGATGCGCTTCATTTTCCACTGTTCCGTGGCTTGGCGGAGCGGACGTTGACGACGCTGCACGGGCGCCTCGATCTTCCGGATCTGAAGCCCCTCTACACCGAGTTCCCCGAGTTCCCACTGGTCTCGATCTCCCATGCCCAGCGCTGGCCGATGCCGCCGGTCAACTGGGTCGGGACGGTGCCGCACGGCCTCCCGGATGACCTCCTGCCATTCCGTCCCACCGGCGAGGGCGGCTACCTCGCCTTCCTCGGTCGGATCTCGCCAGAGAAGCGGCCCGACCGGGCCATCGAGATCGCAGCACGAACAGGACTCCCGCTCAAGATCGCGGCCAAGGTCGACAAGGCGGATGCCGATTACTGGTCCGACGTGATCAAGCCGATGATTGAGCGGAACCCCCGCGTCGAGTTCATCGGCGAGATCAATGAGCATCAGAAGGCGGAGTTCCTCGGCAACGCGCTCGCCCTACTGTTCCCGATCGACTGGCCCGAGCCGTTCGGGCTGGTGATGATCGAAGCGATGTCCTGCGGCACGCCGGTCATCGCCTTCCGGTGCGGCTCCGTGCCGGAGGTCATCGAGAACGGTGTCTCGGGGTTCATCGTCAGCTCCATCGACCAGGCGGTCGACGCGGTCCAGATGGTCGGGAGGCTCGAGCGGCAATCAGTCCGTCAGGCCTTCGAGCAGCGCTTCACCGCCGAGTGCATGGCCCGCGAGTATCTCTCGATCTATGAGCACCTGGCTGGAACGCGCCTTTCGGCGCGCCGGCCGGCTCATCAGAGCCGACTCTCGCCCCTGGCCATGCCGGGTGACATCACCTTGCCGTCCGGAGCCGGCTGGATGGAAGCCCCCGGGTCGCCGGCCGCGCAGGCCCGGTCGATTTCCGGCCAGGCCTGACGGCGACAACACATCGAACCAACGAAAGGAACAGAGCGACGGAGATGTAACATGGCAGCCAAGGTCATCGGCATCGATCTGGGCACCACCAACTCCTGCGTAGCGGTCATGGAGGGTGGCACCCCCAAAGTCATCGAGAACGCCGAGGGCGCGCGGACCACGCCCTCGATGGTGGCTTTCACCAAGGGCAGTGAGGTGCTCGTTGGCATGGCCGCGAAACGCCAGGCGGTCACCAACCCCGAGAACACGATCTTCGCGGCCAAGCGCCTGATCGGGCGCCGCTTCGACGATCCGACCGTCACCAAAGACAAGGGGCTGGTGCCGTATAAAATCGTGCGCGGCGACAACGGCGACGCCTGGATCGAGGTGCAGGGCAAGCGCTACAGCCCAAGCCAGATCAGTGCCTATGTGCTGACCAAGATGAAGGAGACCGCCGAGGCCTATCTCGGCGAGAAAGTGACCCAGGCGGTCATCACCGTCCCCGCCTACTTCAACGACGCGCAGCGCCAAGCCACCAAGGATGCTGGCCGCATCGCCGGCCTCGAGGTCCTGCGTATCGTCAACGAGCCGACCGCGGCGGCGCTCGCCTATGGCATGGAGAAGAAGGGCGGCGGCCGGATTGCCGTCTACGACCTCGGCGGCGGCACCTTCGACATCTCCATCCTGGAGCTCGGCGAAGGCGTCTTCGAGGTGAAGTCCACGAACGGCGACACCTTCCTGGGCGGTGAAGACTTCGACGCCCGGATCGTCGATCATATCGCGACCGAGTTCCAACGCGAGCAGGGCATCGACGTCCGCAAGGACCGGCTGGCGCTGCAGCGCCTGAAGGAGGCCGCCGAGAAGGCGAAGATCGAGCTCTCCTCGGCCAAGGAGACCGAGATCAACCTGCCCTTCATCACCGCGGACGCCTCCGGGCCGAAGCATCTCGTGATGAAGCTGACCCGGGCAAAGTTGGAAAGCCTGGTGGATGACCTCATCCAGCGCACGATCGAGCCCTGCCGGGCTGCGCTGAAGGATGCTGGTGTCTCGGCGAAGGACATCGATGAGGTGATCCTGGTCGGCGGCATGACCCGCATGCCCAAGGTCGTCGAGACGGTGAAGGAGTTCTTCGGCAAGGAGCCGGCTCGCAACGTCAACCCGGATGAGGTGGTTGCCGTCGGCGCGGCCGTGCAGGCGGCAGTTCTGACCGGCGAAGTCAAGGACGTGCTGCTGCTCGACGTGACCCCGCTCTCGCTCGGCATCGAGACGCTGGGCGGCGTGTTCACGCGCCTAATCGACCGCAACACCACAATCCCGACGAAGAAGTCGCAGACCTTCTCGACGGCCGAGGACAACCAGACGGCGGTTACGGTCCGAGTGTTCCAGGGTGAACGGGAGATGGCGGCCGACAACAAGCTGCTGGGCGAGTTCAACCTGGTCGGCATCCCGCCCGCCCCGCGTGGCACGCCGCAGATCGAGGTGACCTTCGACATCGACGCGAACGGCATCGTCTCCGTCTCGGCGAAGGACAAGGCCACGGGCAAGGAGCAGCAGATCAAGATCCAAGCCAGCGGCGGCCTGTCCGAGCAGGAGATTGAACGTCTTGTCCGCGAAGCCGAGCAGCACGCCGGTGAGGACAAGCGGCGCCGGGCGGCCATTGAGGCGCGCAACCAGGGCGACGCGCTGGTCTACACCGCCGAGAAGCAGCTGCAGGAGAACGGGGGAAAGGTCGGCGCTGCCGAGCGGCAGAGCCTGGAGGATGCGATCCGGCAGCTGCGGGACGAGCTCAGCGGTGACGACGCCGACCGAATCGAGCGTCAGACCGAGACCCTGTCCCAGGCGCTGTCGCGGTTCGGGGAAGCCGTCCATCGCGGCGCCGCGGGCCAGGACACGTCCGCCGGCCAGGGCAGCTCAGCTGGGAACGGCGCGGGCGGCACCGACAACGTGGTCGACGCCGAGTTCGAGGAGGTCGACACCCGCAAGCGCGGCCAGGGCTGATGAGGTGGAGGGAGGCTGAACGTGGACATTCAAAAGTTCACCGAGCGCGCCCAGGGCTTCCTGCAGGCGGCGCAGACCATCGCCATCCGGGAGTTCCATCAGCGGATCACGCCGGAGCATTTGCTCAAGGCGCTCCTGGACGATGAGGAAGGGGCGGCAGCGGGCCTGATCCGGGCGGCCGGGAGCGATCCCCAGGCCGCCAGGCTGGCGATCGACCTCGAGGTCTCCAAGCTGCCCAAGGTGCAGGGCTCCGGCGCCGGTCAGCCGCAGGCGACGCCTGATCTGGTCCGGGTACTGGATGCGGCCGAGCAGGCCGCGCAGAAGGCCGGTGACGAGTATGTGGCGCAGGACCGGCTGCTGGTGGCGCTAGCCGCCGCTGACGTCCCCGCGGCTCACGCCCTCCGCGAGGCCGGCGCCACCCCGCAGGCCCTGGACAAGGCCCTGACGGAGAAGGCCATCCACAGGCCAGTCCTTACCGCAAGACCGCCCAACAAGAAGACCGCCGGGTAGCCCGCGGAATCGGCCAGCACACCAACCAGAGGACCCGTCGCGCCATAGGCGAGATCCTGGAAGGCGGCGAAGCCGCCGACCGCAGCGCCGCGCATATGCGGTTGCACCTGTTTGACGACGTCGGAGCCCACGACCGACCAACTGGTGGCCGCGTTGGAGGGGGGGTGTCGCCCGGCTGGAGCGCCGGGCCGACTGGCTGGTGATGGCGAGTGAGCTCGTACGGCTCCGGGCACAACTGCTCGCCTCCGCCAGCCCACAGGCCGCCGAGGAGGCTGCGGCGGAGGTGGACCGGCGGCTCGGACAGTTGGAAGAACTCGCGGCGATGAAGGCGGCCGCCGCCTGGCTCGCAGCACCACCGCAACTCGGCTGGGATGTGTTCGCGCGCGGCAATCAGGAGCGGCCCGCGCCGAAGCCGCCGCACGACGCTGGGACACACGAAGGGCGCTCGTCGTGGTGCGGCTGGACGATCCCTGGGCCGAGCGCCAGCTCATGGTGGTCATGCGGCGGCTGGATGCGCTGTCGTCCCACGCGCGGCGACTGGCGGAGCACCTTGTGCGGAGGTAAGGGGTCCGTGACCCGCCGTATCCGGGTATCCGGATCATCGCTGGGAGCCCACCACGGATCATGATTCCAGCGGCGGACCTCCCGACCAGGGCTACCGCTCGGGAGGGTGGAACGCTGGCCTCAGCTTGGGTCGGTCCCAGAGCTGCGCCCGAGCAGCACCATGCCAGCTGAGGCCAACTGGATGACCGCCGCCGCGGCGAAAAGGAGGGATCCTTCGCCGGTCGGCTCCCAGTGGCATCACGGCGCCGAGCAGAAAGCGTCCACCGATGGCGCAGGCCGTCGCTCCGCCCATGGTCAGGCCCGCAACCCCGGCGCCCATGGTCGGTACCAGCAGGGAGAACAGGTGCGCCACGAGACCGATCTGCGCGACGAGCCCGAGCGTTGCGGCGGCGGTGAGCGTCAGGAAGCGCCGGTCGCGCCAGGGATTCGCGAGGGGAGACCTGTCCGCCGCGTATGGCGCGGCCCCGGCCGGCGAGGCGGCAACCGCGTCGCCGCCCGGCGACAGGCCATGGCGGCTGGGGTGCGGCCAAGCTAGTGGCCGGACAGCAGCCAAACCACCCCGACAACGGCGGCGGCCACCAGCGCGGCCGCCGCCTGGAAGCCCAGGCCGGCGATGAGGACGACCCAGAGCGGCGAAAAGATCACGCCCCCCATGCTGGCGCCATTGAAGGCCATGCCCAGCGCGGCCGGGCGGCGGCGGGCGAACCAGGGCGAGACCATCGCGTTCAGGGCGGCGCCGCTCGTCATCGCCCAGCCCGCGCCGCTGACGGGGGCGGCAAGGTAGAGCTGCCAGGGGGCCGCCGCAAAGGCCCAGCCGAGCAAGCCGAGCGCCGTCAGCAGCGCTCCGGCCCGCGTGACCGCGACGAGGCCGAAGCGGCGGTGCAGGGCGGCGAGATTGGCGACCACGGCAGCGCCGAGCAGGAAGTGCGCGGTAATGGCGCCCGATACCACGGACACCGACCAGCCGCGCGAGGCATGCAGGACCTGGAGGAAGATCGGCGGTCCGTAGAAGCTGATCCCCCAGGCGAACACGGCAAGGACGAAGGCCGCCCCCACCACGCGCCAGCCGAAGAAGGTGTGAGAGAGCGCCGTCACGCGCAGTCCTCCGCGAGGTAGGCGGCCAGGGCGGGCGGCGAGGTCCGCGCGCCATGGCGTTGCCATGCCCGGCACTCCCGGGCGGCAAGCTGGAGTTCGCCCAGGCCGAGCCCGTGGTCGGGGATGCGGTGCACGGGGGCGCCCGCGACGGGGATCAGCAGCGTGGAGCGCCGCAGCAGTTCCCCGTCCCATCGGCACGCTGTCAGTGCCAGGCTTCCGACAGGGAGGTGGTCATCCTGGATGATGGCCAGGATGGCGAAGCCCGAAACCGGCTCGGGGCAGGGTTCCGCAAGCACGGCCCGGAAGGCCCGTCGAGCGGCAGCCAGATCCTCGGGACGCAGCCCGGCGGCCGGGGCATAGAGCTTGAGCTGCCAGTCGCGTGCTTGCAGGGTTCCCAGGCGGATCAGGGCGGATGGGCACGCGCGCGCCTTGGGCCGGCATGCCGTGCCTCGAAAGGGCACGCCGCGCAGCACGTCCTCGCGCGTCGGCCCGACATCACGCAGCAGGCGGCTGTCCACCTCCCGCAGGTGCTGGCGGTCCGCGAGCCAGCGCAGGATCCGTGTCCAGCGCCCTTCCTGCAGGGGTTCGGCGCTGCGGACCGACAGCTTCGGCAGGCCTCCCCATGTCGTCAGGAAGCAGGGTAAGGTCGAAGCTGACATGCTCATGAAGCCAATCCGGTGGGGTGATCGGCCGCGTTGTGGCCCTGATTCGCCCGCAGAGGCTTCGGCCGTGGCCGAAGCATTCGCGCCTACTCCGCCCTATGATCGGCCTCGCCATGCTCACCACAGCCGCGCTCGCTGAGACTGCCGCCCTCATCGGCGATCCGACCCGCGCCAACATGCTCGCGGCGTTGATGGAGGGGCGGGCGCTGACGGCGAAGGAACTGGCGCAGCTCACGGGGGCAGGGTTGCTGGCGATGGAGCGCCGGGGGCGGCACCGCTACCACCGGCTCGCCTCGCCGGCGGTCGCCCAGATGCTGGAGAGCATCATGTCAGTGGCTGCCGCCGGCGCTTCAGGCGGGGTGCACCGGGTCAAGGTGGCTGCGGTGGGACCTCGGGACGCGGCGCTCCGCCGTGCCCGGACCTGCTACGACCATCTCGCCGGACAGCTCGCCGTGGCCATGGCCGACAGGATGACCGAGCGAGGGCAGATCGAGCTATCCCCGGACGGCGGTGTCATCACCGAGGATGGCACGAGCTTCCTGCGCGGGCTCGGGGTGGACCGCGACGTGGCTTCTGCGCGCGCGGCTCGGCGCGGGGGTGGGCGGGTGTTCTGCCGGCCCTGTCGGGACTGGAGCGAGCGGCGACCGCACATCGCAGGGGCACTGGGTGCGGCTCTCTGCACCGCGTGCTTTTCGCAAGGTTGGATACGGCGCCTCGATGGGCACCATATGGCCCGATCCTTCGATCAAGGTGAGGGACGAACCCGCGATGCCCTGCTCCAGCTCCTGCGCCTCAGCAAGGGATCTCAACGGATCCTGCGCCGCGGCAACGACCAGGGTGGGACAGTGGATTTCGCCAAGGCGATGCAAGTCGCTCTCCCGCTGCACTCCCGCTTGCCGGAGGAACACCTCGCGCCCCAGTCGCTCACCCATGTGCCGGATCCGCTCGATCAGGGATGCATCCATGGCGCGTGGCGGATGCAGTAAAGCGGCGATGGCCGTTCGGCTCAGACCGGTGAAGCGCGAGCGGCTCAGGTTTGCGATGGCGGCGGCCTTTCGGTGGGCCTGCTCCGGGGTGTCAGCCCGAGCCGAGGTGGCGACCAGCACGAGGGCCTGCACCCGTGCGACCTCCCGGGCGACATAGCCACCCATGGAGAAGACGATCAGAATGAAGCGGTCCGGTGCGTTCGCAGCGACGTGCCGCGCCATCGCAGGGATGGTCGCTTGCTGGCTGACGTCGCCATATGTGAGGGGTCCGAACTCGCCCGGGGCGACCTCATCCCAGAGGGACGCATTGGCCATGAAGCCGGGGATCAGGACGAGATTCATCAGTTCGGCCCCCTACCGACTGGCCGTCAGCCACCGAGATTTCCATCAGAGCAGGTGACGCAGACCTCCCAGGCTGACCGCCCTATCCGGCATCACCTGTATCTGAACACGCTTGTCCCGACCAGCGCAGCACGCGGCAACGTCCAGCCACAACCCTCTGTTCGGGGAGTGGGTAGAGGACATTATCCTCCGTAGGCGGCGTCACGGCCCGAGCCTACTCCAACTGGACTAAGTCTGGTTGACCTCCTACCTTGGAGGGCGGAGGTTCCCATGCAGACCGTCAACATCCACGCCGCCAAGACCCACCTCTCGCGCCTGGTCGATGCTGCGGCCGCCGGCGAGGAGATCCTGATCGCCCGCGCCGGCCGCCCCGTCGCCCGCCTGGTGCCGCTACAGGACGCCCCCGAGCGGCCGCGCCGCCGCCTCGGCCGGCTGGCCGGTCAGCTCACCGTGCCGGCCGACTTCGACGCGCCGCTGCCGGATGCCGTGCTCGATGCCTTTGAAGGCCGCTGATGCGCCTGCTGCTTGACACCCATCTGCTGCTCTGGGCGCTGGTCACGCCGGAGCGGTTGGGTGCGGCCACCCGCGCGGCGCTGGAGGATCCCGACAACGAGGTCCTGTTCAGCGCCGCCAGCATCTGGGAGATCGCCATCAAGGCCGGGCTCGGCCGGGCGGACTTCGCCTTCCAGCCGCTGCAGATCCTGCAGGCCGCGCAGGAGACGGGCTTCCGCGAACTGCCGGTGCGGGCACGGACGGCAGCATTGGTTGCGGACCTTCCCCTGCATCACCGCGATCCCTTCGATCGACTGCTGGTCGCCCACGCCATCTCGGAACCGGTGCGGCTCTACACCGCGGATCCGCTGCTGCTGCCCTATTCCGAGCTGGTGACATTGGTTCGATAGAAGGCTTCCCCGTCGGAAGCACCTTCTCAACGGAAATCCCGGCTGGCCGGCATGCGCGCCGTCGGTTCCGCCGAACCTGGATCTGGCCGCCGCACTTCATTCGTCCGCGCGAGCCCAGCGTCACCCCAGGCGGTGGCGTCCTCGACCTGCTCGGCCTGCCGCTCAATCCGCCCTTCGACCAGCATCAGCCGTGCGCCTACCGCCTTTCTCGTGCACGAAGAAGCGGAGCGCCCTTGAAGCGGCTGCTGCTCCCAACAAGCGTCTTCTGCACTTAGGGGCGGAAGATGTATGCATTACAATCTCTAGTTGTCTTGAACCATTATATGACAGGTTAATGGCGTAAAAGCGCATATACGGATAGACGTATACGGGTAAGGCGGCTAGGATGCGTCGCATGCCGCACCTGAGCGATCAGAGACGGGCTTGCCGCGCACCAAGAGGCGCGATTCCGCCTAGGCGCCTCCCCGGCCACACGGCTACGGTGTGCCTGTTTGGGACGCTGGCGGATCGAAATTGCCGAGAGACGGGAAGTTATCGGAAGCCGACTTCAGGTTGGCTGCGGAGCGTGGCGAGCGCGTACGTCGCATCCTCGTGGTTGAGCTCGCTGCGGGCGGCTTCGTCCTCTTCGTCAAACTGGCCGGCGGGCCGTGCTACCGGCAGATCTCGATGCGGAAATACGAAGCGCCGCGCGTCTTCCGCGATTACGCGCGCATGCGGGTCTGGCTTTCTGAGCCCTGGATCGATTGCAGCGATCGCCCGCTCTTCGTTTATCCGGAAGGCCATCCCTTCCTGGCGCGCCTGGGGATCGCGATCCGCCGATAAGGCTGACGGAGCGTCGTCCCATGGGAGGCGCGGATGAGTGCGGCGCTGACCTTGGCGGCGGTGCTGGCGATGGCCCCGGCCTGTGCGCCCAGCGTGGACCGCGGCACCTTGCTCGCCGTGATCGGCACGGAAAGCCGCTACGACCCATTTGTCGTCGCGACGAGCGCCAATGGCCGCATCACTTCGTCGCAGCGCTTCGGGTCGGCTGACGAGGCTGCCGCCGCGGTCAAGATTCTGCTGGAACGTGGCATCAACAACATCGATATGGGCCTAGCGCAGATCAACCACCGCGCCGGCCATCTGCAGCGCATGGGCCTGCCGGTCGCCGCCGCCTTCGAGCCGTGCTCGGCGCTGTCCGTCGCCGCCGACGTCCTCGTCCATTGCTGGTCCAGGACCGACGCCAGCCGGCCTGAGGGCGAGCGCCTGGACGCGATGCTCTCCTGCTACAACACCGGCACGCCGACGCGCGGTCTGGCCAATGGCTATGTCCGCAGGGTCCGAGCAGCCTATGACAACGAGATTGTGCCCGCGCTTCGCCATCGCGATGCCGATGGTCCCGCCGCGGCACGGCCGCCTCGCCCCGATGCTCCCCTGCCCATGCGCCGCGCCTGTGATGTGCCGGCGTGGGATGTCTGGGCGCGCTGCCCGCAGCCGGACGCTGCGGAACCTCCGCCGCCCAATCTTGAGCCGGCGGCGCCGGTCCGGTTGCGCGGCGTCACCATGGAAGCTCCGAATGACGCTCCTCCTCGCCTCTAAGGCGTTGGCCCGCAGGGCTGGCGCGCGGAACCGCATCCTCGGCATCCTCTCCCTGGCGCTGGTCGCGGCGGTCCTCCTGCCGGATCTGGCCCTAGCGCAGGGCGGCGATCCCTTCACCATGGGGGTGGAATGGGCGCGCAGCACCTGGATCCGCGGCTTGGCCATGGCCGCCGTGGGTCTGGTCGGCGTGATGCTGTTCCTCTGGCAGTTCCGCGGTGCCGCCATCCTCTGCGTGCTCGGCGGCGGCCTGGTGGTGGCCAACCTCGAAACCATCGTCGGCTGGATGGGGATCTGACATGACCCGGGCCGAGGAGGTCGACCGCAAGGAGGGGATGATCCCGCTGGGCGCCACCCGGCCGCCGCTGGTGCCCTGGATCGGTCTGCCGTTCTCGGCCTGCCTTGTGCTGGGCCTGGTCTGCGTCGAACTGGCGATGTTCTGGGGCGGGCTCTCGGGCACGATCAGCGCCGCCGGAATCTTTATCGCCATCTGGGCGCCGCTGCGCTGGTGGGTGGAGCGGGACTGGTACGCCCTCTCGGTCCTTGCGGTCTGGTTCCGCACCTCCAGCGCCGCCTTCGACGCACCACGCTGGGGCGGCGCGTCGATCGCGCATTTTCCGCTGGGCCTGCGACACCGCAGGCAGGAGGTGAGGGGGCTCTGGCATGTTTGACGGCCTGGCCTCCGCGTTCTTCGAACGAACCGCGACCCCCTATGCCACGCATCACGGGCACATCGCGCCCGATGTGGTGATGATGCGCGACGGATCGCTCTGCGCCGTCATCGAGGTCGAGGGCTATTCCTTCGAGCTCGCTGGCAACGCGGCGCTCAACAGCGCCCATGCTATCCGGGCCGAGCTGCTCCGCAACATCGCGGAGCCCGAACTGACGGTCTATGAGCACCTGATCCAGCACGACAGCGTGCGCCCCCTGCCGCCAACCGGGCATCGCACCTTCTATGGCGCGGCCCTGGCCCAGGATTACCAAGCCTGCCTGACCGGGCTGCGCGGCACCTCCTGGTTCCTGACCCTGATCGTCCGACCGCGCGCGCCGCTGGCCCTGCGCCGCCGGAAATCCGGGCGCGATCTCGGGCTCGATCGGCGCCTCTCCATGCTGCAGGACAAAGCCCGCTCCGCCATGAGCGCCTTGGCCGCTTGGCAGCCGCGCCGGCTCGGGGTGCGGGAGGAGGGCGGCGTGCTGTTCAGCGAGATCGCCGAGGCGCACCGCATGACCCTCTACGCGCGCTGGATGCCGGTGCCGCTGGTGGAGGGTGGCCAGATGGGGGCCGCGCTCTACAACGACCGCGTCACCTTTGCCGACAAGGCCTTCCGCGTTGAGGTGCCGGCCCGGGACTATGCCGAGTGCCCGCACGGGCTGATGCTGGGCTTCCGGATCTATCCGACCCGCTGGCGGGTCGGCATGTTCGACCCGCTCATCGGCCAGCCCTTCCGCTTTGTGCTGACCAACTCCTACCAGTTCTTTGGCCGCACCAGTGCCAGCGACAAGATGGCCTTGCGGGCCCGCCATATGAGCAATGCCGGCGACCGCGCCGTGTCGCTGCGCCTGGAACTGGACGAGGCGATGGACGCGGTCGACCGGGGCGAGCACGTCCTGGGCGAGCATCTCTGGTCGCTGGCCGTGCACGCGGACCGGCTGGCGGATCTGGAGGAGTGGGGGGCCCGGGCCCGCAACGCCGTGACCGATGCGGGCGCCGTGGTGGCCACCGAGGATGCCGGGGTCGAGGGCGCGTTCTGGGCGCAGCTGCCCGGCTCGCCGCACTATCTGCGCGCCCGGGCCGGCGGGCTGCCGAGCGTGGCCTTCGCGGCCATGTCGTCGATGCATGCGCACCCCAAAGGCGATACCCGCCATCATTGGGGCCAGCCGCTCTACCGCGTCCGCACGGTCGGCAACACGCCCTACGAGGTGCCGTGGCACCTGCGCGATGTGGGGCACCGGTTGCGCTTCGGGCCGACCGGCTCCGGCAAGACGCTGGACATGGCCTTCGATGCCGTGATGCTCGATCCGCTGGTCGGCGCCCAGGGCGGCAGCCAGATCATCTTCGACAAGGATGGCGCCAACGAGATCCTGGTGCGCGCCATGGGCGGCAAGCAGGCCCGCATCCTACGCGGCCAGGACAGTGGCGTGGCGCCGCTGCGCGGTCTCGAGAACACCGAGGCCAATCGGGCCTGGCTGCACGAGTTCATCAGCGGCCTGATCATGGCCGATGGACGCGGCGCGTTGCGGCCCGACAGCAACCGCCGCCTGGACAAGGGCATCGCCTGGGTCATGCGGATGCCGCCCGCGATGCGCAGCCTGGCCGGCATCCGCCAGTTCCTGGACCATGGCGATGCCCTGGGCGACGGGGCCCGGCTGGAGGTGTGGTGCCGCGGTAACGCCCGCGGCTGGGCCTTCGATGGAGAGGCGGATCGGCTCGACTTCGACGCCCCCTTCGCCAGCGTCGATCCATCCGAGGTTCTGGACGATGCGGCGGTGATGCCGCCACTCGCAGCCTATCTGCTCTACCGCACCGGGCTGATCGCCGATGGGCGACGCGTCGTCGTCCATGCCGACGAGGGGCGCGCCTATATGCCGCCCGTTGCTTTGGTGAATGGCGCCCGGGAGATGCGCTTCGCCCGCGGCTTTGAGGATCTGGTCCTCACCGGGCGCAAGAAGGAGGTCTCGCTCGACCTTGCCATCCAGCAGCCCGAGCACATTCTGGACCACCCGGTGGGAGCCTCGCTCATCGCGCAGGCCAAGACGCGGGTGCTCTACGCCAATCCCGATGCGCGCCGCGACAGCTATGTCGAGGGCTTGGGCTGCTCGCCGCGCATTCATGAAGCCGTTAGCCGGGACACGCTGGTCGGGCCGCGCTCCAAGATCCTGATGCGCGAGACTTACGCGGTGCGCTGTATCATGGATCTCGGGCCGCTGCGTGAGCACCTGGCGGTGCTGTCCAGCCGCACCAGCACGATCAAGCTGATGGCCGACACCATCGGCAACCATGGCTCGGACCCAGCGGTCTGGCTGCCGATTTTCTGGCAGCGGCTCAGGGAAGGGGGCCCTTCGCTGGCCAGCGTTTGACCGCGGCGTGTGAGCCACATGAGGGCCGGAGGCTGGTTCAGCAATCTCCGGCGACCGGACCCATGACACGGCGGCGATCACGATCGCCTTGCCGACAAGCCTGGAGGAGAACCCCGATGAAGCGCATCCTGCTTGCCTCCGCCGGTGCGATGGCTCTGTGTGCCGGCGCAGCCCTGCCGGCCAAGGCACAATGGGTGGTCTGGGATCCCGGCAATGCCTCCTACAACATCCTGCAGGCCGAGCGGCTGCTGACGCAGATCCGCGAGATGCAGAGGCAGTATCGGCAGCTCGTCGCCACCTACAACGCCATCAGCCATACCACCAGCATTGGCGGGCTGACCGGGGCCGTGGGCGGCCTGTCCCGTTCCAACCTGCCTCTGCCGGGTGAGATGATGAGCGGGATGCGGGGTGCTTCCACGCTGGGGCGGGCGGCCGGGCAGATCGATCTCGACCGCGTCTACGTCCCGCCCAGGATGGATCCGTGGACTCGCGAAATGACGCGCCGGGAAACCGTGACGGCCAATGCCAAGGCGATGAGCGAGCAGGCGCTCCTCGACGCGCAGGCGCAGATGGCGTCGCTGGATCGCATGCAGGCCGAGATCGAGGCGCAGCCGGACGGGACCGCCGTTGCGGCCCATCAGGCGGGCATCGCCCTGGTCGGCCAGAAGCTGGTGCTACAGCAGGTGCAACTGCAGCAGACGCAGATGCTGCTGGAGGCCGACAACCGGGTGACGCAGCAGCGCTACGAGCAGCAATGGCGGCAGGACGTGGATCGCCATGCCGAGGCGACCGCCGGTGCCATGGGAGGATGGTGATGCGCCGTCTTGCTCTCGCGACGCTTCTGCTCACCTCGACAGCCGCCGTAGCGGCGGAGCACGACATCCCCTGGTTCCAGGCGCATCCGGCGGAGCGCGGCGCCTGGCTGCGGAAATGTCGCGACGACATGCGGCTGGGTCAGGATCCTGTCTGCGGCAATGCGCAGAAGGCTGAGGATCGCGAGCGCGCCAAGAAGATCGCACCATCCTCTCCCATCCCAGACTTTGATCCGACGGAAAGCCCTCTCATGCAACGGGCCATCAAGTCTGCCTGCCAGAGACCGCCTACCGAGCGAGGAATGCTCGGGCAGTATTGCGGCAGGACCTGATCGTCGATGTACGAGCAGTGGGCCCTCTATTTTGATGATCTGACCATCCAGGCGATGGATAGCGTCATTGCCGGCGGGATCGCGTTCACGCTGTCCTATCTGCGCGGGGCCATGATGCTTCTCGTGCTGATTGCGGCGGTGTTGATGCTGCGCGGCGACATGACGGTCGGATGGGGTGTCCGCAAGATCATCCTGGGTCTCATCGTCCTCGCGCTGTTACAGGCCGGCAACTACAATGCCATCATTCGCGAGCCTTTCTGGACAACAATTCCGAACGCTATCGCCTCCGCGCTGAATGGCGGCACCGTCAGCATCACGGCTGCCCAGCGCTTTACCCGGATTGCGGAAGCGATCGAGCACGTCGTCGCTCTGGCGGATCAGCGCATCGGCAATCCATTCTGGAACATCCGTGCCAGCATGTCCGTCAGCATCGTGCAGCTGTTCCTGCACCTCTTCCTGGCATTCGTCTATGCCGTTTGGCAGGTGGCACGCGTCGCCACGGCGTTGATCATCTCTGTCGGTCCCTTTCTGATGATCGCGGCGCTGTTCGAGGCCAGCCGGCACTATGTCTTCGAGTGGTTCGGCAAGCTGATCTCGGTCTCCGCCCTGACACTCTATTCCTGGGTCATGACCGAGGTCGCCCTGGCTGGCGCAAGAACCTGGATCCAGCAGCGGTTCACCGTCGACAATGGGATGTCGGCGACCATTTCCGATCTCCTCAGCCTCTGCGCCTGGTTCTTCATCTGCTCCCTGATCATGGTCGGCCTGCCCATGCTGGCCTCGATCGGCGGCAGCGGCGGAGCGGGCGTCGCGACCAGCGTCGGTGCCGGCTTGGCGGGCGGCCAGGCCGCCAGCGGTGCTGCCCTAAGCGGCACCGCATCAGCCGCCCGCATGGGCGCTGCCATCGGCGCCTCCATCAAGCGGAGCATGGGCCGTGGTGGCAGCTGAGTCAGCAAAAGGACCGCTTCCGCCATGATGTCTCCGATCCGACTTCTGGTCCTGGCGCTGGCCAGCACCGTCCTGTCCGGTTGTGCGGGGCTTGATCCAGCCCAGAAGGCCCGCGCCTGCCAGGGCACGCCCTTCGTGCTGAATGCCGGGTTGTGGACGCCAACGCCGGAGGATCTGCGATGAGCGCGCCATCCGCACCGGCCGAAGCCATCGCCGCCTTCCGGGCCAGCTCAGAGACCGCCGTGGTCAGCCCGGAGGAGGCCGCGGCGCACTACCAGCGCATCCTCCAATCCCAGGCGGCCTCGCAACGCCGCGACAACCGGCGCTCCCGCATGGCGCTGGCGACCAGCATCAGCCAGATCGCCGTCTCCCTGGCGCTGGCCGGCGCGGTGGTCTTCCTCCTGGCACGGGAAAAGACCCAGATCGTCTATGTCGCCTTCAACAGCGACGGCACCTTTCGCACCTCGGCCTCGGAGCGGGACCTGACCACCTCGGACCGCCGCGCGGCCATGTCGGCCACGCTGTGGCGCTATGTCGCGGCCCGCGAGGGCTACACCTCGGCCGGCCATCCGGAGGCGCAGCAGTTCGTCTACATTCTCTCCGACAAGGCGGTGGGCGACGCCTACCAAGCCAGCGTCGATCCCAAGAACGATCAGAGCCCGTTCCGGGTCTATGGCACCCGCACCCAGGTGCGCATCGAGCGCCGCACCGAGAACCTGTTCTGCCTCCGTGACGCCGCCCTGGAAGGTTGCAGCGACCGGGATCCTGACAGCTACAAGGTCTGGTTCACCCGCACCCAGCGCACCGAGGGCCAGCGCGCGGTGAGCCGGAACTACTCAGCCACCATCCGCTTTCGCGCCGGGGTCAAGGTGCCTTCCTGGCAGCTGGTCACCAACAATCCGTTGGGCCTGCAAGTCACGGAATACTCCATCACCGAGGAAGGAGCGATGCCATGAGCCGCATCTCCGCCCTGGCCGCGATGCTGGCTGGCCTCGCAGCCACGCCGGTCTGGGCGGCGCAGGAACCATCGCCCTGCTCCGTCGGAGAAGACCCCCGCGTCCGCTGCATCACCGTGACCGAGGACCGGGTCATCCTGCTGCGCATCCAGCCCGGCACCACCGCACTGATCGAACTGCCGCCTGGCGAGCGGGTGGTCGGCACACCGGCCTCGGACAACAGCCTGATGCTCGGCGCTGAGGCTATGGCGCGCACCGGCAGCACCCAGGCCAACGCCACGACCGACGGCAATCTCTCGGTCGCGGTGCGCGGCAACACGGTGGCTCTCAAGCCGCACCACGACCTCGAGCCGCAGCCCTTCTTTGTGCTGACGGAGCGGGAGGGCCTGCCGCAGCAGCGCTATCGCTTCCAGCTGGAGACAGCCGAGGCGGGGCAGGCGTTCTACAGCGTCCGCCTGCGCAATCTGGCCGCCGAGCGAGCGCGGCGCAAAGCGCACTGGCGGGCGCAATCCGCTGCCCGGGAGAAGGCGGCGGCCGAGGCAGCGCTGCGCCAGGCCCAGGCCGCGCCTTGTGCCGCCACACCGGATGCGAATTTCCGCTGGATCGGCATTGGCGATGCACGGCTGGCGCCAGCCGAGATCTGCGACAACGGCCGGCAGACCTTTTTGCGCTTTCCCGGCGTCCAGCGGGTGCCCGCCATCGTCACCGTGCTGCCCGACGGCACCCGGGCGGTCGCCAACAACACGATGAACCCGCAGGGCTGGGTGGTGGTGCATGCCAACCCGCCGCAGCTCCTGCTGGCGGATGGCCAGTCGACCCTCTGCGTCATCAACAAGGGCTACGACCCGGTGGGCCGCAGCACCGGCACGGGCACCGTGTCACCCGATGTCGTTCTGGCGCCCAAGGACGCGCAGTCGTGAGCGGCACCGGGAACGCCCCGCCGGTCGGCCACGGCCGCCGGCCGATGGGATTCGCCGGCAAGATCGGGATCGTCACCCTGTGCATCGGGGCCGCCTTTGCGGTCTGGCTGGTCAATGGTGGCCCGCAGGAGCGCGAGCCACCGGAACGCGACGTCGGCGCCGCCTCTGGTGAGGCCGGTGCACCCCGGCCAGTGTTCCGAATGCCGCCACCCGAGCCGGTTCCGACCCCGGCCGTGCTGCCCCCGCCCGGCATGACAGCACAGCCGCCCCTGCAGGCCCCGCCGCCGGCGCCCGCCCGGCCCATCAAGGCCAGCCCGATCATGGCCTACGAGGCACGCAGCCTTGGCGGCACCGATGATCACGGTGCACCGCCCCTGCCGATAGGGCAGGGGATGCCGCCAGGGGAGGAGGACGCGCTGGCCGCCCGGCTGCACGCCACCAGGATGGACAGCGCGCGGGCCCGCCGCCTGCGCAACCCGCACCTGACCCTGACCCAGGGCAGCCTGATCGGCTGCATCCGGGAGACACCGGTGAACACCCAGCTGCCAGGCTTCGTGCGCTGCCAGGTGCCGGAGCCGGTGATGTCCACCACCGGGACAACCATGCTGCTGCCCGCCGGCACGCGGCTGGTCGGGCAGGCCAAGCAGGTGATGATGCAGGGGCAGAACCGCGCCTTCATTCTGTGGCAGCGGGCCGAGACGCCGGACGGCGTGGTGGTCGACCTGGCCAGCCCCGGGACCGATCCGATGGGCATGCCTGGCGTTCCGGTGGAGGTGCACACGAACTTCTGGGCGCGCTTTGGCGGCGCCATCATGCTGTCCTTCATTGATGCCGGGCTGCAGGCGGCCGCCCAGGTGGCCTCCAATGCGACGGAAGGCGACGGCACCCGCATCACCTTCAACACGGCGCGCAGCGGTGGCTCCAACGCCGCCAGCCGGGCGCTGGATGCGACGGTCAACATCCCGCCCTACGGCACCTCGCCGGCCGGCGCCCAGGAGGCGGTCTTCGTCGCCCGCGATCTCGACTTCTCGGATGTCTACGAGCTGAGGATGCGCTGATGCACCCGGCGATCCCCATGCTCGACTATGCCATGGCGCCCATTGCCGATCTGTTCCAGGACCCCACCACCCAGGATGTCGCGGTCAATGAGCCCGGACAGGTCTGGTGGCGGCAGGGCGGCGGCTGGTCCGTGCGACAGCAGCCTGAGCTGGATTTCCAGACCCTGGAAAGCATCGCCATGCTGGCGGGCTCCTTGCGCGGGCAGGATGTGGATGAGCGCTCGCCGCTGCTCTCCACCGAGATGCCCGCGCCGGCGGGCGAGGGCGGCCGGGCCCTGCTGCGCCTGCAGGCGGTGCTGCCACCCGCCGTTCCCGGGGCCAGTATCAGCCTGACCTGGCGCCGGCCCGGCAACATGGTGGCACCGCTCGACGCCATTCCCGAGCGCTACCAGACCGAAGGCTGGAACGCCTCGGGCCAGCGCGGGGCCGCCCGGCAGCGCCTCTCCGGCGAGTTGCTGGCGCTGTATGACCAGGGCGATGCGGTCGGCTTTCTGACCCTGGCGATGCGCCGCAAGCTCAACATCTGGATGTGCGCGGCCACCGGCGGCGGCAAGACCGACCTGTTCAAGAGCCTGATGGCAGCCGTGCCGGCCGAGGAGCGGATCGTCACCGTCGAGGACAGCCAGGAGCTGATCCTGTCCCAACCCAACACGGTGCGCCTGCTCTATAGCCAGACCGGCGGTGGGACAGGGGCGGCCGAGCTGATCGCTGCGGCCATGCGGATGCGGCCCGACCGCGTGCCGGTGCAGGAGATCCGCACCGGCGAGGCGGCCTGGGTCTATCTGGGCGGCATCCTCTCGGGTCATCCGGGCAGCCCGACCACCATCCACGGCCGCACGCCGCAGGAGGCCTTCCGGCGCATGTTCAACTTCTGCAAGGCCGCCGGCGGCACCAGCATGGCCGACCACAACCTGGCCGGCATGCTGGGCGATGCCGTGGACATCATCATCCCGTTGCGCAACGAGGCCGGCGTGTTCTCCATCAGGGAGGTCTGGTTCAAGGACGCCGTGCTGCGAGACGGCGGCAGCCCGGCGACGCTGCTGGCGGATCACGACCTGTGACGCAACTGGGGGCACGCTGGGCCGGGCTGGCGGTGGTCTTTGCCATTCTCTGGGCCATGGTGGCCTCACTGGCCCTCATTGCCCTGCTCGGGATGTGGCAGGCCCTCGAGATCCTGCCGCCCTATTACGTCCCACTGCAGTGGTTCCTGATCGGCTGGCACTACTTCGATTACTATCGGGTTCCGCAGAGCCTGCTGATCTCGGCCGGCGGCGCCTCCGCCCTGATCACGACCCTGGCCTGGCGCAGCCACCAGATCCTCAAGCCAAAGCTGCCGCTGCATGGCGAAACCCGCTGGCTGACCCGCCAGGAGGGAGAGGCGGACGGGCTGGTCTGGTCGAAGGCCCCGCCCGGCGACGCCATTGTGCTGGGCCGCGATGGAAAGCACATCGTCAGCCTGCCGGGCGAGGATCATGTCGCGCTCTATGCCCGGACCGGGGCCGGGAAGGGGGTCGGGTTTGTCGTGCCCAACTGCCAGAACTGGGGCGGCTCGCTGGTGTGCTTTTCGGTCAAGCGCGACGTGGCGCAGGCGGCCGCGGCGGAGCGGCAGCGTCTGGGCGACGAGGTCTATCTCTTTGACCTGATGAGCCACGATGGACGGACGCATCGCTGGAACCCGCTCGGGCAGGTGCGGCGCGGCACGCCGGAGGCCTTCAACGACATCCAGAAGGCCATGTTCCGCCTCGTGCCGGAGACCAAGGCGCAGAACCCGTTCTGGGACAATGCGGGACGGCGGCTGGCCGGCGCGGCGGCGCTCCTGCTGGCCGAGACGCCAGGTGCCCCGCTGACCGTCCAGGCGGTCCGACGGTTGCTGGCGCGGCCGGACTGGGCGGAGAACCTGCAGGCCATGCTGCAGCGGGCGCGGGAGGAGGGCCGGCCCTATCCGGCTTCGGCCGTGGACACCATCCGCGCCATCATCCGGCGCAAGGAGGACGAAAGCGCGGCCAGTGTCATCGAGACCACCACCACGGCGCTGTCGCTGTGGGAGATCCCGCGTGTTGCGGCCGGCACGGCGGAGAGCGATTTCGACCTCGGCGCTATCCGCAGCTGCAAGATGAGCATCTTTGTGGTGGCGAGCCCCGACGATATCCGCCGGCTGCGCACCATCTACCAGATGTTCTTCAGCCAGTTCGTCGCGGCCAACACGCAGCAGGAGTTCGGCGAGGATCCGGCGCACCGGTACCGCGTGCTGGTCATGTTGGACGAGTTCTGGGCGCTCGGTGAGGTCAGCGTGCTGGCTGACGCGGTGGCCTTTACCCGCAGCTACGGCTTTCGGCTGGCCTATGTCATCCAGTCCAAGAACCAGACCATCACCTCCTTCGGCAAGGAAGGTTCCAAGAACCTGTTCCTCAACACCGGGGCGGAGCTGCTCTATGGCGGCTGCGACATCGAGGTGGCCGAGGAAGTCTCCAAACGAATGGGGTTTGATACCGTCGAGGAGGTGACCCGCAACCGGCCGCGCTATCTCGCCTGGTTCCAGAGCAACAAGCAGACCGAAAGCGAGGCCATGCGGCGCAGAGCCTTGATGCTGCCGCAAGAGATCAGCCGGATGTCGCGGAATCAAGTCGTGGTGCTGCGACCAGGGATCATGCCGCTCAAGATGCAGCGGATCCGCTGGTTTGAGGATCGGTGGTTCCAAGATCGTGGTGGACCAATGCCACTGTGGCCGGGGTTGGATGTCGAAGTGGAGCGGGAAAGCGGTTGTCCAGGCAAAGCCGCAGCAGGACGGGGTTTCTGAGGTGACTCTCTCCTCCGGATCGTCAGGAGGTTCAATGCGAACTCACGGCCGTGGGTGGATGGCTCTACGTTGGCAAGTGGTTTCTGGTGCTCCAGCGCTCTGCTGGCTGGAGCGGCAATGTATTCGACCTTTGATCCAGCGCTGGTTCCTTGTAGCGCTCTCCACTGGCCATCAATGTCCAAACCATTCGGGCAGTCTTGTCCGCCGGCGCCACGGCAGCGACCTTGGTGGCGCGCTTGGCCAGCAGTTGTAGGAGCCACGCCCGCTTGATGCCGTGCCACCCAGCATGCCGGATGACTGCCATGGCACCGACGATCAGCATCTGCCGCAAGTAACGGTTTACTGCGCACGATATGCTTCCGAGTCACTCCTTGACGCCACTTAAGTTCCGCTCGGGCACCAAGCCGATCCACGCTGTAAGGTTACGGCCAGTTTTGAACACAGTTGGTTCGGCGACACTGGCGACGAACGCGCTAGCCTGCAGCGAGCCTACGCTGGTGATCTCCATCAACCTGCGTCCGAGTTCGGTTTCCGAGCACTTTCCCGGATGCGGCGATCGTTCTCGAGGATCTGCTCTTTCGCAACCTTGAACCGTGCCATGAGCATGTCCAAGCAGATCCGTGTGTCAGCGGGAATGCACGGGTCACCGCGATCATCAGCTACGACCGCCAGTGGGCGATCGAGTCCCATACGTCCCACTGACGCCACCACACCGAACTCGGACAGGTGCGCCCGTATGGCGTTGGAGAGCTGAGTGCGTTGACAGCTCAACACTAGCTGCACCCGATGCAGCAACATGACGCTTTGCTGCTCGGGTGATTTCATGGCGACGAAGCGCATGCTGAGTCGTGTCAATGCTTCGCAGATTGCCTCGGTGTCGGCCGCGTCGTTCCTTCCGCGCTTCACGTGTTGGGTTGGCAATGAGCCGCGCGTCGTGGCCGAGAGCGATCAACTCGCGTGTCCAGTAGTGCGGTGTGTTGCACGCCTCGATTCCAACGAGGCACCGTAGCAGCCTTTTGAAAAATATCAGCACATGTGCCTGGCTGAGGCGCCGCTGGAGCACTACCGCTCTACCCGCATCGATCCCGTGCACCTGAAACGCTGACTTGGTTAAACCCAACCCGATCGTTGCAACCTTCTCTATCGTGGCTCTCCATCAAGCTCACCTCCCCGCATCTACGCAGATCGGGTGGAGAGCCGTCCACGATATCAAAAGCGGACATTGGCTGGTCCCACTTCGCACGTTCGGCCTGCGCCAGGAACGAACCTCACCTTACGTCCGAGAAGAAGACGTTCGCCGACCGACAGCATTCCTCAATTCTACCACCACTGCGGCTCTCCAGTGAGTGGCCATAGCCTGCGTAACCACCCGGGGGCCTGACGACCCCAGCGACCCAGCTATCTGCGCGCAGGTCTTAACCTGGGAGAATAACCTGGGAGAAGCTCAAGGCTAAGCCAGGTGAGGGAGGCTGGCGGGGAGCCAGGCCGTGCTTGAGCCGCGCGGTGCCTATACGAAATAGCGGAACGAGGTTTCGGCGAGATCGTCATCGCCATACTCGTCCAGGATGCCGCCGACCCGGCGGGCGAAGGACAAGGATACCGGCCATTTCCCTCGGATGTCGGCGGTGTTCCAGTTCATCCGGGTGAGGTTAAGGACATCCTGCGCCGCGGCGACGGCGCTTTCGGCGCCGAGGCAGCGGATTTCGAACGGCTGGGGCACGTGAGGGCCCGGGTAGGTGCCGAGCTCCGGCATGAAGCCGGACGTGAAAAGGAAGGATCGGCCGCTGTTGACCGTGCAGACCGTCCCGACCTTCGGCGGATAAGCGCCGTACCGCAGCAGCCGGAAGAGGCTGGGCACCAAGGTGACCATCGATACGATGGGGGTGTCCTTGAGCGCCGCGGCGAAGCCCGCCTGTTCGGCGGGATCGAAATAGGAGGTTTTGTGCAGCACGACTCGGAGCGGCGCTCCACCTGTGCGCAGCTCGTATTCGGCGAGAACGTTCTGGGTGAGCTCGAACGCCTGCTGCTCGGAGAGGTGAACGTTCCGACCCTGTTCGGGTTCGACGGGAACACCCTCTCCGCGGATGGCGAACCCTTCACCGTCGCTCGAGAAGGCTTGAGCCAGGCTGGAACGGACGATGGCGCGCTGCGTCGTGCGGAAGTGATGGAAGCTGATGCCGACGAAGCACGTGTCCGGCCCCGTCGGCGGCAGCCGCCAGGGCACGCCGCCGGCCTTGTAGTAGAGGCCGACCGCGAAGTTCCAGGCACGGGTGGCTGGGTCCTGGTTCTTCGCAGTGTCGCTAAGCAGGGCGTCCGTGACCAGCTGGATCGGCAATCGGCTCCGTAGCGCGCGCGCCTTGAGCGCCAGCCTGAGGTCCCGCTTCAGGAAGTCCTCGGGCGTCTGCTCGACCTCATCAAGGGTGTCGAACAGGTCGAGCTGATTGCTCGGGCGAGCGCGTCGGATCTCCTTGGCGCGCTTGCGCTCTGTTTCGGTCGCCTTGCGCTCGACCGAGCTGACCTTACTGAAGACATCGTCGGGAATGCACATCAGCACGATGTCGGGACGGTTCAGGTCGCGCGACGCCAAGCGCGAATGCGCGTCGGCGTAGAGATCGACCACGCGCTGGAAGGCCTGGTAGGCGTCGCCTTGCAAGGCTCGAGCGAGTTCGTCGTGGTTCTCCGAGTTGAGCGCGATCGAGGACGCGTCGGGAGCAACCAGCTTCTTATGAAAAACCTCCTCGAAGCCGGGAAAAGGCTTCTTGAGCACGCTGGGTTCACCCAGGACGGGAACCTCCCGGCTGCAGCGCTCCAGCCAGCGCCGCGCCGCCGCCATCTGCTCGGTTGGGCCGATGATCCCAACATGGACATGGTCCTTCCGGGCCGACCCGAAGCGCAAATCGAAAGGCCCCGCCGAGAGGAGCCCGATCTTGGGATCGGTGTGCGTGCTCGCGCCGCCGAATTGAAGCCGCGGCGGAGACAGTTCAACGATGGCGAGTTCAATCGACATGGTCGGGCTCACCTTCGCCGGGATCATCCCCTTTCCGGCCCGAGCCCTCTCCATCCTCCTCGTCGGGCTCCAGCGCGAGCGCTTCCAGCTCTGCGTCGAGCCTTTTGAGGTCCTCGTCGATCTCCGTGTCGCGCTGGGCCAGCTCGTTGAAGGCCGACACGTTGAACGAGATCGTCGGCGTGCGATGCGAGAGGAGCACGGACGGGGCGAACCTCGCGAGGTCGTTCTTCGGGCGATGCTCGAGAGCGAACAGGCCCTCGGCCTCGCCCGACAGGATCGCAAGCCAAAATGAGACATCTTGGAGGACGCTCGGGTTGAAATCGCGTGCCGCACGCCGGGTGGAGAGCGCGTTAGTTCGTTCTCGGCTGATCGGGTTTCGTACGCCATCTCGGGTGAACGCGTAGCCGGGGGTCAAAACGACCGCCCAGTCGCTGTCAAAGCGCAGGACCGAGAAGCTGACCGCCTTGTGCTCATAGTAGGCGATGTCGTCGGACTCGCGCTTGGTGCGCGCCTTGACCACGGTCCGGGTCGCCTTGCGTAGGCGTCCCTGATAGCTGACCTTCAGCTCCGGCTCGTCGCCCCTCGCGAAGTAGGCGCGTCGCCGGTCGTACTCAATCTGCAGACCCTTGGTCTTCAGGTGCTCGAACAGCAGCTCATGAAGCAGCTTCAAGACGATGGATTCGCCCCCAGGCATCTCGATGAGCTCGTTGAAGTCCAACGCCTCGATCTCGCCGGGGCCGAAGGGCGTGACCATCGCCTCGGCGAGCTCCTCCAAGTCATAGAGAGAGTAGAAGCGGCCGTCGCTCACATGGCCCGGCGGAACCGCCAGCCCCTCCGCGGCGCGATAGAAGCTGCGGTTGGAACCGGCGCTAGTGGCGGCGTGCCAGACCTTCGCCGGCATGGTCTCGATCGGGATCAGGTTGGAGGAATAGCGGACGGTCTCCTCGGCGATCGGCAGCGCGGTATTGGTGATCTCGTCGACGGCTTCCGGCCGCGCCTCGAGGGTGACAGTGAATCGGGTGTTGTCGGCCGATGGCCCGAAGCTCACCGACCCGTTGTTGTTCAGGGTTGCGAGGACCATGTCGGAGAGGCCTGATCCCCGGCGGTCCATTTGGCCGCCGCCGTAGAAGAGGTCTGATATGGCGGGGTTTCGATAGCCCTTGATCGGGCTGGTCCGCTCCGCAATCGCGTCCTGGAAGGATTGCCCAGCGACCTGGACTGCGATCTCCTCTATGAGGCCGCCGGGACTGATGACGGTGATCGACTTGGGTTCGACGACGACCTGGACGGCCTCGTCTCGGTCGTAATCGCGGTGCACGATCGCGTTGACGAGCATCTCCTTGATGGCGATGGCGTTGTACGCGTTCACCATGCGCGACACCTCGGCCTTGAGCCGGAACTGGAAGTTCACCAGCGCCAGAAGGTCGATCAGATCGTCGAGTTGGCTCCAAAGGTTGCCGGTGATGGTCCTCCGGACGGTAAACTCGCCGTCGCGAGCCGCCGGCTCCAGCTCAACGTCCTCGCCGAAGCGGCCCTGCAGCCAATGGCCAGGGCCCGTCGCGCGGAACTCGACCCGGGCCTGAGGGAATTCGACGGAAGGGTTGCGCGAGAACAGCAGCCAACCCGCAAGCGTCGGAGCGACTCTCCCGCCGACCGGCCGCACCAAGTCGAGCCGGTCGGTCATTTCCTCCACCCAGGCGGCGTCGATGTCCCCCGGCCTCCAGAGATCAGTCCGGTCCGCATATTGCCGCAAGCGCGCCTGCAGCAGCGGCTGCTCGAACCCGGACACGTCCAGACCGTCGAGCGGGCGCATGTCCGCAGGCATGCCACCGACGCTGTGGCCGGAAGGCCGACGTGTCGGGCGGGCCCCGGCGGCAATCATGCTGGCGAGCAGATCCTTCTCAAACAAGTCGTCGAAACCCCGGATCGGCACGAGCTGAAAGTTGGAGCCGATCGCGTCCGCTAACTGCTCGACCCAAGGCGAGTGAGGGCCGGCCAGGTCGTTATCGAGGACGCACCAGTAGACGCCGTGGAGGAAGCCGCCTGCCTTGGCCTGCGCCAGAAACAGATCATTCATCACCGACGCCTCGGCGCCCCGATAGCCGACCGCGATGACAGGATGGTCGCGAAGCAGCGGCCGCAGGCGTTCGACCAGCAGCGGGTCCAGGGATTGAACCTCGTCAGTGAGGTTCTTGTCCGTGTAATGCTTCACCGACCCATGCAGAAACACGAGCTGCGGGTCATGTGGCGCCGAGTTAAACATCACGTAGTCAGCCGGCGTGCGGATGCTGACGAGCCGGTGCGGTCGGTTCTGTTGAATGGCCGCCCGCTCAAGGCATTGATCGAAGTTGGTGGTCAAAACAGTGGAGATCCATCCCTGGTGGAGGATCTGTGTCAGAGCGACGTATCCCCGGGAGGGCGGCACCTCCGGCGGGTTGATGAGCTTCTCGAAGAACTCACGGCGGTCACTCTTCACCCCTAACAGGTTATCGATGGCGTCAGGGTAGAGATCAGCTGAGGAGAGGTCAGGCTTGTACCAAGGCTGAGAAGTGAGCCACGGCCAATAATCAGATCGGCGGATAGTGAAGTCGTCCGGGTGACGGCCGTTTTCCTTGCACCAGGCCCAGCGCGCCACCTTCTCGACCGTTTTGCCCGCGGCCGGGATGCCGGAGGTGATCGAGGCGCCGGCGCCCAAGAGAAGCACCGGCTCGGAGCTGTCCATCAGGAGTGATCGCAGCCGGCCAGGTGAAGACGTCCGCATCGGAGTCGCTCTCGACATCGCAGTCCTGAGTACTCCATCTTGCCTCATTCACCGCCCCTAGGCGCCGCCGCCCTCTCCCCAACCCCCGAAAAGCCCAGAAGCTGCGGGATTCGTCCACATCGCTCCAATGTAGCAGAACGGAACGTGAATTCGAAGAGAGGCTCGGCCACTACCACTGGGCATCGATTGCGGCCCCTGAAAGCTACCTTGCGAGTTGCCCCCCCGCCGGCTCACTCCGGCTCGGGACAGTCGCCTGAAAGCGAGCATTCTGGATGTCGGCTCAGAATCAAAATCGGACGTTGAGCAGGTTGGGCATGAGCGGCTGCTTTGGGCGCACAGCTGACCTCCCCACTGCCAGCCGGCAGCTTGCGCTGTAAGCCTAACGGCGTCTCCGAGGCCCTCGAGTTTGAGTTGGTTCAGCCGAGGCTCCTGCGCCGTTCTCGTTATTCTTGCTCGGTGGGCGAGGCTGCGGGTCTTGGGACCAGGAACCTGCTCGGTCGCTTCGGTTTCGCTGAGCGTTCGCCGCCTTGGGCGCAGCCCCCGGAGTCCTCTGCTCGACCTGCCGCGCCCACAATGCCGCTGCTCCAGCTGCCTCATAGCTAGCGACGGCCTGATCCAACTTCCGCATGATGGTGTCCTGGCTGGGCTCGGCATGCACCGGCCCGCCCGCCTTCGGCAGGTGCATCTTGTGTGCCGGGTTCCAGGCATAGTCGCGCTGGATGCAGACCCGGCGGTCATCCACCGCGCTGAGCATCACCTCGTCCAGCGCCGCGCTATAAGACATGCGACCTTCCGCCACCTGGGGCGCCACCAGGCGCAGGGTCAGCGCCTCCAGGCTGATCACAGTACGCGGTCGCGGCGCAGCCCCGAGACGCTTGGCAGCGCGGTTCTGCAGTTCGAGGTTCAGGCTCATCTGCCGCACGGCCGGCGCGAGGGTTTGGGCTTGCCAGTTCTGCTGCGCCCGCCGCACCAGCCGGGTTTCCGGCAGTTCGGCGCGGCGCCGCGTCTGCCGCCGCCGCATGCCCTCCTGAAAGGTGTTGCGGGCTTTCTGGGAGAGGTCCTGGAACCGGCGCAGCAGGGCGAGCGCGCTGTCCTTGACCGGCGCGCGCCCGAAGTTCCGCTCCACATTGGCCCAAGCCGCGTCCAGCGCCGCTTGGCCGGTGAGCTTCGGGGCATTCACAGGCCGGCGATCCTCGGCCTCCCGCGCCTCAGCGCCGAGGCTGCCAACGATGTGGCTGGCCACACGATGCCGGCTGGCACCGACATGGGCGGCGTAGAGCGTGACGCCGCGGCTACCCGCCGGCATGGCCAGGATGTGCTCGTCGCTGGTCAGCCCCTGGGCGGTGTTGATCGTCAACACGTCGCCGTAGGTCAGCCGGAGCTGCCCGCTGCGCCGGTCGCGGAACCCCTTCCAGGGTACGAAGCCCTCCTTGCCCTCGCGCGTGGCGAGCCTGAGCCCGTCCTGCCGCACCTCGCGCACCGTCAGCACCGAGCCGTTCTCACCCATCATCGTGTCGCGCCCGGCGCCAGCGCGGCTGGTGCGCTGGAACAGCCGCACCCGGTCGCCCTCGGCCAGCGGCAAGGCATAGGTGGCGCCTGTGGCGTCGCTGGCCTCGATCGTCAGGCGGTCCGGACCGAGGCCGCCGGCGGCCCGGCGGACCTCGCGGATGGCGCGGCTGACCGCGAGGGCATCCTGGTTGGTCGGCGCCGACACCGTGACGCTGTAGCGGGGATCGCTGGCGTTGGCCGCCACGCGCTCCCCCCAGAGCGCCGCGGCGCGCTGCACCGCAGCCTCATAGCCTCCCTGCACCAGCTCTGCTTGCCCGTCAGCGCGCTTGGCCGCCAGCGCCTCACCGATGAGGCCTTCGCGGAACATCCCGACGATCTCGCGCTCGCGCTGCGTCGCCTGCCGCACGGTGGACAGCACCTCCGGGATCGCCTCGGAGCCCAGCGCCTGCCGCAGCAGCTCGATGGTCGGTCCGGCCTCGATCGCCTGGCATTGCCGGTCATCGCCCACCGCCGCCAGCTTGAACCCGAGTTGCGCCTGCTGGCGCAGCAACTGCAGCATCTGCCGGGTGCCGATCTGCCCTAGCTCATCCAGCGCCACCACCGAACCGGGCCCGTAATCCTGCGGCCGCCGCTGCATCCGATCCAGCAATGGATCCAGCGCCAGGGTGCGCGCCCCGCTGATGCCGGCTTCTTGCAGGGCGTTGGCCTGCCGCCAGGCCAGGGCGGTGCCCCAGACCTCGCGCCCCTGGCTGCTCCAGCCCTCCACCAGTGGCGCCAGGATGGTGGTCTTGCCGACCCCGGCACCGCCAATCACCACAGCGAATTTGTTTTCGGCTCCCAGCGCCTCGGCGGCGCGTTGCTGCTCCTCGGTCAGCGGTGTGCCACGCGCGGCGGCGGCTTTCGCGAGACGGGCAGGGGACAGGGCCGCATCCGGCTGTGCCCGGGCGCTGCGGGCCAGGGCGATCAGCTCTGCTTCCTGGTCGCGGTGCAGGGCGGTGGTCACCCGCACCCGCTCCGGCCGACTGGAGGCACCCGGGCGGAACAGCAGAGAAGTCTGCTGCCCATCCTGCCGCACCCCGTCCCGCGCCATGGCGCGCGTCACCCGCGACAGATCATCCAGCGTCTCCATGCCGCCGGCAATCAGCCCGCGCGCTGCCGCCAGCCGCAGGTCGCTGCCGGTGACCACCGCCCGCTGCCCCAGCATCACCTCCAGCACCGGCACCGCCCCGGCGAGCGCGTCATCGATGCGCTGCTGTTGACTGCGCTCCGGCGCCGGAGGCCCCATCAGCACGGCGCTGCCCGAATACTGCCAGCCCAGTTCCGCGATCTGCGCCCGCCAGGCGGCGCGATCGGCCAAGTCATCGCCCTTGCCGAAGCGGCCTTCCTTGATCGCGGCCTTGAGCAGGGCGACCCGCTGCTCGGCGCGCATCGCGGCCCAGGCCTCGGCGCTGTAGCCATGGCGCAGGGCCCAGTCCTCGGCCGACTTCTCGCCATTCACCGTGCGCTTACTGAACGCGCGACAGATCTCATCCGGAATGGCGAGGAGGCGCAGCGCCTGGGTGCGCTCGTCGCGTTCCACCGCCATGCCGAGGCGGCGGAGGTTGCGGCCGAGCAGCGCCTGGTAGACCGCGCCGAACTCGTGCACCCGGCCGGCGATGCGGGTGGTGTCGATGCTCATCGCCCGGCCGCTCCGGGTGAGCGCCAGGTTCGGCACGATGGTGTGGGTGTGCAGCTGCGGATCGCCGGCCACCGGCACGCTGTAGATCTCGGTGGCCTGCACGCCGGTGGTGGGATCCGCCCGGCTGATCTCAACGGTGGGGCGGCTGGTGAAGTGGTCGATGGAGACGAAGCCGAGCCGGCCGCTCTCCTCGGCCTTGCCGCTGCGGCCATGCCCGAAGGTCGCGCGGGCGACCTCCTGCTCGACATAAGCCAGCGCCTCGCGCACCGCGTCCTTGTGCGCCTGGTAGATCGACTGGCGCTCGGCCTCCGTACCCGCTGCCATCCAGGCCACCGAAACGCTCTTGGGCGCCGAGAAGGTCAGGTCGATCCAGGCGATGCGGCTGCGCTCACCCGAGCTGTCGGCCTGGCTCGTGCGGTCGCGATAGGTCCGCAGCTCCCGCTGGTGACCCGGCATGGCCCGGCCATCGGCGCGTAGCCCACCCAGGATGTTGCCCAGCTCCCCGGCGGTCAGCGGCTGGCTCGGGTCGATTCCCAGCGCCCTGGCCACCTCCGGCGCCATGAGCGGCGAGGGGCGGGGCGTACTGCCCATGCCCTCGGCCAGGGCCGGATCCAGCGGGCTCTCCCGCCCGTAATAGTCGGCCAATGCCTGCTGCGCCGGATCGATCGTCCGCTCCAGCAGATGCGCGGTGTAGGCCGCCGCCTGGGCCACCCCGCCGGGCGCACCGGCCCGGAAGGTCATCACGCCGGCGGACCCGCACCCTCCTCAGCAAGCCGGGCCGGCAGCTGCCGCAGCAGCGCGGTGACCGCCGCGGTGTTCCCATCCACCGCCTCCGCCAGGCGGCGCAGCTTGGGTCCGAGATCGCTGGCCGGATCCTCGGCTGAGGCGGCCTGGGACAGCTGGCGTAACTCCTCGATCACCGTGCCGAGCAGCGGCGCCAGCTCGCCGATCGCCCGCACCAAGTCCTCCTGGCCGGCCTCCAGCGCCTGCACCGCGCCCCGCAGCGCCTGCAGCTCCCGCGTCACCGCCGTCTCGTCCATGTCCCGCCTGTGTCCCGCTCTTGTCCCGGCACCGCCAGCGGCGGTGCAATGGTCTGTAGGAATTTTGCCGCTCAGGTTGCTTCCCGCTTGGGTAGCGTCTGTGTACCGTCTGCACAACCTCGCCTATTGGTCCTGCTCGGCCAGCTCGGATTCACAACTGTTTTGCGTGTGCCATTGGCATGCTCTGCAACCAGAGGTAAGATTCAGCGATGCTTCAGAGCCACCGGCCGTGACCGATCCGATCCTGGCGCGGATCCAGGCCTCGCGTGCCGAGGGGCCTCGTCGCTCACCGCTGGCGAACTGGTTACTCCGCCATCATGAGGCATTTGCCCGCATCCTCCGCGAGGGCGGGGCGAACTGGGAGCGCTTCGCTGTGGTGTTCGTCGAGGAAGGCTTGCTGCCGCGTCCGGAGCATTTCGATGCGCCGGGACCGGAGGGGCATAAGGCCCGCCGCCGGGTGGCAGAGACCGCGCGCAAGGCCTGGGCACGGACCCAGGTCGAGCGCGGTGTGGGCAAGTCGATGCCGGCTCCAGAGCCGGTGACCAGCCCGGGGTTGCCGATGGCGGCACCGACCGGCTCGGCACCGGCGGAAACCCAGAGCAAGGCCCAGGACCGCTTGGCACGGCTCCGGCGGCAAACCCTCGACCGCAGTGGAAGGACAGTATGACATGGTGACTCGCAAGACCGCTCTGGTCGTCCCGACCGACGCTGTGGGCAGCGTCCCGGAGATGCAGCCCAAGCTGGTGGTGCGTCTGGGCCGCGGTCGCACCGGCGGTACCACCGGCCTCGACTGGATGGTGCAGCGGGCGCGTCGGGAGGGGCGCGACCCTATTGTGGCGGATGCGGCCCGCAACCCCACCCTGTCACGGCTCTATCCGGGCGAGGCGCTGGCACCACCCTCCACCGATGTGGTGGAGGTTAAGGACTGGCTCACCTCCGTGCTGGACTGCATGCTGACCGAGTGGCGCTCGGCGGTGCTCGATCTGGGCGGCGGGCAAGACAGCACGCTGGCCGAGTATGTGCGCGACCTGGATCTGCTGGCCTTCTGCCAGGATGTCGGCGTGCTGCCGGTCGCGGTGTATTTCCTCGGGCCGGAGGCGGATGACTTCGCCCACGCGCACGCGATCTGGCGGGAAGGCTACTTCAACACGCCGCAAACGCTGCTGGTGCTGAACGAGGGCGTGCTGAAGCGCGGCCAGAGCCCGGCTGGTGCATTTCAGGGCATCCAGGCCAATCCCGACTTCGTCGCCTGGGCCGAGGCGGGAGCCATCCCGGTCTATATGCGCTCATTGGCGCCGCTGGAGGCCATGCGCGAGCTGGACCTGAGCTTCGGCGCCGCCATGGCGGACCGGCCGGGAAAGGGGGAGCAGAAGCTGGGGCCCACGCGAGCTTGGCAGGTTAAGAGCTGGAACGCAGCGTTGGAGGCTGAGGTGAGGGAGGTCGGGGCTTGGCTGCCCTGACGGCCCGAGGCGCGGGCAGGATGGCCTCGCAGACTCAGCCAGCGGCCAGCCTCACCCCCGAGATCGAGCAGGCCTGTGCGCGAATGGGCATGGAGCCGGACGAGCCGCTGCGGCTGCTGCTGACCAGCTCGGCACGGGCCCATGACAGCCTACGGCGGGAGATGGATCGCATCGGCACCGCGGCAGCCCAGAGAGCAGCCGATGCAGCGGTGCGGGAGGTGCGGGATGGGATGCGGAGGGCGGCGCTCGAACTCAGCCTGACCCGCAAGGTACTTTACGCAGCCGTGCCGATGCTGGCGCTGCTGGCGGGCTTTGTCGTGGGCTGGCGCATGCCGGTGGAGACCGATCTGGGGCCGCTGTCGCGCGAGACCGTCGCAGTGCTACGGGCCAATGACTTGGAGGCGGCGTACGAGGCCTGCATCGACCAGCCACCGCAGCAAGGCCGGGCATGGTGCCAGATGCCGCTCTGGCGCTCCGGTCAGGTGCCGTTGGTGCGTTAGCCGCTCCGGAAGTCCGATTGCTTTCCAGGTCCTGCGCGACCGATAAAAAGTGCTTGTCCTGCGTATCGGGGTGGCAACGAACTCAGGGCCTGTTCCTGGTCTCCGAGAGCGACGCCGCCGCCATCCGCACGGCCTTTGGTGAGGACGTGAGTTGCTGGCGGTGCTTGAACCGGGCGTCAGTTCTCCGCCCCCGGCAGCAATGCGCAGGCGCGACGCTGTGCCCGACCATCGCGGATTGGTCGCGGCCCGGTGAGTGACCTGTGAAGCCGGGGGACCGGCGGCTGAGCAGGGCTATCAGTCAGAGCCGATCAACGCGGCTTAAGCACACTGGGTCAGCCAAGTGGTGTCATAAGAGAAAGCGATAGCTTTACATAAGATATCTTATGCGGCAAACACATGCGGAGCGGTATCAGGACAGCTTGCAGGGATTGCAGATCCCTGGCGTCGTGGCGACAGACCCGCCGACCGCGAAGCTGCCCTGCTCTTGGATGACGAGGGGCTGAGGCTTGACCGCTGTGAGCAGCAGGGGACTCCTCCGCCCATGCGCTCAGGCCGGTTGTGGCAAGCGCTCGATCAGCTTGTCCAGAGTGATCGGATAGTCCCTCACGCGCACGCCGGTGGCATTGTAGACCGCATTGGCAATAGCGGCACTGA